>Ga0160429_1000283_pt1 | contig 56758 bp, 50 predicted proteins | sample SolpanmetagenomR_FD_108199 | JGI IMG/M metagenome (GOLD analysis project Ga0160429, IMG submission 108199) | Solar panel surface microbial communities from Lawrence Berkeley National Laboratory, California, USA - R | ecosystem: Engineered > Built environment > Solar panel > Unclassified ... | reverse complement strand
CGCCTACGTCGGCGGCCACATAGGGCCGGGCAGCGCGGCGCGACTGCTCGTGCAGAGACTTGGCGACCAGTTCTTTGCCGGTCCCATTCTCACCTAGTAGCAGCACGTTGGCCTCGGTCGGGGCGACCTTTTCAATAATAGCGCGCACTTCCTGCATGGCGGCCGACTCACCTAGCAGGGTGGTAGCGGCGGCTGGCCTAGATGGCTTTTGCGAGCTACCCCCGCTTTTGCTGCCGGTTTTAGGTTGGAGGGCGGCGGCCAGCGTTTGCAGCAGCTGTTCGTTGTGCCAGGGTTTAAGTAGAAAATCGGTGGCGCCAGCTTTAAGAGCGCGCACTGCTGTGCGCACATCACCATAGGCCGTAATGAGGATAACGGCCGTGGTAGGGTCGTGCTCCCGGATGCGGCCCAGCCAGTAGAAGCCCTCGTTGCCCGTAGCCTGGCCGCTACGGTAATTCATGTCGAGCAGCACGACATCGAAATGTTGCTGGCGGAGCAGCGAGAGCAGCAGTTCTGGGTTTTTCTCCGTCACGACTTCCCGCACCTCGCTTTTGAGTAGCAGTTTGAGGGCGAACAGCACATCGGGCTCGTCGTCTACCACTAGGATGCGGGCCTGCTTAGGAATCATGAAAAAGGCTTGGTAAAACGTAAAAGTCGGGGCTGACTGGCACCCGTCCCAACCCAGGCCACATAAATCATGCAAGCTTCGAAAAATATTGGCTTTCAGCCAGCCAGGCCGTTTGCTGCCCGTCAACAGCTTCAAACTGTATCAGAACCGAACGGTCAACTGCATCAAAACCGGACGCTCGGTAGCAGCTGGCAACCAGGACTTAGAATCAGGCCGCTGATTAGCAATTATTTATGAGTAGGGCACCGTTCTTGGCACCTCCAGTCCATAGCTTTTTACTGCTATTTTCTGCGCCAACCTGAATGGATGTCCTGATACCGAAGAAAAAGTGGTCGTTTGTCACCCGCTGGTGGTGGCTAGGGGCCCTGCTGCTGGCGGGCACGGGCGCGGCTGGCGTCTATTGGCCCCGGCCGGGCCAGCGGCTGCACGTCGCGGCCAGCCGGCTGACCATCAGCCCCGTCACACGGGGTAACTTTCAGGAGTTTACGGCCATCGACGGGGTGGTGCAGCCGCTGCACACCGTGTACCTGGACGCGGCAGAGGCCGGCACGGTGCAGCAGGTGCTGGTGGAAGAAGGCACGACCTTAACGGCGGGCCAGCCGTTGCTGCGGCTAGCGAACCCCGACCTGCAGCTTGAGATGGTGAACCGCGAAACGGCCGTGTACGACCTGATGAACAACCTGCGCAACACCCGTAATCAACTGCTGCAAAACCGCATTCTGCGCCAAAACCAGCTGGCCGACATCGACTTTCAGCTGGCCGAAGCCAAGCGGGTGTTTGATACCAACCAGGTACTCTACGACCAGAAGGTGATTGCGCGGCAGGATTACTTGCAGAGCCAAAACGCCTACCGCTACCAACTGCGCCGACGACAGCTCACGCAGCAGACCCTGCGCCAGGATTCGGTGGCCATGCAGCAGCAGCTGGGCACTATGCAGGAATCGGTGCAGCGCATGACCAGCAACCTGACCCTGATGCGGCGTAAGATGGACGACCTGCTGTTGCGGGCCCCGGTCGGCGGGCGGCTCAGCTCGCTGGCCGCGGAAGTGGGCGAGGCCAAAACACGGGGGCAGCGCCTAGGGCAGATTGACGCGCTGGCGGGCGTGAAATTGCACGCCGCGGTGGACGAGTTTTACATTGCGCGCATTGCGGCCGGTCAGGTGGGCGAAGTGGTGGTGGATGGCCAGGCGTATGCCTTGCGCGTGACCAAAATCTTCGCGCAAGTGGCCAAAGGTCTTCAAATCGACCTGGCCTTTACCGGCGCGCCCCCACCAGGCCTGCGGCGGGGCCAGACCCTACCCATACGACTGGCGCTGAGCGCGAAGGCCCCGGCGGTGCTGCTGCCCAAAGGCGGCTTTTACCAGCAAACCGTGGGCAACTGGGCGTTCAAGCTGGGGGCCGACGGCACCCGGGCCCAACGGGTGGCCATCCGCCTAGGGCGGCAGAACCTCGAGTACTACGAGGTGCTGGCGGGCCTGCAACCCGGCGACCAAGTGGTAACGTCCAGCTACGAAGGCTTCGCTGACCGACAGGAACTGGTGCTGGACAACCACCAGCCGTAGGCATTTACCTAACTACTTGACCATAAAAAACTAAACCTCATGATTAAGACCGAAAACCTGGAAAAGGTGTACCGCACCGAGGAAGTGCAAACCAAGGCGCTGAACCACATCTCGCTGAGCGTGGAGCAGGGGGAATTTGTGGCCATTATGGGCCCCTCGGGCTGTGGCAAATCGACGCTGCTCAACCTGCTAGGTCTGCTTGACGAGCCCGACGGTGGCAGCCTGCAACTGCTGGGCACCGAAACCAGCCGCTACTCGGAGCGGCAGCGGGCCGAACTGCGCAAGCGCAGCCTGGGCTTCGTGTTTCAGAGCTTCAACCTGATTGACGAGCTGACGGTGTTTGAAAACGTGGAGCTGCCCCTGCGTTACCTCGGCGTGGGAGCCGCCGAGCGGCGGCAACGGGTAGAACAAGTGCTGGAGAAAATGCAGCTGCTGCACCGACGCAACCACTTTCCGCTGCAACTCTCGGGTGGCCAGCAGCAGCGCGTGGCCGTGGCCCGCGCCGTGGTGAACGCCCCGCCGCTGCTGCTGGCCGACGAGCCCACCGGCAACCTCGACTCGGCCAGTGGCCACGACGTGTTGGGCCTGCTGACTGAATTGAACGAGGCAGGCACTACTGTGCTCATGGTCACGCACTCTGAGCACGACGCCCGGTACGCCCGGCGCGTCATCCGCCTGCTCGACGGGCAGGTGGTGCTGGAAAATAGCCGCAGCCAATTCTAACCGCTTTCCTCCCCTTCGGCCATGCTTCCCTACCCCTTGCTGCTCCTCTACCGCAACTTTAAGCGGTTCAAAAGCACGTTCTTTATCAACCTGATTGGCCTCTCGACCGGCCTGGCCTGCGCGCTGCTCATCTACTTGTGGATAAGCGACGAGCGCAGCTTCGACCGCTACCACGCCCTGGACGGCCGGCTGTATCAGGTGATGGAAAACCGTCGCACGGCCGCCGGCATCGAGACCCAAGGCGGCACCATGCCGCTGCTGGCCGAGGCCCTGCGGCGGGAAATGCCGGAGATTGAATTCGTGGCCACCACCACGCCGGTCCCGTTCTTCCCCGGGTTCACGCTGGCGGCGGGCAACCAGCACCTGAATGCCGTCGTCAAGTGCGCGGACCCGGCCTTCTTCCAGCTGTTTTCCTACCCCCTGCTGGTGGGCACACCCGCCACGGTGCTGCGGGATAAAAACGCCATTGTGCTCTCCGAGGCCTTAGCCACTAAGCTCTTTGGGTCGCCGCAGAATAGCCTGGGCAAAGCTGTGGAATGGCAAATGGCCGACATAAAACAGACCTGCCTGGTGGCCGGGGTGTTTGCTGGGGTGCCCCGCAACTCGTCTGAGCAGTTTGACTGCGTGCTGCCGTTTGCCTCGTTCAAGGACATGATGCACATGAGCGAAACCATCAAGTGGGATGACGACGGCCCCTTCAACACCTACTTAGCCTTGAAGGAGGGGGCCGACCCCGCGCAGTTTCAAGCCAAGCTGGCGGGGTTGTTGAAAACCAAAAGCGCGCAGGCCCAGGCCCAAGGGCGCACGCTGTTTGTGCGGCCGTTCGCGGCGGCGTACCTGCACGGTACCTACGAAAACGGCGTTGCCACCGGGGGGCGCATTACCTACGTGCGGTTGTTTGCCCTGATTGCCGGGCTTATTCTGGTGATTGCCAGCATCAATTTCATGAACCTGTTCACCGCCAAGGCTTCGCGGCGGGTAAAGGAAGTAGGCATTCGCAAGGCCCTAGGGGCTAGCCGCGCCGCGCTGGTGGGGCAGTACCTGACGGAATCTGTGGTGATGGCCTTGCTGGCCCTGGTCGTGGCCGTGGGGCTGGTGCAGCTCGTACTCCCGCAGTTCAGCGAGTTGACGGGCAAGCCGCTGGCCTTGCGGTGGGAGCCGCAACTGGTGGCAGCCGGCCTGGCCCTGGCGCTGGGTACGGGACTGCTGGCGGGCAGCTATCCCGCATTCTACCTGTCGGGTTTCCAGCCGGCGGCCGTGCTGAAAGGCAAGCTGCCGACCAAGGCCGGCGACGTATGGACGCGGCAGGGCTTGGTCGTGCTACAGTTCACGCTCTCCGTGCTGTTCATCGTGGCCTTGGTAGTGGTCAATGCGCAGCTGGCGTTTGTGCAGCGCCAGCCGCTGGGCTACGACAAAGCCCACGTGCTCCGCTTTGAGACGACCGGCAAGGCGGCGCGCCAGCAGACGGCGTTTCTGGCCGAGGTAAAGAAATTGCCCGGCGTCGTGCAGGCGTCTACCGTCCTGGGCGGCTTCCTGGGGGGGCGCCACGTGGAGGAGATGAGCTGGCATGGTAAGCGCCTGCCCGTGGGGACGATGCTGGTCAACTACGACCTACTGGAAACCATGGGCATGCACCTGGTAGCCGGCCGCAGCTTTGCGCCGCAGTTCCGCGCCGACAGCGCCGCCATTATCGTCAACCAGGCCCTGGTGGCTGGCCTGGGGATGCCGAACCCCGTGGGCCAACAGCTCGACGGGGCCCGTATCGTGGGTGTGGTCCGCGACTTTCACTATGAGTCCATGCACGAAAAAATCAAACCCCTTCGCCTCCAACTAGACCCCACGATTAACACCGTGCTCGTGAAGCTCCAGCCCAACGCGGAGCAGGCAACGATTGCGCGGCTGCAGCAACTGTACACCGCCTACAACCCTGGCTTTACGCTCGACTACACGTTTCTGGATGCCGACTACCAGGCTCAGTATGTAGCCGAGCGGCGGGTGGCGGTGCTCGCCCGCTACTTTGCCGGGCTAGCCATTCTCATTTCCGCCCTGGGGCTGCTGGGCCTGGCCGCCTTCACGGCCGAGCGTCGGCGCAAGGAAATCGGTATCCGCAAGGCCCTAGGTGCAAGCGAACTGGGTATCGTCTGGCTGTTGACCAGCAGCCTGACTTGGCTGGTTGTCGTGGCCATCGTGCTGGCGCTGCCCCTCAGCTATCTGCTCCTGCAGCGGTGGCTAGAAGGCTTTGCCTACCACGTGGCGTGGCAGTGGTGGTACTTCGCCGCGGCTGGGATGGGGGCCCTGCTCATTGCCTGGCTCACAGTAAGTGTGCAGGCCTGGCGCGCCGCCCGCCGCAACCCCGTACTGAGCCTGCGGACGGAGTGACAGGCAAATAGGTTGGGCATTCTGAATCGATAAAAGGTATACGGCTAACCCCGCTACGGTTGTAGGGAGGCGGAGGTATAGGCAGTGAGCAGCGCGCGCTTCGAAACGATTGGGCAAGCCATTGCCTCGTTTGAGGAGCAGATGCGTCAGCGCATGATTAGCGTAGAGGCAGACACGCGCCAGCTGTTTGAACTCATGCACGCCGATAATAATCAGGAGGTGTTTTAACGTATATTTTCTACTACCCCCTACCCTACGTTCAATTCTTAAAGGTGCTATTAAGAAGGGGGCTTGTGTCGTAACGCACTACCATCCAGTGGTTAGTTCCTTACCTTCTGCACAGTCTGGTGAGGCGCCGGCGGTCAGACGTGAGCTTAGCCACGAAGGCGTCGGACGTGTTGTTCAGGCGAGGCCCAGCATTCGGCACGATGACACTACCAGAGGTAGTCGTAGGTCCGAAGAGATAGCCAGCTAGGTATACAATTATCCCACTTATTACGGATCGCATTGATATAATCACTTTCCGTACTGCTTGCCCGCTATGCCCATAAGAACTTAACAGTAGCCGGGCTCCACTTGGCCACGAATACATGGGTGCTTCCATTAGCAGTTAGCGTAGTAGCACCGAGGGTAATGGCATCTAAGAAAGTGCCACTGACATAGACGTTGCCACAGGCACGCTATTATGCCTGGCGACGCCACTACGTGCGTCGCAGTCTCGTGGAGTCGGTAGCTGGTCAGCGGACGCTCCCTAGGTCGAGCACGATTTTACCAATCATTTCGCCTTTTTCTAACAGTTCATGGGCTATGCGGATGTTCTCGCTGGTTAAGCCGGGCAATGTCTTTTGCAGAGTAGACGTGACATTGCCTGCTTCTACTAACTTCGTAAGCTCGCGCAGTATCAGGCCTTGCTGCTCGGGATGCTGGTTGGTGATGACCCGGGTAAATACATTTTCTAGGTGCACCGAGATGGAGTGGGGCGTCAAGCCGCTAACATCCAGGCTCTGCTGTACATCCAGTAGGGCGAGGTAGCCGTAGGCCTTCAGCAACTGCGGAATGGCGGCCAAGTGGCTGGCGGAGGAGCGAGTAGCCAACACCATATCTGCTTTCTCCAGCCCGTGCTGCGTCAATTGCGCGGCTAGGTCTTGGCTGTGGTCTAGTACCACGTCGGCGCCCATGGCCTCGACCCACCGCTTAGATTCGGGGCGCGAAGCTGTGGCGATGACCTTCGCGCTGGTGTGGGCTTTCAGCAGTTGGATGGCGATGGACCCAATACCGCCGGCCCCGCCCAGAATCAGGACGGTAGTCACCCCGGCCGGCAACTGATTTTCGTTGCGCAGTAAGGCGCCCCATGCCGTCTGGAAGCTCATGGGGAGGGCGGCGGCTTCTGAAAACGAGAGCGTAGCGGGCTTGTGGGCCACCACCCGGTAATCGACCGCCACATAGTCGGCGTAGTTGCCATCTCGTGATAGGTCACCGGCGCCATATACTTCGTCGCCCACTTGAAACCCGGTGGCGTGAGGCCCCACTTGTGCTACGACGCCGGCGAACTCCCAGCCCAAGATGACCGATTGACCCGGAGTGGCTGACCTGACCCGGCGGATGACCGTATCGCCGGGGTTTACGGCAAAGGCCAGGACGCGAACCAGCAAATCGGTATCCCGTAGGCTGGGCACCGGCACTTCTTGCAGGTGAAGGGCAAAATCGGCTACCTCGTGGGCGTGTTGATACGTGAGGGCTTTCATGGGCGGTTAGCTAGTTGGTTAGTAGTAGATTGAGAGCGGCCAAGGGCTGGCCGGCTTGTTGGAGCCGGCCGCCCTCCACTAGCCCACCTAGGTCGATGGGGGCAAATCCCATGGCCGAAATCAGTTCCTTGACCGTGTGCTTGGCTTCAGCCTCATCGCCGCTCACGAACACGACCCGCTTGCCCGCCGGTTGCCCGGGTTCGTCCGCCATCCAGGCGGCAAACAGGCTGTTGAAGGCCTTGACTACCCGGGCGCCTGGCAACTGGGCCGCCACGAGCTCGCTCGACGTCCGTTCGCCCAGGTCCACGAAGGTGCCATCGGCCAGGATGGCGTTGTTGGTGTCGACGACGATGCGGCCCTCCCAGGGGGGTAGGCCTTGCAAGGCTTGGCCTATATCAGCCCAGCGTACGGCCAGAAACACCACCTCGGCCTGGGCGGCCTCGGCGACGGTGCCCGCCGCAGCCAACGGGCCCAGCTCGGCCACGTAGCCGGTAAGCGAGCTGGGCCCGCGCCGATTGCTGAGGATAACGTGGTTACCCACCTGTACACTTTTTTCAGCCAGCGCCTTGCCGACGTGGCCCAGCCCGATAAAGCCGATGGTCATGGGAGTAGTTTTAGGGGAGGAAAGAACGCGCGTGTGAGCAAGCGGAAAACAGCGGGGTAGGGCCCGGCTGGAAGTAAGCAAGTGCGTTCCTGTGGGAAGTCGCTTGCTTGGCCCGGTTGGCTGGAGGCGCTAGGTATTGGCTGCCGCTACGAGCGGTCGGCGCCCGAGAAATAAGTTGCTTTCAGGTACTCGCGCAGCGACGTGGGCTTGCGGCCCAGCAGGCGCTCCACGGTACCGTCCGTCCCAGCTAGCATGCCGTGCTCCGCAGCATCACCCCACTGGGCGAAGAAGGTGGCGACGAAGTCGGGGAAGCCGGCGGCTACTTTCTGCGCGATGTAGGGCGCCGGCTCACTACTTTGGTACGTGATGGGCCGGCCTGCCAACGCGGATAACTCCCGAGCGACGTCGTGAAACGAATAGGCTTCGCTGCCGGTCAGGGTATACGACTGTTTGTCATGACCTTCGCTGGTCAGCAGGGCAGCGGTGGCGGCGGCCAGCTCGGTGCGCTTGACGAACGCTATCTGGCCTTCGCCCGCCGGCACACGTATTTCCGATTCCGGCACTTCGGTCCCAATCAGGTACCCTAGGCCTTCGAAGTAGTAGCCGTTGTGAAGAATGGTATAGGCTAGCCCCGATGCTTTGAGGTAGGCTTCGGTGGCTAGGTCGCTTTCCGTCACCTGCGGCATTACAAAGTCGGAGCTGCGCTGAATGCTGGTGTAGAATAGGTGCTTCACCCCGGCTTCCTTGGCGGCGTCGATGACGTTGCGGTGCTGGCTTACCCGGTCGGTAAAGGCCACGCTAGAAACCAGCAGCACCTTCTCGATGCCCTGAAAGGCTTGCACCAGCGCGGGGTGGTCAAAATAGTCGGCTTGCCGCACGTCGACGCCCCGCTGCACGAGGTCGGTGGCTTTGCTGGCATCGCGCACCAGGGCGGCGATTTCCGTGGCCGGGGTGGTTGTGAGTAACGCGTCAATGGTTTCGTGGCCTAAGCCACCGGTGGCTCCAGTTACTAAAATCATGATAAACAGAGATTAAAAACCACTACTGCGTGGTCGGCAAGAGGTTGATGTGGTGAGAAGGAGAACTAAAACGAGTGGCCGCAGCCTGGAAGAATGGTGTTGCGGGCAACCTATGGTGTCAGGGGCGAAACCCGCGTATATTTGCTTGCGATTTGCAAGTGCAAAGATGAAGTGTATTACTTGCAAAAAACAAGTAAATAATAAATCTTTTTTATGAAAGAGCTAAAACAGCGTTCTAGCTGCCCCGTAAGCACGTCGCTCGATGTACTGGGGGACAAGTGGACCCTGCTCATTATCAGGGATATGGTATTTGCCGGCAAGTCTACCTATGGGCAATTCCTACAGTCGTCGGAAAAGATGGCGACCAATATTCTGGCCGACCGCTTGGCGGTCCTGGAGGCGCAAGGCATCTTAACCAAGGCCGTGGCCGCCGACAAGAAATCGAAGTTCACCTACCGCCTGACTGAAAAAGGCGTGGATATTATCCCCATTATTATCGAATTCGTGCTGTGGGGAGCCAAGCACTGCCCCACCATCACCGACCCAGGCTTGCTGGCAGAACTTCAGGCTGGGAAAGACGCAGCCGTGGAGAAGTACCAGCAGCTCGCTCGCGAAAAGGCCTTAGCGTAAATAAGGCCCTAGCGCAAATAAGAGTTATTCCGAGTAAATAGGGTCCTTAGTGGCTGATTTTATCAGGGAAAACAGCTTAATAGTTGAGAAAACTATGCCTCACAGATAACCTTTTAAGCCGGCTCACTCGGAAAGGCGTTTTCCTTGTTGTACTATATTTTTCGTTTTCTGAAAAGCCCCTTGATTAAGTGAAGCCCCAACGGCGAGTATAGCCACGTCCACGACCCGCATCTAGGCTGGTCTAATAGGTTGAGTTATCAAAATGGGTATATTAATCCTAAGGCTGATGGAACCGCCTCACTGGCCTGAACCAAGGCCTTAACCTGCGTCACTAAGCTACCTTACTCGTGTTGGTGAAGGTACCAGAGGCGAGTTCGATCGGTGGCAATTGCTCGCTTAAACAGGACCGCTTGGTTGGCTTGCACACTGCTTTAGCCGTAGACCCACCAAAAAGTACTCTTATGCATCGCAGAAACTTTCTTCAAAACTCCTCCCTAGCGGCGGTGGCCTTAGCCACTGGCGTCTCAGCCGGCGCAGCAGCAACAACTAACGCGACCGTCGAGAACCAGCTTATGCCTACTCTGCTTAACCCAACTGCTAAAAAATACCGCCCGCTGACCAAGTCTGGTTTTGGCGGCGTAGCCCTAGGCAATGGCTTCCAGGTAAACCCTGACATCGAGTGCTGGCAGGCGCTGGAAGCCGCCTGGAATGCCGGCGTTCGTCATTTCGATACCTCACCCTGGTACGGGCTGGGCATTAGCGAACGGCGCATGGGCATGTTCCTAAAGGATAAGCAGCGTGCCGATTATACCCTCTCGACGAAGGTGGGCCGCCTGCTGGAGCCGCACGAAAACTTCACCATGAAAGGGTTACTCTGGCAAGGCAAAATGAACTTTAGCTACCGCTACGACTACTCCGCGTCCGGGGCCCGTCGCAGTGTGGAAGACAGCCTGCAACGACTAGGCATTTCTGCGCTCGACATCATGTACATTCACGACCTATCGCCCGACAACGGCGACATGAAAACAGACTGGCTCAAGCACTTCGCCACCGCCCAAAATGGAGCCATGAAGGAGTTGACCAAGATGCGCGAAGAAGGTCTGATCAAAGGCTGGGGGCTGGGCGTGAATACTATCGAACCGATTGTGAAAACGCTGCAAGTGGCCGACCCTGACATTTTTCTTTCGGCCTGCCAATATTCCTTGATTCAACACGAAGCCGACCTGAATCAGGTGTTTCCGCTAGTGGCGGCAAAAGGTGCTTCGATCGTTGTAGGCGCTCCCCTCTGTGGGGGCTTCTTAGCTGGCAAAAACCGGTATCTCTATGACGGCTCCTTCCCACCCGGCGTGCAGGACAAACTGGCCGCACTGAAACAGGTAGCTGCCAACCATCACGTAGACCTACGGACTGCAGCGCTTCAGTTCGCCGCGGCGCCCCCCGTTGTGTCGGGTGTCATTCCGGGAGGCCATACCGTCCAGCAGGCTCAGGAGAATGCCGCTTCTTTCACCGCCAAGCTACCAGCTGCCTTTTGGCAAGAATTGAAACAACAGAAACTGATTGCCGAAGCGGCCTCAATCCCGGCTTAAGCGCAGGAACGGGGGCATCCTCTCCGCCGGAGCTGCCGCAACATTCGCCCTTCCCGAAGTGCAGTCCCCGCAGCAAGGGCAGCTGAGAGCTAGAACCAGCTTCACCCAATTCCCGCTGTCTTTGTAATGGTCTGACCCTAGATCATCCTAGAAGTAGGACTCCCTGGGGCCGTTTGAACGGCCCCCTTTTTTTTGACTTGACCATCCAAATGCCCCTCGCTTGCTGCTTGACCAGTAGATTGATGGGGGCCCAGCCGCTGACAGTAGTTATGCGCGCCCTTCGCTCGTACACGGCGGTTGGGCTCAACCAGCTGCTTGGTGAAATAGTCAATTACGTCGACCATTTGGTGGAGATAAGGGGTGCGCGAATGCCAGAGAACGGGGTAGCCAATGATGTGTTGGAGCGTTGGGCCAACACCTCCATCTGCTTGACTTTAGGCCTGCCGGAGTGTGCATCAGATTCGCCAGTTTTACCCCATCTGTATTATCGCAAAAAACTAATCCTTGCGCAGGACAGGCGGGACTAGCGGTCACCAGGGTGTCAAAGAGTAACAAGAGTTGACACCAGACATCTTGGAAAACGGTATCAGTAACTGCCTGCCGTTTGGCTAGGCCCACGACCAATAAGGGCATGTCCTTCTGATGGCGGCACCAGTCCAGGCATTCGTGCGGGATGCGGAGCCGTTCGTTGAGCAGAATATGGGCTACTGGGCCAGGATTATTGATGAAGGCAGAGACATGTCTTTCCTCGGAAAGCAGCAGGCCGTTTTTGATGGCGAGGTGCTACCGGAAGTGGTGCGGGTCCGCCGAGATGCCCTGCAGATGCAGTGGGTCAATAGCTAAACCAGCCAGAAAAAAGCACTGAACTGGTGAGCGTCAACCCGGAGTCCCCGATTTCGTCCATATAGTGAGAAACATGATCCTACTCTCGACAGAAGTTAACTAGTTCGGTACTATATTTTACTATTATGGTAGCTGCCATATGCATTGTGTAATTCTATCTGCTATGTGGTGTCTTCGAAGACTTAGACGCGCTTTTCGCCTTTCAACTAAGGACACTGACTCAAGCTGATCGTTTGGTTTTAGAACTCTACTTTTAGCTGCGGTCTAGGGCGCCAACCAGTTCGAAACGCTTTCGCATAGCGCACTAAGCAGAGGGTTCTTTGCTCGTTTGTTCGCAATACGTACGTTCGCCTCAACGGAAATTCTTACGTAACATGCTCAATGGATACGTAACAATAACGTAGCTTTGCAGCATGCTTCAATTGAAAAACTTGTTGACGAAGCGTGGACCCCTGCTCAGCAAGGAACCGCGAGTGGACCGGAAGGTCTTCGCCACCGTTGGTTTTCCCGATTTTGCCTTTGGCATTTCCGTTATTTTTTCTGATTGTTGCCCCGCTACCGTTTCGGATTCCGAAACGGTTTTTTTATGTCCATTGAGCTCATCACATGCTGCCTGGTATACCTGTGGACGCCAACAGCCTCTCCCACAACTGTGGCGGCTGCCGCCAGCGCCTTAGCCCACATCGGTAGCCCGTTTCTCCGTCATGGGTAATGGTAGATAAGACTTCTCATTATTCCTTTTAGCTAGTTAACCTCATTTTCCTCAACTTCGGTATGGCACGTAAAGACCTGCTCGACATCGCATCCCTTCACCGTGAGGAAATCGAGTTCCTGCTCGACCAATCCACGTCCTTTAAAAAATTATTCACCCACTCGGTGAAAAAAATTCCTGCTCTCGAGGGCAAGTCCGTGCTCATGCTGTTCTATGAGGCCAGCACCCGGACGCACTCCTCCTTCGAGGTCGCGGCCAAACGCCTCTCAGCGGAGGTAACGAATTTCGACGTCGCTCACTCCTCTATCACCAAGGGTGAGTCAGTGCGCGAGACAATCGAGACGCTCCAGGCGATGCGCACCGACTATATCGTTGTCCGCCATAGTCACCCTGGCCTGCCCGGCATGATTGCCCGCCAAACCACGGCGTCGGTTATCAATGCCGGCGACGGGGCGCATGAGCACCCCACCCAGGCCCTGCTGGATGCCTTCACCATCAAGGAAAAATTCCCTGACCCCAAGGGTAAAAAAGTTCTCATCATCGGAGATATTCTCCACTCCCGCGTCGCGCGCTCCACCAGCACCCTGCTGCAAAAGTTGGGCGTCGAGGTGGCTTACCTCGGCCCGGGGTCGCTGGTACCCAAGTATATCCCGGAAAGCATCCGCCGCTTCACCGACTATGAGGCAGCCATGGCCTGGGCACCCGATGTGGTGTACCTGCTCCGCGTGCAGATGGAGCGCCAGGATGTGCAGTATTTCCCCAGCGTCCGCGAATACCACCGGGTGTACGGCATCACCACCGCTCGGCTAGCGGAAATCCGCCAACGCGGCCTCTACATTATGCATCCCGGCCCCGTGAACCGGGGGGTCGAATTGGCAGACGCCGTCATGGACTACGAGCGCAGCCTGATTACCAACCAGGTCGAAAACGGCATCTCCATCCGCATGGCCGTGCTCGACTGGCTCACGCCGGGCGGGGAGTTTCCGCGTCAGGAATCGTATGCCGCGCGGCAGCGCGCTGGCTCAGCGCTACTTACGCCCTAAGCAGCGGCTGGTTCCGCCCTTGTATTTTCATTTCCAACAGCTAGAATATCCTCACACCCCTTGCCGGTTTATAGCACTCCTCCATCTATGCTCCTCCTTCAAAACGCCCGCATCGCCTCCGAAAACTCACCCGTGCTTGTCGAGAGCGATGTACTAATTGTCGAAGGAATAATTCAGGACATTGGTAAAAGCCTAGTCATTCCCGAGGGAGCCCGGGTCATCGACGCGCGTAGTCGGGTTTTGATGCCCGGTATGTTTGATGCCCATGTCCATTTCCGCGCTCCCGGGTTTGAGAACAAGGAAACTATCACTACGGGTAGCGAAGCGGCCATCAATGGTGGCATTACCGGCGTGGTGATGATGCCGAACACCCGCCCAGCCCTCGATTCGGCGACTTCGATAGCTACCGTGCTGGAAAATGCAAAGCACCGGTCGCGCATTCCGGTGTACACCTCCGGCTGCGTTACCAAGAACCGCGAGGGCAAAGAACTGGCGGAAATAGTGGGCATGCGCGGACTCGGGGTGAAGATGCTCACCGACGACGGGGATACCACCAATGACCCGGCGGTGCTGCTGCGGGCGATGCAGTACGCCACCGAGTTTGGGATGTTTTTCGCTAGCCATTGCGAGGTGCCGGAGTTGGCCGGGCCGCGCGCCCTGAACGAAGGGGTGATGAGTTATCGGCTCGGAATTAAGGGCTCGCCGGCGTGCGCGGAGGAAATCATCATCGACCGCGATATCCGCCTGGCCCATGCGGCAGGCGCGCACGTGCACATCCAACACGTGTCCAGCAAGCTCGGTATGGAGACCATCCGCTGGTGGAAATCCCGTGGCGACGTGAAGGTCACGGCGGAAGTAACCCCGCATCATCTGATGTTTATCGACGAGCACATCGGCGACTACGACACGAACTATAAAATGAACCCGCCGCTGCGGACGCAGGTCGATTGTGATGCACTGCTCGAGGGTCTCATCGAAGGCGTATTTGACCTCATTGCCACCGACCACGCGCCGCACACGCCATTTGAAAAAGCCCAGGATTTCATCAGTGCGCCCAATGGCATCACCGGCCTGGATACGGCCCTGGTGTCGCTCCATCACTTCTTCGTCGAACCCGGAAAATTCGGATGGGATCTAGTAGTGAAGCGCTATTCAGCAGAGCCCCGCCGCCTGATGGGCTTGCCAGTACCTGCCATTGAAGTCGGCCAGCAAGCCGAGTGTCTCTTGTTCGATACCGAAGCGGAAACGACCTTCACACGGGATTTCATGAAATCAAAATCCCAAAACACGCCATTCATTGACCAGTCGTTGAAGGGCCGGGTAGACTTGGTGATTTTAGGTACGGAAATACTGCTTGAGCGCTAACCGTTCGTTGCGCTGGGCCTGTATTGCTCAAAACTCATCTCGAATTTCGGGATGCCACTTTTGTCGCACAATTTGATTTGTTTCGGTGGCAAAGCGTTTTCAACCGGTTACCCGTTTCACCAGTCTTTTTCACCACAAGGGCGATACTCAGCGAAGCCGCTGCTGTCCGAATGCAGGTTCTGACCGGCGACCACGCCCGAAATCACGTTTTTTTGATCACCTGAGGATGCCCAGCCATCTACAAAGCCCCCATGAGTACTAAGATGGTCTGCTAAAAATGGACGGTTTGCGGACGTAAAATAGCACTACAAGGTACGCTTTTCAATTGCCCGGTAACTGTCCATTTTTACTCGGCCACCTCACCCCCTCACCAAGTGACGTCGACATCGGCACTTGTCGCCCGATTGAGCAGACGCTGGACCTTCTTTTGAGAGAAGGCCCCTCCCCTGCGCGCCGTAAAGTCCAATGTGTTTAACTCCTCCGCGCTACGTTCACAACTCAACCCTTGCGCCCGCCGCGCGGGAATCAGCGCCGTAGCGTAGCCTGCCAAACCCCCATAAGCGCATTGCCCTGCCGAGTCACTAGCCCCAAATGCTGCGCCTCCTCCATGGGGTAGGCCGGCGTACCCACCTTTAATCCGAACAAGATTGTGCAACTACGCTTAGGGGCGCCCTATAGAGACCCCCTCACTCGCGCCTCCTTCGTCACTATCGGCAAGCTCAGCGGGGCCGATGATGCCGAGGCCATGAACTAGACTAAGCATAAGATGACAGATATGATTCGCCGCTACACCCAGCTCGGTAACATTCGCCAGCACAATGCGGCCCAGAAACTCAGTTAAAGCTCGAAAAATTGGTGCTATGTGAGCTATATAAAGGAGAGATTGGCGCAGCAAGATGCGGGCCAGGTAGGGAACCAGACCGTTTCGTTTACTCATCGCTACCTAACTGAGCTGAGGGTAACCCGCTTCCTCACCCACCGACAAGGCAAACCTTTCTCTACTGATAACCGGCTTACATTAACGGGAAGTACACAGGTGAGGCCATGTCAGCAACTACCTATGCTATAGCCACTAGATTAGGTTGTCGGAAAGGATGCGTTAGGACCCAGGCAATCAGGCAAGGCGTAAGAAAAGAGAGAATAGAAGTGCTCACTACTTTTAGTAAATGGCTGAGCGGCTGCCTCCCCCAAATTTTAGCTCAAGTACCCAACCGGCACTAGCCCAGATACGGCTTCAGTGCCTGCGAGCGCGTGGTGTGGCGCAAGCGGCGAATCGCCTTTTCTTTCAGTTGCCGCACCCGCTCGCGGGTCAGGGAGAACTTCTCGCCAATCTCCTCCAGCGTTAGCGCGGCGTGGCCGTTCAATCCGAAGTGAAGTGTAATGACGTCCGCTTCGCGCCTGGTAAGGGTTGAGAGGGCACGCTGCACCTCTTGGCGCAAGGAGTCATTCATCAGCAGAGCATCAGGGGTTTCTTGCCCCTCATCCTGCATCACATCGAGTAGCCGGTTTTCCTCGCCCTGCACAAAGGGCGCATCCATCGAGACGTGGCGCCCCGATATTTTGAGCGTGTCCACCACTTCGGAGGTAGACAACTCTAGCATTTCTGCAATCTCATCAGGCGAGGGCTCCCGCTCAAACTTCTGCTCTAACTCGGAGAATGACCGGCTGATTTTGTTGAGCGAGCCTACCCGGTTCAGCGGCAGGCGTACGATGCGGCTCTGCTCGGCCAGGGCCTGCAGGATACTCTGGCGAATCCACCACACGGCGTAGGAGATGAACTTGAACCCTTTCGTTTCATCAAAGCGCTTGGCGGCCTTAATCAGCCCCAAGTTGCCCTCGTTGATGAGGTCGCCCAGCGTCAGGCCCTGGTTCTGGTACTGCTTGGACACCGAGACCACAAAGCGCAGATTGGCTTTGGTCAGCTTTTCCAGGGCCATGTGGTCGCCCTCGCGAATGCGCTGGGCTAGTAGTACTTCCTCCTCGATCGAGACCAAGCTCACTTTGCCAATCTCCTGCAGGTACTTGTCGAGCGACTGGCTTTCGCGGTTGGTAATCTGCTTGCTTATTTTTAACTGTCTCATGATAACTGTACTGATTTTTCTCTTTGAAGAGAAGGGATAAGAACACTCTAGCCATCCCTTTTGCTTTAGCTTGGCACAGTGGCTAGTGTCTCGCCGCCACGATGGACTTTACAGTTGAGGTAAAACCCCATTCCTGCTGGTAGCACCTGATTCAGGTAGCGGCCAAAATCTTCGGGTGTGCGGCGCAGCGTCTTGTTGGGAATCGCCTGTAAGAAACGGTACCACTCGTGCATATAACATCTACTACGACCAATGTGTTAACGCTCAACTCTCCCGATAAATCTATTTTAGCTGCAAGTCCTGGTGCCACAGGCCATTACGCTGCTGGGATAGTGCTGCAACAGGCATGCTAAAAGAATAATTGCCACTGAAAAAGGAAATCTCCATTTCGCATGACGAGCATTTAAATCCACGGAGCCGACAATAAGCTTCTTAACGTGATGCTAAACGATGTGTTGCTGTGCCATGCTCCGGCCGATATTCAGTGGCGATTAGGTGCGTGGCAGCGTGGTCGTCAAAAGAGTGGACACTGGAGGGGCTGCTGTGCGACGCATATGAGAACACAGTCAACAACACCCTCAGATGGCGGCCCCTCGTGCGAGAACAAATCCAGCAGTTGGCTGATGCCCCGGCTCAACTCGTGAACATGGTGCTGCGGAGCAACCAGAACTTCGCCAACGTTCCTCCTAGTTCTTTTGACCAAAAAACAGCGCTTTGCGCAGCGTGCAACTGCATCTATAGAGTTTTTTGATTCCTCACACGTGATTATGCCCAAGCATGTTCAAACCAGAATTGCTGTCCCAAGGCGAGGCGTTTGCCAGCCTTGAAGAAGCCCATTTAGCGATAGCCTACCCCCCAATACTTACTCTAATTTCGACCGGCGGCACTCCACTTTCGGTTATCGCCCTTCGTACCAATTCAGGCGCGACTTTGACACTACCCTAGCCTACTGTCCGTTTTCACTGGCCCACCCCAAGTCTTTTTGGTTGAGGGCTGCTATCAGCCGCTATCCAACTGCTAGGCTAAGCGGTGAGACATTTTACTAAACGAGCGGGTAGAAAACGTCGATAAGACGCCACTAATTGCTGTGGGCGTTTAGCACTTGAGTACCGTTGACGAGCACCTATGCAAGCCAGTTAGAGTGGCTGCACCACTTGAGAGGCTTCTTAAACGCCGTGAATAGGACATAGCTTTTCGCGCCAAATCGCAACTTGCAATATCTAAAAGTTGCTTAGCCCTGCTACTACCCCTATTTAAATTATTAACTTTTAGTCGCCTCACTAACGCTAACGCCTACCTAAGAAATAAACATTTCTACTTTTTTTATTTACTTTTGTAAGTACTTACGTAAGTTTAAAAAATATGGATTTTTTCGACCAGATGGGGTCTGTCGCTTTAGGCAGCCGCCTACGGCGGCTCAGTGAGCAAATGACCGCCCAAGCCGCTGACGTGTACGCGCTCTACCAATTGCCCTTTGAGCCGCGATGGTTTCCGGTTTTTTATGCCGTGGCCGAACAGCCGGGACAATCGGTGGGCGAATTAGCCCAGCGCATTGGCCACACCCACGCGGCCGTGAGCCAAGTAGTGAAAGAATTGGTAAAACACGAGCTGGTAAGCATCGAGCGAGGAGAAGCGGACTTGCGCCGTAGCGTAGTTACTCTCACCACGAAAGGCGCTGGCCAATGGCCGGCCTTGCAAGAGCAAGCTGCCGATGTACGCCAAGCCACCGAAGCTCTGCTAGCCGAAAGCCGTCATAACCTCTGGCTGGCTATCGGCGAGGTAGAACATGCCTTGTCACAGCGTAGCCTTGCTCGCCGGGTGAAGGCCGCACGGGACCAGCGCGTAGCGGCCGAAGTGCAACTACGCGATTACGCGCCGCAGTACCAAGCCGATTTTAAGCGCCTGAATGTGGAATGGATTGAGCAATACTTCCGGCTGGAAGCAGCTGACCTGAAGGCCCTGGACGAGCCCGAAGCCTACATCCTGCATCCTGGCGGCCACATCTTGCTCGCGGCTCAGCGGGGGGTAATTGTGGGAACCTGCGCCCTCATCAAACTGGATGCGCAGACGTATGAATTGGCCAAGATGGCGGTCTCGCCCGCAGCGCAGGGCTTGGGCATTGGCTACCGACTCGGAGAGGCGGCGCTGGTTAAGGCCCGCGCCCTCGGGGCTGGGCGGGTATACCTGGAAAGCAATACCAAACTTGGCCCAGCCCTAAACCTCTACTACAAATTAGGTTTCCGCAAAACCGTGGCTGGCACCCCGTCGCCTTACGAGCGCTGCAACATTCAGATGGAGCTGCTACTCAATCCCTAACGTATATGTACGACCATAAAATCGCCATTGTCTTGAGTAGCGACCTACTCGAGTGGCAAAAGCTTAACATGACGGCTTTTCTGGCTAGTTCGGTGGCTATTCAATTCCCCGAAACGCACGGGCAAGCCTTTACGACGGCTCCAAATCCACGTTTTTGCCTTTCCTCAAGCATCCTATCTTGGTGTACCGCGCCGATGGACCTAGCGAAGTGCGCAAAGCCTTTGAAAGGGCGCGGGAACGGGGCGTGTAGCTCGGCATCTATACGCGACCGCCCTTTGCTACCAAAAACGAGGCCGAGAACTTGGCCGAACTGGCCCGCTTATCTGATGAAGAGCACGAACTCGTGGGAATCATCTTATATGGAGAGAATAAGCAGGTCGATAGGATTGAAGCTTCATGCCTAGCAGAGAAATGATTTCTCCGGGCTTTCCCTAAAGAGCCATTGAATAGCCTTTCTAAGACGTTAATAACAGTAAGGGCTAGGCGACCGTGAGCAACGAGGCCTTAGCCCCCTGGAAAACTAACAAAAGCGCCTGATTAAGCCGATGTGACGTTCAGCATTAAAAAGTCGCGATTATTTTCAATAATCGCCTGCTTTCACCCTGAGCTGCTTGCTAAGCCTTGCTTCGGCTGGGTAGTTTGTGGCGCAGGGCAGGTCTTTAAGGGCGAAACCCTGGCCGATTATGTAGTAGTCACCGAGGCGGCTGTTGCGCTTAAACCAGCTACTATTTTATTTGACCAGGCGGCCGCCCTGCAGATTGTCGACCAGCTAGCCGCCGTCGGCCAGGGTCACGAGGAACCGCTTAATGAGGCTACCGGGGGTGTGGGCCTATTTGCCATCCAACTAGCCAAAAAGCGCGGTGCCCGGATGACGGCCGTGGTCGGCCCGGCGGGCGCCGAGCCACCCAACTAGGGGCGGATTCAGTCATTGATTACACCAAACAAGATATCAATCGGCTGACGGGTCATCAGAAGAGGGCGGCTAGTCCACCGGGTTGGAGCACGTAGTCTAGCTCGTGGAGTGGCCACTCCAAGCTCGTGTTCCGAGCACTCCTCGCTGCTGGTATAGCGCCTCGACGTAGGTGGGGCGGCGTATGACTCGTGTCCGGTGGCGGCTAAGTGCGGCAACTAGTACCCAGTAGTAGCCGCCGAGCGCCCCTGTTAATCCCGTCTAGGATGAGCGTAGCCCGGCCAACTCAGCGGGTAGCACGCAAGGGAGCCTTGTGAGCGCTTGACTGACGGGCCACCATGTGCCTAGGGGACACTACGGCGGCCATTCTCGTTACCCTTCAGCTGGCCTAACAACCAGCCAGCTAGTAGCTCCTATGAAGAGGGCAGTTTACATATTGCTTAGTTTTCTGCTTGCGATGGCTGACTATGCGTCAGCCCGCACGCCCCCACCCACCCAGCTACTGTGCTGGCAAGCGGGGCGAAAACTACGTTGGGGGGACTTTCAGGCTCCGGCCAATGTTCTGCCCATCGCCGATCCCTTGTTCGGGACCAGTGTCGCTTCGTGTGCCCCGGTGTTGCAAGTAATTGGTACCAAAGATGCGACTGGCCGCAACAACTTCTTTGTCACGGCGGCCTTGGATAAAAGCCGCTCCTGGGTACGAGCCTCTGCCCTGGCCCACAGCAACCAGGTACTGGCGCATGAGCAAGTACACTTTGACATCTGCGAGTTAATTGCTCGCCGCCTGCGTCAACGCATTGCCCAGGTGTATCAAGCCGGCGGGGATGTATTCACTCCTGCGTTCCGGCAGGAGCTCCAACGGATGATGAACGAGCAAGCAATCTGGAACACGCAATACGACCAGGAAACCGCGCACGGTCTGCGCCAAGACCAACAGCAAAGCTGGCAGGTGCAGCTCACCCAGGCACTCGCCCAACTGGCGGCGTATGAATCCACAGCTACCAACTGTCCCTACACAGAGTAAGGTCAGCTTGGGCGGCGTGCCTCCGCCAGCAGCTTTAGCCGAACGAAATGCCGGAGCGCGCACGCAGCTAGCCGAGGCCACTTTTGGAAGCAGCTCTACTAGGCTGCTGGACCTGCCGTACTTTCGCGCTACGGCCGGCTGTAGCAGTTGTGCCACTACTGATTCAGCACCTCGTTATCACCGCTGGGGCAATGGAGGACTTGCCTAGCAGAAGGCACTAGGAAGTCACTCGCTCCCCGTTATTTACCCGTGCCGCTTCCATGACGCCAACTACTTCCCTGATTGGCTGGGCATTGCTCAACGCCTGCAGGCACTAGCCCAAGCGGGCCTAACCTTACGCTTCTAACGGCTTCGATGCGGAGCGCTACGAAGAGGTGCACGCCTTGAGTCTGCAGCTGATGGCCGGGCTGACCAGCGAGCCAGTGGCGCAGCTCACCACTCTGTTTGCCGGCGAGACGGGGTATCCCACCCCCAAAGTAGACATTCGGGTGGTGCTGTTTCGCGGCCTCGACGAAATCTTGCTTGTGCAGGAGAAATTGGATGGCAACCGCTGGTCGCTGCCCGGAGACTGGGCCGACATCGGCTATACCCCTTTTGAGGTGGCTATTAAAGAAGTGCGGGAGGAAACCGGCTTAGTTACGGAGGCCGTACGGCTGCTGGCCTTGCTGGATAAAAAACAGCACGCGAACCCACCCCAGCCCTGGTACATCTACAAAGTCTTTGTGCTATGCCGAATGCTGCGTGGTGCGTTGCAAGTGGATACCTTGGAAACAGCCGGTGTGCGCTGGGTGCACCATACAGAGTTGCCCCTGCTCAGGTTGTCCACGGACCGGGTGACGCTGGCCCAATTAGAGCGCCTTTTCGCCTTTGCCCACGAGCCGGACTTGCCTACTTGGTGTGATTAACGCAAGCTTGTAAGCACAGCAGTCTTATGACGCAGGACTTGGTTAATATTATCCAATCGCCTGCAATAAATTCTGCAACAGCCATTGCACCTTCCTGAGCTAAGTATACACGATTGAAAAACTCCCCTAGGATCGTTGCTAAGAGCTGTCGTTCTTAGAAATGTTAAAAATACTGTCCTTTGCTTTGCTGGTCCTCTATTATATTTACTTACTGTTTGGCAAGAAAAAGCAGCTATCTAGTAGATAATTAACATAAAATATAATTTATTCATAATTTTGACAGCTATATGACCTTTCAGAGCCACTATTACTAGTATTTTTCTAATCTAGAATACTAGGCTTGTTTAATTTCTTAGAAGCATACTAGTTACTAGATACTGCTAAATAGAGGGAGTTTATCATGGATAACTAGCTCCTGGTACTCCTGACGTTACTTAGTGAGTAATTCGCTACGCCACTGTTTTCAAATATTTCCGTTCACTATGCCTTAAAAATGTCACAATTAGCTTATATAATCGAGAATGATCATATCACCGCTGTTGTTACAGAATTAGTTCTGCGAAAAAACCTGCGGCGGGGAGAAGTGAAGCACTTTATGAATGGCCAAGTGGCATTCAATCAGCTACTAGTAGATGTAAAAAGAAAGGAAGATATTCCGGATTTGATCTTATTGGATTTGGATATGCCCGTCATGGACGGGTGGGAATTTCTGGATGCATTTATCAAGCTACCTATTGCCAAGCAAGTATGCGTGTTTGTCCTGACTTCTTCCATTCATCCAAACGACCGAGAAAAAGCGAAGCACTACAGCGTCGTAAAAGGCTTTTTCTCGAAGCCGCTGGATGGAGGTAGTGTGGCCTGGATGCAACAATTTGTTCAACTAGCAGGGGCAAGTACGAGGGCAAAGCGGCTTTACGCAACTTCGCAGTAGTAGGAATTATCAGTGGATTGCCAGTTTTCTATTTTTTATTATTTGTGTCAACATTTATTGAACAGCATCCGGAGCTAGCGGCATCAATCACCCAGAATTCCGTGATTTATGATTTTCTGCAAAACTCGCTGACGGACGGTCTTTGGTACTGGAACCTTCTATCACCTACAGAAGGGTGGGTTAATGCTACCTTCTGGCAGACCTTGGGCTACGCTGCTGACCAAGTGCCTACCGATTTCGCTGCTTGGCGCGCTTGCATCGAGCCCATTGATTTAGCCGCCGCTTGGCAGCAGGCAGAAGCCTGTTTGCAGGATCCCACGCTACGTTTTGACCTCGTACTGCGGTGTACGCATCGCCAGGGCTCGCCCGTCTGGCTTCGTTGCCGAGCCATAGTACTACGTGGAGATAGTGACCGCACCGCTTGGCTAGTAGGGGCGCTAGTGGATGTAACGAAAGAGAAACACCGAGAAGCCTATGCGCAGGAAGTAGCCACCCACTACAGTTCCATTCTAAGTAATCAGTCGGTCTACATTCTTAAGACTGATGCACAGGGTAACTACACCTACGTTAATGACTTTTTCTGCGAGCGTTTCGGCTGGGAGCATGATTTAATTGGGACCTCCTCTCTGCTCAGCATTATTGAGGAAGACCGACCCAAGTGTTTAGAAGTCGTGATGCAGTGTTTCCAGGCTCCGGAGGTACCGCACCAAGTAATTTTGCGCAAACCCTACCGGGACGGCTCCATTAAAGCTAACCACTGGGAGTTTAAAGGTCTTCTAGGTGAAGGTGGCGAGTTGGTGGAAATCTTGTGTGTAGGCTACGATGTGACCTTGCTGCTCGAGAACTTGCACCGGGCACAGCATCTACTTGATGTAACCAGCCAGCAGAATCTGCGGCTGCAAAACTTCGCCTATATTATCTCACACAACATTCGCTCCCACTCCGCCAACTTGACGTCGCTTGTGCAGTTGCTGGCGGAAGCCAAAAGCAAAGTACAGAAAACTATGTTTCTGCAAATGCTAACGACTAGCACCGAGCAGCTAGCGGATACCATCGTTAATCTCAATGATATCGTCACTATCAACAACAACGTTAGCAAGCCTAAAGCAGCACGCTCTTTAAAAACGGATATTGATAAAGCCCTCGAAGCGCTGAGCGTGTTGATTCACCAACACAATATCTCAGTGGAAGTAGACGTCGCCCCTACCTTGATCGTGACCGTAGTTCCGGCGTATTTGGATAGTATTCTGTTGAATCTGATCAGTAACGCGGTGAAGTATCGCTCCTTAGACCGCCCCGCCTTTATTCGGCTGCGCGCCCAAATTAACCCAATGGGCGTCGTGCTGACAGTACAAGACAATGGCCGCGGGATTGACTTAGTTAGATACCGGTCGAAGCTCTTCGGCATGTATAAAACTTTTCATGATAACGAAGACGCGCGCGGAGTAGGCTTATTTATTACCAAAAACCAAGTAGAGGCCATGCAAGGCACTATTCAGGCAGAGAGCGAAGTCGGAGTTGGTTCTACGTTTACCATCCAGTTCCATGAAAGTGCCTGACCTAGCGTACGTGGTGGAGGACGACCGAATTACGGCCGTCATTACGAAGGTCATTGTCAAAAAAGAGTTATGCTTTCGCGCAGTCCAAACGTTTAGTAATAGACAACAGGCATTCGATCAACTCAAGGTCGCAGTGCAGAAGGGGGCTAACGTACCAGACTTAATTCTACTAGACCTGAACATGCCGCTGATGGATGGCTGGGAATTTCTGGATGCGTTTAGTACACTAGCGCTAGCTCAACGGATACGCGTGTTTATACTCACCTCTTCCATTCAACCGGAAGACGCGGAAAAAGCTACGCACTATAAAGAAGTAAAAGGCTACTTTTCCAAGCCACTGGGCAAGGATAATGTGCAACGCATGCAAGCCTTACTATCGGAAGTGGGTGCTGCGTAATGCCCCCCTCATCAAGTTGGCTCCTGCTGGTCTGCTTCATTTAGGAAGCCGGGGGCTACCGCATTTTATTATTCTTGGGTTACTATGCCTGGTACGCGAGCCACCAATTATTTCCCACGATACTTTTCTTATGGCGCCGTAGGGGGGGCGAGTTGTTTGGGACTGCTTTTTCCAGGAGCAGTATCTAAGGTTCTAGGGCCAATCCTATTGATAGGCTTGGTAGTTCTAGGCTTAGCGCACGGGGCGTGCGACCACTTCGTGCTACCGGCCGTCGGGCAGATAAATAGTAGCCAGCGGAGCTATTTTCCCAAGTTCATACTTGGATATCTAGGCTTAGCTACCGCGGCAGGATTGGGCTGGTGGCACTGGCCGGGGGTAGCGGTTAGTTTATTCCTATTATTAACGGTGTGGCACTGGGGATCCGCGGATGCACCGGCTCAGCCTGGGCAAGTAGGCATATGGCTATTCCATAGCGTGTTGCGAGGGACCCTATTGTTTGCCATGCCGACTCTATGGTGGCCCACTGAAGTTCAGCACAGCGTCGATGGCCTACTGCTGTTTGCTGGAGCTGGGCCACTTAACGCAGCTTTATTCATGCGGATAGCGAACGGGCTCTGGCCGGTAGTAGGAATTGGGCATTTCATCTTGTGGGGCTACTATGCGGCGCAGCATGCAGCCAAACGCTGGCATACTGATACCTGGGAAGTACTATTGCTGACTATCCTCTTCGTGACGCTGCGCCCACTGTGGGCATTAGGAATTTATTTTGTCTTTTGGCACAGTTTACAGCATATGCTGCGCCTTAACCGCGTGTTTGGGTACGCCGACTCAAAAAGTCACGGTATAGCTTGGGCAACTTTGGGGAAAGAAGTGGCCTTTTTTATTCGACGGGCGTTCCCTATTCTACTCGTGAGCCTAGCGGTACCCGCGGGGTTGTATATATTCTTACCGCCTAAGCCAGCTACTGTTGATACAATGTTGGGAATGGCCGTTATAATGGCGGCTATCTTAACCCTGCCGCACGCCCTGCTCGTCAGCGTAGCCCTCGACTCGCCGGGATGGCGCATCGGGAAAAATAAGCTAGAGGCAGCTGACGCAAGCGAGGTAGCATAGAAAGCTTTGCTAGGCAAATACTTAGCATTTTTTTCTCCAAAAAGTAGTTCAACTGGAAAGAGTAAGCTACTACTCACACCTTACCTAACTAGCACATCCTTCACTTAAGTTATGGCTTAGTATGTATCAATGCTTCTGGAACGGAGCTGATGCTGAATAGCTCACGGTATATGCCCAACGCGGAATTAAAGTTGATCTACGTGATTGAGGATGACTCTATCACGGCCATTACCACAAAACTGTTACTGGAAAAAGCTTTGGGTAAAATTCAAGTGCAACTCTACCCAAATGGCCAGCGCGCCTTAAATCACCTCCAGACGGTAGTGCAAGAGGGAGCTAGGTTGCCCGACTTATTATTATTGGACCTCAACATGCCGCTCATGGACGGGTGGGAGTTTCTAGATGCTTTTTCCAACCTGCCATTCACGCACCCAGTATGCGTGCTACTACTGACTTCGTCGATTAACCCGGAGGACCGCGCGAAAGCTGCCCGCTACCAAACCGTGGCCGGCTATTTTAGTAAGCCTTTAGAGATGCGTATTGTATCACGGATGCTACGCGTACAGCGAGAAGCATTTGGACCAGGGCTTGGGCAGCCCAACCTTCAAGGAGCGCTCCATTATCTGGTTTACCAAAGTTATGCGACGCTGCCCTTTGGCGACCGGGAGCTGGCAAAGCTGCTTACCCAGTCTAGGGCCTTCAACGCGGCTCACAGCCTGACGGGTGTGTTGCTTTATAGCCAAGGCCACATCGTGCAATTATTAGAAGGAAGTGAAGCTAACTTACAGGCAGTTTTTGCGCGTATTGTGCAAGATCCTCGTCACAGCGAGATTATAAAACTAGCAGATGGCGCGGCGACCCAGCGCTTGTTTACCCAGTGGTCGATGGGGTTTCGAACGCTTAATCCAACTGATTTTAAGCAACTGACTGGCTATATTAACCCGGACCAAAAAGACTATCTAGGCACTAGTTCTAGCCTGCCAAACGATGAGCTATATACACTCCTGGCTAGCTTTATAGACGACAGCTGCTTATTTGATATGACCTAGTTAAACCACACTGTAAAGCAAGTTTGGAATAGCAAGCGCCATAAAAACGATTCTTTCTAGCCATGCGCTAAGGTATTCAAATTGAGTAGATGTAGACAGGGAGTTTCAAAATGGTTTAGTGTGAAGTAAATTTTAACGGACACACCTTACTGGCTAGGTGCAGCTTAATATTAAACAGAGGCGCTATCAATTAACGCTATGGATTCATCTATAACGTTAATTGATAGCGCGTGGCTGTTGTAGAATTCCGCTTCAGCTACTACTCACTTAAGCGAATACTTACCTCACTCAGATAGTGCTCAACGATAGTTACCTTGGCAGGTGACAAAGGAATCGGCCCCAAGGGATACGCAGGCTAATTAACTCGCTCAGAAGCTATTTAAGCGAACGGTGATACCGGAGATTTCAGCGGAGTAGCGTCAGGACGTTACGCACTACTTTTTAATTTCTTGAGCCCAGCCGAAAAGCCTAGTAAGCTCTAGCAGGGCCCGTGAAGTCAGTTTGGTGAGCGCCCATAATACCCGCAAGCAACCTATTTGCTAGTCACGCTAGCTCCCTACGCCGCTTGCAGGAAGGGCCGCAAGGCGGCCAGCGTAGCCAATGGGGCACTTAGTTGAGGGCAGTGACCAGCGGTCGGTAAATTCACTAAGTGTGCGTTAGGTAGGTGCGCCAGCAGGTACCCCCCCACCTCGGCCGGGGCAATAAAGTCTTCCTGACACTGCACCACCAGCGTCGGCAAGGAGAGGCCCGGCACATCGGCGCGATGGTCGGAGAGGAAGGTAACCCGAGCAAACTGTTGGGTCATAGACGAGGCCGTTGAGCTCAGACACTTGTATAGTTCCTCGGCGAGGTCCGACGTGGCCAATGGTCCTAGTAATAGGTTCGCAAATAGGCTAGCCCACCCCTGAGAGTCCGTCTGTAGCAGCGCGAGTAGCTGCTCAATGTCCGCTCGCTCGTAGCCTCCGTAGTAGCCGGGGTCATTGAGGTAGCAGGGGGAGGGCGTTAGCAATACCACCTTGGCAAAGTACGCTGGGGTTTGGCTCGCCGCTAGCAGCGCGATCATAGCTCCTACTGAATGGCCTAGTAGCACTGCATGCTCTAGTTCCAGCACGCGGCAAATGTCCAGCATATCCTGTGCATAGCCAGCTAGGTGCGCGTACTTGTCCGCGTCATAAGCTGCTACGTCTGACCCACCCGTACCGACGTGGTCGAAGAGAATAACTTGGTGGTCTTGCGCCAGGGCCGTCACTATGGACTGCCACACGCGCTGGTTATAGCCAAAGCCGTTGCACAGTAACAGCGGCGGCTTGCCGTGACCCACAATGCGCACATGGTTACGCGCGAGTACCTGCTGCCTAGTCAACAGCTCCTTTGGCTGAACAGCTAGGGGTAGGGCTGCGGGCTCAGGCGAGAATATGGTAGCAGAAGTAAAATTTAACATGAAATAATCTAATTAAAATCTTGATTATACACAAATATAAGGGCCTTTTCTGAACAGACAAAGGGACCTCTGGGGTAGCTAGAAAGCAAGGTCAGCTTCTCTTCGGAAGCTCTTTGTTACTGCCTCAGTGAGGTGTCAGGTACTTGGGTAGCAGTTAAGCGTCTTATTCACTTCTAACAGCAGTTCGTTGCTGCTAGAGAGCTAGGCTTCTGAACCCGGGGGTAGTGGAGCTGTTGCCAAAGTCACCTAAGTAGCCGGTGGTACGTTAGGGTCCTAAGCCGGCTATAAGCACTGCACCACAAAAGTTAGCCTGCTGTTTCGCTTGCCCGAGCGCGCGTCGGGGTCTACTTCCCACCGCTGTCCGAGTAGCCCCCAGACTAGGCATTCCTAGGCCAGCCCTACCGCTCAGTCTACCGTTAGACTGGCTCGCCCGTGCTCGATCTCGTTGTTTTTTGAACTGCTACTGGTCGGCCGCCGAAAACTGGGGTTAGCGACTGCCACCTAGTCGAGCACTACGCATGGCAATAGCCATTCACGGCTGTCCGACATCGGCAGGCTGTCACCGACTTCCCGATACCAGCTCGTCATCTGTAGAGGTGGTGCCATGAGTGCGCTTGCCTGTCCACGGTTGTCTATTCGTTCGCAAAGCCTGATGTTGTCTCGCTTAGTCGCCTAGCGGACGAGCACAAATCTTTTTTTATTACTTTTACCAGGGCTAATACATTTATAGTGCATTTATTGAGCAATAAATAAAATTTTATCCAGATCACACTTGTATGATAGCAGCTATTTTGCCAGCATCCCCAGCGGTGTTAACTCGGTATAATGTACGTAGTATAGGAAATGGGTCTTCCACATTACTCTTTTGCAATGGCTACAGTTGCAACCAGCAGGTCTGGCACTATCTAGCGCCCGCGCTGGCCGCCAACCACCGGCTGGTATTTTTTGACCAGATCGGCACGGGGAAGGCTGACTCCAGCGCGTATGACCCCCAGAAGTATGCCACCCTGCACGGCTATGCGCAGGACGTCATTGCCATCTGCGAGGCCCTGGAATTGCAAGAGGTGACCGTCGTCGGCCATTCGGAAGGCGCACTGGTGGCGCTGCTGGCCACGATTGAGGCGGCCCACTACTTTTCGCAAGCTGTCCTGCTTGCCGTTTCGCCCTGTCATCTCAACCAGCCAGGCTACTACGGAGGCTTTGATGAAGCAGACTTGCGCGAACTGCTCACGGCGACCCGTACTAATCACTGGCATTGGGCGACTGCTTTGGCCTTTCTGCTCATAGGCGAAGGTCAGGACGCAGCCCTAGGTCATGAGTTGGCCACCCAGTTCTGTCAGGCTGACCGAGCCATTGCCCAGCAGGCGGCCTACGTGACCTTCCTCAGCGACCACCGCGCCGACTTGCCCCGCGTCTCGGTGCCTACTCACTTGATCCAGTGCGCCGACGACGTAGCCGTACCGGCGGAGGTGAACACCTATCTACTGGCCCAATTGCCCCACGCTACGCTCACTCTATTGCCCATTACTGGGCATTGCCCGCACCTGAGTGCTCCGCAACACGTGCTCGCCGCACTGCAAAAGGTACTCGCGTGAGTTAGACTACTACCAAGTTCACTAGGTGAACCTAGCGTCAATGGCGGACTTACTTTACCCTACCCCCTACTTGCTCTTCTATACTCGCGCTACCGCATACACTACAGTCAAGGAGGCATCAGGGCCCCCTATAACGTTTAAAAATCGACATCTGCGCCTACTGAAAGGCCTACTGTGCTCCCAGTGCCTGCCCCGCATTACAGCCCTGCTTAGTCGCGTGCTAGTAATCCCACCTTTTCACCCATGCCCTTTTTATCGCGTCGTCACTGTCGAGCTTTGAAGATCTAATGCTCGAATCTCAAGCGGTCTAGTAAATGGAGGAGGTTATAAGCTGCTTAGCCTTTGTTTACTACTGGCTTACCGGACGGGAAAGCGCACACTTGGTTGGCATCGCTAGTTTTTAGACTTCCGGGTCTTGCCAGTACTCGTCTTAGTCGACTGGGTAGTACCAACTGGCTTGCCGGTTGCATCTACTGGGTTATTTGAGGTCCCCGCTGTGGGATTACCAGCTGTGGTAGACCTGTTAGGCGCCGTGTCGCCAGAGTTTTTGCTGGTCGGGCTGACTGGAGTAGCCATAGTGCCTGCCGAGTGGTTGCCTGCAGGAGCAGAACCGGCTGGGGTGGTTTGTGCCTGTGCTGTAAGGCTAAGCATACCAGCAATACCCAAGACTGTTAAAAACGTCTTACTCATAACAGTTAATTGAAAGAAAAACCTTGCTACATGAGAAAGCCATCTTACGAAAAGCGGTAACAAGAGTTTACTAGTTAGCCTTTTCCATTGAGGCTGGTCAGACTAAAGGTATGCGCCTGGCAGTAGCAAGGTTTTCATGCGGCCAAGCTACTAAAAAATGGTGCACCAGGCATGGGATAACTTTCGATAGCAGTAAAGTGGGTGAGCGCTCAGCTGGAGTTCTGCAATAGCCACGACCGTTTAATCAAGATTGTAAACCTTACCGGATAATATAAAGCTAATTTCTCTTGACACGTAAAGCTCACTCGTATTGCATAAGGTGAACTGTCTCGACCTAGTAACGAGATAGTTTGAGGTATTATTAGCAAGGCTTATGACTAACGGCAATAGGTAACGAATGTAGCCGTGTATTGTAGCCATGCTGAGCTTTCGGTTATTCTGGGCTCAATAAGGAATGGTGCCCGGCCCAGCTGCTGCAGTGCCTACCCCCCTACTCGATGCGTAACTCTTTTGTCGTCGACCGCAGCTTTTGCAGCGGACGGGCGAGAAACAGCTCGGCATAGTCGATGCCCTCCGCGCGGTAGCCCGGCGCATGCCCCCGGTTGTGGAACAGCAAGCGTTGGCAATTGGGTAGGGTGCGTTGAAGCAGTTGGTTGTAAAACGGACGGCACCAGGGGTCGATGTCGCCGGCCGTAAGTAGCACTGGTACGGCTGAGTACACGGGCAATTTGGCTGTTTTAGCCTCCGGCTTTACCTGCCAGCAGTGGCAAATAGCGTGTGTCACATTATTGACTGGATACCCCGCTAGCCAAGGTACCACCTGCACTTGTTGCTTTTCTAGCATGGGGTCGGCATAGGCGAGCTGTTCGCTACAATAGACCGAGTAGCGCATTCCCAGCGATAAGGCCGGGTCACCGGCAAATACCTGGTCGACCTGCTCGCGGACATACCGCCGGTGGTGTCCCTGCACGATGTCGAGGATGACCTCGGGTATGGCCTGAACTTGCGAACTGGTCAGGCGGCTGACAATGGCGTCCAGCAATTCGGCTTTCGTATACTTTAGACGTAAGCTATCGCGGGTGCCTGGTTCAGGGTAGGATAGGGTGAAGGTTTGGCCCGTAATGACCGTGAAGTAGGTGTGGAACTGCTGACGCAGCTGCCAGTGATTGCGGTGCGCGGCCGAGTCCTGGGTGTACGTGGCAAAAACTTGTTCCAGGGCCTCGTTGATGTTGAGCAACCCACTCTCTTCGTAATTCACGACGCTGGGCAGGGGGGAGTTGAGCAGTAGGCAGCGCACTGCCTCTGGGTGGCGCCGCAGCACGGTGAGCATGAGCCCGCCGCTATAGGAGATGCCTAACAGGTTCAACGAATCCAGGTGTAGCGCTTGGCGCAAGTCGTTGATGTCTTCGGCACTCTCCTGCGTCGTGTAGGCCGAGAGGTCAACGCCTTGGCCCACCAACGTTTGACGGCATCGGCTGACGGCCAGGCGCACTAAGCTGTCTTTGGACAAGCCCGTGCGGTACCCTCGTTTGATAGCTTCTGGCACTTCCGCACACTCTAGGCAGGGGCGGGCCCGGCGCGTGCCCCGCTGGTCGAAGAGTACCACGCCTCCGTACTTCAGCAAGCTCGACTGGTAACCAATGCTGTCGATGTTGGCTGTAGTGCTGTAGCCTGGGCCTCCCGTGCTGTACAGGCTGATGTGCTGTGTAGCGGACTGGGTAGGCCGCCGCACGAACAAGAAAGGCACTTGCACCTGACGCCCTTGCGGTCGCTGACGATTTTCCGGCACTACCAGATAGCCATAAGTGGATACCAGGCGCTTATCCAGTTTAATCGGACAAGAGGCCGGGATAATACGCGGTCGGTATAATTGACCAATCGCCGCGAAGCGGAAGCAGGCCAGGAGCAGCAGCGAGAGCAGGAAATGCTTCATGAGGTGGTGGGTAGATACCTCCGCAAAGCAACACCGCCCGTGGGCGCCTAGAAAGTAAAAAACGGACAATCTACCGCCCAGCTATGGGTAGGGGCTGCCCCGTAAAGTGGCGCACGGCCTTGGCGAAGTGACTGCGGTCGTAATAGCCGTAATCACTCGGCGTGAAAGTCAGTGGGTCGGCCACGAAGGCAGTTAAAGCCGTGCGAGCCCGTAGGATGGCAAAGTACTGGCTGGGCGCGGCACCGACCACCCGGTGAAAATACCGGTTGATGGTTTTGGAAGTGAGAAAAACGCGCTCAGCTACAGCCGAAGGGCTGAGTTGCAAGCCACTGGCTTGGTACTCCCCTATGGCGTCGTGGACCAGGCGCACGTAATGGTCGGGATAGACCGGATGGCGGAAGACCCGCAGTAGAAAGGACTCCAGTACGCCGACCCGCTCGGCAAAGGAGAGCGGTTGCTTCAGATGCGCTAATAAAAGAGCGGGGAACACCTGCGTTAGGGGTACCAAGCGATTCGTAAACTGGACTTGGCTGATACCCAGCACGGCCTCCAGGCCGCCCGGGTAAAACTTCAGGGTGAAGAGATTGTCAGCGGCACGCTTATGGCGCGTCACCGTCGTATTGCGTAGCAACAGCACATCCGCACCAGCCTGGACGGTATAGCGTGTGTGGGCCAAGTCAAGCAGATAAGCCGGTCCCAGGTTGATGTAGCACGTGGGCGTCCAGCTAGCAAACATGGTCGAAGACTGGTAGGCCGGTGCACCAGGCGGGGGGAGGTCGGCCCGTGAGGACTGCGCATAGAACTCCACGTAGGGTGCCAGTGCTTCGCACGGTCGGTTAAAGTCATAAGCCTGCCGAATATCCTGGAAAATCTCAACCATAAGGTAAGGCAGATTATGAAAGAGTGCTAAGCTATTTAAGCAGTCAAGGAGGCATTGGTCAACGAAAATAGGTGGTTTGTCACTTGGAGGGCAGCAGCCAGAAGGTAACCGCTTCTTTCGAGCCCTTAACTCGCCAATCGGCTTCTGAAAGACCATTCTACCACCAATGCCTCCTCTATGAAAGTAATAGCAACTTTTCTACTCACCCTGTTGACCGTCCAGTTCCTGCTTGCCCAACCCCACGCAACGGTACCCCTATTACCTACTGACCGGATTACAGTAACTGTGCACCCCGGCATTGAGCTCTTGACGATAGTGCAGTTGCTCGCAGGCAAATATCCACAGCCCAACAAGTCGAGCTACGCTAAAGAAACCGAGGCCTATTTCACTGCCTTTGCCCACCACCCCGCCGTGCAGTTGGCGCGGCGCCTACCTAAGGTGTACACCGACCTGCCCGAACTGGGCTACTGTCTCGAGAATTTCCCGGAGGTGCGCCTGCACTACCCGGCGCAGACCAACTGGTACACGATGAACGGCAAAGACACGATTCAAACCTACCTGCGGCTCTGCCGGCAGTTCAGCCAAGATAGTCGCTTCTGGGCTTTTTACCAGCACCACCAAGCCGACTACGCCGCTTGGGCCAAGCCTGTACACGCCCGCCTCGCCAGCGAAGGACTCGTGGCCAAACTAGATTCATTTTACCGGTTCCGTACTAAAGCGGCCCACTGGACCATTTGCCTGGACCCACTCAACAGCTGGGGGGCGCACGCAATTATCGCCAACAATCTCAATCCGTGCTACGCTAACCAGGTCGTCTATACGGTAGGCTTCTTCAACAACGAGTCGACCGATGTGAGTACGCCCACTTTCAGCCTTGGGGCTGAAGCATCACGGCTGGTTTGGCACGAGGGCAGCCATATTTACGCCCACGCTTTACAGCAGCAGTATCGCGCCGAGATTAGGAAGCTCACGTACCTGTTCAACCAGAGCGACGCGGGCATGAAGCGCAACAATATTGCCGACTGGGCGCACTGTTTTAATGAGAATCTAGTACGCGGCGTGGTCATTGCCCTATTTCGGCAGTACCAGCCGCCCAAAGAAGCCCGCAAGCAGGCAGCGCAAGAAATAGTTGGCGATTTTCAGTACGCCGGCGACATTGCCGACGTCATCTCGGCGCAGTATCTTGGCCAGCGCACGCACCAGAATTTCGAGCAGTTTTTTCCCAAGATTCTTGTGTACTTAGCCCAGAAATATCCCACCGTCGCCTCGACGAATCAATGACTTTTGCTCGGCCGCGCTTCTTTCCCGAATGGCCCGTTCACTTGCTAGTGTGGACGTCGCTCCTCGTTAAAGATATCCTCACTATGTATGGCACGCCAACCTACCAAGTACCCAAAACGGCGGTGGTCACCTACTGGCTGCTGGGACTGGGCTATATGCTCATAAACGCGATGGCATTTTACCTGCCCGTGCGGCTGGTCGCCCGGCCATTGCTGATTAATACGCTGAGCTGGCGGTCTTTTAGTCAGGTGGCTAGCGGGTTACTGCTGACTCAGCTGCTCATCACGGGGTTGCGCTACGGACTCGAATTTCAAGTATTTAAACCCCTGCTCGGCTTCGACAATTACAGCCGCAATACTAGCTTCACCGCTCGGTGGTTCGTGGAGAATAGCGTGCAGTACTACTTCGACTACGTACTCTACGGGCTGCTTTACGCCGTTATCCGGCATCATTTGCTGACCGAGCGGCAGCGGCGAGAAACCGAGCAAGCCAACACGACCGCCGAACTAACCTTTCTGCGCTCGCAGCTGAACCCGCACTTTCTGTTCAATACTATCAACGACATCTACGCGCTCGTGTACCAGAAGTCGGACGCCGCGCCTGGGGCGTTGCTGAAGCTATCCGAGTTGCTGCGCTACATGTTGCACGAAGCTCACCACGACCGGGTGCTGCTGCGCCGCGAGCTGGACTACCTGAGCGGATTAATTGAGCTGCAACGTATCGGCATGAAGGGCAACCTGCACCTCGACTACCAGTTGCAGGGGACACTGAACAGGCAGACTATCGCACCGCTGCTGCTGGTGTCGTTCGTAGAAAATGCCTTCAAGCACGGGTTACTGACCAACGCCGCCCAGCCGGTTACGCTCCACCTCGACCTGACCACCACGACCCTGGATTTTCACCTGCACAACGCGAAGCAAACGCAGCAGAAAGACCAGCTAGGCGGTATTGGGCTCGCCAACGTGCGGCGGCGGCTGGCACTGCTTTACCCGGCCCGGCACACGCTGCGCGTGGCCGATACGCCCACCGATTTTCAGGTTACGCTGCACCTCGACTTATGAGCGACCCGATTCAGTGCCTGCTAGTGGACGATAAACCGTTGGCCCTCGACATCCTGACCGACTACGTAGCGCAAGTGCCAGCGCTGCACCTGGCGGGCCGCAGCGAAAACCCGGTGGAGGCTCTGAACTGGGTAGCGGAACGGCGCGCGGAGCTGATTTTTCTTGACATTCAGATGCCGCAGCTCACGGGGCTACAGTTCATGCAGGCCTTGGACCGGCGCGCGCAGGTAGTGCTCACAACCGCCTACCCCGACTACGCGCTCACCGGCTTCGAGCATGACGTAGTGGATTACTTGCTGAAGCCCATCCCGTTCGAGCGCTTCTACCAAGCTGTACAGAAGGCGCAGCGGCGGCTGCGCCCGGCACCGGTTGAAACGCCCCGTCCTTACCTGTTCGTCAAAACCGAACACCGGCTGCAGCGCGTTGATTTAGCCGAAGTGCGGTACTTAGAGGGCTTGCAGAACTACGTAATCATTCACACGGCAACGGAGAAGATTGTGGCTCGGCAAACGATTAACAGCCTGGCAGTAAGCCTACCCTCGACGGCATTTGCGCGCGTGCATAAGTCATTCATTGTAGCGCTGGCGCACATCTACGCGGTAGAGCGCAGCCGCATCTTTATGCAAGCCGCCGGGGCCCCCGTTATAATCCCCGTGGGGGATGCGTATCGGAGTGCCTTTTATGACAAATTATAGCTACATTTCCCTTCTTTCGTAGGTTTGCTTTACCCAGTGATGCGGTGTAAACGAGCTAAATAGCTTACAGCCCTACCTGAGTATAAAGAGAAGCCTTTGCCTAGGGTTTGGTATAGAAGGCAAGCCTAAACTTTGCTAGCTCATTGCTTCTAGAAAAGCCTATGCTTAAGCCGTGACCCAGACGTAGGCTTGCCTGGTGATAGATAGCTAATGACTTAACTCAACCCAAATTGCCCCAGCAATAACTCCTTATACTGCTTGCCGATGGGCAGCTTTTCGGGCAAATCATACAGTTCGACTTCGTTGCCCGTGATGGCCTTGATGGCATCTAGCCGCACGATGTAAGATTTTTGAATGCGAATGAACCGGGCAGCCGGTAGCTGGTCCTCGATGCGACTCATGCGTAGGTAGGTGACCACGAAGCGATTGCGCAGGACAATGCGGATGTAGTCGCGCAGCCCTTCGATGTAGTAGATTTCCTCAAACAGCACCCGTTGCAAGGAATTGCCCTCCTTCACGAACAAGAACTGTGGCGTGGGCGTGGCCACTGCCGCCGGCTTGCTGCCGACCAGGCTCACGGCCTTGTTTACCGCCTTCATGAAGCGCGGGAAAGAAACGGGCTTGACCACGTAGTCGAGGGCATCCAGCTCAAAGCCTTCTAGGGCATAGTGTGGGGAGGCTGTGACGAAGATGACGTAGGGCGGATTAGGCAGTGAGCGCAAAAATTCAATACCGTTGACCTGCGGCATGTTAATATCGGAGAACAGCAGGTCAATACATTGCTTTTGCAAAATTTCTAGTGCCTCGAATACGTGTTCGCAGCTGGCAATGAGGTTCAGGCTGGGTAGCTGGGCCACGTAGCCTTCGAGCAATTCGCGGGCAAAAGGCTCGTCGTCGATAATGAGGCAATTAATCATGCGGGCGAAAGGCTAGGACTAAAGGGGGGGTAGGGTCAGCGGCGCCGATGGTGGGTGCGCCAATCAGGGATGTGAGTTGAAGCGTCAGGCGCACGGCATAGGTCTCTGCATCTTGCTCAATGGTTAGTTCGTAGTCGGCGGGCGCGTAGTGCAGGGTCAGGCGCTTACGCACATTGGCTAGGCCCACGCCCCCCACCTCACGCTGGGGGGCGCCAGGGCTGTAGCTGTTGCGCACGACGAAATGCAGCTGCTGATCGCGCACGGCTAGGCTAATTTCGACCCACGAGGCATCAAGGCTGCTGTCGATGCCATGCTTGAAAGCGTTCTCGACGAACGGGAAGAATAGCAGCGGCGTAAGGCCCAGGCCCACCGGGTCGCCGGCTAACTGGTAGCTGATGCGCACTTTCTGGCCGTAGCGCAGGCGCTCTAGTTCGAGGTAGGCATCGAGAAACGTGATTTCCTGAGTGAGCGGGGCGAGAGGCGCGTTCGAGTCGAACACGGTGTAGTGCATCAAGTCGGTGAGGTGCTGCACAATGGTGGGGGCACGCGCATCCTGCTTGACTACCAAGGTGTAGAGATTATTGAGGGTATTGAACAGGAAGTGGGGGTTGACCTGGGCTTTAAGAAAGTTGACCTCCAGGTTCAGGTTTTCGCGTTCCAGCCGTAGGCTACGGTTGGCGCTCACAAGCAAAAACTGCACGAAGCGCACCACCAGCGGCGGCATCACGACAAAGCTAAAATCATTGAGCCCGATGCTGACGCCGTGCCAGGCAAACACGCCCGTCCACAAGCCTTTATCCAGAATGCGGTAGAAATAATCATTAGGGCCTATCCGGTGGATAGCCCCGTAGTGGTTGGCCATCGCGAATAAGGCATACGACAGCAGCGCCCATGTGTAGTAAATGGCCACTAGCCCCACTACCGTAAGTAGCCAGCGCCGTTTTAGCAGCCAGCACGGCAGCACTACCCACGAAAAGAAATAGTACCCCAGCACCGCCGCCAGCACATCCTTCAGCGTAAAGCCGTACCGCAAAAAAGGTGTATTCAGGCCGTCTTCGCCCAAAAACCGAATGGTGTTGAGGTAGTGGTAAGTGATGAATAGTACCCACAGCCCCAGCGGCACCGCCACCCGCCCCACGGGCGAGGCCGCGAGCCGCTGGCTGAGCGTAGTGGGAATAGGTTGGTCGGGCATTTCAGAGTAACAACTGAAGCGTGAGGTGCAGCGTCGGCCCACTTTCCTGCACATGCAGCGTGTGCCGGCCGGGGTATTGAAGTTGCAAGCGGCGCTCGGCGGCGGCCACGGCCGGCGCCGAGCGGTAGGGTAGCGCTGGCGCGGCAGGCGGCAGTTGGCGGGTTAGCGTCAGGGTGAGTGCCTGGCCCTCGACTCGCACTGCGCTAGTGAGGCAGGCCCCGGTGGACGTCAGGGCCGCGCAAGCCTGCTCATAAAAAGGGAGCAGCACGAGCGGAGCCAACTGCTGGGTGATGGCTGAGCCCACTACCGCGTGGCCAATGGTGGCGACTGAGTAGCGTAGGCGCTCCAGGGCTAAGTAGTCATCCAGAAACTCCAACTCGCGGGCCAGAGGCACGCGATCGGCGTTAGTTTCGTAAAGGGTATAGCGCAGCAGGTCGGCCAGGTGCAGCACCACATCGCCGGCGCGCGGGTCGCGGGCGCGGGTGAAGCCTTGCAGTTGGCTGAGCGTGTTAAACAGAAACTGCGGGTTGAGTTGGGCTTTCACGTAGCTCAGCTCCAATTTAAACTGCGCGCCTTCGAGCGCCAGCCGGCGGCGGTCCACTATCAGGGCGTAGGCCAGGAAGCTGATAATGACGGGAAACATCGTAGACACGAGCGGTCCATAAAGGAGGCTAATTAAGCCCTCGAAAGTGCTGAAGCTGGTTTTGAGGGCAGCCAGCGAATTGTAGTACTGCATGTGCTGCACCAAGTCGGAGGTGGCTGGGAGGAAGTGGGCCATAAGCAACGTGGCCCCAAAATCCCAAAAGCGGTAGAGCACGCATAGCCCTACCCCGCCAACCAGCGCAAGCCCGCGGCGCCTACGCAGCAGCCAGCGCGGAATGACGAGGTATACTAAGCTGTTGAACAGTACAATGCCGTAGCTTACTTCCGTTAGCACCAGCGCCCAAGCGTGCGTGAAGTGGAAGTTGGGCCGGTTGTACCACGCATAGTAAAACCCCGTCAGCAGCACCCACAGCAGTCCTTGCAGTAGCAGGGCCACGGTGCGGTCGGGCAAGGGCGGACGGCGGAGGGTAGGGGCTGGTAGCATGCCGAAAAGTGCGGAACGGAACGCACTTTGGTGGTGGTGGTGGGTGACTTGGTCGAAAGAAATTTCAGCGGGTAGCGGCGGGCGGGTACTTCGTCCCAGATTCTTCGCTGCCCCAAAGAAACCACTGCCATGACTACTTCGCTACCCCCCTACTTCCGTTTAATGTGCCCTGCCCGCCTAGCCCTGGCGCTGCTGCTGTGGCTGCTGGCTACCACCGGCGTGCTAGCCCAAACTATCCTCACTGGTCGCGCCCTTGACGAAGCCAAGCAGCAGAGCCTAAGCTTCGCCAACGTGGTGCTGAAGGTCGCCACCCCCGAGGGCAAAGTAGTGCAGGCGGCCGTGGCCGACGAGCAAGGTCGCTTTGTGCTGCTTGGGGTAAAGGCCGGCAGCTACCAACTACACGTATTGCAGCTCGGCTTTGTTACTCATACCCAGTCCGTGCAGGTAGCCGCTGGCCCGACCACTCTCGACCTGGGTATACTAGCCCTGAAGCCAGCCGCCCAAAACCTAGGCGAGGTCGTCGTGACCGCCCGCAAGCCGCTGCTGGCGCAAAAGCCTGACCGCGTGACGATGAACGTGGACGGTAGCCTGCTGGCCGCTGGCAACAGCGCCTACGACGTGCTGGCTGCGGCCCCATCGGTGCAGCTGGTGGAGGGCCGGCCCTTGCAATTCCGGGGGAAAACGGGCGTGGTTATCTTACTCAACGGCAAGCGTTTGCCCGGCGGCACCAGCCTCGAAACACTGCTGGCCAGCATCCCCGGCGACCAGATTGACCGCATCGAGCTGATTAGCAACCCCTCGGCCAAGTACGATGCCGACGCGGCAGGTGGCGTGATTGAGATTTACACCAAGCGCGCTAAAGAACTGGGCTGGTCGGCCAACCTGGGCGCCAACCTGCGTCAGGGCCAGCGCACCGGCGGCGGCTTCAACGGCGGCCTGCGGGTGAGCACGCCCAAATTCGACCTGGCAGCTAGCGGCAGCTTTGCGCGGCGCGGGGGCTTCGAGCGCAGCACGGGCAGCCGGCAGTTTTTCGTGGGCAATGAAGCTATTGCGAACCTCGCCCAAAGCAGCGACCTCACTAAGACCCTGCAAGACCAAAGCTTTAGCGGCAGCCTCAACTACCATCCCAGCGCTCGCACCACTCTGGGTATCGACGCGGACATGCAGGGCGGCAGCCTTGCCGGGGCAGGCTGGGCCGACGCTGTGCTGACGCAGCCAGCGGGCCGCACCACCAGCGCCGTGCAGGAAGACGTGCTGTTGCAAGAGAATTTCACAAACTATACTGCTTTTTATAAGCACGAACTGGATAGCCTTCACTCTAGCTTCTTGCTAAGTACCACCTACGCCACCCTGCACAACAATCAGCATCAGACGTTTAACCAGCAGATTCAGGGCCCGAGCGACTCGGTGGGCTTGCCCAGCCACTTCCGCAATTATATCCCGGCCGTGTACCACATCTCGACTACAGCGGCCGATTACACCAAGGTTTATGGTGCCAACGCGCGCCTCGAAGCTGGCCTAAAATACACCGACACCCGCAACCAGAGCCGGCAGCAGGCCGAAAGCCTCATGAGCGGCGCCTGGATGCCGCAGACCCTGACGCCCTTCGCGCAGCTGGGGTACCAGGAGCAGGTGGCCGCCGGCTACCTCAACCTCAACCACACCGTGGGCAAGCTGAGTCTGCAAGCCGGCTTGCGCGCCGAACGCACGCACTACCGCGTCGAGCACGGCATCGATTCGACTTATCTCAACCTCTTTCCCAACTTGCGTGCCGACTACAAAGTGACGGAAAGCTATACTGCTTCGCTGGCCTACGCCAAGAATACCAACCGGCCCGCCTACGAGAGCCTTATTCCTTACGAGCGTTTCCTGGACACCTATACCTCGCAGCGCGGCAACGCCCGCTTGCGCCCCGAGTACGCCCACAGCTTTTCGTGGAATAACCTCTACAAAGGCTACAGCTTGCAGCTAAGCTACACCCAAACCACTGGGGCCATCTCGCAGCTGTACCTCTACGACGCGGCCAACCTGCGCCTCACCGCCACTCAGCAGAACTTTCAACAGCGCCACTTAGCTACGGCCACACTCACCGCACCCGTCACAGTAGCTAAGTGGTGGACTATGAACAACAGCCTGACTCTGACTTACCAGCAGCTCAGCTTTCCTAACCCGCTTGATAACAGCAGTATCCTTATCAGAAGCAAAACCTACGTCAACGTCAGTAGCGACAACACCTTCGCGCTCGGCAAGGGCTGGTCGGTGCGGGCGTATGGCTTCTACAACTCGCCATCCATCTACGGTTTGTTCGACTGGGCCGCTTACTCCTACGCGTCGCTAGGCGTGAAGAAAATCTTCCTGGCCAAGCGCGCCTCACTCAACCTGACGGTAGCCGACCTCTTTTACCAGCTCAATTTCCTTGAAACGACCAACATCAAGCCCTTGGCCTACACTAGCCGCCTGCGCAACGACACCCGCTACGTGAAGCTGGCCTTCACTTTCAACTTCGGCAAAACCGACTTCAAGGGTAAACGCGTCGAAACCAATACCAACACCACCGAGCGCGGCCGCCTGGGCATGTAAGCCCAGCTTTGCCCGCCAAACCAGGGTGTTGGGATAATAAAAACGGGCGGGGTGGGTAGGCCACCTACTTTTCGGACCATTCCTTTTTCTTCAAAAGCTTACTCATATGCTCAACCGCTCTCGCCTGTTCTACTCGCTCGCCGCGCCACTGGCGCTAAGCGCGCTGCTCGCCTTCCGACCCACCGCCGACACCCGCGAGCTCCCGGCCTTCACGGCCGTGCAGCTCGGCACGCGGGCTACCGTGATTGTGCGCCAGGGCAGCCCGCAGCGCGTACTGGTGGAAGCCGCGCCCGACGACCTGCACAAGCTGCAAACCGAAGTGGTTAACAATCAACTGCGCATCTATACCGAGATGTCTAGCACGCAGATTGGCCCCATCAAATTCCACCCGCGAACTGCAACCCTGACTGGCCCGGTGACGGTGTACGTGACGCTGCCCACCGTGCGCGGGCTGGCCGTGAGTAGCTCGGGCCGCTTGCAAGCTGACACCATTCAAGCCCAAAACCTGACGTTGGGAGTCAGTAGCTCGGGCCGGCTGTTGCTGGGCCAAGTGCAAGCCAGCAGCGTACGGGCCGGGCTCAGTAGCTCAGGGCAACTCAGCATTGGGCAGTTGCGGGCCGATACGCTGCGAGCGGTGCTCAGCAGTTCGGGCAGCATTACGGCGGCGGGGGTGTGCGCCCATTCGGCGCTGGGCGTCAGCAGTTCGGGGCATCTCAATACCCAGGCGCTAGCTGTGCAGGATTGTCGGGCGCGTATCAGCAGCTCGGGTAGCTGCCAAGTAAACGTGGCCCGCACCCTAGAGGCCCACCTCAGCGGCAGCGGCTCGGTGGTAGTGAGCGGCCACCCCCAGATTACCAGCCACACCAGCGGTAGCGGCCGGGTGCGGCAGCTATGAAGCGGCCGAGCTTTATTTAGGCAGCGGCCGTCATGGCCAGGATCTGGGGCCGGTAGTACATTGGCCACTAGCGCACTAAAGCAGCCAGCGGCCAACCTGCATGAGACCTATATAGCAGTTGCTGCGCGTAGCCCGCAGCCGAGCACAGTAACTGCCCGCCGCGCAGCGAGTGCCCGCGCTGGCGGCCGCCATTATCGAGCCCGGCCGCATTCATTACGTGCTGGGCGGCGCGCGGCGCAACAACTAGCCCGTGCAGCGATTACTGGCACCTAGGCTCCAATACCCCGCTCCACCAGCTTCGTTGCGACCAAGCTGGTGGAGCGGGCACTGGGATAGTTGACTGCTGGACGTAGTGCCCGAGTTGAGCGGCCAACTGCGACCCGACCTTATGAGTCCTCCGCCAGGCGCGCAGTGCATTAAGCCAGCAATCCCCAAACAGGCGATCAAAACATAGTTGGTGACTAACTTAAACAGTAGTGCCACTTTTCACGCAGAAAAGGAGGATATCGACTAGCACCAGTGGCCCGGATGGGTAAGTGCCATTTTTCACGTAATTGCTCAGAGATATTTCCCCGTAGTAACTTGTTCTTTCGCTTGTGAGTCAGTCAGTTTATAGAAATATTTTGCTAAGCGGGGAAGCTTGCCGGAGATAGTTTTTAGTTGACACATTCCCCTATAAGTACTAGTAAACTAAAAGCTTAAGAATAAAAAAAAAGCCGAAAACTCTTCTGTTTTCTAAAACTCTTCTTTATCTTCTTTATTCAGGGAGGCATAACTAATTAACTGTCAATAAATTAAGCTCATTTGCTGCGTGAAAAACGGCACTTTGCAACGTGAAAAACGGCACTTTGCAACGTGAAAAACGGCACCATGTGCGTGAAAAACGGCACCATATAGCGTGAAAAACGGCACTAGTGCGTGAAAAATGGCACTTATGACGTGAAAAACGGCACCCGCTTACCTTGCAAACTATTGCGTGAAAGCCAACCAGTATTCACTTAATGGTACTTATATTTGCTTACGTCGTGGCTCACTTCATCTTATGCAACCTGCCGTCCCCGAGTATCCCCGTGCCTATCAAGCTAACGCATTGGTACGAGCACCTTTGAAACTTACGCACGTAGAGGCGCGCATATTTGCCCTAGCACTAGGATGTATTCACCAAGGGCAGACGGAGCTACCCGGTATTGTTATACCTCTGGGGCGGGTGCTGACTCAGAAGAAGGGCGGCAGCGTTTACGAGACTATCCGCGACGCTTGCAAAAGCCTGATGTCTAAGGTTGTCAGCATTGAGTCCCAGACCGGAAAGAAGAAGCGTTTTACGGCCTACTCCATTATCAGCTACATTGACATCAACGAGGGTACGGGCCTACTCACCGGCAATTTCGCTCCAGAGATAAAGCCGTTCCTGCTGCAACTCGCTGAGCAGTACACGCACGTTGAGATAGAAACGCTGTTGACCTTGCGCTCAGCTCACGCCCACCGGCTCTATTGGCTCCTCAAGTCATGGGATGATGTGGGCCAGTGGGAAGTACCCTTTCATACCTTACGCAAGCAGGTATTGGGGGATGACAATGATGTGACTTACACGCTATTTTACGATTTTAAACGCTATGTATTGGAGCCCGCTTTGCGGGAGTTGCACTCACTGGATTGGATGGTAACCTACGAGCCGTTGAAGGAAGGCAAGAAGGTCAATGCGGTGCGCTTTATCATCCCAAAACCTCATAGCCAACTAGAGAACAGAGCCTTAGCTCTTCCACCGCAGGCTCAACCTAGCAAAACAAAGCTGACGGATAAGCAGATGAGCCTCGCCCTGGCTGCGGAGTTACCGACACTGCAACAACGCATAGTTACCCGGTTACAAAAACTGAAGCTCACAGTAGCGCAAATCGAGCATGTGCTGGACTTTATGGGGGATGACGAAGCTAAAATAGCTAAATTGATGAAAGTAACTCACCCACTACTAAGGGATTATGAGGCTGGCAATAAAGTGTTTGATAACCTGGGTGGCGCGACGATTAATATGCTCAAAACAGAATTCCCTAGTCTTTATCCAACGCTGAAAGCCTGAATACGGCCGGATGCGGCAGTCTACACGGTGCCATTTTTCACGCTTTTTAAGCACCGGTTGGCGGAGAAAGCTGCAAAACCCGTCCAAAGCCTAACCTTTAACCGGGTAATTCTGTGGCAAAAGATGAGTAATAAGTTATTGCCTTACAAGCAGTAGGCAGGTATTTTCAGAAGCGAAAAATCAGCACAGTCTCCTGCTAGAAGTAGGTGGCAGCTCGTAGGGCAAGCGAGGCGGTAGGTGAATGCTCAGCAGGTTGGGGTAATCGAGCCAGGTCAGAGAATTGGTGACCCTAAGCTGGTACCGGATGACGCTCCCCTTGAAGCATCCTGTAAACATTTACCTCCGGCCGCTGGGGAGTCCAGGTTAGTAAAGTAGGAAGAGTGGGATACCACTGTGGAGTTAAAACTGCGACGAGGCCGAAGTCGTTTTCTACGGGCCGGCCGGCTACTCCGGAGCGTGGTCACTTATACCTCGGACGTGGTGTGGCCACTGCCAAGCGCCTGTGGAATGTAGTCCTAAAATTGAGTGCTTGAGCAGCCGCAACCAATGAAAAGTAATGCACCTACTGGTGATTGTTCCACGCCGCAGATAACGACGAGAAGCAGACAGGGCACCGGCAAACTAGTGATGTTGTTCTCGTTACAACGGGGCGAAAATGAGGTGATTTAGCAGAACAAGACAGCGTTGGGCAGTACTTTTCTTCTCGATGGATTAAGCCCGATAAACGCCGGAAATAAGATGCGGCCTTTAAAGCCGAAGCCTGCGTCTGGCCAGGGGAAGCCGCTTGACCCAGATCGCCCGCGCCATCCATATCGACCCAAATATGCTCTACAAGTGGCGGCAAGATACCCTGTCTACTTTACCTGTTGACCCGGGCGAACGGCCGAGGTGCGTTAGCTGCGTGCCGCTAATAAGCGCTCAGCTCAAGAGCTGGAGATTTTAAAAAAGCCATTGTCATCTACAGCACCTCGCTGACCTCGTGAGCCGTTACCAGCTCATTGACCAGCAGCATCCTAATTATCCCGTACGGCTGCTTTGATGAGTAATTTACCCTACTAAATTCCCCTCCCATCTGGTCGAATCAGCTAACGAACCACCTTCTCCCGTTCTGGTTGGGTGCGCCCGAGTAGCCAGCGTGGCACTGAGCGCTTGCGCCGTAGCTATCACCTGTGCCGGGTAGTGTAAGCGTGCCAACAGCCGAATGGCATTGCGCATGGTCAGCGGCCCGGCTTTGAGTCGGTAGTCGAAATACCAGTCGTCCGCCGTGACCGTCTCGCAAAAGTGGTATTCGACATAGCTCGACTGCAAGAGCGCGCCCAACTCCCCGTCGTGGGTGGCTGCCACGACCCAACCGCGTGGCTGCAAGTAGGCCAGCACGGCCTTGTTCGCGGCACGCGCCGGGCCTTTGAACAGCTCATCCAGCAGCAGTAGGTAGCTACCAGGGGCCGCGTCGCAGGCCAGCAACAGCTGCCGCATGGTTTCGGCTTCGACCAGGTAATAGCTCTTGCCCGTGGGCATGCTGGGCGTCAGGGTGATTTGGTCAAGTTCAGGCACTAGCCCTAGATGGTGTCGAGCCCCGGTAAGCCGAGCAACTCCGCGGCGCGGCGCGCCACGGTTTTAACATTGGCCACGTCCGGTCCGGTTATCGTCAGGTGGCCCATTTTGCGACCTGCGCGCGCGTCCAGCTTGCCGTACAAATGCAGGTGCGTTCCCGGCAAACTAAGCACAGAGTACCAGTCCGGCTCCTGCAGTTGACCGTCGGCGTCAAACCACACGTCGCCCAGCAGGTTGAGCATGATGGCTGGGGAGTGTTGGCGCGGCTGTGGCAAGGGCAAGCCCGCCATAGTATGGACTTGGAGGTCAAACTGCGACGCGTCGCAGGCGTCTATAGTGTAGTGGCCGCTGTTGTGCGGGCGCGGGGCCATCTCGTTGACTACCAAGCCACCGTGCTCGCTGCCGTCTTCCACCACAAAAAACTCGACGCACAGCACCCCGACGTAGCCGAGATGCTGCGCGATGGCCACAGCCGCGTCGCGGGCCCTAGCAGCCAGGGCTATCGGCATATTGCCTTCGTAGGCATGGGTCACAGCCAAAATGCCATCGACGTGCACATTGCGCTGCGGGGCGAAGCTGACGACTTGCCCGTCCCAGCCGCGCGCCACTAGCACCGAACACTCGGCGGTTAGCGGCAGCATCTTTTCCAGTACGCAGGCCACGCCGCCCAACTCCGCCCAGGCAGCGGCCAGTTCAGCGGCGGTCTTGACGCGGACCTGGCCCTTGCCGTCGTAGCCCATGCGGGCGGTTTTCAGGATGCCGGGTAGCAAATCCGCACGCTCGTCCTGGACGGCCTGTAGGTGGGCCGGTGTTTCAATCACCGCGTAGGGTGCGCAGGTCACCCCCGACAGGTTTGCGCAGGCGGCGAAATGAGCTTTTTCCTCGATGCGGTTTTGGGCAATGCCCACTACAGCCGCACTCGGTGCCACGGGTCGGATCAGCGCCAGCGTTTGCAGGGCCTGGGCCGGCACGTTTTCAAACTCGGTGGTGATAGCCTGGCACAGGTGGGCCAGTTGCGCTAGCCCGGCTGGGTCGTCGTAGTCGGTCTGGATGTGGTAGTGACTTACCTGCCCAGCTGGACTTTGCGCGTCGGGCTCCAGCACGGCGGTGAAGTAACCCAGGCGCTGAGCGGCATGCACAAACATTCGGCCCAGCTGGCCGCCCCCTAACACACCTAACGTGGCCCGCTGGCCAGCGGCGTCCACACTGCCTGGGAAAATCGAGGTCATGGCTGTAACGTGGCTATCGGCGCTCATATGGGCAACGTCATGTTGCGAGGGGCCTCAGTTTGTGCGGCGCGAAAGGCCTGCAACTTGGTCGCTAGGTCCGGGTCGTGCAGGGCCAGTAGGCTGACCGCGAACAGCGCGGCATTGGCCGCCCCGGCAGTGCCAATCGCAAACGTGGCTACGGGTATCCCTTTGGGCATCTGCACAATGCTGTGCAGCGAATCTACCCCTTGCAAATGGCGACTGGCCACCGGCACCCCGAGCACGGGCAGCGTGGTTTTGGCGGCTAGCATACCCGGTAGGTGGGCGGCCCCCCCCGCGCCGGCAATGATGGCTTGCAAGCCGCGCGGGCCGGCTTGTTCGGCGTAGGCAAATAAGTCGTCGGGCATGCGGTGGGCCGATACCACCCGCGCTTCGTGGGCCACGCCAAAGTCCGTGAGAATCTGCACGGCATGCTGCATGGTATCCCAGTCGCTGCTGGAGCCCATGACAACGCCAACCAATGGCTGGCCTGGGGTAGCGCTGGGGCTAGGGGTGTCGGAGGTGGAGGGGGTACTCATGGTGAGCCTTATCGTAAGGGGCGGGGCAGCCCTAAGTGGTCGAAAAAACGAGATTTCGGACAGAAGCGCGGGCTAAAACCCGCATCCGTACAGCCGGCTACTGGGCTGCGTGTTGTCCCGTCAGTGAAACAGACATTCGCTTGGAAGCCCGTTACTACGGCCACGAATTTACTGTTGCAGCCTAAGTAGCAACCTATAATTCGGGGCGAATCCTGAAAACACATGTTCCAGTCCTGTTAACTCTCAGCGCTCCAACAGGATTTTCGTACCTAAACTCACTGGGTCTGCCCGGGCTTTCAACGTTTGGTCGATGAAGAGCGACGTTACATTCTCTAGGATGGGCTTGCCGGTATTTAGGTAGTACTCCTCCATATCAGACGTTCAAGCTTGCATAGCTTCTAGATAGTTAGGTAAAGTGCCGTTTTCCCACTGACTACCATGCTTGCGAAATCCTTATTGCAGTAGCTCTAGAAAGTTCAGAACGCCTGGTGGGGGTAGTGAATCAACTGTATCTAACATAGTTTTGAGGACTTGCCGGAAGAATGTGGAATAGCCGATACCTTCCCTCATGGGTGTTGCATACCGTGAGGTATGCAACACCCAATAACGTTAACAGAAGAAACGCCATTAATAATAAAGTTTGCGAAGTTTTAGCACTTGCTTCCTATTTTCAAATATTTTTAAACATAATAAACTAGTCCACTACCTCTATCTTGCGATTTAATAGTTGTCATATCATCGGAAGACAAATCAAAGTCAAATACATTGATCTTCCTTTATCCTTTCCCTATTTGCTGGTTTTGGAATAACTACAACTTCTTTTTGAATTAACCATCGCAGAATCACTTGAGCAACGCTCTTATTAGATTTGCTTGTAAGCGCTTTTAAAAGTTCATTAGTAAACAGCCTTCCGTAGCTTACTGCGCCGAAGCCCTCCATTTATCACCCAACTATTTTGGTGAGCTGGTGAAGAAAGATATCGGCAGCTCTGCGCAGGAATATATTCAATCAAAAGAGACAAAGGTGGCGAGAGAGCGACTATTTGACCTCAGTAAATCTGCGAGTGAAATTGCTTACAAATTGGGCTTTAAATACCCGCAACATTTCACCCGTTTATTCAAACAAAAAGCAGGTGTTAGGCCGAATGATTGCCGGATGTTGAATTAAAAAATTTGTGCTAGCCCAATCATTACCGCTTGTTGGTGAAATACAATAGATTCTAAGAGGAGCACTTTGTTAATACCCACTCCTATTTAGCTGGTTTAGCAGCCCTTGTTTAGTTAACACTGCATTCATGGAAAACCAACAGGAAATGGACCTGACGTATCAGCTTGCTACGGAGGCAGACCTGCTAGGCCTTATTCAACTGCTCGCTGACGATGAACTAGGCGCAATCCGCGAGCAGGTTACCCGGCCCCTGCCCCCGGCATACACGCGCGCCTTTCACGCCATTGCCGCCGATATGCAGCAGGAGCTAACGGTTGTAGAGCGGGCCGGTGAACTGTTGGCCACCTTTCAGTTGAGCTTTATTCAGTATTTGACGCACCTGGGCGGATTACGCGCACAGATCAAAGGCGTGCGCGTCAAGTCCGCGTGCCGGGGTCAGGGTATCGGCACCCACGTGTTCCAGTATGCCCGCCAGCGCGCGTTAGCCAAGGGCGCCTATGTGCTGCAATTGACTACCGACAAACAACGACCCGAAGCTAAGCGGTTTTATGAATCCTTGGGCTTTGTCAATTCACACGAGGGGATGAAACTGCCGTTAACTAGGTAGCCAGCGGCTTTTAGCCAGCCTGGGCACGCGCCCCACTTAGCCACGTGCTGTTCCCCTACGCGGTGGAGTTGCTTGTTGGCAGGGTAGGCGCCAACCTAGCCGGTAGGACCACGCTGGTGAAGGTTTATGGTTTGCTTACTTTTACCCCCGGCCCCTTCTCAAGTAGATAAACTCCCCGAATAAGGTGATGGTGAACCTCGCTCCTTTGCACCCAGAACAGGTTACGCAATTTTACCCCTGGCTCCGCGACCCCGAAGTTACCCAGTATTCGCTCTCGGCCTTCCAGGAGATGAAGACCGCGCAGCAGATCGACCAGTGGTTTGAGGCCACCTTAGCGCAGGCCAACAACCTGAACTTGGGCATCTACTTAGCCGAGACCAACGCGTTGATTGGCTATGCGGGGCTCACGGGTATTTCCGCTACCAATCACACGGGCGAATACTTTATTTTCATCGGCGAGAAAGCGCAGTGGGGCAAGGGCGTGGGAACGGCGGTAACGAAGCAAATTCTGCAGCTTGCCTTTACCGCCCATCACCTGAATCGGGTGATGCTCACGGTTTCGGAAGGGAATACGGGCGGCTTGCGAGCCTATGCTAAAGCAGGCTTCGTCGTGGAAGGGCGTCTGCGACAAGCGGCGTGTCGACAGGGCGTATTTCACGATAAAATCGTCATGTCCGTATTGAAAGCTGACTGGCAGTTGGTGGGCGCAGCGGGTTACTAGCCCTGCTAGGATGTTCGTCAGGTAACATCTGCTGGAGTTAAGAGCGTGTTTAGGAATTGAGTCGGTTGAGGGTCATTGTCAAATTAGCGAGTAAGAGCCAAGCAACGTGGCTAGCTGGGGTGCGTTCGTCGTCTACGGCCAGCCGGCGAAAGGCGCTGAGTCAGGCAAAGGTGCGCTCGACGACCCAGCGTTTGGCAACGGGCACGAAGCCGCGGGTGGCGGAAGGCGGTCGACTAGCCACCTGGTGCTGCCAGCCCAGGGCGTGGACCTGCTGGGCAAATCGTCCTTGATACGCCTTGTCTGTCAGTACGGTACGCAGCCTGCTTGCCCAGGCCGGTCGCAGTGCTGTACGCGGGGGCAGCAAGACGTGAGCCGCCCGGCTATCATGCCCGTTGGCGGCGTGCACGGCCGCTTGCCAGATGCGCCCACCCGTGTCGCAAAGTACTTGACGCTTACGCCCGTTAACTCGTTTGTGAGCATCGAGGCCACGTTGCTGGCGCAGACGCGGGGCCAATTTGACGCTTTGGGCATCGACCAAGGCTAGCGACGGAGTCGGTTGGCGGCCTTGTGCCAGCCGGTCGGCGCGGTTGCTAGCGTGGTTGAGGCGGGCCAGCGTGCCGTGGGCCTGCCAGCGACGGAAGTAATAATAGACCGCCGGCCAGGGTGGAAAACAGGTGGGCAGACACCGCCACTGACAACCAGTCCGGCAGATATAGCGCATGGCATCCACTACTTGTCGTAAACAGTGGCGACGTTTGCGCTGAACAGGTAGCAAGTGGGCAATAACTTGCCACTGCGAGTCAGTAAGGGGTTGATGAGAGTCAACCATAATGCGTGCGGGAGCCTAGAAACTCCACACGCAACTTACTGGCTCGTTTCTTTTTGCCTACCTAATTCCCAAACACGCTCTAAGTTTGGTACTCACCACCAACTAGCGAGCAGTTCCAAAGGCAGCTTCGAAAACAACCATTACCGAAGGCTAGTACTCCTCACAGTGGCCCTACCAGCTACTTAGCTGGTAGGGGGCTCAAACTGTTTAGGTTATTTTTCTAATTATTTGCATCAACATACAAAAATAGGCGGCCCACTCAGAGTCTGAGGCAAGCTAGCAACTTGATGTATTGCTCAACATTTATATAGTTTGTGTGACAAGGTTTAGCTTAAGACATTACCTAAAGGAACGTTGGAAAAATGCCCCAAATTGCTTCGTATTCTATATCCAGCAAGCGTTAGCCCTGGGGATAGAGTCATTGCACCAAAGGGCTAGTTAGCGAGCTTTGGGGAATGGAGGAAGATTTTTCCCAAGCAGTAACTGATTAGTGCGCGTCGGACTTACTACCTGCACGAGTTGAGCGGCAGTGTCTGGGTGGTAGGGTGCAGCCTGTTAGTTGACTGTGAGCCAGCCCTCAACCAGCTGCCAAAAGCTCGCATATTAGCGCGTGGGCAATTGGTAAGTGAGCGAAGCTTGCAAGCTCTGCCGCTGGTGTTCGCCGTCGAGGAACTGGCGCTCGTGGTTGAGCGTCATCAAGCCCCGATAGGCGCGTACGCTCAGGCCCAAGCCCGCCGGCAGCTGCACGCCGACGCCGAGGCAGGGGCCTACATCGAAGCGCCGGTTGCTGTCCGTGATGGCCTGGTCGATCGACTGCGTCGCTGCCATGCCCCAACTGGTGGTCGTCACCGTGCCCGTTTGGCGGCCGCCCAGCAGTAAGCTGGCCTGGGGACCGGCTTCTACGTAAACCGGGCCGAGCGTGGCGCGTAGGAGTACGGGCACGTTGAGGTAATGTAGTCGCAGGCGAGAGTCCGCCTCGAAGTCACGGTCTGGAATGGTATAGTTAGCCTCCGAGAGCGTCGCTCGCTCGTTGCTGTATTGCACCTCGGGCACTAGGGCCAGCCAAGCCGTGAGCGGCACGCGGTACGTCACCCCGACTTGGTAGCCAAGCTGCGAGCTGGAGCGGCTGTAGAGGTTCGTGCCGGTAGTGGTGTGCAGTTGAGATAGACTGCCCCCTACGCGAAGGCCAAGCTGGGCCTGTGCCGTGCCCACGACGAAGAGGCTACTGCCGAATAGGAGAAGAAATCGGGTCATAAGAAGTCAGAAAAGAGAAACTATGGACAAGAGCTACCAACTGGCGAAATGGTTGCATGTGCCCACTAAGCGGCGGGCTGGCTGCGGTAGTCGAGCTAGGCGGGATGGTTTGAGGTCCTACACTGGCTCGGAAAGGCACAGCATTCGGAACCTTGTAATTTAATGCATGTTGTCTGACTTCGCTACTCGTATGGTATAGTGTGCACTTTTGGTTCTCGTAGCATCTACTTACTGGCACTGCTAGCTTAGTCGATGCACGATGCCTCACCCTCCATGAGCAGAAACTTTGCCTGCTACGCTTGGCTGTTGGCCAACCTTACCGGAAGTAGCGCGCTGGCTCAAGCGCAGCCCAAGCATCTAGCAGTGCGGAAGCAGGTACCCGTTGAGCCAGTGTATAAGTGTCCCGCCCCCTACCGAAGACGAGGCCTCTGACTATTTGAATCAAGTCCATACCTACGTGGACTAAATGCCTACGCTGAACGGTCAGAACGCGGTTGCGGCCAGGATAGCCACTATCAAGTGGTACTTGGTCGTACTACCGGCCACTCCAAACGGCCATCTATTTGTGCAATTTTAGGTAGATAAGACAGAATGTGTCCGTCACCCCCAAATCGCGAAGGGGCTACGAGCCTACTTAAATTCGGCTGTAATGATAGCTGTACGGCAAGTTCCCCCACTTTAGCCTCGGCAAACAAATTGGGCAGGCCGTGACCGTGAGCTTAGTAGTCCCCGTGACTATTCCCGTGAAGCAGCAGCCTTGAGTTATTCGGCGGTGTAGTAGATGGGGACATTTCCTAATCGTTCGTGGCTGTTGGAGAACTTTGCCCAAGCTATCGTGCGATGCTACTAGCACTCAACATAGCTTAAAAAATCAGCTGTGAGGTTGCATTTCCTCATATGTCTTGACTGAAAACAGTCTATTTTCACTTGTGATATGAGTTCTGCAACAGCCATGAGCGGTTAGGAAATGTCTCCGCCAGCTCTAGTCATTTCTTGAAGCCGGGATTGCCTTGTGTGACAAGCTACCTCAGTTGGTATATTATACTGCAACGGTAGTAGCTATAACTTGCGCAGTTAAACTCCTGCGCGTAGCCCCGAACCTACTAATGAGGCAAATCACCTTGCTGTAAGCCGTAGCCTAATTTGGTTACGGCTTAATAAGATTGGCCAAGACCACTAGTAACATGCTGGCACGCAGACTACTGGCCACAATTTTGCCCGTAGGATCAATTAGAAAGTTTTGTGGAACGGCTTTGACGCCATAGCTCTGCACTATTTCACCCTCGAAGCCGCGCAACTCTGACACTTGTACCCCGGAAGTATGGTCGTCTGCAATGGCCTGGATCCATTGCTGTCGGGTGGCTTCGTTATCCAGCGATATGCCCAATATTTCAAAGTTGGCCCCTTTATACACCGCGTATGCTTGCCGCAGCGTAGGGGTTTGCGCACGGCATAGGCCGCACCAACTGGCCCAGAATTCTACCAGCACGTACTTGCCCCAGTAATCGGCCAGCGATATAGCTTGCCCGCCGGGCGTCGCCTAGGTAAAGGCGGGGGCTTGTGCGCCAATGGCGACGGCTTGTCAGAGTTTTTTGCTGACCTAGTTCGGTAGATAAACTCTGCATTTTCTGGGGATTGTGTGAAGATTACGGTCCTGTTTAGCTAGTTAATAAAAAAAATGTGCTACTTTTTCCGCTTTACATCCTTTTTTCCGCTACCTTTATTTCCCCCTCACCCCTACGTAAAGATCTATGAACAAACGATTTATCCCCTTGGCAGTGTTTGGCTTAGGCTGGACTAGTCTCCCCCTGGTAGCCCAGGCTCAACCTCAATACAAACCGCTGGTAATTACCAGTACCTCCCCCAAGGCTGGGTCCCACAACGCCCCTGTTTCAACCGCCGTTTCGCTTACCTACGACCAGGTGCTGAGTCCCACCACGGCGATACGCGACGTGTTGTCGCTATTCAGCCAGCAGGCTGGCGGCCGGAAAACCGGGAGCGCGGTGGTGAGCGGCAAAACGCTCACCTTCACGCCAACGACGGCCTTTCGGGCCGGCGAGACCGTTTTTGCCACCACTAGCCGCGGCGTAACGGGTCTCAATCTCGAGACGCCGCCTGCGAACTTCTCCTTTCAGTTCACCACGGCTACTGCGCCCAGTGCGGGCACCTTTGGGGGGGGTAGCGACGTAGCCATCGGCACCGCGCCGACGGACCTAGCGGTGGGCGATGTGAATGGCGATGGCAGCCTGGATATGCTCGTGTCCACTGGCCCGAAAGTGGCCATCCGCCTCAATAATGGGCAGGGCAGCTTCCGCGACGCGGGCTTGGTGCCGCTCGATTTTTGGAATAGCAGTGTATCCGCGCTGACGCTGGGCGACCTGGATAACGACAGCGATTTAGATCTAGTGGTTGTCAGCAGGAACACGCTGAACGTGAGCCTCAACGATGGGCAGGGTACCTTCAGCACTAGCCTGACCGAGACGCTCAGCACGGGGGCGCTTGATGTGCTGCTGGCTGATGTGGATGGCTACGGCACGCTCGATATACTTACTACTAACGTAGACGGCACCGTGAGCGTGCGGCTGGATGATGGTATCTCCAATGGTAGGTATAAGAGCCTCCCCGACGTGCGCGTGGGTGCCAGTTCCTACAGCCTGGCCGTAGGCGATGTGGATAGCGACGGCGACCTCGACCTGCTGACGGGCAACGTCAACAACACCGTGAGCGTGCGCTTCAATGATGGCCAAGGCACCTTCGGCGGCACGGAGCTAGCGGCTAACGGCCCTAGCAAAGTGGCCTTGGGCGATATGGACGGCGATGGCGACCTGGATCTGGTAGTAGCCAATGGCCTGAACCGGGACAACAACACCGTGACGCTACACCGCAACGATGGCCAGGGCACCTTCGGCAGCGGCAGCGTCATTCCCCTCTCGGCCGCCCCGCTGGACATGGTGCTGGGCGACGTGGACGGCGATGGCGATTTGGACCTGGCCACGGCCAACTATGACTATAACAACCCTGCCGTCAGCGTGCGCCTCAACAATGGCCAGGGCGCCTTCAGCGCCGGGACCAGCGTGGCCGTGGGGGTTAATCCTGTCAGCCTGACACTTGCCGACGTGGACGGTAGTGGCACGCTCGATTTGGTGACGGCCAACCAGTTCAGCTACTCCGCTAGTGTTCGCCTGAACTCGGGGCGGGTAACTGGGGGGTCCCCGGGCGCCACCCTGGCCCGCCTTCATGCCGGCGGGGGCGAGCTGACCACTTCCCAGGGGCTGTTTGCCGCCGACCAGTATTACTCCCCCACACCGGGCAACGTGTATTCGACCACGGCCAATATTGCCGGCACTAGCGACCCAGCCTTATATCAAACCGAACGCTATAGCACCAACGGACGCCTG
>Ga0160429_1000282_pt1 | contig 57254 bp, 47 predicted proteins | sample SolpanmetagenomR_FD_108199 | JGI IMG/M metagenome (GOLD analysis project Ga0160429, IMG submission 108199) | Solar panel surface microbial communities from Lawrence Berkeley National Laboratory, California, USA - R | ecosystem: Engineered > Built environment > Solar panel > Unclassified ... | reverse complement strand
GCCGGCGGGGAACCCACCCAGGCCAACGAGCTGAAACAACGCCTCAACGAATACATCCGCGAACTAGATAAGTGCCTTGCCTATTTGAGGGAATAATGCCCCTTCTCATGCGAATCTCTTACCTGCTCTCTAAATGAACGACTTAGCCATCAAAATTCGCATTGCCGAGCGCGACTACCCCATGCGGGTGGCCGTGGCCGACGAAGAGCGCCTCCGCCTGGCGGGCCGGCAGCTCAGCGAAAAGCTGCGCGAGTTTCGGGAGCAGTATGGCATTCAGGACAAACAAGACCTGCTGGCGATGGTAGCCCTCGCCACAATGGCTGACTCTCTGAAAGTTAGCAAAGAAAAGGATGGAACCGATGCAGCCCTCACCGAGCGCCTGGCGCGCCTCGACGAGCTGCTGACTGGCGTGGTGCTGGCGGCCTAGCGGGCCGCCGGGTAGCACCCGTAACCGTTTCGTTTGGCCCCGGCCGAACGCACCGAGGGCGAGCGGCCTTCGCCAGTGCGCTTCGGTTCCGGGTTTTTCGCGGTGCTATGGTTTTGATTCACTTCACTTCCATAACTCCATGTCATCTACTATTTTATATGTCGTGCTTGCGGCCGTCCTCGCCTTGGTGGTGGGGATAGTGGTGGGCCGGCAACTGGCCGGCAAAGCCCGGCAAGACCACGAAGGCGAGGCCAAGGCTAAGGCCCAGCAGCTGCTCGAAGAAGCCGAGCTGCAAGCCACCCGCACCCGCGACGAGCGCATTCAGCAGTCGAAGGACAAGTTTCGCAACCTCAAAAACGAGTACGAGCAGGAGCAGAAGCGCGTGCGCCGCGAGTTTGACACCGAAAGCCAGCGCCTCAAAACGGCCCTGGAGCAGGAGCTTACCGAGCGCCGCCAGGGCGTGCTAGCCCAGGAGCAGAGCATCAAGCACCTCACCGAAACCACCCAGAAGCAGCTCGAAACCATCCAGCACAAGGAGAAGGAGCTCGAAGCCACCCGCGAAAAGCTTGAGGCCCAGGCCCAGCAGCAGCGCGAGCGCCTGGAGCAGCAGGAAGAAAAGCGCCAAACCAAGCACGAAACCGCCGTGGCCGAGCTGCAAGCCAAGCAGCAGGAAGCCGAAGCCATCGTGCACGAGGTGCAGAGCCAACTCGAAAAGGTAGCCGGTCTCACCGCCGCCGAGGCCCGCGAGCAACTCGTTGAAAGCCTGCGAAATGAGGCTCAGCTGCAAGCCAGTTCCTACATCAAGGACACCGTGGCGCAGGCCAAGCTCACGGCCACCAAGGATGCCAAGAAAGTGGTGCTCGAAACCATTCAGCGCACAGCCTCTGAGCACGCCATCGAGAACTGCGTGTCGGTGTTCAACATCGAGAGCGACGACGTGAAAGGCAAAATCATCGGCCGCGAGGGCCGCAACATCCGCGCCCTCGAAGCCGCTACCGGCGTCGAGGTGATTGTGGATGATACGCCCGAAGCCATCATCATCTCGGGCTTCGACCCGGTGCGCCGCGAAATTGCTCGCCTCTCGCTGCACTTGCTGGTGAAGGATGGCCGGATTCACCCCGCTCGGGTGGAGGAAATTGTGGCCAAGACGACCAAGAAAATAGAGGAGGAAATCATCGAAATCGGCGAGCGCACGGTCATCGACCTTGGCATCCACGGCCTGCACCCCGAGCTGATTCGGATGGTGGGCCGGATGCGCTTCCGCTCCAGCTACGGCCAGAACCTGCTGCAACACAGCCGCGAAGTGGCCAACCTCTGCGCCACGATGGCCGCCGAGCTGGGCCTCAACGTGAAGCATGCCCGCCGCGCCGGCCTGCTCCACGACATCGGCAAGGTGACTACCGAGGAGCCCGAGCTACCCCACGCCATCCTGGGCATGGAGATGGCCAAGAAGTACAAGGAGCACCCCGACGTGGTGAATGCCATCGGCGCCCACCACGACGAGATTGAAATGACGGCTCTCATCTCACCCATCGTGCAGGCCTGCGACGCCATCTCAGGCTCGCGCCCCGGCGCCCGCCGCGAAATGATGGAGAGCTACATCAAGCGCCTCAAGCAGCTGGAAGAAACGGCCAGCTCCTTCAAGGGCGTGAACCAGACCTACGCCATCCAGGCCGGCCGCGAACTGCGCGTGATTGTGGACGCCGAAAACGTGAGCGACGACCGCGCCGGTGAGCTGAGCTTCGAGATTTCGCAGAAAATCGAGAAGGAAATGCAGTACCCTGGCCAGATTAAGGTCACGGTTATCCGCGAAATGCGCTCGGTGGCCTACGCCAAGTAACCGCCGCCCGCCAACGCCAGAGCCGGCCGCTAGCCTCGTGGGTAGCGGCCGGCTTTTTTTATGAGTTGTTGATGCGAGAGCCACTGCGCTACGTGCAACCAATCAGACACTTGCCCGCTCTATCAGAAACAACCCGGCCTAATTGAGTAGAATGGCAAGACGTATACTTATTCAGTCGATAACACGCTTGGCACTACTAGCTAGCTTGGGTGGCTGCGCGGTATATAAACCCATGCAGTGCGCGGCGCCTGCCCTCTACGACAAGGGGCAGGTTGAACTGGCAGGCAGTACCTATTTCAACAAGCGGCTCAACGGGGCTGTGAACTATTCACCGGTACGCCACGTGCTAGTGCGCGCAGCCCTCGATGGCAAAGCGGATGCCGACGACAGCACCTACACCCGCAGCTGGCAATACGAGCTGGCCGCCGGCACCTACTGGCCACTGGGCGAGCAGGTGGTAGTGGGCGGCCTGCTGGGGGCCGGGCAGGCCCACAGCCAGGTGCGGTACCGGCCCATCGAAACCACTTATCCCATGCAATACGAGTACGATGCGCGCTACACCAAGCTGTTTGGCGAAGTGTATGGTACCTGGCAGCTAGCTCCGGCCGTGCAGCTAGGGGCAGCCTTCCGGCTCACGCGCGTAGGCTTTAGTAGCCTCACCAATTTGGGCCAGCCGCTGGGCCTGGCCTCGATGCTGCGCGGCGAGCCGATGGTTTTTGTGCGCAGCACGTTTGGCCTGCGCCCTGGGGGCGAGCGGCTGGCCTACGCGCAGGTAGGCGTGGGTGGCTCGGCGCTGCTAGGGGCGGGGCCCGGCCAGCAGAGCGGCCCGGTCAGCAACCTGCTGGAATCGAACAATTATTTTACCATCGGGCTGGGCTTTTTCCCGAGTGCCCTGTGGCGGCATTGAGAAAGTGCGGCGGCGGGCTTCTTTTGCAGCATGAAAATTCTGGCCGGACTGCTGATTGGGAGCTTACTCCTTGGTGCCTGCGTGCGCAACCCCTACGCGGCCACCAATAAAGCATATCGCCAACAGGCCAAAATGCTGGCCCGCCAGCTGCATGCCCAGCCCGCTAGCCCCGCCGACAGCCTGCCCGCTACGCCCTACTGGGTGGGCACTGTCAATTTCAACCTGCGCAAGCCCAACTACGTCATCATTCACCACACGGCGCAGGATAGTACGGCGCAGACCCTCAAGACCTTTACGCTGGTCAGAACGCAGGTGAGCGCGCACTACGTAATCGGCCGCGACGGCCGGACGTACCACATGCTCAACGACTATCTGCGGGCCTGGCACGGCGGCGCCGCCCGCTGGGGGAGCATCACCGATATAAACTCGGTTTCAATTGGAATAGAGCTAGATAATAACGGCAGTGAGCCGTTCCAAGAAGCCCAGCTGGCTAGCCTGCTGCGCGTGCTGGCGGCCCTGAAACGAACTTATAATATCCCGGCCGCCAATTTCATCGGCCACGGCGACATTGCACCCGTGCGCAAAAACGACCCTAGCGCGCAATTTCCGTGGCCCCGCCTAGCCGCTCGGGGCTTCGGTCTCTGGTACGATGCCAGCGTGCTCACCGATACCACCGCTGCCCCTTTCGCTGTCGATTCGCTGGGCCAGCCGCTGCCTGGCCTTACCCCACGCGAGGCCCTGCGCATCATTGGCTATGATACGCAGGACCTGAATGCGGCCATTGTGGCCTTCAAACGCCACTTTGTGCAAGCAGATGTGAGCCCGGCCCTGACAGAAAACGACCGCCGGATTCTCTATTCCATTTACCGCAAGGCGCTGTAAATAAAATTATTGTGCGCCTTTTAGGTAATCTTCGCCGCCGTAGGGTGCGCCAGCCGTAATGTCACCACGCAAGCCACCGGTGCTTTGGCCGGGGCCGAAATCAGGCTGCTTGGACAGGGTATCGTTTTCTTGGGCGGTGGGCAGCGGCGCATCGGGCGCGAGCGGCGCGTTGGTAAGCGCATCGGTGGGTACCTGGCTGGCCCCGGCTTCCTGGCTGCTGTCGGTTATCTCAGCCACCTTGGCCACATACTGGCGCTTGGCCTCGTCCTCCGGGGTGCCTTTGTACTTGTCCCACGAGTCCCACTGAGCCTGCGAGAGGCCGGCCGGGCCACTGGCCTGGGTAGCCGCATCAGCATCTACGGCGTCACCCTGCATGTTCACATCGCCCTCGGTAGCCTGTTTATAAAGGCCGTAGAGGTCGGTCATGTGCTTCGGGGCCGTATCGGCGGGTAAGTTGTTGACTTGCTGCACGGCAGCTTCAAATTCTTGTTGTAAGCTCATAAAAAAGGTGGGTGAGAACTGGCGCTGAGGAGAAAAGTAATCGGGCGCTACCGCCCCACCGTCTTTACTAGCCGAAGCGGGTAGGGGTTGCGCTTTTGGCCACCCGCCCCGCAGATACCAGCCTGGGCCTTCATCATAGAGCCTTGCTGGCCCCTATCTTTGCTACCTAGCTATGTGTGGAATAACCGGCGCTTACGCCTTCTCCGATACCGGCCGCTTGGCCCTGACCCGCTTGCAGGCGGCTACCGACGCCATTGTGCGCCGCGGCCCCGATTCGCAAGGGCATTTCGTGTACGACCAATGCGGCCTGGGCTTTCGCCGGCTAGCCATCCTCGACCTGTCGGCCGATGGCAACCAGCCGATGACCGACGCCTCGGGCCGCTACACCATCGTGTTCAACGGCGAAATCTTCAACTTTCGCGAGCTGCGCGCAAAGCTGGTTAAGAAAGGCTACCAGTTTCATTCGCAGACCGATACGGAGGTTATTCTCAACCTCTATATCAGCGAAGGCCGCGGCTTTATCAAGAAGCTCAACGGCTTTTTCGGCTTCGCGATTTATGACAAAGAGGAGAACTCGCTGTTCATCGCCCGCGACCGTTTTGGGGTGAAGCCCCTGCACGTGTACCGCGACGAGGACCAACTGCTGTTCGGCTCCGAGCTCAAGTCGTTGCTGGCCCTGGGCGTGCCCCGCAAGCTCGATTACGTGGCCCTGAGCCAGTATTTGCAGCTCAACTATATCCCCGGCCCGGCCACCATCTTCAAGGGTATTAAGAAGGTACTGCCTGGCCACTACCTCTTTATCAAGGGTGATAAAGTAGTGCGCAAGCGCTGGTACAAAGTGCCTTACGACCCCAAGAAGGTCGCCAAAAACAAGCTTACCTACGACGAGCAGCAGCAAAAGCTGGTGTCGCTGATGGACGAGGCCGTGGAGCGCCGCCTTGTGGCCGACGTGCCGCTGGGCTCCTTCCTCAGCGGCGGCATCGACTCAAGCGTCATTACGGCGCTGGCCGCCCGCCACACCCCACACCTCAACACGTTCAGCATCGGCTTCCGCGACGAGCCATTCTTCGACGAAACCAAGTACGCCAACCTGGTAGCGAAGATGCACAACACCAACCATACGGTGTTTTCGCTGAGTAATGACGACCTGTACGAGCATCTGTTTCAGATGCTTGACTACTTCGACGAGCCCTTTGCCGACTCCTCGGCCCTGGCAGTGCACGTGCTTAGCCAGCGCACGCGCCAGCACGTAACCGTGGCCCTGAGCGGCGACGGGGCCGACGAGTTGTTTGGCGGCTACAACAAGCACATGGGCGACTTCCGGGTGCGCCAGGGGGGCTTCAAGGCCGAGGCTGTAGCCGGCCTCAACCTGCTCTGGGATGTGCTGCCCAAATCGCGCAACTCGTACCTGGGCAACAAGGTGCGGCAGTTGCAACGCTTCTCGCGCGGCATGCTCAGCGGCCCCAAGGACCGCTATTGGGACTGGGCCAGCTTCGCCTCCGAAAAGCAAGCCACTGACCTGCTCAGCCCGGCCAGCCGCCGCAAGGTCGATAAGAAAATTGCCGCTAAGCGCCGCAAGGATATCCTCGAAAATATCCATGCCGACGGTGACCTCAACGAGGTGCTCCTCACCGATACCCAGTTGGTGCTGCCCTACGACATGCTCACGAAAGTGGACCTGATGAGTATGGCTAACTCCCTGGAGGTCAGAACCCCCTTCCTGGATTATAAAGTTGTCAACTTCGCTTTCTCCATCCCCGTGAGCAGCAAAGTGGACGGCACCATGAAGAAGAAAATCGTGCAGGACGCCTTCCGCCCCATGCTGCCGCCCGAGCTCTACGACCGCCCCAAGCACGGCTTCGAGGTGCCCCTGCTGAAGTGGATGCGCGGCGAGCTACGCCCCCTTATCGAGCAGGATTTGCTGGCCGACGACTTTGTCGAAGGCCAGGGTATCTTCGATGTAGCAGCCGTCCAAAAGCTTAAGAAGCAACTTTTTTCAACTAGTCCTGGCGACGCGCACGCCCGCATCTGGGCACTGATAGTATTTCAATACTGGTGGAAGCACTACATGGCGTAGTGACCAAGGTAATAGGGGGATAGGGGAGCGGTACCTACTTGCTAGGCTGTTCTCATCCTAGTTGCGTTGCACAGGTGCCAAGAGCGCTGCGTGCCTGCTTGCTACTTTAGCCCTACTGCGCCGAGAAACAGCGCTTTGCTAGTTATAAAATGAGGCGCTATTTGCAATCGTTGCTGGCTAGCAGGTTGCGGCGCACGGCGACTGGTTCTGGCGCCAGCAGGGGGTTGCCGGCTACTGTGTCTGGGTTATTATGCAGCTTTCGCATTGCTGCTGGCGCAGTTGCTTAGCTGGCGTCACGTACTTGCCCTGTCACTGCACATTTTGCAGCGCGATTTGCCTGAGTGATATCCTGCCCTGTTCAGCCACCTGTGACGAACAGAATACGGGTTTAAAACCACTATTCGTAGTGCTGCTAGAACTGGCGCCGGGGTAAATAGTGCAGTATAAGCGCCACAGTGCGTTAGTAGCTCTTATTTTCCGCACCTGCTTGCAAAAAAATATTACTGGCGGCGGTGCTGCTTTTTTGCTGCACGCCATGGCCGCTGCAGTGAGGCGATACCTTGTCTAGTAAGGCTAGCACTGTGGTGGTATATGCCCTTTGCTATGCTGGCAGGCGTGGCTGCATAGGCGACGCTTAGCAGCAATGATTTGCCATGTTTGTTTTTCGCTGGCCTATGCGCGGATTATATAGCTGCCCGCCGTCACCAGGGCACGCAGGCGTAGTAGCTAGCTGTTTGGTAATGCATTGTAATATAATAAGTTACTGGCTATTGGCAAGCCGCTCGGCGCTATGCATTCAGCCAGCGGGGCGTCTGCCGCCGCGAACTGCCGGCCACTTAGGGGCAGCCTCACCGTGCCGATTAATTTTGCTCACCGCTATCCGCTCGCTACGGCCGACTGGCACCTCGTGCCTGCATTTGGGGTGCGGGGGCGGGTAGTATTCGATACCTGGCTCCACCGCTTTTTCCAGCTTATGAATTTTAGGTGCTACGCCCCAGCGAGCGCGTGGGAGCTGAACAGCGGCAGTTTAGACAGCATATAATACGGGTGGTCGCCTTGTCGGCAACGACTTTTAATGGGCTACTTTTGTCCCAAGCTTAAGGCTAAGCAGGTATCCTCACCAAGTTCGGGCAGCAGGCTCGGACTTTTATGCCATTATCTGATGAAGATTGCAGTTGTAGGAACCGGCTATGTAGGGCTGGTAACGGGTACGTGCTTTGCTGAGGTTGGCATCAACGTCACCTGCATTGATATTGACGAGCAGAAAATTGCTAATCTGCGCAAGGGCCTCCTACCCATCTACGAGCCTGGCCTCGAAGAAATGGTGAGCCGTAATGTGAAAGCTGAGCGTCTGCATTTCTCCACCAATTTGGGAGAGGCTATTAAGGGAGCCGACGTGGCCTTTATTGCGGTGGGTACCCCACCCGGTGAAGACGGCTCGGCCGACCTGAAATATGTGCTGGCGGTGGCGCGAGGCATCGGCGAAAATATTGACGGTTACTGCGTGGTAGTCACTAAAAGCACCGTGCCGGTGGGCACGGCCGCCAAGGTGCGCGCCGAACTCGAGCAGGCCATTGCCCGGCGCGGCGTGGCCATCGACTTCGATGTAGCGTCTAATCCTGAATTTCTCAAGGAGGGTGCGGCTATTGATGACTTTCTCAAGCCTGACCGCATCGTGGTAGGGGTTAGCTCGGAGCGGGCTGAGGACATGGTTCGCCGTCTCTACAAGCCCTTTCTCCTCAATGGCCACCCAATTATCTTCATGGATATTCCGTCGGCCGAGATGACGAAATACGCCGCCAACTCGATGCTGGCAACCAAAATTTCCTTCATGAATGACATCGCCAACCTGTGTGAAATCATGGGAGCCGATGTAAACAAAGTGCGGCAGGGTATCGGCTCCGACGCGCGCATCGGCACCAAGTTTATTTATCCTGGCATCGGCTACGGTGGCTCGTGCTTTCCCAAGGATGTGAAAGCCCTCATCAAGACTGCGCAGGAAAATGGCTACCAGATGCAGGTACTGCAAGCCGTAGAAGGCGTGAATGAAGCGCAGAAGGAAGTGCTTTTCAATAAAGTGAAAAAGCACTTTGGCGGCGACCTTAAGGGCAAGAAATTTGCCATCTGGGGGCTGTCGTTTAAACCCAAAACCGATGATATGCGCGAGGCTCCCTCGCTGGTTATCATCGAAAGGCTGCTCGGGGAGGGCGCTACCGTTTCGGCCTACGACCCGGTGGCTATCGCCGAGGCCAAGCATACGCTGCACGATACCATTACCTATGCCAAGGACCAGTTTGAAGCCTTGGTAGACGCCGATGCCCTGCTAGTAGTAACCGAGTGGCCGGAGTTCCGGTCGCCTTCCTTTCAAGTGGTGGGGCGCCTGCTCAAGCAGAAGGTTATCTTCGACGGCCGCAACATCTATGACCCGGCCGAGATGAAAGAAGCCGGCTTCGCCTACCACTGCATCGGTATTCGCACCGACCATCCTGAGCCCGTAGCAAAGGGCTAGTTGAAAGCTGATTTAGTATTAACGTATTCATTGTGAGTGCTGCATGAATAACAATTTCGAAAAAAAGCGTGTTCTTATTACCGGCGGGGCCGGCTTCTTGGGCTCGCACCTCTGCGACCGGTTCCTGGCCGAGGGCTACCATGTGATTGCAATGGACAACCTCGTGACCGGTAATCTGGCTAACATCGAGCACCTGTTCAGGCGCGAGGATTTTGAGTTTCACCACCACGACGTCAGCAAATTTGTCTTCGTGCCCGGCAAGCTCGACTACATTCTGCACTTTGCCTCCCCCGCCTCGCCGATTGATTACCTCAAAATCCCGATTCAAACGCTAAAAGTAGGCTCGCTAGGTACGCACAACTTACTGGGCCTGGCCCGGGTGAAGGGTGCACGCATGCTGATTGCCAGCACCTCGGAAGTATACGGCGACCCTGAAGTGCACCCGCAGGTCGAAGAGTACTGGGGCAACGTAAATCCCGTGGGTCCGCGCGGCTGCTACGACGAAGCCAAGCGCTTTCAGGAGGCCATCACAATGGCCTACCACAACCACCACGGCCTGGAAACGCGCATCGTTCGCATCTTTAACACCTATGGCCCCCGCATGCGCCTCGACGATGGCCGCGTGCTACCCGCTTTCCTTTCGCAGGCGCTGCGGGGGGAAAATCTGACAGTATTTGGTGATGGCTCGCAAACCCGTTCCTTTTGCTACGTCGACGACCTTATTGAGGGTATTTATCGCCTGCTTCTCAGTGACTACTCCCTGCCGGTAAACATTGGCAACCCAGCTGAGCTTACTATCAAGGAATTCGGCGAAGAAATAGCGCAACTGGCGGGAGTTGAGTTCAGGCCATCCTATCAAGAATTGCCCGTAAATGACCCGATGAAACGACGCCCCGATATTTCGAAGGCTAGGGAAATACTGGGTTGGGAGCCTAAAGTGAGCCGTGCTGAAGGCCTGCGGCGCACATTAATATATTTTAAGGAGCACGTAAGTAATTAATTAGTAGATTTTTGGCTTTTGATGTGCCGGCGGCTGCTAGCTTTACAGTACTAGATAATCCTGTAACTTTGCAGCAATGGTCATCCCTTTTTTGTCTTTTACTCCCCAGCATAACTTACTCAGAGAAGACGTACTAGCAGCAATGGCCCGTGTCTATGACCGGCAGTGGTATGTATTAGGCGAAGAAGTAAGAGCTTTTGAACAGCAGTATGCGCACTTCAACCGAGTGAGACACGTAGTGGGAGTGAGCAACGGGCTAGACGCGCTGGTACTAGCCTTACGGGCGGTAGGAGTAGGAGCTGGGGATGAGGTTATCGTGCCGTCTAATACCTACATAGCCACCTGGCTGGCTGTGAGTCGAGTCGGCGCGCAGCCTGTGGCGGTAGAGCCTGACCCCATAACCAGCAACCTGGACCCTGCGTTATTAGAGGCTGCCATTACGGGCAAAACCAAGGCTATCATCCCCGTGCATCTGTACGGCCAAGCTTGCCAAATGGCACAGATTATGGCTGTTGCACAAAAATATCAACTACACATAGTTGAGGATAATGCGCAGGCGCAAGGAGCTGCCTTTGAAGGCAGGCTTACGGGAAGCTTTGGGATTGCTAATGCTACGAGTTTTTACCCGAGTAAAAACCTAGGGGCGCTAGGTGATGCCGGGGCTGTCACAACCGATGATTCTGCCGTGGCAGACCGGTTGAGGATGCTGCGAAACTATGGCTCAGTGCGCAAATACCACCATGAAACTATCGGCTACAATGCTCGCTTGGATGAGTTGCAGGCTGCTGTTTTGTGTATAAAGCTTGCTTACCTGGCTATTTGGACGCAACAGCGCCAGCAAATCGCTGCCTGGTACCGCCATTATTTATCGGCCGTGCCCCAGTTACGTCTTCCCCAAACAGCTTCGGGAGCTACGCATGTATATCACCTGTATGTGATACATACCCCTCACCGCGATGCGTTACACCAGCATTTGGCGCGCCTAGGAATCGAAACGATGATGCATTACCCCATTCCTCCCCATAGGCAAGCCGCCTATGCAGGGCTATTGCCCCGCGCTACGGCTTATCCTATCGCCGATGAACTGGCTAATAGCTGCCTAAGTCTCCCGCTATGGCCCGGGATGACCCAGAATCAGGTTGCAACTGTTGCGGAAGGTATTCTACAGTTTAGCTCCCTGCTTCGGCCAAAGTCTGATAATTAATTTGAGTAACAACACCGCTAGCTATCAAGCTACCTCTGATAACCGGCAAATGAAATTTAAAGTGCTATGTTGAAAACATGTGTGATAGGCGGCATGGGGTTTATCGGCCGTGCTGTAGTAGAGGAACTGCTAAAGTACAATAACCGTAAAGTAATTGTAATAGGTCGTGAGGCAGTACCTAGCCTGCTACCCGCTGGAGTAAGTTATGTACAGCATCTGCCTGATATATCGGCCGCAATGCTAGCTCAAACGCTGGAGGGGTGCGACGAAATTATTGACTTGGCTTATGCAACGGTGCCGCAAACCAGCTTTCAAAATCCAGTTAATGACATTCTGGTAAACGTACCTGAAGCAGTCAGACTTTTCGAGCTGGCCTCCCAGTTAAAGCTGCGCAAATTTATCTGGATTTCTTCTGGGGGCACAATCTATGGGCCAGCCCAAACCCTTCCTATTACAGAAGCACATACTACTAATCCTATCTCGCCTTACGGTATTACAAAGCTGGCTATCGAGAAGTATGCTTATATGTATCATTATATAAGTAAACTGCCAATCGTATGCGTTCGGCCCGCTAATGCATTTGGTGCCGGCCAGCGGGTATATGCTGGTCAGGGATTTATCGCTACTGCTATCGCTTCCTTGCTTGATGGCAAAACGCTCAGTATTTTTGGGCAGGAAGGAACGGTTCGTGACTACCTGCATGTGCGCGACATGGCGCGCGGCATTGTGGCTGCCCTAGTAGATGGCCACCCAGGTGAGGTATATAATCTGGGAAGCGGGCATGGCTTTAGCAATCGTCAAGTTATCAATCAATTGATTCCCCTGGCGGCTGAGCAAGGTATTGAGCCAGTCATTCAGATACTTGACGAAAGATTATTTGATGTGAAAGCTAATATTCTCGACTCAAGTAAACTACATAAGCATACTGGATGGCAGGTAACTGCCGATTTCGCACACGATTTGCGCGATACCTGGAATTGGTACCTAGCGCATTATCCGCGGGAGCAGCGAGCATAATTTCAGGACTATTTCGCGAAAGTCTTTATAGGGTAAGTTATCTAAAATTTTAGCTGTTTTATTGATGTCTGGCAGACCTACCCTTCAAATCGGTTTTGTTACAAGTACTGACCCTCTAAATCGCCGGTCTTGGTCAGGAGTGCATTACTCCATTTTCAAAACATTAGAGCGCAACTTGGGTGAAGTAAGGGCTCTGGGGCCAGTCACGATGCGCTGGCCGTTTGCACTCGGCGACCGCCTCAATAATTGGTTATTACGCCCGCTCACAGGCAAACGCTATCAGTATGGATGGAGCGTTGTTGTGGCAAAATGGTATGCGTGGGTATTCGGCCGTAAACTAGCGCAGCACAAATTTGACTTATTGGTTGCCCCTGCGTCGTTTACCGAAATTGCTTTTTTACGAACTAATATTCCCATCGTTTACATCGAAGACTCTACGCTGACGCAACTTATCGACTTTTATCCAGGCCTTACCGGCCTGCTCAACGCAAGTAAATCTGAGCTGAACTATTTGGAGCGCAGAGCATTAGCGCAAGCTAGCCTAGTATGCTATTCATCAGATTGGGCTGCGCAGTCAGCAATCCATGATTATAACGCCTCGCCAGCTAAACTAGCCGTTATCCCGTTTGGGTCCAATTATCCGCATCCGCCTACCTATGAGCAGGCCCTACAGCATCAAGCTGCCCCAGATGGAACATGCCGCCTATTTCTGCTGGGGGGTGAATGGGGACGTAAAGGGGGGGCAATAGCTTACGATACGATGATTGCGCTGCACCGGCTGGGTATTCCAGCTACGCTAACTGTAGTAGGTTGTGCTCCGCCTGACCCTGAAAACTATTCTGACTTGGGTTTTCAAACTATTCCCTTCCTAAATATGGGGGTGCCAGATGACCAAGCCAAACTTCATGAGTTATTCCGAACAGCTGACTTTTTCTTATTGCCTTCACGGGCAGAATGCGCTGCCATTGCCTTCTGCGACGCCAATGCCTTCGGGTTACCCGTATTGACCACTGAAGTCGGCGGTATCAGTAGTTTTGTTCAACAAGGTGTGAATGGCTACATGTTGCCACTTACTGCTACTGGGGCAGACTTCGCTGCCTGTATTCAGAAAGTACTCGCCAATCCGCTTCAGTACCAATACCTGCGCGAGCAAAGCCGCAAACAATACGAGCAGCGCTTAAATTGGGATACTTGGGCTACTCATCTTTACCAAGAACTGGTGCAACGCAACCTCTTGCCTAGTAAGTAGCTGATTTGTATTGTGTCTAATCAGCGCAATGCAGGAAATAATAACTAGAAAATCTTTGAGCAGAATCTACTTGTTCTAAAAAAAGAATGAGTTTGCCAAAGTTTCATCATAACCGAACGCAAACTTATGTCTGCATCTCCTCTTGTTACTGTCATCATTCCTAATTATAATCACGCGCGCTATTTGCCACTGCGCATAGAGAGCGTTTTAAATCAAAATTATAAGAATATTGAAGTGATAATTCTTGACGACTGTTCTCCCGATAATAGTCGCGAAATAATTGATAAATATGCTGCATCAGATGAACGGGTTCGCACTGTTTATAATGAGCAGAATAGTGGGAGTACATTTAAACAATGGAATAAAGGGTTTAAGCTGGCGAAAGGGGATTTTATTTGGATTGCCGAAAGTGACGATTCGGCATCTCCAGAATTTTTGGATATTTTAGTCTCTCGTATCCAATCAGATAAAGGTATCGTAGTAGCTTATAGCGATTCATTTGATATAGATGGTAACGACAATGTTCGGGGTACAATCGCTTGGTATCTCACGGAGTTAGATTCCATGTGGGAGAATGATTTTGTAACCGAAGGCATGCCTCTGATTAAGAAATTTATGCCTTATCGCAATTTTATTCCTAATGCAAGCGCTGCTGTTTTTCGGGCTGCAACAGTGCGTGCCGCTGGGCTGGCTGATGAAAACTATCGTCTCTATGGTGATATGATATTTTGGGCTCGGCTAATAGCACTAGGTAAGATAGCTTATGTAGCCCAACCATTAAATTACTGGCGCACACATCAAAACAATGTGCGCACCAAAAGTTTGCTAAATGGTACTGGTTTGGAAGAGAGTAGCCGTGTATTAGCCGCTATGCGTATCTACGGTCAGCCCGACGAGGAGTCGCGTAATAAGACCTTAGAGCAACTGGTGAATCTGTGGTACGATACATGGTCGAGTCAATCATTGCCTTGGAGCCGCCACAAAGCAGTATTTCATAACATTGCAGCAGTTGAACCCAACATCACAACTAAGCTACTTCAATTAGCTAGCCGGCGATTTTTTAATAAGGCTAGTGGATTTAGAATATTGCTTGGCGAGAAGTTTATTTATCGTATTATAAAGAAAAAGTAACGGCTGTGCCATTCAATCTCATTATTATATCTTTATGCAGCTTGTAACGATAATAATTCCAACGCATAACTACGCGCGTTACATTGCAGAAACGCTTGATAGCGTATTGGTACAAACTTATCCCAATTGGGAATGTATTATTATAGATGATGGCTCGGTAGATAATACTAGGAGTATTGTCGGAGACTATGTTGCCCGTGACCATAGGTTTAGGTATGTGTATCAAGATTGCCAAGGGGTATCTAAAGCTCGTAATGCTGGTCTTGCACTGGCGCTGGGACAGTACGTTCAATTTTTAGATGCTGACGATTTATTATATTCTGAAAAGATAGAACGGCAGTTGTATTATTTACAGCACAATCCACTGATTGACATTGTTTATAGCGAAAGCAAGTATTTTGCTAACAATGACAAGCAAAAGCTAAGTTATTCATTCGACATGAAAAATGTAGAATGGATGCCTAAGGTAGATGACACTCCGGGGGCAGCCTTACTCAGTTTGGCTAAAAGTAATATTATGCCTATTCAAGCCCCACTATCGCGGATAAGTCTACTGAATAAAGTTGGCCCATTTAATCCAGCAATGCGGCACTGCGAAGATTGGGACTACTGGTTTAGGTGTGTAGTTGCTGGGGGAGAAATTCGCTTCTTAAATGAGCCCGCAGCTATGTCTTTAATCAGGGTTCATAATGTTAGTGCCAGTCACAATGTAGTTGCTATGAAAGCTGGTTGGGAGGCTATGATGAAAAACATCCTGGCTTATATTAATACAAAGCCAGTTGGAGTGAGTCAGATAGTAATTACTGACATACTTAAATACAGGTCTGTCGAGTTAATAAAAAACAAAAACTATAAAGAGGGATTAATACTTTATTCAAAAACTATTGGGAAGGTTAGTTCCGGTAATATAACTTTTAAGGATGTTTTATACTGGCTTAGGCATTGATGACAACCATAATTTTATTAATAGTCATTTGCCCATGATTTAAAGTTAATACACAAAAATAAGTAGCCATAGCCAGTTTTTAATATTGGCTATGGCTACCTATTTTTGTGTATTATAGTACACCTGTTTCAGGTACTGAAATAAAACACCGAATGCTTCAAAATGCATATCAATGATGTTGATTGTCACCTCATCGGGCGTTAGATGAGGTACTAGCCTGCATAGCTGAAGTTAAGAATTATTTAGCCTTATTTATATATTGAAGCATTTTAATTAAATATTAATTCAATAAAAGTGTATATAAATGATTTTTGTAGAGATAAAAGTAAATGATTAAATTTTTAAATTATATGTTAATTTATGAGGCTGCAAGAAGTCAAGCGCGCCGTTTAATTAGGGGGCAACGGCGCAGTTAAGCCAGGCATGTGCTGCGTGAATTCAAACCTCCTATGCGGTATCTTATTAGGGAGCGCCACCTGTCTTCACTTTACGGCAGGAGTTGAGCTATGGTGTTGAAATCAGTAGGGTGGCGCCGGGCAGAAGAAGCGCAGAATTGTGCCGAAGAAAGTTCACGACGATGATTTTCTGCTCGGCCGTAAGTATGGATTGAAACCGACTATGAGCCCATACGTGAGTTGTAATGGTCAGACGCTTGCGCCTGCTTAGTCACAGTTTTGGAATTCATGCTGTAGCGCCGGGCTAAGCTTTGTATACTTTCCAAGCTGTGTTGAATAACGTACCTTATCGCCTGAACTGTGCAGGTACTGCCGTAGAGTACTTGTCCCATAAGTTGGAGCGAAATTCCATTCCGAAAAATACACCACCATTCCCTGGGTTGTACTAAGCTTGGAGCACGCGCCTGATAGTCTCGAAGCTGACGCGCTTCAAGCTAAGAGACCAGTAAGTCGATACGGTATGCGCAAATGAGGTATCAGGACATGTGTAGACGCTACACTGGCCTCAAAATTTTGTGAGTTTTTGTAACATTTAGTTATCTATGCCCAAATTGACCGCAGATATGCGGGCTTACTGGGCTGATTGCACGCGATTACTGGCCCTGCTAACGAGCTCATATTACCGTGCCAGGAACTACTTTGAATCTAATGGAACATACGGCGCTGGCCACCATATTAGGCTAGGTATGGTGGCCTAAAATCAACTGAAGTTAATAGGGTTTCCACAAGCGAAACCTGTGGTCGAGTCATGATAAGGTGCACATTGCTTTAGGCAGTCCAAAAAAGGTAAAGCCTTTTATGCATTAGAAGACTCTATATATTATTTTACCTAAATAAATTATATTTTCAATAAACAATTTGAAGATATATAGCTTCTAACTGTATATTTAGTGCGAAGATACACTCTAAATATTAATTATGAGAAATTTATATAACTTGTTTCCCATAAGGAATTTTGCTGAGCAGGTATATTGATGCAGTTGAAAATAGTAGGCAAGTTAACGTCATTAAGGGAATACCTACTATCGGATGAATTAGTGCCCAGGTTAATCCAATTTCAGCAAATAATGTTAAAAATATCATGTGTATAAAGTATATACCAAAACTATATTTGCTTACAATACTAATTGCCTTTCTTAAGTAAGTATTGGTAACAGTAGCATCTTTGACTATCATAAATAGACTGAAAGACATTAGTAATACATTGGGGGTGAGATAGTCGTAAATCGCACCCGAGAATAGGCCTTCCCGATATGAGAGAAAAAAAGTTGCTAGTGCCGTAAATGCTACGCTTGCGACGAATAAGGTCAAGTAGATATAGGCTGTATTGATTTTTATTTGGATGGTTCGGCTAGTTAGATAATAGCCTAATACCATATATCCTAAGTAGCCAGTAAAATAACGTGCATCAAAATTAAATTTCACTTTCCCGATGAAAGGTAAATTAAAAATTAATGTGATTACCCATAATAACAAAAAATATTGTAATTCCCTATCAGTAGCATGACGAGCCCATTTGCCGATAATTGGCACAAATAGATACAACCCTACTATCATATAAAGATACCATAGATGAGTTGCTGTGCCGGTCTCTAGCTGTACTAAGGTCCATTTTGCCTTTTCAAATAGAGTCATTTGCGCTAAAAACTGCCGCTGTGTATAGAAATCAATAAAGTAATAAATGATAGTCCAGAAAACGAAGGGAAGGGCTATGCGTAGTAATCGCCGTTTTAAAAAATAGGTTAAGCTGACCTCCTGCTTTAAAAGTAATGCGCCACTTAACATTACAAATATTGGCACGCAGAATCTGACAGAGCTGTCATATAAATTAGCTACCCACCAACTTGTATAAGGGATTTTTTTGAACTGATAAAGAGCTGTGCCAGACATATGTAATAAAATGACACTGATAGTGGCGATAGCCCGCATTGTATCTGCCCAAAGAAATTTTTCTTTGCTATTTATAGCAGCATTGTCAGGTGTACTGACATTAATGGGATACTTGGTAGAAGGTAATAGTTTACTCATTTTCTCTTATCTAGAAGGTTAATAGGCTAGTTTATCTTACTTGCTTTTGATATGATGAGTTACTGCATTTTGTTTTATTGCAGTATGGTAGAAATTGATGTGTTGTGCGATGCAATTTTCCATAGAAAACTGCTCAAAGGCCAGAGAGGCTAACCTAGACTGCTTTCCTAGTAGATTAGGGTCATTGAAATACTGACCCATTAAAGCAGTTAGTACCATCGGGTCAATTTTATAGTCCTGGTCAATGAAGCCTTCGTCATCTTTCGGTAGATTAATAACAAAGCCAGCATAACCTTCATCAGTAGTTATCATATTGGCACACTCTGCGATATCTGTAACAATGAGTGGTTTGTTTTGGCTGAGAAATTCGACAATAACAGTAGGTATACTCTCACCAAAAGTCGAAGGAAGCAGCCCTACATCAGAAATATTTATCCATTCGTTTCCTTGAATTTGAAAACCTGCAAAATGGATTCGATTTTGTGCCTGGTTTTCTTGTTTTAATTCTTGCACGTATTCGCTATCACCAATTAGAATGAGATGGCTATCAACACGGTTGAGTTGCTTGAATGCTTCAATAACTAAAGGCCATCCTTTTGCTGGTATACCACGAGCCATGAATGTGAATACCAAATCGTCTTCTTTGATTCCTAGTTGATTGCGGCTGACAGTATTTGCTGCGGATTGCTTTTGAAAGCCATTATATATGCGCTTAGTTGGAATCCTGGTTGCAAAATCTTGATTTATGACATTTTCTTTTAAAAAATATATGTTTCTATCTGTCCCGTAAATAATTCCGTTTAAGGATGATAAGCATTTGTTTAATTTCTGAATGTAGTTTTTAATTATAAAACCATAGCCATTCAAATAATTGTGTAGAAATCCCTCATGTGTTCCGTGCATACTTGCTACTCGAGTGAAGTTAACTTCGTCGGTTTTAGCCAATGATAAAATATAATCGCTAATGAACATATGGGCATGTGCTACCTCAATATTATTAGTTTTGATAAATTGCCGTAGGTGGTTGACGACCAGTGATTCCCGAAAATTAAAATCGATATCTAGGCGCCGACATACGGATGTTGTCTTTTCGATTACCCAATCAGCTTTGCTTTGAAATGTCACTACTGGAACATCAGGAGCGTTGTGAGACAACATTTTATAGTCTATATGCTGTTTGTTGTGAATGGAATACAACCACACATTATGCCCAGCCTTGTGCAAGGCTTGGGCTAGACGGGCAGAAAAAATCTCGGCGCCTCCGATTACAAAAGTATCGTTAACAATTAGAATATTCATTTTTTAATAAACGTTGAGATTCGTTAATGTGCAAAATTAAAGGTTCTTATAGAAATTCGAGTTGTACAGACCCAGATGACGCAATTTGCAACGGATAGTGTCAGCAGTGTTAGTGCCTTGTGATGTACTACTTCTTTCTGTTTGGCGCTGCTGCTAATAGCCACCGTTTATGCTAATTAATTGTGATAGAGTTGGTTGTGTGCGAAGTGAGTGTTAAGTGATAAAATTTGAATAATAAAATTTATATTTATAAAATAGGCTTCAAAAGTTGCTTATGGGACTTGCATCGTACCTTTGAGAACCAGTACGCAAGGTAAGCAGCATGCTAGGTATTGCGTCGCTTGTATCTTAAAGAGGTGGCTACTTGTAACTGATAGCAGCTAAAGTTTTTTTTATGAATAAAGGAATTATAGGTCATTCCGTTTCCACTGTCAATTATTACCTCAGTAAGACTGAGCGCCGTAAAGCTGGCTGGATGTTTTTTCTCCTGTTCATTACATCATTTTTAGATGTAGTAGGCTTGGCTTCACTGGTTCCTGTTATGATGGTAGCTGCCGAGCCAGGAGGTGTGCAAAAGAGCAGCGTATTTTCGATGATTTTTCGAGCATTGCACTTTGAATCAGAGCGTAGCTTTTTGCTTGCGCTTATTATTGGAGTTTTTCTGTTTTTCTTATTCAAGAACTTATTCTCTACTTGGGTTAATTACATACAGACAAAATTTACTACGAATTTGGGATTTACTATTGTTAAAACCCAACTTGATAAATACCTGCACTTTCCATTTTGGGAATTTAGCAACCTTGGTTCTGCAAAACTGGTTGATAGCGCGCTAGCTGTACCAAGCCATTATGTGGCGATGGTAGTAAGGCCATTATTTATCCTTTTTTCCGAAATGGCAATAGTATTAGTGATTGTCATCAGCATTATGCTTTACAAACCGGTATTGCTTGCGCTGTTGGCTCTGGTGTTGTTACCTGCCACTTTACTGACCTATCGCGCATTGCGTGCACGTTCACAAGCTATAGGAATACGTACTAATGCGATTCGGCCTATTTCATACAGTATATTGAATGACCTATTCACTGGATTCGTAGAGCTAAAACTTGCGCATAAACAATATCAGTTTCGTGACCGATTGCTAGAAAATCAGCGTGAAATTCAAGCACTCGATTCGGAAGCGTACCTGTATTCTCTGCTGCCACTAAAGGTGATTGAGATGGTCGCCATATTGGGCGTATTGACTATTTTCCTTTACGCTATTTTTTACCCAGGAGCATCTAATAGCCTGATTACACTGGTAGGTTTGTTTGCAGCTGCAGCTTATCGGCTTATGCCATCTGTTAATCGTATGCTAACGGCGTTGATGCAAATAAAACAGGCCCAAGCAAGCGTTGATAATTTAGGTGCATTTAGAGAAGAGAAGTATAATGAAAAGCCTAATCCTGTACAGCTGCCTCTTTCCTTTAAAAACACTTTAGAATTTGATAAAGTAACGTTCAATTTCCCGGGAAATTCTAAGCCTACACTGTGTGGGATTAGCTTGCGAATTGAGAAAGGGGAAAAAATAGGTTTCATTGGTAGTTCTGGTTCTGGTAAAACTACCTTGATGAATGTCCTTCTACGCTTTTATACCGAGCAGAGTGGTAACATTTTGATTGATGGACAACCTTTAACAACACAGCACATCACAGCGTGGCACCATATTATTGGTTATGTAAAGCAAGATACCTTCCTCATGGAGGCATCTATTCAGGATAATATTACACTGGGAGACGCTAATGTTGATGAGGCTCGACTTGACTATGCCATTGAGCAATCTTCTCTGCGCACTTTTGTGACCAACCTGCCCAATGGGGTTCATACGCATATCGGTGAGCGAGGCTCTAAATTATCTGGAGGTCAACGGCAACGTATAGGGATTGCAAGAGCTCTTTACAAACGTACTCAAGTACTGGTACTGGATGAGGCCACCAGCGCGCTTGATAATGAAACTGAGCGCGAAGTGAATGAGGCAATTAATAAGCTATCCGAGACAGATATTACCATACTCATTATTGCGCACCGTATCACTACTTTGCGGGAGTGTACGCGCATTTACGAACTGAGCGATGGTAAAGTGGTAGCAGAGCATCGCTATGAAGACCTAATGCAACAAATCGTACAATCCTAGGGATGATGGCTTCGCCCTAATGGATTGATAAATGTTTTTATTTGCTCTGTTTTTAATTTATATTATTGTAAACTCTAATATAAAGTACATAGAGGTTTTCAAGAAAAGAGTATTGTGTAAAACAGCCTGGGGAAATGAGAATTTTAATAGCTATTGAAGATTTACGGGCAGGTGGAGCACAAGTGTTTGCTTTGCGACTAGCTCAAGCTTTGTATAGACATGGGCACGAGGTGTCGATTTATAGTCATTATCCAACGTATATTAATTATGATTTAGTGCGCCAAATAGCCCCGGATATATCCATCGTGGCATTTGGACTGCCAATACCAGGTTTTGAGTGGCTTACTCGCAAAATGCAAGGTGCGCTGCGGCGGTTACATCGGCCTTTTCCATGGCGTGAGAAATTGGTAGCAAGTCATTTGCAAAAGACTTTGGAACAACTGCAAATTGAGGTGCTAAATTCTCACATGATAAAATCAGATTATGTAGCGGCTGAAGCTGTATCTAAGGTACACCCGAGTATTCCGTTGGTAATTACTATGCACGGCTGCTATGAGGATTTTTTGCATAAGACTACTGAGCCGGAAGTGATAATTCATTCACGCGATGCACTAAAGAAGGCAGCAGGCTTGATTTATTTAACCGAAAAAAATTTAGAAATATTTTCGGTACCTGGAGTGCGACCTTTATCAGATTTGCCTCACGCTAAGATTTATAATGGTTTTGATGGGCATTTTGCTGCACCCGATAAGTTGCCAACACGTGCTCAATTAGGCATCGGTGAACAGGATGTTGTATTTGGTATGGTAGCGCGGGGAATAGCTGAAAAAGGCTGGCGATATGCTATCGCTTCGTTTGAAGAGATACATTCCTCTTATCCATCTAGCCATTTGATTTTAGTAGGCAGTAGCGACTATTTAACTCAATTAGCGGAACTTACTACCAATCCTAATATCCATTTCGTAGGTTTTTCATCTAATCCAGTCGACTGGGTGCGCCTATTTGATATCGGGCTACTTCCGAGTTATTTTGCTTCTGAAAGCCTGCCAAATTCTATCGCGGAATATCTTTTCTGCGGGGCACCCGTGATTGCTACTCGTATCGGCGAGATACCTCAGATGCTGGAAACGCCAGTTGGGTTGGCCGGGGTACTACTTGACCAAAATGGCCAAGGTTTAACACAGCCGATGGCACTCACAGATGCCATGCGTGCTTACCTCACGCAGCCGGCGTTGCTGGTTGACCATCAACGCCGGGCAACGCAATGCTTTGATAAATTTCGAATGTCAAAGTGTATAGATGCATACGAATTGATGTTTAATGAGGCAATACTAGCGTCAACGAAATAAGTTTGTGCTGAAACCTACGGGTGGTGATTGGGACTATCCATCACCGGGGCCAGTGCTTTCGCGAAGAATTATCTTCAGAGTGAATGTAGGTGAAGGCAAGCTTACTTCTACGTGTCTATCTAGGTCACTAATTCTTATAGTGTATTTTAATCTGCTACACTAACTCATGGTTTCTATACGCAAAAAGATAATGCTGTTAATTCCCAATTTTGGATTTGGGGGAGCGCAGCAAGTATTTCATGACCATAGTGTGGAATTCACACGGTTGGGCTATGATGTAACCGAGTGTGTATTCAATCTTGACCAAGCCGACGCTTACCCCAGTGGCAATCCAGTCGTGAACCTAGATGTACCCGGCCACGGCTCTACCGTCGATAAGCTCAGAAATTTCTGGCAGCGCTGCACCCGCGCTAAATCGGCCAAGCAGGCGCATCGTGTAGATGTGTGCATCAGCCATTTAGAGGGTGGTGACTACGTGAATTTACTAAGCCAGGCCGGCGAGAAAACGGTGCTTTGCATCCACGGCTCGAAGGTGCACGACGGCGAGATTCTGGGTTGGGTAGGGTGGTTTCGGCAGAAGGTATTTATGCCCTTCCTCTACCGCCGCCCCGACCACATTGTGACCGTGAGCCGTGATATTCGCAGTGAGCTGATTGAACATTACAAGCTTGACCCTGCGCGGATTACGACCATTAATAATTTCTTTCACCCGGCTAAAATTCTGGCGCGGGCTGCCGAGGCGATTGACCCTAGATACGAAGCGTTGTTCACCCACCCGCGCCTGATGATTAGCTCGGGCCGCCTGGCCAAGCAGAAAAACCAGGCGCCGCTGCTCGACGTGCTGGCCGAACTGCTGAAAGTGCAACCCGATAGCAAACTCGTTATTTTGGGCGACGGTGAGCTGCGCAACGACCTCGTAGCGCAGGCGCAGGCGCTGGGCCTGAAGTTTTACCAGGCCTGGAATAATGACCCGCTTGACCAAGAGTATAGCCTGTATTTTTTGGGGTATCAGCAAAATCCCTTCCCGTATATCAAGCGGGCCAAGCTGTTCGTGTTCCCCTCGGGCTGGGAGGGTTTCCCGATGGCGCTGGGCGAGGCCATGATTTGCGGCCTACCGGTGGTGTCGACCGATTGCCCCACCGGCCCGCGCGAAATGCTAGCTCCTGCCTCGGCCCCTGGCACCCGCATTACCGATGCCGAGTATGGCGAATACGGCGTGCTGATGCCCTTGCTCAAGGACGACTACCGCCAGCATGTGCGGCAGGTGTGGGTAGCCACGCTGCAAAAAATGCTGCTCGACGACGCGCTGCGGGCGCATTACGCCGCGCAGGCCGCCAAGCGTATGGAAGACTTCACGGCCGAACGCATTTTCCAGCAGTGGGAGCAGGTCATTCAGCAGGTGTCGGCCCGATGAGCGTAGCGACGATAACCTCGCCGCCGCGCGTGCTGGTGGTCGATAACTGCGTGGCCCTGACGGGGGCGCTCAAAGCTATCCTGAACTCGCTACGGAATATCCGGGCCGAATTTCCGGGCCTGTTGGAGTTTGAGTTCGTGCTGCCCGAGGGCAGCGCGGCCATTGCGCCCGTAAGCGCCGAAGGCTACGTGGTGCATACCATCCCTTTCGTAGAGATAAGCAAGCGCCGTAAAGACTTGCTGCTGTATGCGCCCATGCTGCTGCGCAACAGCTGGCGCTTGCGCACGCTGGCCCGGCAGCGCGGGGCTGGCCTGGTGCACCTCAACGACTTTTTTAACATGGCCGGTATCGTGGGCAAGTGGCTAGGGGGTCCCAAACTGCTGACGCACGTGCGCCTGCTACCGCAAAACTTTCCGGGGCCGCTGCGCAAGCTGTGGGTGGGGGCCGACGTGAAATTTGCCGACCGCGTTATCTGCGTGTCCGAAGCCGTGCAGGATGCCTTTCCGCGGGCCGACAACGTGCTGGTAGTCGCCGACCCCATTCCGGCCCGGGAAAAGCACCCGCTGCCCGCCCCCGACCATGCCGAGGGCCGCGCCCGCACCGGCCAGCTACGGCTGCTGTACCTGGCCAACTACATTCCCGGTAAGGGCCACGACCACGCGGTAGCGGCCTTTATCGAAGCCCACCGCCAGAATCCGCGCCTGCATTTGTCCTTTTTCGGGGGCGATATGGGCATGGAAAAAAACCGTGCGTTTCGCCGGCAACTCGAGGCTCAGGTGCAGGCGGCCGGCCTGGCCGGAGCCGTGAGCTTTGGCAACTTCGTGCAGGACGTGGAGCAGGAAATTAAGCAAGCCGACATTGTGCTTAACTTCTCCGAAACCGAGTCTTTTTCCCTCACCTGTCTTGATGCGCTATTCTACGGTACGGCACTCATCGCCTCCGACTGCGGCGGCCCGCGCGAGCTGTTCGAGCACGACCAGTCGGGCCTGCTGGTGCCCAACAAGGACCGCCCGGCCATGACAGCCGCCATTCTGGAGCTGGCGGCCGATGCCGATAAGCGGGCGCGCTTTGCGGCGGCCGGCCGCCGCTACGTGCGGGGAAAGTTCAGCCCCGACCATACTTACCGCAAGCTTAAAGACGTCTACCTGACGCTCCTTTCCTGATGAACGCTCCTAACCCCGTAGCTGAGCCGTTGGGCGAGGCCGACGTGTTCGTATTCGACGTTTGCGACACGCTTTTCTATTCCAACACGACTTTCGATTTTCTGCGCTTTGTGCTGGCCCAGCGGGGTAGCGGCAGCAAGCAGACGGTGCTCAAATTGCTGAGCGCCAAGTGGTCGCCGCTGTTTGTAGGGCTGGTAGCGTGGCAAAAAGTAGCGGGCGGCGACCCGGTAAAAGCTGCGGCGCTACGCCTGCTGGCCGGCATTTCGCGGGCCGAGCTGTACGAGCTGGGCCGCCGCTTCGTGGCTGAGTTCTTGCCCGCCCGCCGCATTGCGCGCACGCACGAGCTGCTGGCTGGCCTGGCCCAGACCCAAACCCGCGTGCTTCTGCTGTCGGCTAGCCTCGACCCCGTTATCGCGGCGCTGGCCGAGGCCTTGGGGCCGGTTGAATTCGTGTCGTCGCAACTGGAGTATGACATCCAGGGCAACTGTACCGGCCGCCTGCAACAGGAACTCACTGGCAAAAAGCAGGATGCGCTCCAAATGCTACTCACTGGCCAGCAAAAACCCGCCCGTCTGGCCGTGGCCACTGATAACTTCACTGACCATAGCCTGGTGAGCCAGGCCCAGGTGCGCTACGTGGTGGTGCACAATGCCGCCGCCAAGCAGTTTTGGCAGGGGCTGAATCCAGAGTTTATTGAGGCCTACCATTAAGTATGAATTTTCTGCGTTTTTTACTGCCCTACACTTATTTCTACGGCAGCCGGGTAAAGCAGCTGAAGTACAATGTGTACTATCTGATTATTGATTGGGCGGTGCCGTTTGCCCTGCTTACCTATTTCACGGGCTTTGATTGGCAAGGGGCGCTGGGGCACTTTGTGCTGGCTTATCTGGCGTTCATCTCGATTTACGAAATCGGCTACCTGGGCAATGATGTCTACAGCGTGCGCAAGGAGGAGAAGCCGCGCCGCCGCGTGAAAGACTTCGACCCTTCCGACGCCGTGGTGCTGGCCTGGATAGGCATGCGACTGCTGGCCTTTGCGGCCATTAGCTGGTACCTAAAGGTGTACGCCAATCCCCTGTGGCTGGCCTTTTACCTGGTGCTGGCGGTTTTCTTTTACCTGCACAATGCCCTGAAAGACAAAGAGCTGAAGGTAATGACCTTCGTAAATCTGGCTTTCGTGCGCTACCTGGCGCCAGTATTTATTTTCCTGACGCCCGCTCAACTGATGCTCATCGCGGCGCCGGTGTTTTTGAACTACGTGTTCTATCGCACCCTCATGTACATGGACAGCAAAGACCTGCTGAACATGCCCAGCCGCCGGGCCCCCGCCTATAAAGTCAACTACTATTTACTAGCAATGGGCGTCAGCATCCTGCTCTCGCTGATGGGACAGTCCTGGGTGCCGGTTGCCATTACGGCTTATTATTTGCTATTCTGGGCGGCAGTGAAACTGGCGGGCGTTCAACCCCCTCAGGCCGATAACTAGTTGAGCCAGTAGCTCAGGTGAAAGCGCAGGGTTGGGGATGCGTAGCACAAGACTGGATAGTAAATATAAATACCCCGGCGGCCCACCCGCTTACCTTCTCGATTAGCATATGAGTGATTTTTCCGCAGGGGCTACGGCCGGTGCTACGAGCCGGCTGGCGGCGCCGCCGCTATCGTACCAGCAGCTGGATATTCTGCACTGCCTGCGGGGCTTTTGCGCCCTCTACGTCGTCGTGTTTCACGCAAAGTTTATTCTGTGGGCCGGGGGGCGCCAGTACCTGGAGACGCATCCGCGCGCGACCTGGGGCCCGGCTGATTACGGGGCATTTGCGGCTGATTTATTCAGTTCATCGGGCTACGAGATGGTGGTTTTTTTCTTTGTGCTGTCGGGGTTTTTCATTCGCTATGCCCAGCACAAAAAGCATCGCCAGGCGGGCGATTTTTACGTCAACCGCTTGGTGCGTATTTACCCGCCTTTCCTGGTTTCGCTGGTGCTGGCGGCGGGGGTGCTGCTGGTAGTCGCTACGCAGGTGCCGCAGGTGCTTGACGCGCAGGCCGGCCGCGAACTGAATACTACGCTGGCCGCGGCGTGGCACGAGCTTCAAGCGCTGAATATTGCGGGGGCACTGCGAGCGGTTCTGTTTCTGCACGTCGGCCAGCATTACCTGGGCGATAATGTGGTTTACTGGTCGCTGCTGCCCGAGGCCCTGTTCTACCTAGTTGTGCCGCTGGCTTTCTGGCGCGTGCGCTGGTACTATTTGTTGTCGGGCATATTATTCCTGGTGGGGCTTTATTGCGAATGGAAAGGCCTGCCCCTCGGCAGCGTGGCCCGCTACCTGCTGCTGTACAACGTGTATTTTGCCGCGGGCATTGGGCTCTACGATGTGGTAGTGAGCACAGGCTGGCTGGGGCAGGTGCGCCGCCTCCCGAGGTGGGTTACTTTGCCGGGGCTGCTGGGCTTGCTGCTGCTGCTCATCGCGGTTACGTTGCTCAAAATAAAAATAATACCTACCGTGCTGGCCGGGGTGCTGGCCATCTTGGCGGTGTCGGTGCTGCTGGCCGGGCACGTATCGGCGCGCAACTGGCTGGTGCGCGGGCTGCACAAAATTGGGGAATTCAGCTTTTCACTCTACCTCTACCACTATCCGCTACTGCTGCTGGTGTATGCGGGGCTGGTAAGCTACACGGGCAAGCTTTTTATCTACGACCGCATCTACTGGCTGGCGCTGCCCCTGGTAGTAGCGGCCTGCTACGGCTTGTACCTGCTCACGGAGCGCGCGAGCGTGCGGTATTTCCGAAAGTAGTAGCCTAGTCCACTAGCACGCCTAAAAAAAGACGCCCAGCAATGGGCGTCTTTTTTTAGGCGTGCTAGTGGACTAGGCGCCGGCAGTAGCCAGCCGGCGCGAAGTAGTGGTGCGCGATGGTAGCTTAATTACCTTCTGCTGGCGCATAATAAAAAGCGCACTCAGGTAAAATGGCATCAGCGGAATTTTATAGCGCACCAGCGTGCCAAAATTGCCACTGTTAGTGCCTACGCCGACGGCGAAAATGATACTGAACAGGAAACAAAACGTGAGTATCGGCTGACTGGCAATCTGGCTAAGCCCCCCCAATAGGCCCCGATTGATGAAGAGCTTGACGGTCAGCCAGAGGAGGAGAAGTGCTTCCAGGGCCGAAAGCATCATAATCGGGTTGCGGGCTTCCCACAAAAAAGGCCGGAACAGCGTAACAATAACGGCCTGGGGGGCTACTTTGACCATAGACCCCAGCGAACCGTCGAAGCTGCCAATGTTATAGGCCGAGCCCTGGTCTTTGGTGAGGGTGTAGAGGAATTCCTGGTTGATTTTGGTGCGCTCACCTATCTTATCAACGTCGTACTTATCATCGCCAGCAGTGAGCCGGGTGGCCCCTACGTACCCCGCGGCCAGCCCCAGCGCGAGAAATAAAGGCCGCATCAAGTTGCGAACGGCGGCCGACTTGATGCTCTGGTTGTATTCGTTGAACACCCACAGCAAGGCCGGCGGCATGAAGGAGAGCAGGATGTATATTTTAACCGAGGCCAGCACGTAAATGCCTAACAGGGCCATAAGCGCGCTTTGCAAGACGCGCCGCCGCACAATGAGCGCGCGGTGAAAGCCATAGAACGTCCAGCCAATGGCCCCAATGCACAAAGAGTCTTTCATGAGGCCGGAACCCCAGAAAAACACGGAGGGCAGAAAGAAAATAGCAAATGCCAGCTCTTTATAAAGCGCCGGGGCAATGCGCAGAAACGCCGTATAAAGCGCCCAAACCCCGCTGAAGCTGATGATGGCGAACATGAGCCCCACCACCGGGTAAGAGCAGAAGCAAAATAGCGCACAAACTGCCCCTACCTTGATAACGAAGTACTCGGTAGGGGAGCCGAACCAGTGCATTTGCGACGCATAGCGGCTGATTTCCCCTGTGTACGTACCATCGTTGGGCCCGAGCAGCTTCAGACCCGTGCCTAGGCTATCGCCGAAGGCGCCGTAAATCACTTTGCTTTCGGCAAAGTAATTAAACGTATCACCGTTGCCATAGTAAAACTGGTAGATGAACCCCAGCGCAATGGCCCCCACGAATTTTACTGTGAGCGCCGGAATGAAATAGGGCTTGGTATATCTATTCGTAAACGACGGCCGCACAGCGTAGGCAATAGCATAGAATATCCCCAGATAAATTGGCGTTATAAATAAATCCGTTAATACCATCATGGCTGGTAGCGCTTACTTGGTAGGGTTCTTCTTCAGCCACGTTTTGGCCTCCTTATACTGGTCCGATTTGTGGTCGGCCTTATCGGCTACTACCTCGTAGTAGCGTTTGGCGGTAGCCAGGTCGCGGTCGCGGTCGGCCATGCGGGCCAGGTTGGCATTGGCGAAGAGGTAGAAGCCGCCATCAGTTTCGCCGTTGCTTTCGGCAAATACGATGCAGCGCTGGTAGTAGTCCTTGGCCTTGGCGAGGTCGCGGTATTTGAACTGCATGAGGTAGCCCATGAAGTAGCTGGCATAGCGGCCGCTGCTGGCCTCATAGCCCGGCATACCGGCGGCGATTTTGGCGAGGATGTCCTTGCTCACGCGCTCGCACTCGGCAAAGTCGGCTTGGTCGAAGCACAGCAGGGCGTAGAAGCGGGCGAAGTAACCATTGTCTGGGTATTTGAGTGCTAGCCCCCGCGCAATAGGCATGGCCCCGGCCGTCTGGTGCTCGTCGTTGTGCAGCAGCTTCATTAAAAAGACCTTGGCCTCGACGCCCGTGTAGAAGCCCGTGTTGGCTACTGTGCGCAGCTGGCTCAGCCCTAGTTGCTTGTTGCCCTTGGGAAAGAACAACAGCACTGGCTTGAGCAGCGGGTAATTATCGGGAATCCAGACGGCGTAATAATTAAACAGCGCCTCACCGAATAAAAACTCGGGGCTGAGGCCATTGGCCTCGCTGCTTTTTTGCAGGTAGGTGAGCGCCCGGCGGCTGCTCACGGTGGCTTTGCGCCAGTTGTGGCGCTCGGCGTTGAGGCGCGCGTCGAAGCCGTTGGCAGCCGACAGGAAAAAATAGCCTTCGTAGTTGTGCGGGTCTTCCTTCACCAGGCGCTCGGCGTAGGTGTTGGCCGTGTCCATGTAGGCAAAAAACAGCTTGTCGTACTGCTTCGAGTCGAAGTTGGTCGGCATAATCTTCCACCACGTGCTTAGGCCCAGCAAAAAGTAGGGCATGGGATGGTGGGGGTAGCGGCGACGCAGCGAGCGGAATTGCTTTTCGGCTTTGTCGTATTTGAAATTGTACAGGTTTTGCACCGCCCCGTCGAGTTCCAACTGAATATCCTTGTCGAGCAGCAGCCAGCCCTTGGTATCGGCGGTGGGCATTACGGTTACCGTGTCGATGGCGATGGTGCGCGTGCCCCGCACCTCGCCTACCCGCAGGCGGGCCGTGTCGGCGGGCGTTTTCTGCGCGTGGGCGAGCAGTAGGGGGCCTAGTAAAAACAGCAGCACCAGCCGACCACGCAACAACCAACCAAAAGCGGACATAGAAAAGAAAGAGGCCGGATAGGGCGGGCGGGTAGTGTGGGGCCGCCGCGCTGCCAGCCTACGAAAGTACGGCAGCGCGCCTAGCTTTGACCGCATAATCCCGTTAGTCTTTGCGCGATGCACCTGCTCAAAACCCTCTGCCAACTGCCGGCGCCCTCGGGCGAAGAAGCCGCGCTGACCCGCTTTATCCTCGACTACGTGCGGCAGCACGGCCCCGGCTGGCGCCAGCCGCCGCTGGTGGTCCATGACGAGGCTCGGTTTCAGGACTGCCTGCTGCTGGTATTCGGGCAGCCGCGCACGGCCGTGTTTGCCCACCTCGACAGCATCGGCTTCACGGTGCGCTACGGGCGCGAACTGGTACCCATCGGGGGGCCCGAGTGCGAGGCTGGTTACGAGCTGGTAGGGCGGGATGGGCAAGGCGAAGTGGCTTGTAAGCTGACAGTTGGGGCCGCGGCCGATGACGAAGAAACCGAGGTGCTGGGCTATGAGTTCAGCCGCGACCTCGAGCCCGGCACCAGCCTAACCTACGCCTGCGACTTTCGCGAAACCGATACCACCGTGCAAAGCTGCTACCTCGATAATCGGCTAGGAGTGTGGACGGCCCTGCGCCTGGCCGAAACGCTCGAAAATGGGATTATTGCCTTTTCGTGCGGCGAGGAGCACGGTGGCGGCTCGGTGCCCTACCTGGCCCGGTTTATCTACGAAACTTATGGCGTGCGGCAAGCGCTCATTTGCGATATTACCTGGGTGACGGAGGGCGTGCGGGCGGGCCAGGGCTGCGTCATTTCCCTGCGCGACTCACTTATTCCGCGTCGCAGCTACGTCGAGCGCATCCGGGCCATTGCGCGGGCCGCCGGCATCGCGCACCAAGTAGAGGTCGAAGGCATCGGGGGCTCCGATGCCAAGGACTTGCACCGCAGCGATATACCCTGGGACTGGTGCTTTGTGGGCGCGCCCGAAGACAACGTGCACACGCCCCACGAAATCGTGGCTAAAGCCGACATTGCCAGCATGCTGGCACTGTACCAGGAATTGCTGCGGGAATTGTAGCGCAATTCGCCTACATTTGCCCGGCTGCGCTCAGTATCATGTGCTTAGCTAGTCGTTCTGCCACCCTTTTTCTGTTGCTTATGCCCGCTAGCTTTTACGCCGTGCCTTTTCTGGGTTTGCTAGCCCTGCTCTATACCTGGCTGCGCGCGGGCTGGGTGGCCCGCCAGGATGCCGGCGACGAGCAGATGTGCACCATCGCCGGCTACATTGCCGATGGGGCCATCGCCTTCTTGCGGGCCGAATACAAGGTGCTGGCGCTATTCGCGCTCATTGCCTCCGTGTTTCTGGGCTACCTAGGCTTTACGGGGGAGAAATCTAGTCCGGTCATTATCATTGCCTTTATTATTGGGGCAGTGTTTTCGGCCACGGCCGGCTACATCGGGATGAAAATTGCCACCCAGGCCAATGTGCGCACGGCCCAGGCGGCGCGCACTTCGCTCAGCCAGGCGCTCAAGGTGTCGTTTGCGGGCGGCTCGGTGATGGGCATGGGCGTGGCTGGGCTGGCGGTACTGGGGCTGGGAGCGTTATTTATTGTATTTTATAAGTTGTTTGTGCCCAGCGGGCTAGCCACTGGACCCGAGATGGAAAAGGCGCTCGAAGTGCTCACCGGCTTCTCGCTGGGCGCCGAGAGCATCGCCCTCTTTGCCCGCGTGGGCGGCGGCATCTACACCAAAGCGGCCGACGTGGGCGCCGACCTCGTGGGTAAGGTCGAGGCTGGTATTCCGGAAGACGACCCCCGCAACCCCGCCACCATTGCCGATAACGTGGGCGACAACGTGGGCGACGTAGCCGGCATGGGCGCCGACCTGTTCGGCTCTTACGTGGCTACTATCCTGGCCACAATGGTGCTGGGCCGCGAGGTGCGCCTGGGCAACGCCGATAATTTCGGCGGTCTCTCGCCCTTGCTGCTGCCCATGGCGGTGGCCGGGCTGGGTATCGTAGCCTCGCTGGTGGGCATTATGGCGGTGCGCGTGCGGGAGGGTGGCAGCGTGCAGCGGGCGCTCAATCTGGGCAACAACGTGTCCATTATCGTGTCGGCCATCTTTTCCTTTTTCTTGATAAAGTGGCTGCTGCCTGCCGGCGACCTCACCCTACGCGGCTACACCTTCGACGCCAACCACGTCTTCTACGCCGTGGTGGTAGGCTTGGTCGTGGGCTTTTTAATGAGTACCATCACCGAGTATTACACCGCGATGGGCAAGCGCCCGGTCATGCGTATTGTGCAGCAAAGCAGCACGGGCCACGCTACCACTGTTATTGGGGGGCTAGCCGTGGGCATGGAAAGCACGGTGCTGCCCATTCTGGTGCTGGCGGCGGGCATTGTGCTGAGCTATAAGTTTGCCGGCCTCTACGGCGTGGCCATCGCGGCGGCTGGCATGATGGCCACCACCGCCATGCAGCTGGCCATCGATGCCTTTGGCCCCATTGCCGACAACGCCGGCGGCATTGCCGAAATGAGTGAGCTGCCCAAGGAAGTGCGCGAGCGCACCGATATTCTCGACGCAGTGGGCAACACCACGGCTGCTACCGGTAAGGGCTTCGCCATCGCCTCGGCCGCGCTCACCTCGCTGGCCCTGTTCGCCGCCTTCATGGGCACGGCCCACATCGATGCCATCGATATTTCCAATGCCAACGTGCTGGCTGGCTTGTTCATAGGCGCCATGATACCGTTCATCTTTTCGGCCTTGGCCATTACGGCGGTGGGGCAGGCGGCCATGGCGATGGTGCAGGAAGTGCGCCGGCAGTTCCGCGAGATACCCGGCATCCTGGAGGGCACCGGGCGGCCCGAGTACGAGAAGTGCGTGGCCATCAGCACCGAGGCAGCCATCCGCAAGATGGTGGCGCCGGGGGCCATTGCCCTGCTCACGCCCATTATTATCGGCTTCGCCTTCGGGCCCGAGGTGTTGGGCGGCACCCTGGCGGGCGTCACGGTCAGCGGCGTGCTCATGGCCATGTTCCAGAGCAACGCCGGTGGGGCCTGGGACAATGCCAAAAAGTCGTTCGAGAAGGGCGTCATGGTCAACGGTAAGATGGAGTTTAAGGGCTCCGACGCCCACAAGGCCAGCGTGACCGGCGACACCGTGGGCGACCCTTTCAAGGACACCAGCGGCCCGAGCATGAACATTCTCATCAAGCTCATGAGCATTGTCTCGCTCGTTATTGCCCCCCACATTGCCCGCGTGGGTAGCCCCGCCGAGCACGCCGACCGGGCCGCCCGCCCCGAGCGCCCACCGTTAGGGGTGCGCTTTGCCCACCGCATCCTGCCCAGCCCCAAAGTAATGCTGCCCACTACCTGGCACTGGTTATAGTAAGCGCCTGACAAGTAGTGATTAAAGGCAATCCGCCGGGCGAGCGGCGGTCCCTTTTCCCGGGCGATGGGCCAGCGGTCTTACCTTTGCAGCCCGAAACGGCTACACTGGTCGTTCATCCTCACATGGGTCAGCCCCTTATCACGCTTCACGACAAGGCTTTCCGGCCTTATCTCTCGGCTTCCGAGATTGCTACTGACATCGACCAAGTGGCCGCCCGCCTCAACGCCGACTATGCCGGCCGCCGGCCACTGTTCGTGGTGGTGCTCACGGGGGGCTTCATGTTTGGCACCGATTTGCTCAAGCGCTTCACCGGCGAGTGTGAGATTGTCTTCATCCGGGTAGCCTCCTACGAGGGCACCGGCAGCACCGGCCAAGTACAGGAAATTCTGGGCCTGCGCGAAGACGTGCAGGGCCGCGACATCATCCTGGTCGAAGACATCGTGGACACCGGCACCACGCTCAATCACCTGCTGCCCACGCTACGGGCCAACAAGCCAGCCTCCATCGAGATTGCGGCCATGTTCTTCAAGCCTGCAAGCCTGCGCTATCCGCTTGATTTGAAGTACATTGCCCGCGAAATACCCAATGACTTTGTAGTGGGCTACGGCCTCGACTACGATGGCTTGGGCCGCAACCTGCCCGATGTCTACGTGGCCGAATAACTTCGCTTTTCGTAGGCTGTTTCCTCAGTTCCCGCTCCGGCGCTCGCGCCCCAACCTCTGTTTTGACTATGCATAATATCGTCCTCTTCGGCCCGCCCGGCGCGGGCAAAGGCACCCAAAGCCAGAAGCTCATCGCCAAGTACCACCTCGTGCACCTGAGCACTGGCGACCTGCTGCGCGCCCAGATTGCCGAAGGCACCGAGCTCGGCCTTAAAGCCAAAAAGCTGATGGACGAAGGTCTGCTCGTGCCCGATGAGGTAGTTATCGGCATGATTGGCAATTCCTTGCAGAAAAATAAGCAGGCCGCCGGCTTCATCTTCGACGGCTTCCCGCGCACGGTGGCCCAGGCCGAAAGCCTTGACCGCCTGCTGGCCGAGCACGGCACCAACGTGGCCTGCATGATTGCCCTCGAAGTAGGGGAGGAGGAACTCGTGAAGCGCCTGCTGGAACGCGGTAAAACCAGCGGCCGCCCCGACGACCAGGACGAAACCAAAATTCGCCGCCGCGTAACGGTGTACAACACCGAAACCGCGCAAGTGGCTGGCTACTATGCCGCCCAACAAAAGTTTCACTCACTCAACGGCATCGGGGAGATTGAAGCCATCTTCGGCCAAATCAGCGACCTCATCGACCAGCACAAGCCGGCCGCCAGCGAGGCACCCGCCGCCGCTACCCGCGAGGTGCAGGCCTAGCGCTGGCCAGACAATTTTTTGTAATCCGTCTGTCATCCTGAGCTTGCGAAGGACCTTATCACGGCTGAAATCGTTGGGTAGTACTACCAGACGACTATGAACGCTGGAAGGTCCTTCGCAAGCTCAGGATGACAGTTTTTTAATATAATAACGTGGCTAACAACAACTTCATCGACTACGTCAAAATCACCTGCCGCTCGGGCAAGGGCGGGGCGGGCTCGCACCACTTTTTCCGGGCCAAGGGCCTGCCCAACGGCGGCCCCGACGGCGGCGACGGGGGCCGCGGCGGCCACATCATCCTTGAAGGCAGCGCGCAGCTCTGGACGCTACTGCACCTGCAATACCGCAAGCACCTCTTCGCCCAGGATGGCGAGGGCGGCGGCCCCAACCTGCGCTCGGGCGCCCAGGGCGAGGACATCGTAATTCAGGTGCCGCTGGGCACCGTGGCCCGCGACGCCGAAACCGGCGAGGTGAAGCTGGAAATTACCAAAGACGGCGAGCGCCAGATTCTCACGCCCGGCGGGCGCGGCGGCCTCGGCAACGACCACTTCAAAACCTCCACCAACCAGGCGCCGCAGTATGCCCAGCCCGGCGAGCCGGCCATTGAGGAGCAGGTGATTCTGGAACTCAAGCTGCTGGCCGACGTGGGCCTCGTGGGCTTCCCTAATGCGGGCAAGAGCACGCTGCTGTCGGTAGTAAGCGCCGCCAAGCCTAAGATTGCCGACTACGCCTTCACCACCCTCGTGCCCAACCTGGGCGTGGTGGCCTACCGCGACTTCAAGTCGTTTGTGATGGCCGACATTCCCGGCATCATTGAGGGCGCGGCCGAGGGCAAGGGCCTGGGTACGCGCTTTTTGCGCCACATCGAGCGCAACTCCATGCTGCTCTTCATGATAGCCTGCGACAGCCTCGACGTAGCCGCCGAATACAAAATCCTCCTCAACGAGCTGGAGCAGCACAACCCTGAGCTACTCGACAAAAAGCGCCTGCTGGCCATCACCAAAGCCGACATGCTCGACGAGGAGCTCGAAGCCGAGCTGCTAGCCTCCCTGCCGGCCGGCATGCCGCCCACCGTCTTCATCTCCAGTCTTACCAGCAAGAACATTCAGAAGCTGAAGGACATGATTTGGGGTGCGCTGCACGAGTAATTATTGCCGCTCGTATTGTAACGCATTGCCAGAGTCTGGGTCGTCAATGGCAAAATGTAGTAGATAAGGCGATTCTTGGCCGACTAACATGGCATAGGTGTCAAAGTCTCGCTGATTTAATTTTCCATCGGCTTGCCCTACCGACGTAACATGTAGCTGCACAACCCACCAATCTTGGTGGTTGCCTAGTCGCCATGTGCCCTTTGCATTTTCGAATCCACCTGCTGTTGGAAAAGGAGACCAAACAGAAGCTATGTTCTCGATGGAGAAGGTGCCGTCTGGTTTCAGTTCGAGTTGTGAATCCCAAACGTTTTTATACATATTTTCCAATAATATATAACTGGGAGTAGTTAATTCGTATTTTCCTGCTACCGACTGAGTTGGCTTTGAGCGAGCATATTGCCAAGCCCAAGGGTCAGACTGACAGCAGGTCAAGCTGTTCGCTGCCAACAGAAGAATAACAAAACGAAATACTTTCATAGTAGCCGCGAAGGTAATACGTGCCAACTTGGCAGCCTCGCCAGCTTTGGCAAACTCCTTGCGCCCGACCCGGTACCCGTATGGGAAAGCCTTTCACTAGCCGATTCCGCCATTTTTTTCAGAAAATGACCGACGATAAACATATGAATCCCGACGACCAGCCCCTGAACGACGCCACTGCCGAGCACGCCGCCGGTGAGCCCGACTTTACCGCCACCGGCGCTACGCCCGAAGCCGGGGCCCCGGCCGGGGCTAGCCGCACCGAAACGGAGCTGGCCGACCTCAAAGACAAGTACTTGCGCCTGGCCGCCGAGTTTGAGAACTACAAGCGCCGCACCGCTAAGGAGCGCGCCGACCTCTTCAAAACTGCCAACCAGGAGTTGATGGTGGCCCTGCTGCCGGTGCTCGACGACTTCGACCGCGCCCGCCAGCACACCCAGGGCACCCAGGACCCGGCCGCGTTGCAAAACGCGCTCGACATCACCTACAGCAAGCTCAACAAAACGCTGGAGCAAAAGGGCCTGACCCCGATGAACGCCAAGGGCGGTGCCTTCGATGCCGAGCTGCACGAGGCCATCACCCAGATTCCAGCCCCGAGCGACGAGTTGCGCGGCAAGATTGTTGATGAGATTGAAAAAGGCTATTATCTCGGCGATAAGGTGGTGCGCCACGCCAAAGTAGTACTAGGTCAATAAGTAAACGCGCCCAAACGTCAGGCTGCCGCTAGCACTTTTAGCGGCAGCCTGACGTTTGGGCGTGATAATATCTCTGCAAAAATGGCAACTGTAAAGCGCGATTATTACGAAGTATTAGGGATAGCGAAGAACGCGGAGGGCGACGTAATAAAGTCGGCTTACCGGAAGATGGCTATTAAGTATCACCCCGATAAAAACCCCGACGACCCCTCGGCCGAGGACAAGTTTAAGGAGGCGGCCGAGGCCTACGAGGTGCTCAGCAACGCCGACAAGCGGGCGCGCTACGACCGGTTTGGCCACCAGGGCATGGGTGGGGCCAGCGGCGGCGGGGCGCCCAACATGGAGGACATTTTCTCGCAGTTCGGCGATATTTTCGGTGGCGGGGGCGGCGGTTTCGAAGGATTCTTCGGCGGCGGTGGCGGGCGCGGCCAGGGCCGGCGCGTGAAGAAGGGCTCCAACCTGCGCATCAAGCTCAAGCTTGATTTGGAGGAAGTGGCCAACGGCGTCGAGAAAAAAATCAAGGTGAAGCGCTACGTGGCTTGCCAGCCGTGCAGCGGCACCGGTGCTAAAAACGGCACCGAGCTTAAAACCTGCGCCACCTGCCAGGGCAGCGGCCAAACCAAGCGCGTGGTGAACACGATGCTCGGCCAGATGGTGAGCGCCAGCACCTGCCCTACCTGCCACGGCGAGGGCAAAACCATTTCGGCCACCTGCGACGTGTGCAAGGGCGAAGGCCGCCAGCTGAACGAGGAAGTAATTCCCATCAACATCCCGGCCGGCGTTGCCAACGATATGCAGCTGAGCATGAGCGGGAAAGGCAACTTCCCGGAGCGCGGCGGCGTGCCTGGTGACCTGCTCATTCAGATTGAGGAGGAGCCGCACGAATTCCTCAAGCGCGATGGCAACAACATCATGTTTGAGCAGTACATCAGCTTCGTGGATGCCGCGCTAGGGGCTAGCCTGGAGGTGCCGACCATCGAGGGCAAGGTGAAAATCAAGGTGGACCCCGGCACCCAGCCCGGCAAGATTTTGCGCCTGCGCGGCAAGGGCATCAAGGACCTGAACGGCTACGGCCGCGGCGACCAGCTGATTCACCTGAACGTGTGGACGCCCAAAAACGTGAGCAGCCAGGAGCGCGAGTTGCTGGAGAAGCTGCGCGACTCGGACAACTTTACGCCCCACCCCGGCAAGAACGAGAAGGGCTTCTTCGAGAAAGTGAAGGAGTATTTTCAGTAGAAAGACGCTGTAAACAGAACGTCATGCTGAGCCCCGCGCAGCATGACGTTCTTTTATACTATGAAACCTGTCAGCACTTGCTGGCAGGTTTTTTTGTGCGCTATTGCTATCGATGAAAAATGCGATGCCTGTAATGAGGCCTAGCTTTCGGCGATATACCTTTTGAAACCGCTACTTCGCTCATGAGCACCGCGCCCTCCGCCGATTTTCTGGCTGCCCTGCACGACTACCAGCCACTGGTGCGGCGCGTGTGCCGGCTCTACTGCCAGGACGCCGACGACCGGCAGGACCTGTTTCAGGAAATCGTGCTGCAACTCTGGCGCGCCTGGCCGCGCTACGTGCCCCAGCCCGATGCCAAGCTCAGTACCTGGCTCTACCGCATTGCCCTCAACGTAGCCATTTCCAACCTGCGCCAGCGCACGCGCCGGCCCGCCTCGGTATCGGTGGAGGACGAGGCGTGGCACCTGGCCCAGCCCACGGAGGCCAGCGCCTACGAGCCCGAGGAAACGGCTGCCCTCTACCGCGCCATCGACCGGCTGTCCGACGTGGACAAGGCCTTCGTGCTGCTGTACCTCGAAGACCGGCCCTACGAAGAAATGGCTGATATCCTGGGTATTACTCAAAATAACGTGCGCGTAAAAATGCACCGGGTGCAGGAAAAGCTGCGCCGCCAACTGGTTCACAAATAACCCTCAAGCCTATCAGATTATGGAGCTAGATGACCTGCGCCGCCACTGGCGGCAGCCCGGGCCGGCGTCGGAGCCGGCGACCCTGAGTACCGCCGAGCTACGCCGGGTGCTGGCCCGGCAGTCGGACGATGTGCTGGCGAAGCTGCGGCGCAATGCCAAGGTAGAAATGGCCATTAACTACGCCTTGTTGCCCCTGTCGCTAGGGATGGCCTGGCTGGCCCCCGTGCTGTGGGTGCGGCTGTGGGGCGGGCTGCTGGCGCTGATTGCCTTAGTGTGCATCTTCTATTTCCACCGCAAGCTGGGGCTGCTGCGGCACATGAGCGACCCGGCCGGCGACCTGCGCGCCTACCTGCTGCGCCTCACCACCGGCCTACGTGCGCTCATCCGGTTTTACTACCGCCTCACGCTGGCGATGCTGCCGCTAACCTGCCTGCTCATGGGCGTGATGGCCCTTACTACGACCACGAAAGCCGCCACGCCTACCAAAATCTGGGTTATCGGCGCCGTGCTGGCCGTGCTGTGCGCGGTGATTTACCTGCCCACGGCGCACACCACCAAGCGGTACCTGCACTGGCTCTACGGGCAGCACCTCGACCGGCTCGAAGCCCAGCTGCGCGAGCTCGACGACGTGCCGACTGCCTAGCCGGGCGCCGTTCGGGCGGAAGTTACTACCGTTTGGGGGCCGGCTTTCGCCGTTTGGGGCGGCCGGGCTTGGGGCGGCTGGCCCGCGCCTCTACATTTACGCCACCTTCTACTCTCTCACCTTTTTCTCATGCAAAACCCTACTTCCCGGCCCATTCTGGAAGCCCGCGACGTGCGCAAGCAGTACGCAGCCCACACGGCCCTGAGTGGCGTGAGCCTGGCCGTGCCCGAGGGCAGTATCTTCGGCCTGCTTGGGCCCAACGGCGCGGGCAAAACCTCGCTCATCCGCATCATCACGCAGATAACGGGGGCCGACTCGGGCGAGGTACTCTTCCGCGGCGAGCGCCTGAACCCCAGCCACATCGGCCAGATTGGCTACCTGCCTGAAGAGCGCGGCCTCTATAAAAAAATGAAGGTGGGCGAGCAACTGCTCTACCTGGCCCAGCTGCGCGGCCTGCCCCGCACCGAGGCCGTGCAGCGCATCAAAGGCTGGCTCGAGCGGCTCGACTTGAAGCCCTGGGCCCAAAAAAACGTGGAAGACCTCAGCAAAGGCATGCAGCAGAAGGTGCAGTTTGTGGCCACCGTATTGCACCAGCCCAGCCTGATTATCCTCGACGAGCCGTTTTCGGGCTTCGACCCGATAAACGCCAACCTCATCAAGGACGAGATTTTGCGGCTGCGCGACGAGGGCGCGACCATCATTTTCTCGACCCACCGCATGGAATCGGTGGAGGAGATGTGCGACAGCATTGCCCTCATCAACCGTTCGCGTAAGGTGCTCGACGGGCCGGTTTCGCAGATTAAAGACCAATTCAAAACCAACACCTATGAGGTGGAGGGCCAGGGCCGCCTGCTGGTGGTGCATCCCGATTTTGAGGTAGTGGAGCAAAAGGAGCGCGCCAACGACCACTTCTACGCGCGCATTCAGCTGCACACGGGCACCACGCCCAACGACTTGCTGCGCTTCCTCATCGGGCAGGTGCAGGTGCACGCCTTCCGCGAGCGCATCCCGAGCATCAACGAGATATTCATTCAGCGGGTGCGCGAAACCATGCCCGAGTCTTTAATCGAAGAAACCGCTAGCTAGGCCGCTGGCCCTCAATATTATGGATAAAATCTGGCTCATCCTTCAGCGCGAATACCTGACCCGCGTTCGCAAAAAAAGCTTCCTCGTTATCTCGCTGCTGGCCCCGCTGCTGCTGGGAGCCTCTACCATTGGGGTAGGCATGCTCAACTCGGCCTCGGGTCCCGACATCGTGGCCGTGCACGACGCCAGCGGCCAGCAAGTAGCTAGCCACCTGGCCGATACCGAAGACATTCACTTCGTGCCTGCCCCCGCCGGCTCGCTGGCCGAGGCGCAGGCCGCCTTCCAAAAAGCCAAGCCCAAGCAGGCCGCGCTGCTCAGCATTCCGGCCAGTTTCGGCCTCGACAGCGCCAAGGGCATCCAGATTCTGGCCAAGGGCAACGTGCCGCTCAAGCGCCGCGAAACCATCAGCAAGGCGGTAAACAAGGCTATCGGCGAGTTGAAAATGGCCCGCTCGGGCCTCCAGCAGGCCACCATTGACAACCTCCAGGCCAAGGTAGACCTAGCGGCCATCAACCTCGATGAGCGCGGTGGTAAGCGCAACGACGTGGGCGCCACCACCGGCATGGCCTACGTGCTGTCCATCCTGGTGTACATGTTCATTTTCATCTACGGCGTGCAGGTGATGCGCGGCGTGAGCGAGGAAAAGTCGAACCGCATTATGGAAGTCATGATTTCGTCGGTGAAGCCGTTTCAACTCATGATGGGCAAGATTCTGGGCATTGCGGGCGTCGTGCTCACGCAGTTTGCCCTGTGGCTGACGCTCTCGTGGGCCATTACGACGGTGGTACTGCCGCTGGTTATGAAGACCGACAAGCCGGTGGCGGCGGCTGCGGCCAGCCCCACTGCTACTGCCGGCGCGGCGGCCACCGCTAGCCCCGCTGCCCCAGGCAATAGCCCCGCCGTGGCTGCCGCTAGCCCCAGCAGCAGTGAAAAAGCCGCAGCCACGCCGCAGCCCGGCCAGCCGTTCAGCATCTGGAGTATGCTCGATGGGTTGCCCATCGGCAGCATCATCGGCGGGTTTCTATTCTTTTTCTTCGGTGGCTATCTACTGTATTCGGCTATGTTCGCGGCCATCGGTTCGGCCGTGGACGACCAGACCGACGCGCAGCAGTTTATGTTTCCGGTTACTATTCCGCTCATTTTGAGCTATATCGTGAGCATCAACGTCATCATCAACGGCGACCCCAATGGCTCGCTGGCCTTCTGGCTGTCGATGATTCCGGTAACTTCGCCCATTGCCATGGTCATGCGCCTGCCGTTTGGGGTGCCCACGTGGCAGCTGCTGCTGTCGGGGGCGCTGCTTATTGCGGGCTTCGTGGGCACTACCTGGGTGGCGGCCCGCATCTACCGCGTCGGCATCCTCATGTATGGCAAGAAAGTGACCTACGGCGAGCTTTCGAAGTGGATGTTTTACAAGGGCTAGCTTGCTGAACAACCGCTAGCACCCCCGCGTTTATCATTGCGAGCGCAACGAGGTGGAGCGCGGCAATCCTTCCTTGTCGTTGGATTAGTAACCCTAACGACAAGGAAGGATTGCCGCGCTCCACCTCGTTGCGCTCGCAATGACATTTCTGGGACATGGCAAAAAAACTCCTTTTCCTTCTCCTGCTGCCACTGCTAGCCTTCATACCGGCTGGCGAGCGGCCCGCGTACCGGCTCTTCACCGCCCAGGGCCAGCCCGCCGACTACGACGAGATGCTGACCCAACTGGCCCAGGCCGACGTGGTGCTCTTCGGCGAGCAACACAACGACCCCATCGCGCACTGGCTCGAATTGCAGGTAGCCAAGGACTTAGCGCAGGCCAAAGGCCCCGGCAGGCTGGTGCTGGGCCTCGAGATGTTTGAGCGCGACGTGCAGCCGTTGGTAGCCAGCTACGCCGCCGGCACCCTGGCCGACTCGGCCTTCGAGCGCCAGAGCCGGCCCTGGCCCAACTACGCCACCGACTACCGGCCGCTGCTGCAATTTGCCCGCAACCAGCATATTGCCGTGGTGGGTACCAATGCGCCGCGCCGCTACGCCCAGCAAGTAGCCCGTGGCTCGCTGGTCGCCCTCGACCCACTGCCCGCCGCCGAAAAGGCCTACCTGGCCCCGCTGCCCTTAGCGGTAGACTACGAGCTGCCGGGCTACAAAAACATGGCCGCCATGTTTGGCGGTATGACCTCGGCCCACGGCGGTGGGGCGCGCAATGTTATTCAGGCGCAGGCCCTCAAGGATGCTACCATGGCTGCCACCATCCGGCGCAGCCTAGCGCCCGGTCAAACGCTGCTGCACCTCAACGGCTCGTACCACTCCGACCACCACGATGGCATCGTGGCCTACCTGCGCGCCGGCAAGCCAGCGCTACGGATTCAAACCCTGAGCGTAGTGACCCAGAGCCAGTTGCAGCAGCTAGATAGGCAGAATGCGCAACTGGCCGACTACGTTATCGTTGTGCCGGAAGACATGACTAAAACGTACTAACGGACAGCTAGGGGCTAGCGGGCCGTGAAGCGGCGCAGCCGTAGCGAATTGGTGAGTACCGACACCGAACTCAGCGCCATCGCGCCCGCCGCCAGCATCGGCGACAGCCGGATGCCCCAAATCGGGTACAGCAGCCCCGCCGCAATGGGAATGCCCAGCAAGTTGTAAATGAAGGCAAAAAACAGATTTTGCCGGATGGTGCGCATGGTTTGGCGCGACAGGTCGAGGGCCGTGACCACGCTGCGCAAATCGGCGCGCATGAGCGTAATGCCCGCTGCTTCCATGGCTACATCGGTGCCCGAGCCCATGGCTAGGCCGATGTTGGCCTGGGCCAGGGCCGGGGCGTCGTTGATGCCATCGCCCACCATGGCCACGGTGCGACCCTCGGCTTGCAATTGCCTTACTTGCTGAGATTTATCCTGCGGCAATACCTCGGCGAAATAGCGCTTGATGCCGACTTGCTCGGCTACTTTGGCCGCGGTATGGGCATTGTCGCCGGTCATCATTACTACCTCAAGGCCGCGTTGCTGCAACTGTCGGATGGCCTCGGCCGAGGTAGCGCGCACGGTATCGGCCACGCCCAGCAGGCCGGCCGCCTGGCCCGCTACGGCCACGTAGAGCACGGTTTTGGCCTGCGCGAGCAGCGCATCGGCCTGGGCAGCCAGCGCGGGCGGCAGGCTGATGTGCTGGGCCGCCAGCAGGCCGCGGTTGCCCACTAGTACTGCCTGGCCACCGACCGTTGCCGTGGCGCCCTGGCCGGCCAGGGCCTGAAAATCGGTTGCTACGGGTAGCGCCACCGCTGGCTGGCTAGCCTCGGTGTGGCGCACTACGGCGGCGGCCAGCGGGTGCTCGGAGTGGCGCTCCACAGCCGCCACCAGCGGCAGCAGCGCGGCTTCGGTGTAGCCAGGAAAAGCCACAAAATCCGTTACGGCAGGCTCGCCCTGCGTGATGGTGCCCGTTTTGTCGAGCAGCACGGTATCCACCTGGTAGGCTTTCTCCAGGGCTTCCGCACTGCGAATGAGCACACCGTGCTCGGCACCTTTGCCGGTGCCCACCATGATGGCGGTGGGCGTGGCTAGCCCCAGCGCACACGGGCAGGCAATGATGAGCACCGCCACGAAGCTAACCAGTGCCAGCGGCAGCCGCGACTCGGCCGGTGCTAGGGCGAACCACAGCCCAAACGTGAGCACGGCTACGCCTACTACGGCGGGCACAAACACAGCGCTCACCCGGTCGGCCAGCCGCTGAATGGGGGCGCGGCTGCCCTGGGCATCCTCCACCAATTGCACAATCTGCGCCAGCATGGTATCGGCGCCCACCTTCTGAACCCGGAAGCGGAAAGCGCCGGTTTTGTTGAGCGTGGCGCCGAACACTTGGTCGCCGGGCTGCTTCTCAATGGGTAGGCTCTCGCCGGTAAGCATGGCCTCGTCCACGGCCGAGCGGCCGGTTTCGACGGTGCCGTCGGTGGCGATTTTCTCGCCGGGGCGCACGGCCACTAGGTCGCCGGGGCGCACCTGCTCAATGGGCAGGTCTAGCTCCTGGCCATTGGCCAGCACCACGCGGGCCGTGCGGGCTTGCAGGCCCAGCAGCGCGCGCATGGCGGCCGAAGTCTGCGTTTTGGCCCGCAACTCCAGCACCTTGCCCAGCAGAATGAGCGCGATGATGGTGGCCGTGGTATCGTAGTACACCTCGGGCGCCACGCCGTGGCGAGCGAAGTAGCCGGGCGCCACCGTGGCCGCCAGGCTATACAGAAATGCCGCGCCGGTGCCCAGCGCAATCAGCGTATCCATATTGGCCGAGCGGTGGCGCAGGCCCTTCCAGGCTGAGGTGTAAAACTCACGGCCGCTGAACAGCAGTACCGGCAGCGTGAGGGCTAGCAGGCTGTAATTGAGCCAGTACACGTTCAGGCGCATCATCAGGGCGGGCCACAGCATACTCATGCTCAGTAGCATAATGACCGCGGCTAGCCCGGCCGCCACGCCGAAGCGCTTTTTCAAGGCCTGGTACGCGGCGGCTTTCTGGCGGTCGGCCTCGGCTTGGTGGTCGGCGGCGCTGGTGTCGGGGGCGCGCTCGGCCACGGCGTAGCCCGCGTTTTCGACGGCGGCGCGCAGTTCGGCCGGGCTAGCCTCGGCGGGGGTGTAGGTGATAGTGGCTTTTTCGGTCGCGTAGTTTACCAGGGCGCGCTGCACGCCGGGCGTGCGGCTCAAGGACCTTTCCACGGCCGCCGCGCAGGCCGCGCAGCTCATACCCTCAATGTCGAGGGTCGTGGTTTCAGAAGCGGGTGACATAAAGATAAGTTTTTATAAATCAATAAAATGGCAGCTACGCTAACGCGCGCACGCCGCTAGGGCAGCTCTTACAAATTAACGCGGCAAGCCCGCCCCTCGTGGTACGCAATCCGGCGGCAGACTTGCATAATTCGCCCCTGGCTAGCCCAGTGAGAAATGCCGTAATTACGCCGGGGTTAGTACTGAATTTTGACGCAGCGCGGAAGCAAAACAGCGCGAATTTTGTAGTACAAGCTGGCGGGGCATCTGCGGGTGCCAGCCTTGCATTTCAGTCCTACGAAAAATCTGATTATGTCCACTCTGCGCTTCAAAACCACGATTAACTGCGGCGGCTGCATTAAAGCCGTAACGCCCGCCCTCAACAAAGAAGTGGGGGCTAGCAACTGGCAGGTCGATACCGCCAATCCCGATAAAGTTCTGACTATAACATCCGGTCAAGTATCTATTGCCCAAGTGCTAAGCGCCGTAGAGCAGGCCGGCTTCGAGATTACACCCCTCAACTAAGCTCCCGCGTAGCGACACTAAAAAAGCCCGGCTAACCGGGCTTTTTTAGTGTCGCTACGCGAATGGAAGCTAGTCTTCCGATTCCGAGTCGTCGCGCTTTAGTTTCTGGAGCGCGCTGGCTAGCTCTTGGCGCAGCTGCTTGCCCGAGTCGGCCGCGGGCTGCTCGCCAATTTTATAGTGCTTTTGCAGGCGCTCCCATTCTTCGATGGGAATAAAAACCCCGGTGATATTGCCCTTGGCGTCGGATAAGTACTTGATGTCCATAGCTAAGCGTGGCAATAAGGAGGGGAGATAGCAGGCTAGGCCGAGAACGATGAGCCGCAGCCGCAGGTGCTCTTAGCCTGGGGGTTGTTGAAGGTGAAGCCGCGGGCGTTGAGGCCGTCCTGGAAGTCAACTTCCATGCCCAGCACGTACATCGCGTGCTTCTTGTCCATGATGAGCTGCACGCCGTCGAGGTCGTACACTTCGTCCTGGTCCTTGGCCTTGTCGAAGCCCAGCAGGTAGCTCATGCCCGAGCAGCCACCGCCCTGCACGCCAATGCGCAGGCCGTAGTCGGCGGGGACGCTTTTCTCCTGGATAATATTTTTTACCTCAACTAACGCGCGGGGGGTAAGGCCGATAGGTGGGGCTAGCGTGGTGGTAGCCATAAGAAAGTTTCGAGTTTAGAATGAAGGTAGCTTCTACAAATATACGCCGGCCCGCGGGCCAGCTGTTCTCTTAAACAGGGCCAGGCCGACTACGGTTCACGGGGCTAGCCAGCCCCGAAAAACTGCTCTCAAAAGCCGGCGCTACCGTAGTTTCACGGTTAGCTAGCGCATTTACCCGCATTTTATGGACACGACCACTTATTTCTTTGATTTACTCAAGACCATCCTGCCCGCGCTCATCGTGGCGGGGGCCATTTTCTTTCTGTTTCGGCAATATCTGGAGAAAGAGCAGCAGCGCCGCCTCATCGAGCTGCGGCTCGATAGCAGCAAAACCACGCTCCCGCTGCGCCTGCAAGCCTACGAGCGCGTAACGCTGCTGCTCGAGCGCATCTCGCCCAATAATATTCTGGTGCGCCTGAGCAGCGCCGGCCAGAATGCCGTTGACTACCACCGTCTTTTGCAGCAGGAAATCCGCAACGAGTTTGAGCACAACTACTCGCAGCAGCTCTACATGAGCGCTGAAGCCTGGGCCCAGGTGAAGCAGGCCAAGGAGGACGTGCTCACGATGGTAAACCGGGCCTTCCACGGCCTCCAAAACCCCACCCAGCTGCGCGGCACCGAGCTAGCCAAGCGCATCCTGGAAAGCCTGATGACCGACGCGGCCGACCCCACCGCCCAGGCCCTGGCCGTGGTGAAGCGCGAGGCGGCCAGCCTGTTTTAGAACTGGCGCAACGAACCCTGGCCGCTGCAGTTGGTTAAAAAGACATGCAGAAACAACGAATTGCCATCGACATGGACGAAGTGATGGCCGACTCCATCGCCCGGTTTCAGGAGTGGTACGGCCGCGACTTTGCGCTGGAACTGACCCTGGATGCGCTACAGGGCAAAAACCCGCACGAAGCGGTGGCGCTCGAGCACCAGCCCGCCCTGCGCGCCTATCCCAATGCGGAGGGCTTTTTTCGCGACCTGCCAGTAATGGCCGACAGCCAGCGCGTTATCAAGGAGCTAGCCAGCAAGTACGAGGTGTTTATTGCCACGGCGGCGATGGAATTTCCGAATTCCTTTCTCGACAAGTACCGGTGGCTGGAGCAGCATTTTCCGTTCATTCACTGGCGCAACTTCGTATTTTGCGGTGATAAAAGCATTCTCAACGTCGATTACCTCATCGACGACAACGCCTATAATTTTGACGGCCTGCGCGGCGAAGGGCTACTGTTCGATGCGCCCCACAACGCGCTCGAAACTGGCTTTCGCCGCGTGCACAATTGGCAGGAGGTAGCAAGTATTTTGCTGTGAGGCAATAGGGCTACAAGCGAAAAAGGCGGGCCTGCTCAGCAGGCCCGCCTTTTCTGTTTCTGATAACCTGGCTACCCTAGTGGGGCTGCAGCGCGGCCAAGGCCGCGCGCTCGTAGCACTGCTCATACAGCGGCACGATGTTGCCGACGGCAAACTCCTCGGCGCGGGCGCGGGCGGCGGCTTTGAAGCGCGGCAAATTCTCATCCTCCAGCACGTAGAGCGCGTTTTTAACCATGTCGTCCACGTCGCCGATGTTGCTGAGCATACCGCTGACGCCGTTTACGTTCAGCTCGGGGATGCCGCCGGCGTTGGTGCTCACCACGGGCACTTCGCAGGCCATGGCTTCGAGGGCAGCCAGGCCGAAGCTTTCGTTTTCGCTAGGCATCAGGAATAAGTCGCTGACACTGAGTACCTCCTCTACGGCTTCGAGCTTGCCCAGGAAGCGCACGTCGCGCTGGCAATCGAGCTCGCGGGCCAGCTTTTCCATGCGCGTGCGGTCGGGGCCGTCGCCCACCAGCAGCAGCTTGGCGGGGATAACCTGGCGCACGCCGGCGAAGATGCGCAGCACGTCTTCGACCCGCTTTACCGAGCGGAAGTTGCTGGTGTGGAGCAGGATTTTTTCGCCGTCGGGTGCAATGGCGGTGCGAAAATGCGTCTTTTCCTGCTTCTTGAAGCGGTGCAGGTCGATGAAGTTGGGGATGACCTCAATCTTGTGCTCAACGGGGAAGTACTCGTAGGTTTCGCGGCGCAAATCGGCCGAAACGGACGTGACGCCGTCGCTCTCGTTGATGCTGAACGTCACCACCGGCTCGTAGCTGGCATCCTTGCCCACGAGCGTGATGTCGGTGCCGTGCAAGGTCGTCACCACGGGCACCGTGATGCCGCGCGAGCGCAGAATCTGCTTGGCCAGGTAGGCGGCCGAGGCGTGCGGAATGGCGTAGTGCACGTGCAGCACGTCGAGCTTCTCGTTTTGCACGATGTCGACCATCTTGCTGGCTAGGGCCGACTCGTAGGGCGGAAACTGAAAGAGCGGGTACGTGGGTACGTACACCTCGTGGTAGAAGACGTTTTCGTTGAAAAAGTCGAGCCGCACCGGCTGGCTGTAGGTAATAAAATGCACCTTATGGCCGCGTTGGGCCAGGGCTTTGCCCAGCTCGGTGGCCACCACGCCGGAGCCGCCAAACGTGGGATAACAGACGATGCCGATATTCATGAAGAAAAGGTAGAGTAGGCGAGGGGCTAACCGGAATACCCGGCGGAGGTTTGCGCCGCAATCCCGGCCCCGCCCCGGCCGACTTTGGCGCCGGGGCCCGCGCAAGGACCCGCTAGGCCCTCGGCTGGTTGCCGCGTAGCTTTGAGTTGCTACTTATTCTTGATTTCTTAATGAAGCATTTTCTACTAGCGGGCTGCCTGCTGGCCGGGCTGGCCACCCCGGCGCTAGCCCAGCCCACGCGGGCCAACTCGCCCAAGGCCCGGCAGGCGGGCTCGGCGCCGCTGGCCGCGCTGTTTACCAACTACTGGGAGGAGCAGGCGCGCTTGTACCCCTTGCAGGCCACCAGCCAGGGTGATAACCGCTTTAATGACCAGCTGCCCAACTCGGGCACCCGCGACTTCCGCCTCAGCCAGCGCCGCCTCTACGAGCGCTACCGCGACCAGCTGGCCCGCCTCGACCGCAGCAAGCTCACGGCCGCCGACCAGACGAGCTACGACGTGTTTCAGTACGAGATGACCAGCCGGCTGGCTAGCCTGAAGCAGCCCACCTGGACGATGCCCTTTACGCAGTTCAGCGGCCTGCCGCTGGAGCTGGCGCAGCTCGGGGCCGGCTCCGGCGCGCAGCCCTTCAAAACGGTGCAGGACTACGACAACTGGCTGGCCCGGGTGCGCCAGTTTCCGGTGTGGGCCGACACGGCCGTGGCCGATTTTCGGCACGGCATGCGCACCGGCGTGGTGCTGCCTAAGGTATTGGTGCAGAAAATGATACCGCAGCTGGAGGCGCTGGCCGTGGCCGACCCTAGCCAGAGCGTCTTCTACGGCCCCATCAAGCAGCTGCCGGCCAGCTTCTCGGCCGCCGACAAGCAGCGCCTCACGGCCGCCTACGAGCAGGCCATTCGCACGCAGCTCGTGCCCACGTACCAGCGGCTAGCCACGTTTTTGAAGAACGACTACCTGCCGGCGGCGCGCACCAGCACCGGCATTGCGGCCGTGCCGGGCGGGGCCGATATGTACACCACGGCCGTGGCGTACTGGACTACGACCACCCGCACGCCCGAAGAAATTTACCAGACTGGCCAATCGGAAGTAGCTCGCATCAAGGCCGAGATGGAGCAGGTGCGCCAGCAGCTCGGCTACGCCGGCACCCTGCCCGAGCTGCTCGCCTCGCTGAGCACCGACCCCAAATTCCGGCCCTACAAAACGCCGGAGGACGTGCTCAACGGCTTCCGCGCCATTCAGGGCCGCGTAGCGCCTGGGCTGCCGCGTCTGTTCGGGCGCATGCCCAAAACGGCGTTCGAGATTCGGCAGACGGAGGCATTTCGGGCCGCGTCGGCCAGCGCGCAGTACAACCGTGGCGCGGCCGATGGCTCGCGGCCAGGCATTTTCTACGTGCCCATTCTCGACGCTACCAAGTTTAAGACGCCGGGCATGGAGTCGCTGTTTTTGCACGAGGCCATTCCCGGGCACCACTTCCAGGTGTCGTTGCAGCAGGAAAATACAAATCTGCCCAAATTTCAGCGGTTTGCGTTTTACTCGGCCTTTAGCGAGGGCTGGGCGCTGTACACCGAAAGCCTGGGCAAGGAGCTGGGCATGTACACCGACCCGTACCAGTACCTGGGCGCGCTGAGCGCCGAGATGCACCGCGCCATCCGCTTGGTAGTCGATGTGGGCATGCACGTCAAGGGCCTCACCCGCGAACAAGCCATTCAGTATATGCTCGACAACGAGGCCACCACCGAGCAGGGCGCCACCGCCGAAATCGAGCGCTACATGGCTTGGCCCGGCCAGGCGCTGGCCTACAAAACCGGCCAGCTCAAAATGCGGGAACTGCGCACGCGCTACGAAAAGCAGCTAGGCCCCAAGTTCTCGCTCAAAGCCTTTCACGACGAACTGCTGCTCGATGGCGCCATGCCCTTAGGGGTGCTCGAGCGCCGCATGGACGCCTGGGCCGCCCGGCAGAAATAGCTGTAAAATTTCGTTCGTCATGCAGCGCGTAGCATTTCGCTCACACCGCTAGGGTACTACCCCAACAACCCAACGATGCGGGCGAGATGCTTCGACAAGTGGACGCCAAATGAGCCAGATAAGCATGACGAATTCATCAACAACGCTTCTCTAATTCTTTTTTTAATGAAATACAGATTCTCTCTCCTCGCCGCCTTGGCGCTGGCCATCCCCCTAGCCAGCCAGGCGCAGAAAAAGGCCGTGCCCGCCGCTACCACTCCCAACGCCGAAGCAGCCATCAAGGAAGCCGACATCAAGCGCGACTTGTTTGCGCTGGCCGGCGACCATTACCGGGGCCGCGAGGGCGGCACCCTCGACGAGCTGAAGGCCTCGGTGTGGCTGGCCGACCAGATTCGGGCCACCGGCATGCTGCCGGCCGGCGACGATGGCACCTACTTTCAGTGGTTCCATTTGCAGCGCACGCGCCTTACCAAGGCCAGCACGCTGCGCATTGGCAGCCACGAAATCAAGCTGAACCAGGACGGCCTAGCCACGGCCCCCACCAACGCCAGCGTGAACGCGCCGCTCGTGTACGTGGGCACCGGCTCGGCCGCCGAGCTGGCCAAGGTTGACATCAAAGGCAAGGCCGTGGCGGTGCAGATTGCCGGCGCGCCCACCGATGGCATCAGCTACCGGCGCTACGTGTTTGGCAAGTTTGCCGGGCAGGCCAGCGAGCTCACCAAGGCCGGTGCGGTGGCCGTGGTGTTCGTGTCGGACCCCGCCCAGCAGGCGCTATACGACCACTGGAGCCACGTGTTTGAGCGTGGGCGCTATAGCCTGCCCGGCGCGGCCAGCACCCGCGTGGTGAGCACGCCACCCGTATTCTGGCTGCCCACCAGCGCCATTGGCTGGATACAGCAGGCTGGCCAGCAGCTCACTGCCGACCTACGGGTGGAGAGCTTTCAGTACCCCTCGGTGAACATCGTGGCCAAGCAGCCCGGCACCGACGCGCAGCTCAAAAACGAGTACGTGCTCTTCAGCACCCACCAGGACCACGACGGGGTGCGGGCGCCCATCGCCGGCGACTCGATTTATAATGGCGCCGACGACAACGCCACCGGCTGCGCGGCGCTGCTCGCCATCATGCGGGCCTTCAAAGAGAAGCCGGCCCGCCGCTCGGCGCTGTTTGTGTACCAGGGCTCGGAAGAGCGCGGGCTCATTGGCTCGACCTACTTTTCGGCCCACCCCACGGTGCCGCAATCATCCATTGTGGCGGTGCTCAATGCCGAGATGATGGGCCGCAATGCCCCTGATTCGGCCGCGCTGCTGGGCTCGACGCCGCCCCATATGAACTCGTCAGACCTCGTAAAAATGGCCCTGGCGGCCAACCAGGCCGGCCCCAAGTTCAAGCTCGATACCGAGTGGGACAAGCCGACCCACCCCGAGGGCTGGTACTTCCGCTCCGACCACCTGCCGTATGCCCGCCTGGGCATCCCGGCCATCATGTACACCTCGCTGCTGCACGTCGACTACCACACCCCGCGCGATGAGCCCCAGCGCATCGACTACAGCAAGCTGCTGCACATGACGCAGTGGATGTACCTCACTGGCTGGGCCGTAGCCAACCGCACTGCGCCCCCCGCCCGCGAGCCCGGCTTCAAGCTGGAGCGCTAGGGTAGGGGCTAGCCACCGCGGTGCCGAAGCTTCGCCAAAAGCGGAACTTGGCGCTGGGGCCGGTTGATTTCAGAATGTACAGTTTACCCTTTAATGTAGTTGCATGTCGTTTTCCCTCAACCACCGGCAGGTTGCCGGCAGCCTCGCGCTGCTAGGCCTCGCGGTGGCTCAACCTCATATGAGTATGGCCCAAGCCACTAGCCCCGTTGTGACGGTAACCGGCCGCGCCGGCCAGGCACCGCTGCTGGCGCCCTGGGGCGGCCCCCACGGCGGCGTGCCCGCGTTCGACAAAGTGAAAGTGGCCGATTTCAAGCCCGCGCTCGAAGCCGCGATGGCCGAAAACCTGGCCCAAATCGCCGCCATCGCCAACAACCCCGCCGCGCCCACTTTTGATAATACCATTGCCGCAATGGAGCGCAGCGGCGGCGCCCTCGACCGCGTGCAGGCTGTGTACGGCGTTTGGAAATCAACGCTGAACGACAAGGAATTCGGGGCCGTGGAAACGGAGATGGCGCCTAAAATGGCCGCATTTGCCGACCAGATATCGCAGAACACGGCCCTGTTCAAACGCATTGAGGCGGTGTACAAGTCGCCCGCTACCAAAAAGCTGACGCCCGAGCAGCAGCGATTGGTAGAGGTTAATTACAAGCAGTTTGTGCGCGCCGGGGCCAAGCTCGATGCGCCGGCCAAGGCGCGGCTGTCGCAAATCAATCAGCAGCTGGCGGGGCTGTTCACGCGCTTCTCGCAAAACGTGCTGGCCGACGAGGCCGACTCGGTGCTGGTGCTGAAAACGGACAAGGACCTGGGTGGCCTGCCGCCGTCGCTGCGCGACGCGGCTACTACGGCCGCCACCGCGCGCAAGGCTAGCGGGGTAGGGGTTATTACCAACACCCGCTCCAGCATCGACCCGTTTCTGACATATTCGGACCAGCGGGCACTGCGCGAGAAGGCCTGGCGCATGTTTACCAACCGCGGCGACAACGGCGGCGCGCACGACAACAACGCCCTCATCACCCAGATTTTGCAGCTGCGGGCCGAGCGCGCCAAGCTGCTAGGGTATCCCACCCACGCCCACCTGCGCCTCGACAACACGATGGCCAAAACCCCCGAGGCGGCCATGCAGTTGATGCTGGAAATGTGGAAGCCCGCTGTGGCCCGCGTGCACGAGGAAGTGGCCGACATGCAGGCCCTGGCCAAGAAAGAAGGCGCCCCCGCCGGCTTCAAAATCGAGCCCTGGGACTACCGCTACTACGCCGAAAAGGTGCGGAAGGCGCGCTACGACCTCGACCAGAACGAGGTGAAGCCCTACTTGCAGCTCGATAAGATGCGCGAGGGTATGTTCTGGGTGGCCGGCGAGCTGTTCAATTTCACCTTCGTGCCCGTGACGGACGTGCCCGTGTACCACCCCGATGTGAAGGTGTGGCAGGTGAACGACAAAACCACCGGCAAGCAGGTGGGCCTATGGTACTTTGACCCCTACGCCCGCCCCGGCAAAAACTCGGGCGCTTGGATGAATGCCTACCGCAACCAGGAGCGCATGGATGGCAAGGAGGTGACCACTATCGTGTCCAATAACTCGAACTTCGTGAAGGGCAAGGAGGGCGAGCCGGTGCTTATCTCCTGGACCGACGCCACCACGCTGTTCCACGAGTTTGGCCACGCCCTGCACGGGCTGTCGAGCAACGTGACGTATCCCGGCCTAGCGGGTACCAGCGTGGTACGCGACTACGTGGAGTTTCCCTCGCAGCTGCTCGAAAACTGGCTGCCCACGCCCGAGGTCCTCAACCGCTTTGCGCTGCATTACCAGACCGGCCAGCCCATTCCGCAGGTGTTGGTTGACCGCATCAACAAGGCCAGCACCTTCAACGAAGGCTTCGCCACAACCGAGTTTCTGGCCAGCGCGCTCATCGACATGAAATTGCACCTGGCCGGCTCGCAAAAGATTGACCCCGATAAGTTTGAGCGCGAAACGCTGGCCGAATTAGGCATGCCCCACGAACTGGTGATGCGCCACCGCACGCCGCAGTTCAGCCACGTATTCTCATCGGATGGCTACTCGGCGGGCTACTACTCCTACCTGTGGTCGGTGGTGCTGGCGGCCGATGCTTTCAGCGCCTTCACTGAGGCCGGCGGCCCTTATGACAAAGCCGTGGCAGCGCGTCTGCGGGCCCACGTGTTCACGGTGGGCAACACCGTGGACCCCGCCACTGGCTACCGCGCCTTCCGCGGCCGCGACCCCAAAGTAGATGCGCTGATGAAGCAGCGCGGCTTCCCGTTGGCACCGGCCAAAGCCATGCCCAAGCCGGGCAAGGCCGCCGGCCCGAAAGGCGCCGGTACTACCCGGTAGCGGCCGCCACTGCCCAGGCAGTTTAAACGGCAGGCCAGCCCGATATTTATCGGGCTGGCCTGCCGTTTTCGCTATTTTTGTGGGCTGCTTTGCAGCGCTGAGCTGGTTTTTGCGTTAGTAACCGGCGGGGTAGGGGCTTTGCTGAAAAAGGCCCTGGTGCTGCCCAAACGCTTTATTTTAGGTTTTGCTGGTTGAAAAAGATTTTTGATTTTCCGCGCTTAGCGCTGGCCGCGCTGCTGGCCCTCACCGGCTCGGCTAGCCTGGCCCAAACGGCCCTGCCGATGCCGCGCAACCTGCGCGCCACTTACGACCGCGGCACCCGCGGTCCCGATGGCCGCCCCGGCCCGCACTACTGGCAAAACACGGCCGATTACGCCATTTCGGTGGTCTTCAACCCCGCCTCGCGCAAGCTGGAGGGCGAAGTCAAAATCGTGTACCAGAACAACAGCCCCGACGAACTGCGCGAGCTCTGGTTCAAGCTCTACCCCAACCTCTACCAGGCCGGTGCGCCGCGCACCACCAAGTTTCGCGCCGAAGACACCGGCGCGGGCGTCGCCATTTCCAAGTTCAGCCTCGCCGGGCAGGCCGTCGATGTGAAGTCGCTGGCCATTGACAACACCAACATGACCGTACCGCTAGCCCAGCCCCTGGGGCCGGGACAGACGGTGGAGGTGGTTATTACTTATTCCTACGTGCTCAACGAAGGCTCGCACCAGCGCACCGGCGAGATTGAGCCGGGGGCGGCCTTTATCGCCTATTTCTTCCCGCGCATCGCGGTGTATGATGATATAGACGGCTGGAACAAAGTGCCTTACCTCGGCGGGCCGGAGTTCTACAACGACTTCTGCCACTTCTCGGTCGACATTACCATGCCGCGCAACTACGTGGTGTGGGCCACCGGCGACCTTACCAACGCCAGCCAGGTACTCACCAAAAAGTACGTGCAGCGCCTGCACGAGGCCAGCACCAAGGATGGCATCGTCAACATCATCGACAGCACCGACCTGCGCCGCCACGACTACACCGCCGGCCGCGGCGACAACACCTGGCACTTCGACGCGCGCGACGTAACTGACTTTGCCTTTGCGACTTCCGAGCATTACGTGTG
>Ga0160429_1000281_pt1 | contig 57261 bp, 41 predicted proteins | sample SolpanmetagenomR_FD_108199 | JGI IMG/M metagenome (GOLD analysis project Ga0160429, IMG submission 108199) | Solar panel surface microbial communities from Lawrence Berkeley National Laboratory, California, USA - R | ecosystem: Engineered > Built environment > Solar panel > Unclassified ... | reverse complement strand
CGACGATTCCCACTGGTAGGTAAAGGTGCCGCTGGCGGTGGCGGCGGTAGTCTCCGTAAGCGAGGCCGGGGTAGCACCGGCGCACAGAGCCTGGTCGGCGCCAATGGTGCCGGGCGTGAGCGCCACGGGCTGCACCATGATGGTCACCACATTGGAAACAGCCGTGGCACAGGCCCCCGACGTTGCCCGGCGCCGATAGTACGTAGTGGTACTGAGCGCGCCGGGCACGTAAGTAATGCCGGTAGCCCCCCGCACCGGCGTCCAGTTACTATTATCCAGCGACGATTCCCATTGGTAGGTGTAGGTGCCAAGGCCGCCACTGGCTTCGGCGGTGCTGGTGAGCGGGGCCGGCGGGGCTCCGGCGCAAAAGGCTTGGTCGGCCCCGATGGTGCCCGGCGTCACGGTGTACGCCTGCACCGGAATGGTGTAGGTGGCGATATTATTAGACGGGCTGCCCTTAGTATCGGTAGCAATGTAGGTAAACGTGACGTCGCCGACGGGGCAGCCCGGGGCGGGCACGTAGACCAGGGTACCACCACTGCTGAGGCTGCCCGGGCTGGCTACCGGAATTACCTGGCCCGCCGTCACGGCGAAGCCATTGTAGTAGAGAATACCCGTGGCAGGCAGGGTTCGCACCGTAAACGAGGCCACCTGAATGCCCGCACTGCCGCCCGTGGCGATAGTGGCGCTTAGGGGTAGAATGGTGGCGGGCACCGGGGCATTAATCACGGTGGTCGTAGTCTTGGTTTCGGCCCTGAGCAGAGTGCTGCACGAACCGAAATACAGGTCGTCGAGGACAAAATCGTTGCCGAAGGCCGTCTTGTTGATGTCGCGGATTTCGAACGTTACCGGAAAGCCGCCGGCTGGGCCGGGTCCCGAATAAAATACGTCCGAAAACTGGACGTATTGGTTGGGTATGGCGGGCAGCGTCGTGACCACCGACGTAGACTTGCCAGCGACTACCAGCCCCAGCTGGGCCGGGCTGCTGCTGGTGGCGCTAGCCCCGTAGGCCGAGAGAAAGTAATACGTGTCGGGCTGCACCGTCACGGTCTGGGAGTACACAATGCCCAGCGAGGCCGCCCCGTTGACGATCATGCAGTTATCGCTGGCTCCGGTGCGGCCCGTGGCGTAGAAGGCCGAGTGGTAGGTGGTGGAATTGCCCCCTATGGCATAGGTCCCCTCTATCTGTAGGCTTGGGGAAGCGCTAGGCGTCGCCACGTAGGTGTAGCTGGAGCTAAAGCCCACGTTGCCCGCCGTAAAGCTGGGGTTAGTGATCAGGTTAAGGCCGGTGCCCAGGGTGCAGACGACGTTGGCATCGTACACGCTCAGGGCCACGGTGGCCGTGGCGGCCGTGCAAGTGGGCGTGGCCCCCGGCTGGCAGATGCGGTAGGTAAAGCTGTCGGCCCCCGCGTAGCCCGCGTCGGGGGTGTAAGTGTAGCTGCCGTCAGCATTAAGGTTTACGCTGCCGTGGGTGGGCGGCGTGGCCAGCGTCACGGTAAAGGCCGAGTTGGGTAGGTTTTGCGGGTTGTCATCGTTGATGAGCACGTTGCCCGATTTAGTCGTGTTCTGGGGCACCTGGTTGCTGTCGTCGTGCGGCACAAACAGGTTGGTTTGGGCTAGGCTGACCAGGCTGCTCAGTAGCAGAGCCAGTAGCAGCCCGCCCGCCCGCCAGGAAAGTTGCATCAGAAACCGGGTCAAAAAGCTCATCAGTAGAGTAATCGGTATTAACACAGGCGCTATAACATAAGTAACTAGAGGCGAATGGGCAGCATAAAGATAACGGCCTCGGTTAGCATATTCCTAACTCCTTGCCAGCCAATCAGCTCCCCGGGCCAGTTCCGTAGGGTCAAGTGGTATAATAGTGCAACTTGGCTACCTGGATGTTGCTCAAAACGGCCAACCAATCCACCAGCCGCTCGCCGCTTAAAATGCGCGGTGAAAAGGCCCGGCAGCCAGGGCCACGCTTCGCCGTTAGCACCCTGGCGTGAGCCTGCTGCCCAAGTAGGTTGGGGGTGCCTGACCCGTTGGGATGCGCAGTTTCAGGGCCGCGGCATTTAGCGAAATGAGGTATTCCAGCCAGCGTCGACCTTCGCCCGCTGCCAGCCCGGTGGGAATGAGGCTGAACCGGCAACTAATAGGCGCTGCTTGACGTCAGGTAGTGCTATGCGCGCAATCAACAGGAATATAAAATGGCTAGGCCAAGCGGTCGGGATGCTAGCTGCCGGGCTGCTGAGTGCTAGTGGCGCGTGGGCCCAGGTGCCGGCGCTGCTGGTGGGGCAGTGGGAAATGCGCCAAATCAGCTTCTTAGCCGAGCGGGCCGTGCCCGATTCGATCTTGCACCAGATGGACAACCCGCAGGTGGCCGACCTGAACAACGCAATAAGAGCCGGCGAAGCACGGGCAACAGTTGATTTTCGGCCCGATGGCACGTATCAGTTTATCCTGACCCACGCTGGCCGAACTGAGCGCACCGAAACCGGTTCGTACTCGGTGCAGCACAACACGCTCATGGCCCACAGCCCCGCTACGGAGGCGGGCTCCTCCTTCAACGACCAGCTTCTCACGCGGCTGACCCGTCGCACGCTGGTCGTCACTTTTGTGGTGGGGCCCGAGCTCCCGGAGGTGCTCGAAGAGGTAGAATACCAACGCGTCAAGCCCTAGCCTTAAAAGGCCCACCGCCGAGCCGGCAGCGGTGGCTTGGCTGCCCACAGGCGATAAAAAAGCAGGCAAAAACTGCTTGCTGATAACCTTGAGGAAGAATATGCTTTCCTATAGGACTTACGCAAAACCTGTTTGTCATTGCGAGCGAAGCGCGGCAATCGCCCCCGAACGACACCCGCACGGCTCGTTCGGGGGCGATTGCTTCGCGTTGCTCGCAATGACAAACAGGGCAAAAGCACCAAATGCACACTTGACGTTTCCTTACTGTCGAGCTAAAAAAGCAGGCCTCAATTCCAGTAGCTAAAGGCACTTTTTGACTCAGAAACTTCTCTGAGGCAGCTTGGTAGCTTTTTAGCCCAAAAGAAGGTAATTACTTTACAAGCAGTATTTTTATGCCTGGTCCGATGCTAAGTGTGCATTTGGTGCTTTTGCCCTGCAATGACAAACGACTTTTTGCGTCAGTCCTATCCTATTTACAAGAAACATTTTCTGGCATCATACTTAGCTCCTAGCTTTGCCAAACTTCCAGGCAGCCTAGTATGTCGAATAAAAACTGCTTTTCATAGGTGCGCCGCGCTGCACCTGGTCATTGTCCAACTTATCGCCAACCGCTGACGAGAATAACGCATGTTTATTTCCTCTATCAAAGAATTTCGGATTCAGCATGATGAGCAGCTGGACATCATGCGAATAGAATGGATTGCAGGGAAGAAGATGAATCGGTTTCGGGAGGCTTTGGGCCAAGTGCTTAAGCTGGCTAAGGAAATTCAAATGACCCGGTTCCTGTTGGATATCAGCTCCTTGTCCGATATCCCAGTGTTTGACCAACTATGGCTGAGTACGCATTTTATGCCGGTGCTACTGGAGTTGCCTTTGCGGCGGGTCGTGGTTGTTATAGGTAGCAATAATATTTATAATCAACACGTTGTGGAAGAACTGCTAATGGCAGTTCGCCCCCTGATTCGCTTCGATGTGCAGTATTTTACCCAGGCTGATGGGGGGATGTATTGGCTGACGGATAATACGTCCGGATTGCGTGCGCTGCTGGCTGAATGGGAACAAAACCCCAACTACGATTCGCCCGATTTGGGGGAGGTGAACGAGCCCCGGGCGGACTACTACCTGTTGTAGCCTGGTAGCCTGCCAACCTGACAGGTGCTACCTACTTGGAATAGCCTTTGAGAACAGCAAGCTGACCAGCGCCCCCGGGGCCGCCGGTCAGCTTTTTTAGTACTCCTTACCTCGCTATTCCCATGTCCGAAACCGGTTCCATTTCCATCCATACCGAGAACATCTTCCCGATTATCAAGAAGTTCTTGTACTCTGACCACGAGATTTTCCTGCGCGAGCTGGTCAGCAACGCCGTCGATGCCACCCAGAAACTCAAAAGCCTGGCCGCGCTAGGCGAGTATACCGGGGAGCTGGGCGAGCTGAAAGTGCGCGTGACGGTAGACAAAGACGCGCGTAGAATTACGATTTCGGACCACGGCCTGGGTATGACGGCCGACGAAATCAAGAAGTACATCAACCAGATTGCCTTCTCCGGCGCCACCGAGTTTGTGGAGAAATACAAGGAGAAGGATGCACAAGCTAAAGATCAGATAATCGGGCAGTTCGGCCTGGGTTTCTACTCGGCCTTCATGGTGTCGAAAGAGGTCGAAATCTGGTCGAAGTCGTACAAGGAAGATACGCTGACCGCGCATTGGACGTGCGACGGCAGCACGCAGTACACCATCGACGAGCCGACTGGCGAGCACGCCAAGGCCGAGCGCGGCACCGACGTGGTGCTGCACGTAGCCGAAGACTCGGACGAGTTCCTGGAAGAAGCCCGGCTGCGCACCATTCTGACCAAGTATTGTAAGTTTCTGCCTATCCCCATTGAGTTTGAGGGTGAGCTGATTAACGACACGACGCCCATCTGGACCAAGCAGCCCAGCGACTTGACCGACGAGGACTACCGCAAGTTTTACCACGAGCTGTACCCGATGACGATGCAAGAGCCGCTGTTCTGGATACACCTGAACGTGGATTATCCCTTCAACCTGACGGGCATCTTGTACTTCCCGAAGGTGAAGGACGAGCTGCAATTCCAGCGCAACAAGATCCAGCTGTACTCGCGCCAGGTGTTCATCACCGAAGACGTGAAGGACGTGGTACCCGAGTTTTTGATGCTGCTGCAAGGCGTCATCGACTCGCCCGATATCCCGCTGAACGTATCGCGCAGCTTCCTGCAAGCCGACGCGGCGGTGCGCAAGATCAACACCTACATCACCCGCAAAGTAGCCGACAAGCTAGCCGAGCTGTTCCGCAAGGACCGCGTGGGCTACGAAGAGAAGTGGGCTGATATTGGGGTATTTGTGAAGTACGGTATGCTCTCGGATGAGAAATTCTACGAGCGCGCCAAGGACTTCGTGCTGCTGAAAAGTGTAGATGGCAAGCTCTATACTATTACGGAGTATACCGAGCACATTCAAGCCAACCAGCAGGACAAGGATGGCAACACGGTGGTGCTGTACACCAACGACGCCGAGGCGCAGCATAGCTTCGTAGCCGCCGCTCAGGAGCGCGGCTACGACGTGCTGAATATGGACCAGGTGCTCGATCCGCACTTCATCGGCCAGCTAGAGCAGAAGTTGGAAAAAACTACGTTCAAGCGCGTGGACTCGGCCACGGCCAGCCAGCTCATTGAGAAAGAAGATGCCCAAGCCAGCGTGCTGAGCGACGAAGACCAGACCAAGCTGACCGACATCTTCAAAACGGCCATTCACAACGAGGCGATGCACGTCAAAGTGGCGGCTCTCTCACCGCAGGACGCGCCGGTGGTCATCACCCAAAATGAGTTTATGCGCCGCATGAAAGACATGCAGCGCACCGGAGGCGGAGGCGGTATGCAGATGTTTGGCTCGATGCCCGACTCGTTTGACGTGACCGTGAATGCCAACAGCCCCCTGGTGCAGAAGGTGCTCGCCGACGGCGGCGAAACCGTGGCCAAGCAGGCGTTCGACTTGGCGCTGCTAGCCCAGGGCATGCTGAAAGGCGAGGCGCTTACGGCCTTCGTGAAACGCAGCACCGAGCTGCTGTAAGGCGAAGAATTAGCCACTAAAAAGCCCCGTTACTAACGTAGTAACGGGGCTTTTTTGTTGGGTGATGTCACGATAGCACAGTTTCTGAATCCACTCTAACAAGTTATCCACCAAGCGGTTCTGCCTCCCTCCCAAGTCCCCTCTCCTTCAGCGAGAGGGAGCCGAATGACTAGCTACAGCTGCCCGAGACCGGCTCCCCCTCGCTGAAGGAAAGAGGGCTAGGGAGTGGAGCGGATAGCGTAAACTTCCTAATTACTCGCGCACGAGCTGCACCGTAGCCGTATGGCCATTCTGTCGCACGTGTAGCAGGTAGCTACCACTGGGGAGCGCGCGCGCCTCATCGAGGTCGAGCAGCTGCCGACCGGCAACGCCCGTTAGCTCTCGGCGCAGCACTGTGCGCCCCAAGCCATCCACCAGCATTGCCGTGATAGGGCCGGTTTCACTGCTAAGAAGCTCGGCCTTAAGCTCGGTAGCGAAAGGGTTGGGGTAAGCCGTCAGGGACCAGGCGAGGGCATCGGGGCTCAGCGATACTACTGCCGAGTAGTGCGCGGCAGCATCCTGATCTACCTGACGCAGGCGGTAGTATACCACTGGAGCACCGTAGCGCGCCAGCGTGCGGTCGAGGTAGCTATAAGCCCGCTGCCTGGTACTAGTGCCGGCCGCGGCTAGCTGGCTGAGTGTTTGCCAGGTGCGCCCATCGGTACTAGCCTGCACCTCGAAGTACGCGCTGTTCTGCTCGGAGGCCGTTGCCCAGCTTAGTAGGCCATCGGCACCCTGCTTGGCGGCCTTAAAGGCCACCAGCTCCACCGGGAGGGGGTTTTGCGTGGAGGTACTGGCCAGGGCCAGCGCCGTGTAGCTGGTGCTTGGGGCCGTGGGCAGCGTCACGGTGACGGTTTTGGCCGTGGTATTCACGCTGTTGGCGGCTGTCGCACTCAGGTTGGTCCAGTTGGTGCCGTTGTAGGCCGCGATGGTCAGGGTGGCTGGGTTACTCACGTAGGGGTCGCCCGCGGCCGTGGTGCCGAAGTTGCCATAGGGCAGCGTAATGGTCGAGCCCGAAGCCGCGCCCACTGTGCCAATGGGATAGTATTCCTTGGTGCTGACGTTAGTGAGCTGGAGGCCGCCGCCCTGGGTGGCTAGCACTGTGACGTTGGGCGGGGTGCCAGTCAGGTAGCGGACGGCCGTGCCGCCCGGACTGCTAAAGGTGATGGGCGAGTAGATAGTCGCGCCGACGGGCGTGGTGTTGCCACCGCTGGTGTTGACGGTACCCAGCGCGTAGGTGAAAGCGGTAGTACCGGCCTTGGCCAGGTAGCCATTGATGTAGGTAGTAGTGCCGGGAGTATTGCCAGCTAGCGTGGCGCCGCTGGCCAGGCGAATGGCCCCCGCCACCGTAGCCGGGGTGGTAGTGACGCCGTTTTGCAGCATCAGCACGTTGGCCACGTCTACCCCCTGCGCATTGCTGATGGTGAAAGGCTGCCCACTGCCGTTGGCCAGCATCAGATTGTAAAACGCCGGGGCGGCATTGCCGGCGATCTCCTGCGGGCCGGCCGCGCCGTTGGGGCCCACGAACTTATCGACCGCTGCGTTGCTGCCATTGAGGGCCGCCGTGTAGGTGCCATTGTTGACGAAGGTGGCGGCGCTGGCGCCCGCATACGTGAGTGTAGAGCCAGTATTAGCAAAGTTGCCGGTGCTGGTGTTTTGAAACACCCCCCCGGTGTACAGGCTGCCGTTGACGGCGTTGGTCGTGCCCGTATTATACGTCTGGGCCTGGGCGCCGGCCGCTGCTGCCAGCAGGGCGAGCACGGCCGCCGCTTTTGGGGGCCACGGGGCGCGGGGCAAGGTAAAGTATTGTTTCATGGGTATAGCGCGAGGAGAAACGAAACACAGTGGCGCAGCCGGGCAGCCGATCCGCCCGCAACCAGCAGCGGGCGGATCGGCGAATCGGCTCGTCGCTTACAGATAAGCCGTTGCAATCCAGTTGCTTCCGTCGCAAAAGAACGTAATGCGATGAAATTGGGCTAGCGAATAGCTGGTCGTGGCGGTGGACGAGAAATTTGTTGGATCAAAAATTCCGCCGGTAGTCGTAGCTACTGTCGTTGCGCCGCCATAGCTGAATATTACTATGGTTCTACCCTTATTTGCAGCTGAGTTAGGGAGGGTATAGGTCAGAGCTGATTGCGGAACAACGAAGTAGTCCGTCGCACCCGCAGTTACGCTGGCTGTGGGGGAGCTCTGGCCGTAGGTCATAGCTCCGCTGAAGGTCCCGCTTACCCCGGAAATGTTACCGCTGAAGGTCCCACTTGTCCCAGAAACGCCCCCACTAAAGTTGCCAGCTACCCCGTAAACAGTGGACCACCGGTTTGCGGTGCTGCCTAGGGCAGGGCTGCTGCCATCTGGAATTACATTTTCCCCAAAAACGTGGTTGCCGCCGGTTCCGGGCAGGTCGTACGTAGCCACAATGCCCGTTGTGATGCCCGTGTTAGCGCCCGCATAACCGGGGGTGACACTTAAAGTGGTAACAGTACTAGCACCAGAAGCAGTACTAATGGGAATGCCGGTGGTGTTCACAAAATTCAGACCGCCAGTGGAAGTTGTGCCCATAGCGCCGCTCACATTGAACAGGCCGGTGAGCGTGGTGGTACCAAAACCAAATTTTCCCGCGCCGCTGAAAGTGAGGCCAAACCCCCCCGTGGCAACATCGGTAGCAGCAGTGAGGGTGCCGCCGAGCTTGACGTTGCCGCTGGTAGCAGTCAGGCCGTTGCTGGCCGTAACCCCAGCCGCCGACCCAGCGCTCGACGCGGACGAGAAGTCCACGATTTCGTAGGTGGCTGCGCCCGAGGTGGCGCCGGTGGTCACTACCATCACGCTTTGGCCCGCCGGGATGCTCACGCTGGTGTTGCCGGAGATGGTTTCGCTGCTGGTCGTGTTCAGCGTGAGCGTCTGGGCCGCCGTGCCGTTCTTGATGGTCACTTGGCGGCCCTTGGCGTTCAGGCCGCTAGGCAGGGTGAAGGTACCGGCCGCCGTACCACTATACACGACGACGAAGTCCGTAGCCGTCAAAACCGTGGTGCCAGTGGCTGTGATGCTGCGGTAGTTGCCCGCCACGGAGCCGTTGACTTCCAGCGTGCTCTGCGGGGTGGTGGTACCCAGGCCCAGGCGGCCGGTTTCATCCAGGCGCATCTTCTCGGCGCTGGAGGTTAAGAAGCGCAGGTCGGTGAGCGTGCTGGTGCCGTCGCCCTTGTAGTAGCCGTAGATCTCCGATCCACTATACGTGAGTGAGCCGGTGCCCGTGCCTATCCGGGGCGCGAACGTGATGCCCCCCAACGGGTCACCGTTCACCGATGGGGTCGGGGAAGCAATGGTTCCTCGCGACGTGCGCAACAGGATGTGGTTAGACAGGCTGGCCGCGCTGCTGCCGTAGTCGTCGAAGAGGTAGTCGTCTTCGCCCCCGCCTGTCGAGGCATCGGTTATTATTTGGAATTTGCTGCTAGGCGTCGTGCCCGGATATATGCCCAGGCCGAAGTAGCCATTGCCCGTTATAGTGAGGTTGTTGCTACCAACCGCAGTGCCGGTGGCTATTTCGGTATTCCCCGTGAGGGTGCCGCCAAGTTTGACGTTGCCGTTGGTAGCAGTCAGGCCGTTGCTGGCCGTAACCCCAGCCGCCGACCCGGCGCTCGACGCGGACGAGAAGTCCACGATTTCGTAGGTAGCCGCGCCCGAGGTAGCGCCGCTGGTCACCACCTGCACGCTCTGGCCCGCGGGGATGCTCACGCTGGTGCTGCCGTCGATAGTTTCGCTGTTGGTTGTGTTCAGCGTGAGGGTCTGGGCCGCCGTACCGTTCTTGACGGTGTAGAGGCGGCCCTTGGTATTCAGGCCGCTGGGCAGGGTGAGCGTGCCCGCCGCCGTGCCTTTGAAGGTTACGTAGAAATCGGTGGCCAGCAGCGTGTAGGTAGCTGTGGTCACGCTCAGGTAGTTGGCGCCAAACGAGCCGTTGACTTCCAGCGTGCTCTTCGGCGCAGTGGTACCGATGCCTACGCTGGTGCTGGCTGTGGCGCCATTGGTGCCATTGATACTGCCCAACACTAGGCTGTTGTTGGCACTCACGCTGGCATTGGCCCCGATAGCCGTGGCGTTGGTTAAGGCGCCGGTACTGGGGCCGGCGCTGTAGCCCAGGGCCAGGTTACTGCTGCCCGTCGTGTTGGCTATACCGCTCTGGTAGCCATTGAACACGTTGCTATTACCCGTCGTGTTGTTTTGACCGCTCTGGTAGCCATTGAACACGTTGCTACTACCCGTCGTGTTGTTTTGACCGCTTTGGAGGCCAGTGAACACGTTGTTATTACCCGTCGAGTTGGTGTAGCCGCTCTGGTAGCCATTGAACACGTTGTTATTACCCGTCGTGTTGGCGTAGCCGCTGTAGGTGCCGCTAAACACGTTTTGGATACCCGTCGTGTTGGTTCTGCCGCTTTGGAAGCCATCGAATGTGTTGTTATTACCCGTCGTATTGGCTTGGCCGCTGTAGGCGCCGCTAAACACGTTGTTATTACCCGTCGTATTGTTTTGACCGCTTTGGAGGCCAGTGAACACGTTGCTACTACCCGTCGTGTTGTTTTGACCGCTTTGGAGGCCAGTGAACACGTTGTTATTACCCGTCGAGTTGGTGTAGCCGCTCTGGTAGCCATTGAACACGTTGTAACCACCCGTCGTGTTGGCGTAGCCGCTGTAGGTGCCGCTAAACACGTTTTGGATACCCGTCGTGTTGGCTTGGCCGCTCTGGTAGCCATTGAACACGTTTTGGGTACCCGTCGTATTGGCTTGGCCGCTCTGGAAACCCAAAAAAACGTTATTGCCAGGACTATTCTGCCCCAGGTTCAGGCCACCGTCGGTGCGCACTCCCACGCCTACGGTGCTGCCGAGGTCGGCCCCAGTGCCCACGAGGGCATTACTTTGCAGATTCAGGTTCTGGGTGGCAGTATGATTGCCCAGGTTGTCGCCGGCTCCCGCGCTGGTGGCAGCGGCAAAACTTGCGATCTCGAAAGTCACGGTCCCGGCCGCAGTCGCGCCGGTCGTCACGAGTTGTACGCCCTGGCCAGGGGGCACCGTGAAGGAGGAGTTGCCATCGATGCCTTCACCGCTAGCCGCATTCACGGTTAGAGTCTGGGCGGCGGTAGTGTTCTTGATGGTGTACAAACGCCCCTTCACACCTACCCCGCTGGGCAGGGTCAAGGTGGCCGCCGTAGTACCGCGGTACACCACGTAAAAGTCGGTGCTCGTTAATGTGTAGGACGCTGCCGTGATACTGGTGTAGTTGGCCGCCAGTGAGCCGTTTACTTCCAGCGTGCTCTTCGGCGCAGTGGTACCCAGGCCGACGTTGCCACCCGAGAGAATGCGCATCCGCTCGGTGTTGTTGGTACGGAAGGCCTGGTCCTGCGCGTCGGTAGTACCCAGGAAGTTGGTGGCCGGGCTAGTGCCGGCGTTCCCGCGCAGGTTCCAGTAAGTGGTGGCGGCGCCGGCCGCAGCGCCGTTGTCGGCCGACTTAAAGTTGCTGCTGGCCGCGTCGCCGACGAAAAGCAGGGCCTGGCCGTTGTTGATAGGAATGCCGTTGAGCAGGGCCCGCTGCCCGCCAGTAGTGTTATTTACCAGCGTAAGCAGCTGGCCGGCAAAGGGCGTAGCAGCACTGGTCAGCACGATGTCGGCAGTGGCACTGCCGGTGAGTACTACCAGCCCAGCGTTAGCGGGCACAGTGGCCGCGTTGCTGGCTACGGCCACGGAAACCGGCCGGGTCGTGATGGCCCCGCTCACGTCGAGCGACGTTTGGGGAGTAGCCGCCCCAATATTGACGCCCAGCTGCGCATGGGCGCTGTACCCAACGAGCAAGCCCAACCCCAGAGTACTCAGAAATAATTTGTTGATTTGTTTCATTAGATATGAAAAAAGCAGGTTTTCAGCACTTTATTAGGAAGAAAGGAATAGGTAAGTAGCGCGTGAAGTGGTAATGAAAGGTGCTGCTCGCTGGATCCGATGCTACCACTCAGCTATGAGGATCACCAAGTCAAATCGCCTATTGAGCAATTCTGTCGGCTGACCTTGGCGATGTGTGTACAGCCTGTCGTCCTACTTGGCCAGTTAGGTAGCGCAGATAGCAAAGACCAGTTCGTTAGTTAAGTGAAGTGACAAGCTCACCCCGCCTCGTTGAGGGGCACTAGCGCCCCTGTTGAGCGGTAGGATTTAGGCATCAAAAATCTCATACTCCTTCGTATTACTGGCTAACCTAAGTAGGACATTATATTTTGCCGCTATCCTTATGTAAAATCATTGCATCTTTATAAAATAAAGGCATTGGCCTAGCTAACAGTGATATACCTTGCAAAATGCACCACAAATCTAACGTTGTGGGCTCTTAAGACGCAAATCATTTTTACACTTTTTGTTTATTTTCCCAGTAAGCGGCTACCGCCTGGCAGTGTTACGCTTCTTAGCCAGTAAGCCAGTAGCTAGCACAAGTTTTGTTCAAACCGCGGCGTCGCCACTTGGCAGCATGCCCAAGGTCATACCCTACTGGTAGCGCCAGCTCTGCCCGTAAAGTGAAGGTCAGACCAGGGCGAGGCTTCCAAGTCGCTTCGATACCAGTGCGGTGTACGTGGGCGCACTTGCTACCCTTTCAGCAAGGCCTTGTGAAGCATTGCGCCTGAAGGAAACGCCTCATTGATAACAAAAAACTCATCCTAGAGCAGTTTTCAGGTTGGTGTATGTGGTCACCCTCCTTGTGGGGCCCCAGCCCCTCTCCCGCAGGGGAGGGGGTGGCAGAGTTGATAAGTTCTAGCAGGAGGTGTAAATTTATTGGTAAAAACGTAATGGACCTCGCCGCCTTTTTCGCGCAAGTATCTGACCCGCGCCGTCGGCAAGGACAGCGCTTTCCACTGCCCGCGTTTCTGTGGATGACGTTTTTGGCCCTTGCCAGCGGCCGCCAAGGGCCGCGCAAGATGGCGCGGTTTTGCCGCAGCAACGCGGCCTTTTTGACCACCTATTTCGACTTGCGCCACGGCCTACCCAGCTATGGCGCCTTCCGCGACCTGCTGCAAGCCTTGGACAAAGAAGCCCTAGCCCAGGCATTTGGGCGCTGGTTTACGCCGCAAGTCCAGGCCCGGGATTGGGTGGCCGGCGACGGGCAAAGCCTGCGCTCGACCGTGCGCGACGCGCACGGGGCCAGTCAAAGCTTCGCTTCCGTAGTGAGCTTGTATTGTCAACGCACGGGCCTGACGCTGGCCGTGCAGGACTACACAGACAAAAAAACGGGCGAGTTGGCCGGGCTGCGCGACTTGCTCACCGGCCTGCAGGACCGGGGCGTGGTGCGGACGCTCGACGCGCTACACGCCCAAAAAAACGGCCGCCGCTATCGTGACCAGCGGCAACGACTACGTGCTGCAAGTCCAGGGCAACCAGCCCAAGCTGCGGGCCGCCATCGCCGCCCGTTACGCTGCCCAGCCTCAGCCGGCTGGGGCCTGCCACGTCCACAGCGAGCGCCGCAATGGCTGCCTAAACACCTGGCATACGGTCTTTAATGCCGGCGTGGAACCGCGCTGGCAAGCGGCCTGGGCCGGCGCTGCGGGCGTCGTCGTGGTCACGAAAACCGTCGTCGGTCCGCGGGCCACCACGTCGCAAACGCGCTACTATCTGACCAGCCTGGCCGACCGCCCGGCCGCTGAAGTAGCAGCGGGCATCCGCGGGCATTGGGGCATCGAAAACAAGCTCCACCGTACCCGCGACGTGCAGTTTGGGCAGGACACCAACGGCATCCGCCACCGCGTGGCGGCCGTGAACGTGGCTATATTCAACACCTTGGCCCTGAACTACCTCTTGACCAACGTCGCTACCTCCGTCAGCTACGCCCAACTGTTCTTCGCCCAAAATTGGAAGAATCTCCTGCCCTGACGCAGAACTTATCAACTCTGCGCTTGCAGGGTCTGACCCCGCACGAATTTGTCTGCGCCCAATGGCAGAAAAATCCTACTATCTTCACCCAAGACCCGACCCAGCTCATCCTGGGACTATACAGCTACCATGTACCCTGAAGTGAAATCTGCTCTAAAGGACTGGGTACCACGAAGCCTATCGATCAGAACTTTTTGGTTTATACCGATAAGCAAACCATAAAAGTGGGAGAGAGCCGCGCATCTGCGTACGCCACTAGTAGGTGAAAAACCTTATTGGGTCTGTCGGGCTTTTTGTTAAAAACGCCACTGCCCCATGCTAATTTATCGCCTGTTTCTGAGTGCTGACGAACGCCAAACCCTGGCGGGCTGGCAAAAGAAGTACAAAAGCCATTCGCCTAAGCTGCAACGCATTCAGATTCTGCTCAATAGCGACGAGCATACGGGCCGTCGTCCGGCTCCTGAGTTAGCGGCCGTACTGGGCTGCGCCACCAAAACGGTCGAGCGGGTGCGCCGCCAGTTCTGCGAAGAAGGCTTGGTCATGTTCGAGCCAAAAGTACGTAAAACGCGCTCGAATAAGAAGATAGACGGCCGGGTAGAAGCCCATTTAACCGCCCTGCTCTGCCAAAGCCCGCCCGACGAGCACCCGCGCTGGCAGCTAAAACTGCTGGCCGAGCGCCTGGTTGAGTTGCAGGTGGTCGAACACATTTCGACGACGATGGTGGCGCGGCTGCTAAAAAAAACGAACTCAAGCCTTTTCACGGGCCGAAGCAGTGGCTAATTCCGGCCGAGCAAAGCGCGGCTTTCGTCTGCCAGATGGAGCAGGTGCTCGATGTCTAGGAGCAAGCCTACGATGCGGATTACCCGGTCGTATGCCTGGACGAATCGCCAAAGCAAGTACTCGAATATCAGGAATTTACTAAGAAAAATGGGCAACGCTGCCAGGACTCGGAATACGTGCGTCATGGCGTGGTGGAGCTATTTGTCGCGACCGAGCCGTTGCGGGGCTGGCGCGAACTCACGGTCGAAGCTGACCACAAGGCCGCGACCTGGGTGCAGTTTGTGGCGCGGCTAATGGATACGACCTATCGCGACGCGAAGAAAGTGCGGTGGGTAATGGACAATTTTAGTACGCATAAACTTAGTTTCTTCTATGCCCACTTTCCGCCGGCCGTGGCCCACGCCTATTTGCAGCGCATGGAAATCATCTATACCCCCGCCCACGGCTCGTGGCTGAACATGGCCGAAATCGAGTTTTCGGTGCTGAGCCGCCAAGTGCTCAACCGCTCTTTTGCGAGCGAAGACGAGGTACGAGCAGTCGTAGAGCAGTGGAAAATTCGGCAAAACGCCAAGTCAAAGCCGTACAAGTGTCAGTTTAGGACGGCCGATGCTCGCATCAAGTTAGTCAAATTGTACCCGACTATCTAATGTTTTTCGACCACTAGTTACTTGCTAACTGACATTACAACCCCTGATTACGTGGACCGCAGATTAACCGCACTATGTCTGGGGCTGGCAGAGGGCGGCGAGGAGGCTTTCTAAAAAGGGTTCGTCCCAGGCTAATCGTTTGCGCTTGTTCTTGATACTGCGCTTGGTAGGGTCTTGTTTGAGCAGGTTCAGGGCCAGCTTGCGGACCAGCGTCAGGTTTTGGGCGGCCTGGTGCTGGCGCAGGTGGTGGTCATCTTCGCCGAAGGTGACATCCAGGTGCCAGTGCAAGGCGTTTTCAATCGCCCAGTGCCCGCGCACAAATTCGTCGGCCTGGGCAGCAGTGAGGGCCCGGCTACTACTATAATAACGCTGTTGAACAGGTGCTGGCGTTGCCACAGGTAGGGGAAGTGGCTGGCGCATCGTTTCGACCCGCACCAGCGTGTGCAAGGCCGGCCAGCGGCCGTCTTCGTCCACCCAGCGCAGGTCGCTTTGCGTCCAGACCCGGTAGCGCAGCGGCGTGCCCTCCCCGGCGTAGGCCCAGCGCGTGTGGGCCTGGGTAGCGGGTAGGGTGGCGGGGTGGCGCTCGGCTTCGGCCAGCAGGCTCGCCTGGTTCGCTTTGAGGCCCAGTAGGTAGTCCCCGCCCTGGTCTACCATCTGTTGGGCGACGTGGGGTTGACAACTCAGCGCGTCGAGGCTGACCAGCGCCCCGCGTAGGTCGAGCAGGGCCAGCAGGTCGGGCACGGCTCCGAGTTCCTGGCCCTTGCCTTGTCTGGCGACCTGCGCCAGACTCAAGCCCGTGGCGCTGGCCACGGCCGAGACGACGTGCAGGGGTTTAGCCCCGCTACCGCGCAGGGTTTTGCCGGCCAGGCACACCTGGCCCGCCGTTTGGGCGGGCAGCACTTCCTGCATCCAGGCCATAAAGCAGGCGTTGAAGCGGGCCACGTCCAGGCGCTCGAAGACGCGGCGATACGTATCGACTGCCGGCGCGCCGTGAGGCAGGGCCAGGTAGCGTCGGAGCAGGTTGAATTTCTGCTGCCCGAATAAGGCAATCTCCTCGAAGTCATCGGCCCCACAAAGCGTAGCTAAGACGCTAATAGCCAAAACATCAACTAGAAAATGGCGGAAGTTTTTATTCTGATGGCGAACTTCAGGAATCTGTGCCAACTGTGTTTGAAGCGACATAAACAGACGGGAAACAACCCGTAAATTTACCCCGCCTCACATAGTGCGGTTAATCTGCCTGGCGGCCATTCAGCTAGTAGCGCGGGCAATGCCACCGGTTAGGCAGTAATTTTACCTTAATGCCTATCGCCCCCCGTAGTATAGTTGCCGCGCTAGCCCTGCTGAGTTTACACGCCTGCTCGGCCCCTGATGCTGCGGTACCCGCCGAAGAATACTTTCGGTGCCGGGAGGTGTATCAGCCCCATCGAGGCCGCCTCTACGATCGGCACGAAACCCTGCTGGTAACCAATGAGGACCAGTATACGCTCACGCTGCCGCACCTCGCCCAGCTCGATACGGTAGGCTTCAACCACTTGCTGGGCTGGCCCGCCGGCGCTTTGCAGGCGCGGGTGGCTGCCGCTCGCCTGCCCGCCCCGCCGCCTCGCCGGCCGGCCCCGCTCGCCGATTCGACGGGGGCGATTATCCCTGACACGGCCCGGCTGCCGGCGCCCGTGCGGCTCCAGCGCTGGCCCATTGCGCTGGCTATTACCCAGCCGGAGGCCGATAGCCTGCGGCACCACGCCCGCCAGTGGCCGGGCCTGGTGGTGCACCGCCGCCGCGAGCGTACCTACCGCACCGCGGCGGCCGCGCCCGTGCTGGGCTACCCGCCAGCCGCCGCCCAGCAGTTTTTGTACCTGGCCCAGCGGCTAGAAAGGGGCCGCTACTACCGGCTGCGCAACAGCGGCATCGAGGGCTATTATAATAACCTGCTGGCGGGCCACCGCGGCGCCTACCACCCGCTCACCGACGGGCACGGCAAGGTGCACGGCCGCTGGGCCGCCGATACGGCCTTCCGGCAGGGCCAGGACTTGCACTTGAGTCTCGACGCCGAGCTGCAAGCCTACGCCGAGCGCCTGCTGGGCGAGCGGCGCGGCTACCTCGTGGCCCTCGACCCCACCACCGGCGAAATCCTGTGCTACGTGTCGGCCCCCACGTACGACCCCGCCGTGCTCACGGCCGCCGGCCGCAACCCCGAGCGCCGCGATCTGCTGCACAACCCCGACCGGCCCCTGCTCGACCGCCCCGCCGTGCAGGCCAACCCGCCGGGCTCGGTGTTTAAGCTGGTCAATGCCGCCGTGGCCCTCCAGCTAGGAGCCGTCAAGGCCACTACTGCCTTTGCCTGCGACCAGTCGCTGATCAACTGTGTGCACCCGCACCCGACCGCGCGCAACCTAACGTTAGCCCTGAAGTACAGCTGCAACCCGTACTTCTACCAAGTGCTGCGGGCGGTAGTGGAGCCGCGGCCCGACTCGGCCGCCACGCTGGCCGATACCGTGGCGGCGCGCCACCGCCACCTGGCGGCCTGGCGGCGACAGGTAAAGTCCTTCGGGCTCGACACCTTGCTGGGGGTTGATATGGCCCGCGAGCAACCAGGGTTTTTGCCCACTCCGGCCTATTATGACAAGGTGCGCCATACCAAAAACTGGACGTTCCCTTCTATTTATTCGCTCAGCATTGGCCAGGGCGAAATCAACCTCACGGGCCTGCAAACGGCCAACGTGCTCGCCACCATCGCCAACCGGGGCTGGTACATCACGCCCCATTTTGTGCGGGCCGTGGGCCGGTCGGGCCAGCCGCTATCCCGCTTCACCCCAAAGCATCGGACCCTGGTAGACAGCGCCAACTTTGCCGCCCTCGTGCCCGGTATGGTGGCGGCCATGCAGCGCGGCGGCACCGCCGAGCTGGCCAGCCTCGCCGACGTAGGCATCACAGTAGCTGGCAAAACCGGCACCGTACAAAACGACGAGGGCGACGACCACGCCACCTTCGGCGGCTTTGCGCCCGCCACCAAGCCCTGGATTGTGGTAGCCGTGTACCTCGAAAATGCGGGCTTTGGCGGGCTCTCGGCCGCGCCCTGCGCTGCCCTCATTATGGAGAAATACCTGCGTGGTAAAGTCGCGCCCCGCCGCAAAAAGTGGGAATACTGGCTGCGTTGCGGCGACCTGGCCAGCCAGGGGCATTAGCCAGCCCGCGGTAAAGTTGCCCCGCCAGCGCGGCGGCCCGAACTTCGCACCATGACTTTCCACAAATACCAAGGCACCGGCAACGACTTCATCATTTTCGACGACCGCGCCCAGCAGTTCGACCATACCGACCAGGCGCACATTACGGCGCTCTGCCACCGTCGCTTCGGTATCGGGGCCGATGGGTTGATGCTGCTGCGTAATAAGGAAGGATACGACTTTGAGATGGTGTATTTTAATGCCGACGGGGCGCCCAGCTCGATGTGTGGCAACGGCGGCCGCTGCCTGGTAGCCTTCGCCAAGCATTTGGGGCTCATCACCGAAAGTGCCTATTTCTTGGCTACCGACGGCCCCCACGAAGCCAACATTGCGCCCGACGGCACCGTGCGCCTGAAGATGATCGATGTGGCAGCGCCCCAGGCAGCCGAAGTAGGGGAGGAGGATATTTTCTTGCACACCGGCTCGCCCCATCACATCCATTTTCTCGACCCGCTGGAGTCGCCCAGCCTCGCTGATTTCAACGTATTCGCCACCGGCCACGATATTCGCTACCACCAGGCTTACGACCCCACCGGCACCAATGTCAACTTCGTCGAAGTGCCTGCCGACCCCAGCCAGCCTTGGCCGGTGCGCACCTACGAGCGCGGGGTAGAAGACGAAACCCTGAGCTGCGGCACCGGCGTGACGGCGGTGGCGCTGGCCGCCTCGCAGCGTGGCGCTACCTCCCCGGTGCGCTTGCAAACGATGGGCGGCGTGCTCGAAGTGAGCTTTACAACGACGGCTAGCGGGGGCTTTACCGATGTGTGGCTGAGCGGGCCAGCGGTGCGGGTATTTGGGGGTGAAATCGACTAAAAGTTTGTCGATACTATTGTACGATCATGGTTTTTTTGCGCGCTCTGGAGCCCGAAGACTTAGATTTTTTATTCGCCCTCGAAAACGACCCGGAGCTGTGGGCAGTTTCGGACGTGTTGCCGGCCCCTATCTCGCGCCAAGCCCTGCGCGACTACTTGCAGCACGCTGCGGCTAGCTTGGCCGAAGTGGGGCAAATGCGGTTGATTATCAGTTCGCAAGCTGGCGAGGCAGTGGGTACGTTGGACCTCTTTGAGTACTCGGCGCTGCACCAGCGGGCAGGCGTTGGCATCACCATTCGGCACCAGGAGCGGCGGCGTGGCTACGCCCAGGCCGCGCTAGCGCAGCTGCTGCCCTACGCTCGGCAAGCCCTACGTTTGCACCAGTTGTACTGCACGGTAGCTGTTAATAATCAGGCCAGTATCAGCTTGTTTGAAAAGGCAGGTTTTCGCCATGTCGGCGTACGGCACGAGTGGTTACGTGATACTACCTCATCAGGATGGATAAATGCGGTAGAAATGCAACTTATACTTGAAAAATGCTAGCTTGATAACCAATAACTCGTTCATTTTAAGCCCTGCCATATCCTTTACGCGCAGACCTGCGTAGAAGTAGGCAAGCGCCTGCCCGTTGGAAGTATCTACCCACCCGGCACCGCCCTAAAAGCCTTTTCCTGTCCTTTTTTCATGCCGCTTTCTACTTCGGCGGAGGCACCTGCGCGTGCCGCCTCCACCGCCCCGGCCGCGGACCAAGCCGACTCAACTACTCTTACGTATTCACTGCCCGACCTGGTTTGCTTCGCGCACCTGCACTGGGACTTTGTGTGGCAGCGGCCTCAGCATTTGCTGTCGCGCTTTGCCCAGCACGGCCGAGTTTTTTATGTAGAAGATGCCTTCTTCCACGATGATGACTTCATCGAGCCGCACGTGGAAGTGAAGGAGCGACAAAATGGGGTGAAAGTATTGGTGGTGCATCTGCCCCAGCACTTGCGTGCCGATGAAGCGGCTAGTGAGCAGGCGCAGTTTGGAGTTTTAAGCCAGTTTTTCGCGGCAAGCAACCTGAACACGTACGTTTTCTGGTACTATACGCCGATGGCCTTGGGCAAATCTAGGCTGTTTACGCCAGCGCTCACGGTGTACGACTGCATGGATGAGCTAGCTCAGTTCAAGTTTGCTCCCCCGGAGTTGCGCGAGCGCGAGCGCGAGCTATTTAAGAAGGCTGACCTGGTATTCACCGGGGGCCAGCGCCTATACGAAGCTAAGCGTGAGCAACATGATGATGCTCATTCATTTCCGAGCAGCATCGATAAGAACCACTTTGGCCAGGCGCGCAACAGCGATCTGGCCGAGCCAGCCGACCAGGCCGGCATTGCGCACCCTCGCATCGGCTTCTTTGGAGTGGTTGATGAGCGGCTTGATATTGAGCTGCTTAGCCAGCTGGCCACGAATCATTCCGAGTGGCAGTTCGTTATTATCGGGCCAATTGTCAAGATTGACCCGGCTTCGCTGCCGCACAACGCCAACATCCATTACCTCGGTGGCAAGAACTACCAGGAGCTGCCCGCTTATTTGCGCGGCTGGGATGTGGCAACGCTGCTATTTGCGCGCAACGAAAGCACTGAGTTTATTTCTCCTACCAAGACTCCCGAATACCTGGCCGCTGGCCGGCCAGTAGTAAGTACTAGCATCCGCGATGTGGTGCGACCCTACGGCGAGCTTAATCTTGTGCAGATTGCCGACGAGCCCGCCGAGTTTGGCCAAGCCATCGCTACTGCCCTGGAGCAAGGTAAAGATGCTAGCTGGCGTACCCGTACCGACGAGTACTTAGCCACCATTTCCTGGGACCTTACCTGGCAGAATATGGTGAACCTGATGCAAGAGCGGCTCGCTGCCAAACGCTCGACGGCTATACCCGCGGCCTTTTAGTTCGCGTTCGCTCAAGTAGTTACCTAACAGTTTTAACTTCATCTTCTAAATCATCCCTTATGTTCGACTATCTCATCGTCGGGGCCGGTTTTGCTGGCAGCGTGCTGGCTGAGCGGCTAGCCACCCGGAGCAACAAGAAAGTGCTCATCATTGATAAGCGTAGCCACATTGCGGGCAATGCTTTCGACCATTATAATGAGGATGGCATCCTGATTCACAAATACGGCCCGCACATCTTTCACACCAATTCGAAGGATGTATTTGACTACCTCGGCAACTTTACCGACTGGCGCCCCTATGAGCACCGCGTGCTCGCCTCCGTAGACGGCCAGTTGGTGCCGATGCCCATTAACCTCGACACCATCAACAAGCTGTATGGCTTGAGCCTGACCAGCTTCGAAGTAGAGCAATTCTTCGAATCAGTAGCTGAAGAAGTACCCGTTATCAAAACGTCGGAAGACGTAGTAGTAAGTAAGGTTGGCCGCGAACTCTACAATAAGTTTTTTAAGAATTATACCAATAAGCAGTGGGGCCTTGACCCTTCGCAGCTGGATAAGTCGGTAACGAGCCGCGTGCCTACCCGCACCAACCGCGACGACCGATATTTCACCGATACCTTCCAGGCGATGCCGCTGCACGGCTACACCCGCATGTTTGAGAAGATGCTCGACCACCCGAACATCAAGATCATGCTCAATACCGACTACCACGAAGTGATTAAGTTTATCCCTTTCAAGGAGATGATTTTCACGGGTCCGGTAGACGAGTATTTCGACTTCCAGTTTGGCAAGCTGCCTTACCGCTCGCTCGAGTTCAAGCACGACACACTCAACAAAGAGCAGCACCTGGCCGCGCCAGTGGTGAACTACCCCAACGAGCACGCCTATACCCGCATCACGGAGTTTAAGGCGCTCACCGGCCAGTCGCACCCCAAAACGGCTATCGTGTACGAGTACCCGCAAGCTGAAGGCGACCCGTATTATCCCGTGCCAATGCCCGAGAACGCTGAGCTGTATGCCAAATACAAAAAGCTCGCGGACGAAACTCCCAATGTGCATTTCGTTGGGCGCCTGGCTACTTATAAGTACTACAATATGGACCAGGTGGTAGCGCAAGCGCTCACGCTTTATAAAAAGCTGACGGAGAAGGAGGAAGCTGCTAAGCCAATGCGCCCCGCCATTGCGGGCTCGACCTCGCTGGTACAGAAAATCGTGAACCGCGAGCCGGCCAAAGAGTAGCCTGACTGGTTTTTAAACCGTATAAAATGCCCCGCCCACCCAGCGGGGCATTTTGTTTTTCGCCCTTTTCCACTCCGTATGCAGCCTTTCCAAATTAACGTACCCCAGCCGGTCCTCGACGACTTGCAGCAGCGCCTGGCCCGTACCCGCTGGCCCGACGAAATCGAGGGTGCCGGCTGGGACTACGGCACCAACCGCGAGTATCTCAAGCAGCTAGTGGCTTATTGGCAAAATGGGTACGACTGGCGGGTGCAGGAAGCCAGGCTAAACCAGTTTCCGCAGTTCAAAGCCGAGGTAGACGGGCTCAATCTGCATTTCATCCGCATGGAGGGGAAGGGCCCAAACCCGCTGCCGCTGCTGCTGGTGCACGGCTGGCCCGATTCGTTTTTTCGGATGGTAAAAATCCTGCCGTTGCTCACTAACCCGGCGGCGCACGGCGGGCGAGCCGAAGATGCCTTCACAGTGATCGTGCCGGACTTGCCGGGCTACGGATTTTCAGATAAGCCTACCGAGAAAGGGTACGACCCCAAACGGATGGCCGATGTGCTGGCCGAGCTGATGACCAAAATCTTAGGCTACCAAGAGTTTGTGGCCCACGGCGGCGACTGGGGCAGCAGCATCGTGGAGCAATTGGCGCTGCACCACGCCGATTCTTTGCTGGGCATTCACCTAACCGATGTGCCCTCAACCCACGCAAAAACGGCCGACAAGCTGCCCGATTTGTCGATGGCCGAGAAGGCTTTTGTGGCGAAGAATAAGGCTTGGCAGGAGAAAGAAGCTGGCTATCAGAAGATTCAGGGCACTAAGCCCGAAACGCTAGCCTATGGCCTGAACGATTCGCCGGTGGGCCTGCTGGGCTGGATCATTGAGAAATTTTATGCCTGGAGCGACAACGACGGCAATATCGAGCATACATTCACTAAGGACGATTTGCTGACCAACGTCATGATCTACTGGGTGACGCAGAGTATCGGCTCGTCGGTGCGGCTTTACTACGAAGCCATGCACAGCCCCACGCTCGCGGCGCCTACCCACGTCGAGCTACCCACGGGTTTCGCTATTTTCCCAAAGGATATCACGCCCGCCCCGCGCGAGTTTGCCGAGCGGTTCTTCAACGTGCAGCGCTGGCAGGAAATGCCCCGTGGCGGGCACTTCGCGGCCCTCGAAGAGCCAGGCTTGCTGGTGAGCGAATTGCGCGAGTTTGCCCAGTCGTTGCGCGAGGAAGCACGCTAGTGGCTTAGGTAAGCTCTAGCGCTTAATCATCGTGAAAGTAGTCCAATATTTTTTCCACACCATCACTTTTTCTTATGAAACGCTTACTTGCCTGCCTGTTGCTCTTCGTAGGACTGGTTATTATAGATGCTAAGCCGGCGCAGGCCCAGCGCGGATATTATCGTGGACAGGGCTACCCCCAACGGCCAGTTCCTCGCCGCTACTACCGCGGCCCCCGGCCCTTCTATGGGCCCCGCTACTACCACTCGGCACCCTACCGAGGCTACTATGGGCGTCGGTACTACCGGCCGCGGCCTTATTATGGCCGCCCTGGCTACTACCGCCGGCCGGCAGTCATAATTCGGCCCTGAGAGGGAGCTAGTCCACTTCTGCCATTATTTCCGCCTGTTAAAACCCTGCACTCTTTTTGAGAAGGTGGGGTTTTATAATTTAGGCTCGTCGCCCGGTTCGGCGGGTAGGCCGTAAATTTGTCCAGAACGCGCTGTCTTTTTAGTCAATTTAGTTAACCAATGTTAGATTTCCTCGGCAAAACCGTCGCCAAGCTGTTTGGCTCTAAAGCAGAAAAGGACCTGAAGGACGTGGTGCCTTATGTGGCCCTCATCAATGCGGAATATGCCAAACTGGCTGGTTTGACGGACGATCAGCTTCGCCAGCGCACCCAGGAAGTTCGCCAGCAGCTTGATGCTAAGCTCAGCGGCATTGATGCGCAGCTAGCTGGCCTCCAGGGCCAGATTGATAGCCAGCCTCAGCTTGATGTGACGCACAAAGAGCAAATTTTTGAGCAGATAGATGCGCTTGAAAAACAGCGTAATAAAGACCTTGAGGTAGCCCTGACCGAAGTGCTGCCCCAGGTATTTGCCATTGTGAAGGAGACGGCGCGTCGCTACGCCCAAAATGGCCAGCTAGTCGTGACGGCTACGGACATGGACCGCGAGATTGCCCGCACCAAGCAAAACGTAACCATCCAGGGCGACCAGGCTATTTGGAGCAACAAGTGGCTGGCCGCCGGGGCCGAAATCACCTGGGATATGGTGCACTACGACGTGCAGCTCATCGGTGGGGTAGTGTTGCACCAGGGTAAAATTGCCGAAATGGCGACTGGTGAGGGCAAAACGCTGGTATCGACCTTGCCCGCGTTTCTCAACGCGCTGGGCGGCCGTGGCGTACACCTCGTAACGGTGAACGACTACCTGGCCAAGCGCGACTCGGAGTGGAATGCGCCGTTGTTTGAGTTTCACGGCCTGACGGTAGACTGCATCGATAAGCACCAGCCTAATACTGATGCGCGCCGCAACGCCTACCTGGCCGATATTACCTACGGCACCAACAACGAGTTTGGCTTTGACTACCTGCGCGATAACATGGCCCGCGACCCCGGCGAGCTGGTGCAGCGCAAGCACCACTACGCAATGGTCGACGAAGTAGACTCCGTGTTGATTGACGATGCGCGGACGCCGCTCATCATCTCGGGCCCGGTGCCCAAGGGCGACGTGCACGAGTTTATGCAGCTCAAGCCCCGCATTCAGCGCTTGGTAGATGAGCAGAAAAAGCTGGTGCAGAACTACTTGGTAGAAGCTCGTAAGCAGCTTAAAGAAGGTAATGACGGGGCCAGAGAAGGCGAAGGTGGGCTAGCCCTGTTCCGCGCCTACCGGGGCTTGCCCAAGAGCAAGCCGCTCATCAAGTTTTTGTCGGAGACGGGCGTGCGCACCGCGCTGCAAAAGGTAGAGAACTTTTACCTGGGCGATAACTCGCGCCAGATGCCGGAGGCTGATAAGCCGCTGTATTTCACCATCGACGAGAAAAACAACCAGATTGAGCTGACCGAAAAAGGCATTGACTTGATTACGGCGCAGGGCGAGGACCCGCACCTGTTCATCATGCCCGACATCGGGGTGGAGATCGCCAATATTGAGAAGGCCGACGCCCTGACTGCCGAGGAGAAGCTCCACCAGAAGGAGCAACTCATGAGCGACTACCAGGAGAAAAGCGAGCGGGTACACACCGTGAACCAGCTGCTGAAAGCCTACACCCTGTTTGAGCGCGACGACCAGTACATCCTGAGCCAGGATGGCAAGGTGATGATTGTGGACGAGCAAACGGGCCGCGTAATGGAAGGCCGCCGCTACTCCGACGGCCTGCACCAGGCCATTGAGGCCAAGGAAGGCGTGCGCATTGAAGATGCTACCCAGACGTACGCCACGGTGACCTTGCAGAACTTCTTCCGCATGTACCACAAGCTGGGTGGCATGACGGGTACGGCCGAAACCGAAGCCGGCGAGCTTTGGGAGATCTACAAGCTCGACGTGGTGGTGATTCCAACCAATCGCAATATCTCGCGCCAAGACGACCACGACAAAGTTTATCGTACGGTGCGCGAGAAATACAATGCCGTAGCCGAGGAAATCCAGGCGCTGGTGCAGGCCGGCCGCCCGGTGCTGGTAGGTACGACCTCGGTTGAAATCAGCGAGTTAGTGAGCCGCATGCTGAAGCTGCGCGGCATCAAGCACCAGGTACTGAACGCCAAGCAAAACCAGCGCGAAGCCGAGATTGTAGCTGGCGCGGGCTACCCAGGCACCGTGACTATCGCCACTAACATGGCTGGCCGCGGCACCGACATCAAGCTACGCGAAACCTCGCGCGAGGCGGGCGGGCTAGCCATTATCGGTACCGAGCGCCACGAAAGCCGCCGCGTCGACCGCCAGCTGCGGGGCCGCGCCGGCCGCCAGGGCGACCCGGGTTCGAGCCAGTTCTTCGTGAGCTTGGAAGACAACCTAATGCGTTTGTTCGGCTCCGAGCGGATTGCCAAGCTCATGGACCGCATGGGTATGGAAGAGGGCGAAGTGATTCAGCACTCGATGATTACCTCAAGCATCGAGCGGGCGCAGAAGAAGGTGGAGGAAAATAACTTCGGCACCCGCAAGCGCCTCCTGGAGTACGACGACGTGATGAACGCCCAGCGCGAGGTGGTGTACCGCCGCCGTCGCAACGCCCTCTTTGGCGAACGCCTGGAACTGGATATTCTAAACCTGATTTACGACGTGAGCGAGGACATCGCCACGGGCCACAAAATCACCAACGATTTTGAGGATTTCAAGCTGTCGGTTATCAGAGACTTTGGCTATGATACGCACATCACGGCCCAGGAATTTAGCGCGCTGCTCGCGCCGCAGCTTACGCAAAAGCTATACGACGAAGCTACTGGCTACTACGAAAGCAAGAACGAGCACATCGGCCAAAACTCTTTGCCGCTGATAAACGACTTGCTGAGCCAGAATACGCCCTACGAGAATATTGCGGTGCCTTTCACCGATGGTCATAAGCACACCCAGGTGATCACCAACCTGCGTAAAGCGCAAGCTAGCCAGGGTCTCGACATTGTGCGCCAGATGGAAAAAGGCGCGGTGCTCTCGACCATCGACGAAGCCTGGACGCAGCACCTGCGCCAAATGGACGACCTCAAGCAGGTAGTGCAAAACGCAGTGTATGAGCAGAAAGACCCGCTCTTAGTATACAAGTTTGAAGCCTTCGAGCTATTCAAGCGGATGCTAAGCAAGGTGAACCATGGTACGAGCAGCTTCCTTTTCAAAGCCGATGTGCCGGTAGCCGCCGAAGCTGGCTTTGCCGAGCCCGAGTTCTTCTACGATGACGACCTGCCTACGCCGGCCCCAATGCCCAAGCTGAAGGCCGAAAAAGCAATATCGGATGTGTCGCTGGGCGCCGGCCCCGAAGACTTGGAGCAGGCTGCCGAGCTGGGTCTAGCCCCAGCCATCAAGCAGGAGCCGGCGCGCAGCCAAAAAGTGGCCAATCGCAACGAGAAAGTGAGTGTGCAATATATGGACGGCCGGGTGCTGCGCGATGTGAAGTACAAGACAGTCGAAGAGGACCTGGCGGCACAGCGTTGCGTGCTGGTAGACTAAGTTTTAAAGACAGTATCCTTAATCAAAAGGCCTCCCTGGTCCTGGCAAAGATTACCAGGACCAGGGAGGCCTTTTGATTAAGGGCTAATTAGCTAGCGGCTAGCAGACGCTTGGCTAGGGCAGTATATTGCTCATCAGCCTGCTTGGCTTCGTCGGCCGATCGGTGCAACTCTTGGGCAGTTTGGCTCAGGCCGGCGGCTTCCGCATACGAGGCCACCGTGCCAAACGAGGCAACCCAGTAGTGCAGCGCTAGCTGGCCGCTCGCAATAATGCCTAGGTCGCGTACTTCTTTGGTGTCGGCTTGCCCGCGAATTTCCTTACTGACCTCATAGTGGGCTTCCAGAATCTCATTGTCTTCGTCATCGACGCCGCCGGCCTCATTAATGGCCCGCTCTATACGCTGCTGCCACTGCTTGGCCGTGTCGTTGCCGCGCTGGAGCATGGTTTTGAGCTCCGTGTTGGTGGCATCGTCCTGAATATCGTCGGTGGCTTTGGCGGCTACTTTGCTGCCAGCCTGCTGGGCAGCCAGGCCGCCCTTGATAAGTTGCTTAAGATCTTCCGTATTCATGGAAAAGGAGCTGTATGGTGAATAAGTAGTTTGCGTACTGCCTTGGAATGGTGAGGGTTGTCTGCTAAATCACGCAGAAGACAGCGGGTGAAACCAGCGCGCTGCCATGCCGCTAACTGGTCGACCGGCAAAGGCCCTGTTAACAAGTCCACTGCTAACGGGCTACGTGCAGCTTAGTAAGCAAGCCAGTTACTTAAAAAAAATGGCGGAATTAGCTTCGCTTTCAGAGCCGTAATAGCACCACAGGCAGGCGAAGCTGGCGATTCCGCTTTCATTTTTGGCTAAAGGCACTGCCATCGGGCAAAGCGAGTCGCTGGCCGGGCACCCCAGCTACTAGGAGAGTAACCGCTTGGCTATGGGCCGTACCTTTGCGCTATGTCCATGCCGAACCTCGCCGCTACTCTCGACCATACGCTGCTGCGACCCGACTGCACCGAAGCCCAGATAACGCAGCTGTGCCAGGAGGCCCGCGACCACAGCTTTGCCAGTGCTTGCGTGCCGCCGTGCTACGTGCCGCTAGCTGCCCGCGAGCTAAGCGGCTCGAACGTGGCAGTGTGCACCGTTATTGGGTTTCCGCTCGGGTATAGTAGCAGCCGGGTAAAGTTTCGGGAGGCCGAAATTGCGCTGGCTGAAGGTGCTACCGAGCTTGATATGGTGCTGAATGTATCGGCGCTAAAGTCGGGCAACCTCGCCGTGGTGCAAGCCGAAGTGGAAGACCTAGCCGACCTCGTCGATGTGCACGATGCGTTGCTCAAGGTTATTATCGAAACGGCCCTCCTTACCGAGCAGGAAATAGCGACGGCCGCGCTGCTGTGCGCCGAGGCCGGGGCGCATTTTGTAAAAACCTCCACTGGCTTTGCGAGCCGGGGCGCGTCGGTGGCCGATGTAGAGCTGCTCCGCCGCGTGCTGCCCGCCGGAGTGCGCATCAAAGCGAGCGGTGGCATCCGCACGCAAGCGCAGGCGCTGGCCCTGCTGGCCGCTGGGGCCGACCGCTTGGGTACTTCTAATAGTCTGGCTATCTTACAAGAAGATGAATCTACGCCTTCGTAACGCCGTGTTTTTACTGAGTCTGCCCCTGCTGGCGGCTTGCGCCGCTACCTCGCCTGCAGCGCCAGTGGCCCGCACCGTGCCGGCCGATACTACGCGCAAGCCAGCCGCTCTCACTGACGACTTAACCAAATACCGGCCGGTATTTAAGCTGCCGGCGGCGCCGGGGCCCGTGGGGCCAGGCAGGCCAACGGCCGTGGCGGTAGTGCCCAAGGCAGCCGCGCCCACGCCTACCAACCAGGTAACTACGCAAGTAGAGCAGCGCCTCCGCGACCAGGCCTTTACCAACCAGAATGTGAAGTATACCAATGGGTACCGCGTGCGCGCCTACCTGGGCCTGGAGCGCAATGAAGTGATGAATATTCGCCGGCAGATCATCGCTCGCTACCCCGACGAAACTGATTACATCACGTTCAAGCAGCCCGTCTACCGCCTCTACGTCGGCGATTATTTAACCAAGCTGGATGCCGCGCGCGGCTTGATGCGCGTGCGCCAGTTTGTGCCCAAAGCAGAACTCGAATCCATGCAAGTGCTGCTGAATAAGACGCCTTAGGCAATAGGTTGACTGCTTTTTTGTTCAAGCTTTTACAATAGGGCGCTGCTCTGTTTTAGTACTGTGATTGAAACCCTCAAAGCCCGCGCCACGGCCCTGGCGCCGACGTTATCGGCGTTTCGCCGTCATTTGCACACCAACCCCGAGCTTTCATTCAAGGAAACTCAAACGGCCGCGTTCGTTACCAAGCAGCTGCAAGAGCTGGGGCTAGCGCCGTATGCGGTGGCTGGTACCGGCGTAGTAGCCCTCATCGAAGGGCAGCCTGGCGGGCCGGTAGTAGCGCTGCGGGCTGATATGGATGCGCTGCCTATTCAGGAGCTGAACGAGGTGCCGTACAAATCGCAAAATCCTGGCGTGATGCACGCCTGCGGGCACGATGTGCACACAACTTGCCTGCTCGGCGCAGCGCGCTTGCTCACCGAGCTCAAAGGAGAGTTTAAAGGCACGGTGAAGCTGGTATTTCAGCCGGGGGAAGAGCTGCTGCCCGGCGGCGCGTCGCTGATGATAAAGGATGGCGTACTGGAGAATCCTAAGCCGGGCGAAATACTGGGCCAGCACGTGTTTCCACGCCTACCGGTGGGGCAGATTGGCTTGCGCCCCGGCCGCTACATGGCTAGTACCGATGAGCTGTACTTGCGCATCAAAGGCCAGGGTGGCCACGGGGCCATGCCCGAGCTCAACCTCGACCCGGTGCTAGTGGCGGCCCACATTATCGTGGCCGCGCAGCAAATCGTGAGCCGCCGCGCCAACCCCAAAATGCCCTCGGTGCTCTCCTTTGGCAAGGTTATCGCCAACGGTGCCACCAACATCATCCCCGATGAGGTATACATCGAAGGCACTTTCCGCACCCTCGATGAGGCGTGGCGCAACGAAGCCCACCAGCACCTGCGGCAGCTCTGCGAAGGGCTAGCCGCTAGCATGGGCGCGGTGTGCGAGTTGGAAATCCGTCGCGGGTATCCGTGCCTCGACAATAACCCCGCCGTGACGGCCCGCGTGCGCGCCGCTGCCGAGCAGTACCTGGGTGCCGAAAACGTGATTGAGCTCGACCAATGGCTAGCTGCCGAAGATTTTGCGTATTTTTCGCAGGCCGCCCCGGCTTGTTTTTATCGCTTGGGCACGCGTGCGGCTGATGGTCGATTTGCGGCCTCGGTGCACACGCCCATCTTTGATGTGGATGAGCAGGCCCTCAGCCTGGGAGCAGGACTTATGGCTTGGCTTACCTTACAGGAATTGGCCGCTTAGCCAAATTTGGTTTATAATATTAGGGTGATCATGAAGCGATTAGTAGCGATATTCTTGTTTTTGGCTGCCTTAAAAGCTTCGGCTCAGACCACGCGCCACGTAGATTTTGCGCAGTTGTGGCCCGAGCTACAGGGCGAGCTAGCGCTCAAAAATGGCGATTACTTGCTCGTGGCCCTGCGCGGCCAGCGCGTGCTGGCGGGCGATAATTATGCTAGCAACCGCAGCTTGGGCTTCGATACCCGGCGGGCCACAATAGCCTACGAGCACTTCTGGAATGCCCAGTGGAGCTGGGGTGGCACTGCTCGCCTAGAGGGTTATGGAGCTAGTACCCAGTTCTTGGTACCCGAGCTGCTGCTGCGCCACCGCGCTCCCGTATTTGGCGGCATCACCTTCGGACAGCGCCTGAGCCTGGAGCGTACGGTGCCCCTCGGCAGCCACTATCTGGGCAGCAGCGCCGGCGATGGCCAGTTCTGGGGCCGGCTACGCCTCGATTTAGAAAAGCTATTTCCGCTTGGCAGCAATACCGCCACTGGGCTGGCCTTGCGCCCTCGCTTGAGCTACGAGGCCAGCACGCATTTGCGCTTGCAAAAAGCAGACAATGACCCTGATGAGCGCACAATTCAGTACACGAGCCTGCGAGGTGAAGTAGGCGTGCGCCTATCCCAAATCGTAGATTTTACCCCGTGGTTTGCGTACCAGACTAACTACTTGCAAACGCTGGCGCAGTATGATAAAAATGGGGCACAAGTATCGGGTGGGAAAGTAAATTACGTGGCGCCAACTATTGGCCTCGACCTGCGTTTTACCCTGTTGCCAGCGGGTGTAAAAGCCGACAGGCAGCAGTTGCCTACGCAGCACTAAAAATGTTATGTGTCAAAATGTCTGTTGACATCTTTCCTTAAAAGAGCCTTTAAATGCTTTTTAGGCACTTTTTGCCAAGATTTATAATAGGCTAATTAGAGGTGTCATTGATTTTGAGACTTTATGGCAGCTTTTCTGGGTTGGTATAGAATTTATAGAAAGTAGATAGCGCTGCTAGTAGAAGCAGCCCGCTACTATCCCTAAAAATTCTTGTTTGCCATGGCAACCGTATTGTATAATTCCCGCCCCACGCTACGTCCTGCTCGCGCCTTCAACTCTATGCTGACCGAGCTGCTACGGGATGCTGAGCCGACCACTCCCCAGCCTTCGACTTCTTTCGTGCCGGCGGCCGATATTTTTGAAACTGCCGCCGGCTACGAGCTGCACCTGGCCTTGCCAGGCGTAGCCAAAGACGCGGTGAATATTGATTTTCAAGACAACCAGCTCGTCGTGACGGGCAACCGCCCCGCCCCGGCTACCGAGGGCGAAGGCGCTCCTAAGCTGCGCCGGGTAGAAACCCGCTTCGGGGAGTTTCGGCGGGCCTTCCGCTTGCCCGAAACGGTGAGTGTAAAGGGTATCACTGCGGAACTAGCCGACGGCCTGCTCCGCGTGACCCTGCCTTTCGACCACGAAAAAGTAACCAAACAGCACATCGAAGTGCGCTAGGCTTACTGGCCCTTAAGAAGGCATCCGACCGGGTGCCTTCTTAAGGGCCAGTATCGGCTGCATCAGCCGAATTATAAGCAACCATTGGGCACGAAAAAAGCTCTGGTTAGCGTTAGGTTCGTACGCTAACGAGCTAGCCAGTGGCAGTTATTTTCAGGCACGGGCCTTGCTGATATCCGGATCCGTTTCGTTACTTCGCTTTTCAATTTATCTCCCTTTTCCACTCACCCCAATGCAAGCTAAAAACATGATGCTCGGCCTACTGACTTCTGCCATTCTGGGCGGGGGCGTGGCCGTAGGGGGGTACAAGCTACTGGAATCCGAGCCGGGCAACGTGGCTCAAATAACCGTAGCTTCCGACCCTCAGGTACGTTACACTTCGGCCATGCGCAGCAGCACGTATGCCGCGCCCGAAGGCCTGAATTTCGTGGCGGCCGCCGCCGCTACCACCCCAGCCGTGGTGCACGTAATGACCGAATACAAGGCTGACCCGCAGCAGCAGCAGACGTCGCGGATGCAGATGGACCCGTTCTTGCGGCAGTTCTTCGGCGACCAGTTTGATGGCCAGCAGCGCGGCCAGCGCGAGCCGCAGAGTGGGGGCGAAGGCTCCGGCTCGGGCGTGATTATCGCGGCTAATGGTTACATCGTTACCAACAACCACGTAATCGACAAGGCTTCTAAAATCACGGTCGTGCTCGACGACAAGCGCAAGTTCGATGCTGAGCTGGTGGGTACTGACCCCAGCACCGACATCGCCGTGCTGAAAGTGAAGGCCGACAACCTGCCTTTCATCAAATACGGTAATTCGGACGAGGTAAAAGTGGGCCAATGGGTGCTCGCCGTGGGCAACCCGTTCAACCTGAACTCGACCGTAACCGCCGGCATTATTTCGGCTAAGGGCCGGAGCATTGGCATCTTGGCTAAGGGCCAGGGCAACATGGGCGTGGAGTCGTTCATCCAGACTGATGCCGTAGTGAACCCCGGCAACTCGGGTGGCGCGCTGGTCAACACCGCCGGCGATCTTATTGGCATCAACGCGGCGATCTCGTCGCACACCGGCTCGTTTGAAGGCTACGCGTTTGCCGTGCCCAGCTCCATCGTGAGCAAAGTAGTGGATGACCTGCTGAAATACAAGGTAGTGCAGCGGGCGTTGCTCGGCGTTCGTATTCAGGAAGTTGACGCCCGGCTAGCTTCCGAGAAAAAGCTCAATACCCTCAACGGCGTATACGTGCAAGGGATGGGTGAGAAGAGCGCTGCCGCTGCGGCTGGCCTCAAAATCGGCGACATCATCACCGACATCAATGGGGTGAGCGTAAACACAGCTTCGCAGTTACAAGAGCAGGTGTCGCGCTTCCGCCCTGGCGATAAGATCAAGGTGGGTTACCTGCGTGGCAGCAATAAAGAAGTGGCTAACGCGACGCTCTTTAATGCTTCTAACACTACTTCGGTGGTGCATGAGCTGCCCGCCGATGCAGCCGTGAAGTACGAAGGTGCTAAGCTGGCCCCCGTAACGGCTCGCCTGCAAAATTCGCTCGGCATTGAGGGTGGCGCGCAGATTACGGATATTAAAGGCAGCAATTTTAAAGAAACCGGCATGGCCGATGGCTTTATCATCACGCGTATTGATAAGAACGTGGTGCGCAAGCCCGCCGATGTGCAGGCTTACCTCGACCAAGCCAAGGAAAACTCGGGTGCGCTAGTAGAAGGCGTTTACCCTGATGGCCGCAAGGCCTACTATCCCATCGGCCGCGAATAGCGTTCGTTGAGAGAATGAAAAAACCCCGCTAGTAAGTAGCGGGGTTTTTTTTGTGCAGTTAGGCCTGTGGCAAACGGGGTGGCGATTGCGAAAACGGGGCCTTGACCTGACTAGCCTGGCAGCCCCAGTGGTAAGGTTAGGCCGCTACCTTTGAGCTACGCACCATTTCCTGCCCACCTCATGAAACAAGCCCTTGAAGAAGCTACCACGCCCGATGTGACGGTAGCTCATCCGCACGCCGACCCGCACGGTATCCAGGATGTGCTGCATCAGCTGGGCATCAAGCCCTTCAATGCTGCTTATAGCACGGGCCGCGAATGGGGCGGTCCCGGCCAGGCTTCGAAAGCCATCGTGTCGCCCGCTGATGGGCAGCCCATTGCCACCGTTTTTCAAGCTACGCTAGCCGACTACGAAACAGTGGTGCAGGCGGCCCAAGCGGCTTTTCCGGCTTGGCGGCTGGTGCCGGCCCCCAAGCGGGGCGACATCGTACGCCAGATCGGCAATGAGCTGCGCCACCACAAAGAGGCGCTGGGCAAGCTGGTGAGCTACGAAATGGGTAAAATCTTGCAGGAAGGCTTGGGCGAAGTGCAGGAGATGATTGACATCTGCGACTTTGCGGTGGGCCTGAGCCGGCAGCTGCACGGCTTCACCATGCACTCGGAGCGACCCGCACACCGCATGTATGAGCAGTACCACCCGCTGGGTATAGTAGGCATTATCTCGGCCTTCAACTTTCCGGTGGCGGTGTGGAGCTGGAATGCCATGCTCGCCGCCGTGTGCGGCGACGTGAGCATCTGGAAGCCGTCGGAAAAAACACCGCTGGCGGCCGTGGCCGTGCAGCACATTATTCGCAAGGTGCTGGCGGCTAACGACCTGCCTGAGGGTATTTTCAGCCTGATCTTAGGTGGCCCCGAAGTAGGGGCCGCCATGGCCGCCGATGAGCGGCTGCCGCTCGTGTCGGCTACCGGCAGTACCCGCATGGGCCGCGCCGTGGGGGCGGCCGTGGGCCAGCGCCTGGGCCGGGCCCTGCTAGAGCTGGGCGGCAACAACGCCATCATCCTCACGCCGCAGGCCGACCTCGATATGGCGATGCGCGCCATTGTGTTTGGGGCGGTGGGTACGGCTGGGCAGCGTTGCACTACTACGCGCCGGCTCATCATTCACGAGAGTATTTACGAGGAAGTGAGCCAACGCTTACTGGCCGCCTACACCAAGCTGCCGGTGGGCCACCCGCTGCAACCAGGCACGCTGGTGGGCCCGCTCATCGACGCCGAGGCGGTCAGCCTCTTCACCAATGCCCTCGAAGCGGTGCAGCGCGAAGGCGCTGCGCTTCTTGCTGGTGGCCAAGTAGTAAGCAGCGCCGAGCTACACGGCGGCCACTACGTGCTGCCGGCCTTGGTAGCCGCCGAAAACCACTACCCTACGGTGCAGGCCGAAACGTTTGCGCCCATCCTTTACCTCATCAAGTATAGTGGAGGAGTGGAAGCAGCCATCCGCCTGCAAAATGACGTGAAACAGGGGTTGTCGTCGGCAATTTTTACGGGCAACCTGCGCGAGTCGGAGGCCTTTTTGGCGACTTCGGGTTCTGACTGCGGCATTGCCAACGTGAACATTGGCACGAGCGGCGCCGAAATCGGCGGAGCCTTTGGCGGCGAGAAAGAAACTGGCGGCGGCCGCGAGTCTGGCTCCGACGCCTGGAAAGTGTACATGCGCCGCCAAACCAATACCATCAACTACGGCACCGAGCTGCCGCTAGCCCAGGGTATCAAATTCGACATATAAGCTCTATTTCTTTAAGTAACAAAAGCCCGCTGGTTGCCGCCAGCGGGCTTTTGTTGAGTAGGGTATAGCTAGCGATTAAAGCTGAATCGTGGTGCGGTGCCCCACCTTTGCCGCATGATGCAGCAACTACTCGACCACAGCCTGGCGCGGGCCGCCACCTGGCTAGCCCACCCCCGCTGGCGGCTGTGGGCCACGGGCGCGTGCATCCTCTCGGCGCTGTGCTGGCAGGTGCCCAACTATGGGCATCTCTACCAGCAGCTGGTGCATGGCCACGAGCTCGAGTCCAACCTGGAAGTATTTAAAAAGCAAATTGCCGAGCCCTTCGTTTCGCACAACGACCTGAGCCGCACGCACGAATCCAAGATGGCCTACCGGCTAGCGCTGCCGCTGCTAGCGCGATTGCTGCACCTCTCGGTGCTGGGCATCTTGCTCGCCCAGTTTCTGCTGGGTGGGCTGATGTACTACGTGCTGCTGCGCCTGCTCGAACGCCTGGTAGCCGACCGGCTCACGGCAGCGCTGCTAGCGTTGGGGCTGAGCTGCACGTACTTCGGCAGCGCCTTTAGCTTCGACCAGTTTGGGTATTTTGATGCCTTTTGCTATGCCTTGCTCGTCTTCCTGTTTAGCGTGCGGCAGGCCTGGCTGGTCTTTGCGCTGTGCCTGGCGGGCAGCTTCATCGACGAGCGTATGCTGCCTGCCTCGCTCCTGGCCGTGTATTGGTACGGCTGGCAGCACTACGGCTGGGCGCCGCCCAGTATAGGGCGCTTCTTGAGCACGCGCCCGGCGCGGGCAGTGTACGCGGCCTGGCTGGCGTGGGCCGGCCTGCGGCTAGGGGTGTGGTACGCTACCCACTTGCCGGTGTATGGCGGCCTGGTAGGTATTGTGGCGTTGCGCGAGTCGCTGGCCCTCAACTTAGTAGGCCTGGGACTAGTATCGGGCCTGAAGTCGTACTGGCTGCTGCCCGTGCTTGCCGCGGTGCTGCTCCTTTACCACCGCCACTACCGCTTGCTGGGCTGGCTGGCCTTGTGCGCGGCGCCCACATTTGGCGGCGCGCTGCTGGTGATGGACACCACCCGCAGCCTGAGCTATGGCTTGCCGCTCATCTTTATCTGCCTCAGCCTGCTAAAGCACTATAGCGCACCGGCCGAGCTGCGCCGGCTGGCCCTTAGTCTGGCGTTTTTTGCGTGGCTTATTCCTAGCTACCACATCATGGGCCACATCGTGTACGCTAGCCCTTTTTACCTTACTATTCTCAAGCTAGCGCTGAAGGCCAACGTGCCACAATTTCAATAAAAGCCAGCTAGCGCGGTTTTAACGTCGGAGTGTGGGCCAGCTGTAGCGTGGATGCGCTAGTCTCGCAGGGCAGGTAGGGCGGGTACCAGAAGCTCAAAATCCCCGGAGGGCTGCCGCCTGGGGTAAGCTAGGGGAGAAGTACAGCGTAGCTAGCGCGGTTGCAGGGGCGCGCACTTGGCAGCCGCGGCCGTACCGCATTCCCAAAATGGCGCCAGCTACGCTATTTGCCCGCCGTTTGCTGCACTACTTCGGGCAGCACGCGGCTCAGCGCCTCGGCCTGGGCGCGGGTAAACTTACCCTGCACCTGCACCAGCACGAAAGAGCCCAATGCATCGGGCAGGGCGCCGGTGGCTACCAGTTCGCTTACCTGGTCGCCGTTGGCTTTCACCACGTACTGGTAAGTGGCGGCACCAGTATTTTGGAGCGCCAGGGAGGTGTAGCGCTCGGCCTGGAGCAAGCTGCTGGCTTCGCTGTTGAGGCCTTCGCGCACCAGGTTTTGGGCGCTGCCCGTGGTGGGTGTAAAGCTCAGCACGCGCGCCGTGTGGATGCCCGTGATGGCGTTAGTCAAATCGTTGCCGCCAAGCAGCTTGCCCACACGCACCAACGCCAGCCGCTGCAATAAGTCGGCCGACCACTCGGTGGTGCGGAAGCCGGGCCGGTCGCGGTACTTCGCAAAAAAAGCGGCTACCGTGCGGACCGGCGTGCCGGGCCCACTGGCGCGGCAGGCACCGAGCAGCGTGAGGGCCAGCAGCAGGGCGCCCAGGGCTAGCCGGGCAGGCAAGAAATTGCGTTTTGCGAAGGTATTCATGGAAAGAGAGTTAAGTAAAAGAAGCTGCGTCTATAAAGGCAGTGGAGCGGGCGCCGCAATGCACTTGAGCATTGCGGCGCCCGCTCCACTGCCTGGATAAGCGCGGGTAAAAGTAAGCGCTAGCTTAGCTGTGCGCGCCGGCCGAATCACCTTTGGCTACCTCGTCGTTTTCGCCACGGCGCTGGCCCTGGCTATCGCGTGGGCCTTCAGCTTCCGCAATCTCATCGTCCTCATCCGACGACACATACACGTTGGTAGTGGGGCCCAGGCCGCCGGTCTTTTGAGCCAGGTCGGCTTCGGCTTGGGCAAATTTCAGGTTGAGCAGCGAGTCATCGTCTTGCGAGTCATCAGCTTTTTTCGAAGGGTTTTGCGCCATGATGCACTGCCCGCCGGCCGGGACGTAAACGGCCGCCAGGCGCTGAATACTACGCGCTATCGCCCCCGGGGTTGAGTTCGGCCCGGGTACTTGGTACTTGGCTAGCGCGTAATTTTACCGGCTACTAGTCGTCTTTCCTACTAAGAAGCCCATGGTTCCTACCTCGCCACCCACCGACTTCGACCCACAGCACAATCCCTGGCAAACCCTCGGCTCGGAGTCCAAATACCAGAACCCCTGGATCTGGGTGCGCGAAGACCAGGTACTCAATCCCAAGGGCAGCGCCAGCATCTACGGCGTGGTATCGATGCGCAACAAAGCCATCGGCATCGTCCCGATCGATGCCGACGGAAATACCTGGCTGGTAGGCCAGTATCGCTACACACTGAAGGAGTACTGCTGGGAAATCCCGATGGGCGGCGGCCCAATCGGGGTCGATATTCTGGAATCGGCCCAGCGCGAGCTGCGCGAAGAAACCGGCCTGCTAGCCCGCCGCTGGACGAACATTGCCCGCCTGCACACCTCCAACTCGGTTACCGACGAGGAAGGCTTTGTGTTCCTGGCCGAAGACCTGGAGCAGGGCGAGTGGGAGCCCGAAGAAAGCGAAGACCTGCGCCTCTGGAAACTGCCGCTAGCCCAGGCCATCGAGCTGGTAATGAACAACACCATTACCGATGCCATCAGCGTGGCCGGCTTGTTCAAGGCCGAGCGCCTGCTGGCCCAGCGCGCCCGCTAAGTAAGCCTACCTTGCCGCCCGCTAGTCTAGCGCCGGCCGAAGGCCAGTCGATAACGTGCCCTGAATCGCTATTTTTGCCTTATGCCCGCTTTTCTGCGCTACCTCGGCCATCGGCTTTACACTACCTGGGCCACGTTCTGGTTTGTCTTGCCGTTTTTCGTCACCTACCCGCTGCAAGTGGTGCTGGCCCGGCGGCCTGAATGGCTGCACTACCTGCACGGCATCAACCGAAACTGGGCGCGATTTTCCATCTTTATGTGGGGCGTGCCGCTCGACATTGTTCGCGAAAGCAACAAACCGGTGCCCCAGCCCTGCATCTACGTGGCCAATCATGGCTCGTACATCGATATTCTGGTGCTGTTTTACACCATTCCGGGCTTTCTCAACATGATGGGCAAAGACGCGCTGATAAAATTTCCCCTCTGGGGTCCCATCTTTGGCAAAACCTACATCCCCGTCAATCGCCGCAGCGTGGTGAGCCGGGGCCGTGCCTTTGCCCAGGCCCGCCAGGGGCTGAAAGAAGGCCGCCCGCTGGCCCTCTTCCCCGAAGGCACCATCGGCCCCAAGCCCGGCGAAGAGCTACAACCCTTTATGGATGGCGCCTTTCAGCTCGCTATTGCTATGGGCGTGCCCCTGGTACCCGTAAGTATGCCGCTGAACCACAAGTTTATGCCTTCCGTTGACGGGCTGCGCGTGCGTTACGCGCCGCTGCGCATCGTTTTTCACGAAGCCATCGAAACCACCGGCTTGACCAACGACGACGTGCCTGCCCTCAAGGCTAAAGTGATGGCCCAGATTGCCGACGACTTCGTGCCCGAAGGCCGGGGTATCCCGGGCCCCAGTACTTGGAAATAATAATTGCCAAATTTTAATTATGGATACCGAAACCCTCCGCGGCCTGGCCCACTTAGCCCGTCTCGAATTTGACCCCGCCCACGAAGAGCAGATGCTCACCGACCTGAACAAAATCCTGGATTGGGTGGCGCAGCTCGAACAAGTGAACACCGACGGCGTGGCGCCGTTGGTGCATTTATCGCACGAGATCAACGTGTTGCGCGACGATAAAGCGCACAACACCGTGACCCACCAGGAGGGCCTGCGCAACGCCCCGCGCAAAGACTCCGACTACTTCCGCGTACCCAAGGTGCTCGACTAACGCTTGCCTACGCTCCTGCTACCCGAACCTGCTACCCCGCGCCGGTGGCTACCCGGCCCCGCGGCCTGGCTAGCTCTGCTGGCACTGGTAATAGCCGCTTACCACTACTTTACGGGCGAAGCGGCCACGCTGCCGGTGCAGCTGGTGCCGCACCTGGCGCCCGTGCCGTTCGTGCTCGACTCGGTGCTGGTCGGGCCGGCGCACCTGCCGCTACCCCTCAACGGCTTCATCGTCACCCTCACCCACGACGTAGCCGGCCCCTACACCCGCCCCGAGGCGGCGGGGCTGTGGCTGGCCGTGCTCGCGGTGGGGCTGGCCGGCTGGCTGGCCGTGGTAAGCAGCCTGCAACGACCGGCTTTTCTGGCTGGTACCGTGCCGGTTATCTTCCTGCTGCTGTCGCTCAATATTGACGGGCTAGGCATCTTCGACGGGGCCAAGCAGTACTTTCTCTGGCTGAGCCTGGCGCTGCTGGGCGCGGCAGCCCTGGGGCTCCAGCTAGTTGGGGAAAAGCTGCCTTTACGCGCTCGGTTTGCTATTTTTGGACTATTGCTAGCGGCGCTGGTAGCGCTGATCTGGCAGAAAACTACCCTGCCACCCGCCGAGACGCTGCTACACCTGGCCGCTTACAGTACTCCGATGGGGGCGGTGCTGGTGGCGCTCCTCATCCTGTGGGTAGGCTTCGAGAATATCCGTCTGCTACTCTGGTTTAATACCCAAGCCGAACGGCCCGAAAGCCGCTTTGGCCGGCTGCCCTTCGGGCTGGCTAGCCTCTTGTACCTGGGTACTTTAGCCCTGTATTATTGGAACGACGGTGCGCTGGCTTTGGGCTGGGGCCTGCACCTCGACCCACTGGTGCTACTGCTGCCCGCCGTGCTGGTCGGTGGGTTGGGCCTGCGTCAGCGAGCGCCTAGCTACGTTGCCTGGGTGCCGCTGGCGGCTGCGCGCCCGCTCTACTGGCTGCTGGTAGCCGGGGCGGCTGGCGCGCTCGGCTACGCCCTGGCCACGGCCAATGCCCCGCTGCTGGCTGCCGCCCGCGATTTTAGCGTGCTGGCGCTGGGGCTGCTGGGGGCGGCATTTCTGCTGTACGTGCTGGTGAATTTTGGGTCGCTTATCAAGCAGCGGCTGCGGGTATACCGGGTGGTGTTTGAGCCGCGGCGGCTGCCGTTCTACACCGTGTATGTGCTGGGAGCCGGGGCTTTATTGCTGATTGAATTACGCTTTAACTGGCCCTTGCTAGACCAGGTGCAAGCGGGGCAGTACAACCAGTTTGGCGACCTCGCGCGTCAGCAAAGCGAGGCCCGCCCCGACGATCTGCCGCTTGCCCTGCTCGCCGAGCGCTACTACGCCGAAAGCGGTGATGTGCTCGACCGCTTCAACCGCTCGGCGCAGCTGGGGCGGGCGGCACTCTACCGCTTCCGCGCCCAGCGCCAAAACGAAACAAATGCCCTGCGCCGCGCCTTACTGCGCCAGCCCGACGCCAAGCTTTCGCTGCGCCTGGCCGCGCTGCTTGCCGAGCCTGCCGACTTTCTCGATGCGCTCGATGCCCTGCGCCAGGGTCGGCGCACGGCCCCGCGCAGCTTTCCGCTGACTTCTGATCTGGCCCAGCTCTTCACCCGATCGGCCCTTACCGATTCGGTGGCCGTGTACCTCGACCGGGCCGAGCGGCTAGCCCCCGCCAGCTACGTGAGCCGCACCAATCAGCTTGGTTTTTTACTTAGCCAGCACCTATACTCGGCGGCCCAAAAGCTAGCGGCCGGCTCTAAGGCTACGACTACCGAGCCCGCGCTGCTCGCCAATAAATTGCTGCTGCAACTGCGGCTAGCGCCGCGTGCGGGTAGTGCGCCAGCGGCCATTGCGGCTGCCAATCTGGATGCGGCCAGCTTTGCCAGTGTTTACCAATCATCCCTGCTGGTCATCCGTCGCAACGACCAAGCCGCGATGCGCCGCTACCTACCCGCGCTGGCCCAATTGGCGGCCCGACCGGCTAATGCGGCCTACTACGAGCAGCTGGTGTTTTTGCAGGCCTTGGTGCAGCACGCCGCTGGGCAGGAGCTAGCTGCCCGCCGGACGCTGGCACCCCTCACGGCAGGCACCAGCTTGACGGCTAGCTACTATCAGTATGTGCTAGGCATGTGGCAGTTGCAGCAGGAGCAGTACGCCACGGCGGCCGACCAGCTAGCCCTGGCAGCCAGCCATGGCGCAGGCGAAGCACGCCTCGCGCAAGCCTGGGCGCTGCTCTACAATGGCCGCCGCGACTCGGCGCAGGCTTTGGTACCGCGGCTAGCCACCGATTCGGCAGTGCGGCGGCAAGTCCGGCCACTGATTAGGGCTTTAGCTACTGGCTTGGTACCCAAATCGCCAGTAGTGCCATCTGTAGTTGGGACCTTAACTCTAACGCGCGCCCAGGAGGCTGAGCGGGCCAATAAGCCGCAAGCTGCCCAGCTTTACCAGCAAGTAGTGAAAGAAGCTCCTTTTAATGAGAATGCGGTATTATCGGCCGCGCGGTACTTCAGCCGCCACCGCGACGCCGGCGCCACGTACGAAACGCTGCGCCTGGGCCTGCTCGAAAATTCCCAATCGGCCGGCTTGCTGCAAGCTTACGCCCTGGCCGCCGCCGACGCGGGGCTCGCCGACATGGGCCAGTCAGCGCTGGCGCAATTGCGCCAGCGCCTTAGCCCGGCTGAGTACGCTAACTTGCTGACGCAATTTGCCGCCCGCCGAGCCGCGCACGCGGCCGCCGTAGCCTCGTTTGACCAGCCGCCCGCGCCCGTCCGCTAACTTCTTTCTTCCGCCGTATGTCCGCTGCTTCGCTTACGCCCTTCGTCATTCAGACTACTACTATCGCCAAGGAGTACGTGATGGGCACCGAGCATATTCACGCGTTGCGCTCAGTTAGTATCGACATCAAGCGCGGGGAGTACGTGGCATTTATGGGGCCGTCGGGCTCGGGTAAAAGCACGCTCATGAATATTGTGGGCTGCCTCGACACTCCCAGCCAGGGCCAGTACATTCTCAATGGCCAGGACGTGAGCCGTATGACCGACAACCAGCTGGCCGAGGTTCGCAACAAAGAAATTGGCTTCGTCTTCCAAACCTTCAACCTGCTGCCCCGCTCAACTTCACTCGAAAATGTGGCCCTGCCGCTCATCTACGCCGGCCTGAGCAAGCGCGAGCGCACCGACCGTGCCCTCGAAGCCCTGCGCTCGGTGGGGCTGGCCGACCGCGCCGGCCACCGCCCCAATGAGCTGAGCGGCGGCCAGCGCCAGCGCGTAGCCATTGCCCGGGCCCTCGTCAACAACCCCAGCGTGCTGCTGGCCGACGAGCCGACCGGGGCGCTCGACTCGAAAACCAGCTACGAAATTATGGGCTTGTTTGAGGCGCTGCACGCCAAAGGCAATACCATTATTATGGTGACCCACGAGGAAGATATTGCTCGCTATGCCCACCGCATCGTGCGCCTGCGCGACGGCCTCATCGAAACCGACGAGGCTAACCTGGAGATAGCCCGGCCCGATTTGGCGGTTAGCTGATAACTACTGGCGCTTAGCTCTTTTAGAAGAAACTAGCGATTCTGCGTATAAAAACTGCTAGCCAGTAGCGGTTAGCTAAAAGGCTGAAAAATGAAAATCTACACCAAAACCGGCGACCAGGGCCTGACCTCGCTTATCGGCGGCGCGCGCGTACCCAAGTCGAGCCTGCGCATCGACTGCTACGGTACCGTCGATGAGCTGAATTCCTATGTGGGCTTGCTGCGCGACCAGGACGTAAACGCCGCCCGCCGTGATCTACTCAAGGAAGTACAAGATCGCCTGTTTACCATCGGCTCGCACCTCGCCACCGACCCCGATAGGGAAGTGCACCAGCGCATTCCAGACCTGCACGCGGCCGACGTGGCGCTGCTCGAAACCGAGATGGACCAGATGAACGAGGACCTCGCCCCGCTGCGCGAATTTATTTTGCCCGGTGGGCACCCGGCCGTGTCGTTTGGGCACGTAGCGCGCTGTGTGTGCCGCCGCGCCGAGCGGTTGGTTATCGCGCTCCGCGAAGAATCGGTAGTAGAAGACTTAGTAGTTATGTATTTAAACCGGCTTTCAGACTACCTTTTTGTGTTGAGCCGGCAGATGGCCCACGAGCTGGGCGTGGCTGAGGTAACCTGGAAGCCCCGTACGTAGTTAGGCAAATACCCTAGCCGGCCGGGGCTAACTTGCCGGCCAGTTTCCACTTCTATCCTTATCCGCTTTTCCCATGCTCGACACGCTCACCATCGATATCCAGCCTACTACTGCCTCGCGCCTCGCCGAGCTGGACCCCGCCAATATGGAATTTGGCAAGCTCTTCGCCGACCACATGCTGGCTGTCGAGTTTGATGGCCGCGCGTGGCAGCAGCCGCGCATCGTGCCCTACGGCCCCCTCACGGTGAGCCCCGCCAACTCGGCGCTGCACTATGGCCAGGCCATTTTTGAAGGGATGAAGGCCTACCGGCAGGCCGATGGGAGCGTGGCCCTGTTTCGGCCCCTCGACAACTGGCGGCGCCTCAACGCTTCGGCCGAGCGCATGGCCATGGCGACCATCCCGGAAGATATTTTCTTGCAGGGCCTCATCGAGCTGGTGAAGCTCGATGCCGAGTGGGTACCCAATGCAGTGGGCAGCTCGCTCTACATCCGGCCCTTTATGTTTGCTACCGATGGCTTTTTGGGGGTTCGGCCTTCCGAGAAATACCACTTTGGCATCATTACCTGCCCGGTAGCTTCCTTCTTCACCAAGCCAGTACGGGTGCGCTTCGAGCAGAAATACGTGCGCGCTGCCCCGGGTGGCGCCGGCTACGCCAAGAATGCTGGCAACTACGGCGCCGCTATGCTGCCCAGCAAACTAGCGCAGCAGGAAGGTTACCACCAATTGCTCTGGACCGATGCCTCGGAGCACCAGTACGTAGAAGAATCGGGCGCGATGAACGTCATGTTTGTCATGGATGGCAAGCTGGTAACGCCAGCGCTTTCTACGTCTATTCTCGACGGTATTACGCGCCGCTCGGTGTTGCAGCTGGCCGCCGACTGGGGCATGCCTACTGAAGAGCGCCGGGTATCGAGCCGCGAGGTAATTGCGGCTTTGCAGGAAGGCCGCCTCACCGAGGCTTTCGGCGTAGGCACAGCCGCCACTATTGCCTCCATTGCTACTATCGGCTACGAAGGCCAAGACTACGACCTGCCGGCCGTAGCTGGGGATGCGTTTTCGCGTCGGGTAGGGGAGGCCCTCACCGCCATTCGGCTGGGCCAAGCCCCCGACCCCCACGGCTGGATGGTGAAAGTGACGGAGTAAAGCGCCCGTCGCGGGCTCTACCTCCTGTAGCTTGCGAGAAAAGGCAGGTCGGAAGCCCGGCCGGCCTTTTTTTGTTCGACCTTTGCCCGCGAATGGGGGATTCACCTATTCGCTCATTTTCTTATTCATCACCATGACCCAAGACCACATAAAGGACTTGAAGGGCCGCGCCGAGGCCCTGAGGAGGTATCTTTGACTACGATACTCGCAAGGAACAAGTAACGGACGCCGAAGCCGAAACGCTCGCCGCCGACTTCTGGGACGATTCGAAAGCCGCTGAGGCTAAGCTCAAGCAAATCAAGAGCATCAAAACCTGGACCGACGACTACGAGGCCGTGCAGCAGGCCGTAGCCGATACGGATGTCCTCTACGACTTCTATAAAGAGGGCGAGGCCAGCGAGGCCGAAATCCAAGCCGAATACGAGGCTACCCAAGCCAAAGTAGAAGCCTTGGAATTCAAGCGGATGCTCTCGGATGAGGAAGACCAACTCGCCGCCATCATCGACATTAACCCCGGCGCCGGGGGCACCGAAAGCCAGGACTGGGCAGAGATGCTCATGCGCATGTACATCATGTGGGGCGAAAGAAAAGGCTTCACAGTGAAGCAGCTAAGCTATCAGCCTGGGGAGGGCGCGGGTATTAAGTCGGCCTCGCTCGAAATTGATGGGCCATTTGCCTATGGCTACCTCAAAAGTGAAATCGGCGTGCACCGACTGGTGCGCATGTCGCCCTTCGATAGTAGTGGTCGGCGCCACACGTCGTTCGCCTCCGTGTTTGCTTATCCGGTAGTTGACGATACCATCACTATTGAAATCAATCCCGCCGATATTTCCTGGGATACCTTCCGGGCCGGCGGCGCGGGTGGCCAAAACGTGAATAAGGTAGAAACGGCCGTGCGCCTCACCCACGCGCCCAGCGGCATCATTATCGCTGTGCAAATTGAGCGCTCGCAGCTCATGAACAAGGAGCACGCCCTGCGCATGCTTAAGTCGCGCCTCTACCAGCAGGAAATGGACAAGCGTAACGCCGAGCGCGACAAAGTAGAAGCCACCAAGAAGCGCATCGATTTTGGCTCGCAGATTCGCAACTACGTGCTGCATCCTTACAAGCTCATCAAAGACTTGCGCACTGGCATCGAGCGCACCGACGTGCAGAACGTGCTCGACGGCGATTTAGATGACTATATAAAAGGCTATCTGATGCAAAATTAACCCCTTATCTACAAAGTGTAAATAAGGGGTCAGTAGAAATTTTTATGAAAAATCCTGGTTAGCCGCCAGGATTTTTTTCGTTTAAGCGGGAGGCTACGAAAGGGCCGGAAATCTGTTGGTAACTTGTTGATAACCTTGTAATGGTGAGAATAACCCTTCTCTTCAGTACGGAGAAAGTTCATCTTGAATCATGGTCTTTTCATAATACAGTCTGTGCTTTCTGCTTATACTTGTCGTGTTCGTTGCAAGTAATCTTATTTCGAATCACTCACCAAACCACTTCTACCATGAAGAAACACTTATTCTGGGTCATCCTGCTACTAGCTGGCATCTGCCAGCAGGCGTGGGCACAAGACCGAGCCATCTCTGGCAAGATTACTGACCGCGCTACCGGTCAGGGCTTGCCAGGGGTTACTATTATTGTGAAGGGCCAGCCAACTATCGGCACCTCGACCAATGCCGATGGTGCCTACTCACTGACGGTGCCAGCTAGTGCTACCACTCTGGTATATAGCTTTGTAGGCTACGCCACGCAGGAAGCTCCTATCACGGGAACCAATACGGTATCGCTGGCCCTAGCCAATGATACTAAGCAGCTCAACGAGGTAGTCGTGACGGCCCTCGGCGTAGAGCGTACCCGCAACTCGCTGGCCTACGCAGCTACGCAGGTTGATGGTGCCGACATCACAGTTGCCCGCAATCCTAACCCAGTTAACGGTCTGGAAGGCAAAGTAGCCGGTCTGGCTATCACGCAAAGCAACGGTCTGGGTGCTTCATCCAACGTGGTTATCCGCGGCACGAAGTCAGTTACAGGCAATAACCAGGCGCTATTCGTAGTGGACGGCGTGCCCATCAGCAACCAAAACGTAAGTACTGGCACTGGCGGAGTCAACAGTACTCAAGCATCGGGTGGCGTTGGCTATGATTTTGGTAACGCTGCTGCTGATATTAACCCCGACGACATTGCGAGCACTACTGTACTAAAAGGTGCTGCTGCTACGGCACTGTACGGCTCGCGTGCTGCCAACGGCGTTATTCTCATTACTACGAAGAAAGGCCGCCGGGGCTTTAACGTGACGGTTAACTCGGGCGTAACTCTAGGTCGGATAGATAAGAGCACTTTCATCAAGTATCAGAAGCAGTATGGCGCTGGCTACGGTGCGGGTTATGGTCCAAATTCTGATGCTTACTTCAATTCTGATGGTACCAACTTGGTTGCTCCTACCTCAGAAGACGCCTCTTATGGTGGAAGGTTCAACCCAGACTTGCTGGTCCGGCAGTGGTATTCTTATCAGCCCGGTGATGCCAACTATGGTGTAGCTACGCCGTGGGTAGCCGCTGATAATGATCCGAGCAGCTTCTTCCAAACGGCTGTTTCAACCCTTAATACGGTCACTATTGACGGTGGCAACGACCAGGGAACGTTTAAGCTGGGTTATAACAATAACATCGACCGGGGGGTGTTGCCTAACAGCAAAATCACCAAAAACACCCTCAACTTCGCTGGTTCGCTTAATATTACGCCCAAACTGACGATTAGCTCTACAGTTAACTTCACTGTTACTAGTGGTCTGGGGCGTTATGGCACGGGTTACAATTCGAATAACCCAATGACTAACTTCCGCGAGTGGTGGCAAACTAACGTGGATATTAAGCAGCAGAAAGAGGCCTACTTCCGCAACAATACTAACGCCACCTGGAACTACGCTAGTCCCGAAACAGGTGATATTTCGCCTATTTATTGGGACAACCCTTACTTTACGCGCTACCAAAACTACGAGAATGATTCCCGCTACCGTACGTTCGGTAATGTAATGGCCAATTATAAGGTCTTTAAAGGTTTCGAGATAGTAGGCCGTGTTACCGCTGACTCGTACGATGAAATGGTTGAGCAGCGTTTAGCAGTAGGTAGTGTCCCACAAAACTCGCAACCATCCTCCTACACGCGCTACAACCACACTGCTCGCGAATTCAACTATGACTTGTTTGCGAACGTTAACAAGTCGTTTGGTGAGAATTTTTCCCTGCGTGGGGTAGCTGGGGTGAACTTGCGTCGCCAGTACAACAGCTCTATCAACGCTACTACTAATGGCGGCTTAGTTATCGCTAGTCTCTACTCACTATCTAACTCGGTAAACTCTATCAATGCTCCTACTGAGTATGTATCCCAAGTTGGTGTAGATGGTGTATTTGTAAGCGCTACGTTGGGATACCGCGAGCGTATCTTCTTAGATCTGTCGAGCCGTGTTGATAAGTCAACTACGCTACCTCTGGCTAATAATACTTATTACTACCCATCGGCGGCTTTAGGCTACGTATTCTCTGAAGACTTGCGTGATGCCGCACCGTGGTTGTCGTATGGCAAGATTCGGGGTAACTATGCTGAAGTGGGCAATGATGCCCCGCCTTTTAGCGTAAACAATACTTACCGTAAGCCGGCTCCTTTTGGTAGCATACCCCTTTTCACGGTGCAAACTACTAGGAACAACCCTGACCTGAAGTCTGAACGTACCCGTAGCTACGAGTTGGGAGTTGAAACCTCCTTCCTAGAAAGCCGCTTAGGTCTGGAAGCCACGGTATACCAGACCAGTACTATCAACCAGATTCTCCCCATCAGTATTTCGGCGGCTACTGGTTACCTCACCCGCTATATCAACTCGGGTGAAGTACGCAATCGCGGTCTTGAACTGACGGCCTTCTTCGTACCGGTAAAAACTGAAAACTTCAACTGGCGCGTTGGTGTCAACTGGACGAAAAACCAAAACCGCGTTATATCACTATACGAAGCCAATGGGGTAGTAGTAGACAATTACCAAGTTGCAACCTACCAACAGGGAATTTCTTCCAACGCTACGGTTGGCCGGGCCTTCGGCTCGTTGCGTGGCACCAATTTCGTGTATAATGACAATGGCCAGAAAGAAGTAGGCGCCGATGGCTACTACCTCAGATCGGCCGCCTCCAGTGTTATTGGCGACCCCAACCCACGTTGGCGCGGTGGTATCACGAACACGATTACTTACAAGTCGATTTCGCTGAATTTCCTAATTGATATTAAGTCGGGTGGCTCGGTGTTCTCTCTTGACCGGGCATATGGTCTCGCCACCGGCCTACAGCCTGAAACCGCTGGTACTAACGACCTAGGTAATCCTTCACGTAACTCCATTGCTAATGGCGGTGGCGTGATTTTGGATGGGGTGAAAGTTGATGGTACTCCTAATACAACCCGGGTAGACAATACCAGCTACGGCCTTTATGGCTATGTGCACAACCCCAACGCAGCCTTTGTATATGATGCTAGCTTTGTAAAACTTCGGGAGGTAGCCCTGACGTTCGGCCTGCCGAAGGCTGCGCTGGCTAAGGTTTCTTTCTTGAAGGCAGCTGACATTTCCATAGTAGGTCGCAACTTGTGGATTATCCACAAGAACCTGCCTGATGCTGACCCTGAGGATTTCGCTAGCTCAGGAAATATCGGCCAAGGTTATCAGGTTGGTTCATATCCGGCCGTACGTACTGTGGGTGCTAACCTTCGTCTCAGCTTCTAATTGCTTATCTTACATATGAAAAAGTCAGCTATCCTTTCTTTAGCATCGCTATTACTGGCTACCGGTTGCGTTGACAGTCTAACCGACTATAACGTAGATCCCAAAAGTGCCTCTGTAGTGCCTGGAGTTACGTTGGTGTCCTCGGCCGAGCTGGGCCTAGCGCGCAATATGGCTAATGTCAGCGTAAACAGTAATGTGTTTGAACTGATAGTTCAATACTGGGCGGAAACAACTTACCCCGACGAAACGAACTACCTTTTCGAGGCGCGTAATATTCCCCGTACTTTCTGGCGCAACATGTACCTCGGCTCTACCAGTTCCTCTAATCTCCCAACCACACCACCGGGCGTGTTGGCCAACCTAGCTGAAGCAAAGAGTCTTATCACAGCCGACAATACGCTCGACGCCGATGTGAAGGCAAACCAACTAGCTTGTGCTGAAGTGCTGTCGGTTTATGCTTGGTCGGTATTAGTTAATACATTTGGCAACATTCCCTATACAGAAGCGTTGGACTATACCAAACCCCAGCCAAAGTATGACGATGCCGCTACTATCTATACCGATCTGTTTGCACGTCTCAATGCGGCAATAAAGGCCATGAACACTGGTAAGGGCGGCCTTGGTACTGCTGATATCATTTATGGTGGCAATATGACTTCTTGGATGCGGTTTGCCAACTCCCTAAAGCTACGTTTGGCAATTACCACAGCTGATGCCAACGCGGCTAATTCTAAGACGCAAGCTGAGCAAGCAGCATCTGGGGTGTTCACATCCAACGCGCAACAAGCTACTTTCGCCTTCACCTCAGTTTATCCGACTGCCAACCCTCTCTGGGAAAACTTGGTTCAGAGTGCTCGCCATGATTTCGTTGGTACTACTACTTTCGTAAACCAGCTGAATACATTAAGCGATCCCCGTCTGCCTCTGTATTTCCAACCTACTATTGCGGGGGTTAACAAAGGCGCATACTCGGGTGCTCCGACTGGTGCTGTTAACGTTTATACGCTAGCATCCACCCCCGGCACTCCTCTGAACAACCCAGCCTTTCCGGGTATGTTGGCATCCTATTCAGAAGTAGAGTTTCTACTAGCGGAAGCAGTTGAGCGCGGCTTTAATGTGGGTGGTACAGCTACTTCCCATTATAATGCTGCTATTACGGCTTCCATCGCCTATTGGGGTACTTTTGATGCTGCGAACAACTCGGCCTATTACAGTACGGCAGCGGCTACCTACCTCGCCCAACCAAGCGTAGCTTATACTACGGCTACCGGTACCTACAAGCAAAAGATTGGCATCCAGAAATGGATAGCGGAGTACATTCAGCCATTTCAGGCGTGGACCGACCAGCGTCGTCTAGATTACCCAGTTCTAGTTGCTCCGTCAACAGCACAATCGGGCTATCCGGAGCGTTTAGAGTATCCGGCTGAAGAGCAAAATCTCAACGCGGCTAATTACGCTGCTGCTGCTGCTGCTATTGGTGGCGATAAGGTAGAAACCAAAATATTCTGGGATAAATTCTAATTTCAACTATATCTCTTTTTAAAAAGGGCTGTCGGTATCGGCAGCCCTTTTTTTGTGATTATATGAAGAAGAAGACAATAAAACATGAGCTTAGTAATAAGAAGATTAGGTATACTACTAATGTTAAATTGACCTTTTCTCAGTAAGGCAGAGATAAAAATACGGTTGGCAAGCAGGCGGTTAAAAAGTAATCTTTTTAATAATCAGCACTCAAGCAAAATTATGGTAGTAACGGCTGCATATAAATCAGTCACTTCAGGACACAATCAGTAACTTGCGGCATCAACTAGTCCGTTTACAGCGGAAATAATCTTTTTTATCTCTTTCACCTTCATTATCTTCAATGAAAAGAGCCTTACTAATGAGCTTCCTGCTCATGGTTACGCTGTTCCAGGTAGCATTGGCCCAGACGCGGTCAATAGCAGGACGGGTAACGGACCAGAAAACGGGCGAGGGCCTGCCTGGCGTAACGGTTTTGCTAAAAGGCACGACCAACGGTATATCAACTAACTCAGATGGCGCTTTTACGCTAAATGTGCCCACTACGGGTGGTACGCTCGTTTTTAGCTCGGTTAACTACGTAACCCAAGAGCGCGCCATCGGCACCGAGTCACAGTTTGCCATTGGCCTAGCTCCAGATAATAAGGTGCTGAGCGAAGTAGTCGTGACGGGCTACGGTACACAAGAGCGCCGCGACTTGACGGGCTCTATTGCTTCTGTACAGGGTGAAGCAGTTGCTAACCTGGCTTCGCCAAGCTTTGCGCAGCAATTAGCTGGTCGTGCTGCCGGTGTACAGGTACAAACTCCTAGTGCATTACTAGGTCAGCAGCCGCGCATCCAGATTCGAGGTACTAACTCTATTTCTTCGGGCTCCTACCCATTGGTAGTAGTCGATGGCCAGCCAATCTTTACTGGTCAAGGTAGTGGCATAGATGCCAACGGCTCCAGCGGCCTAGCTGATATCAACCCCAACGATATTGAGTCATACGAGGTTTTAAAGGATGGTTCAGCTACTGCTATCTACGGTTCGCGGGCGGCCAACGGCGTTATCCTTATTACCACCAAGCATGGTCGCAAAGGCAAACCTTCGGTTACTTATGATAACTATATTGGTGTTGCTCAAACGTTGAAGCGCTATAAGCTGCTAGATGCCACAGACTTTGTCACGATTACTAATGAAAAGTATACCAACGCTGGTGTTACTGGGGTTGCGGTGCCTTACACAGACTCTAATGGCAACGCGGTGAGTACCGATTGGCAAAGTGAGATTTTTCGAACTGGTTTCCAACAAAATCACGCACTTACAGTATCGGGTGCTACTGACAAAACAAACTACTTTTTCTCAGCGGGCTTCACCGACCAGAGCGGGGTAATTAAGCCCAACTCGTTACAGCGTTTCTCTTTCCGGGCAAATATTGATAGCGAAATAAAAAGCTGGTTGCGAGTGGGCATGAATGTAGGCCTCACGCGCACGCAGACGATTGGTTTGAATAGCAGTACTAATGGCCTGTCTAGCAACGTAGGAGCTGCTTTGCTACTGTTACCCGATGTCCCTGCTCGTAACGCCGACGGTACGCCGTACATGACTTCGACCGGCGTACTTGGCCAGGGTAACAACACGCGGTTAATTAACTTCAACTATCCTAACCTTGACTTTTCCTTAGAGAACAATGTTTATCGCTCAACCAGCTATCGCATTCTAGCTAATGGCTACTTGGAAGCGGAACCGCTGAAAAACCTGCGCCTGCGTACGCAGCTTAGCACGGATACCCAATTAGAAGACGACTTTCTATACTACGACCCGCGCGCCGGGGATGGGTATAGTCAAAGGGGTTCAGTATACCAGCAGTTCAGCCCCAACATCCGTTGGAACTGGGTAAACACGGCTACCTATAACAACATCATTGCTGAAAACCACAAAATCAACGTGGTAGCTGGGGTGGAGTACCAGAAGACAACTGCTAGCTACTACTCCGCCAATGGCACTACGTTGTCGGACCGGGTGCTAGGGCAAAATGGGATTATTAGCAATTCAGTCATTAACCAGTACGTAGGTGGTGACTATTCCCAAACTGGCCTGCAATCTTATTTCGGTCGGGTGAACTACGCCTTCAAAGACCGTTACCTGGCTAGCCTCACCCTACGTTCGGACGCGCTTTCCTCGCTGGCTATTGGTCATCAGCGCGGTTGGTTCCCCGGCGGCTCGTTGGGCTGGCGTATATCACAGGAAGATTTCTTTAAGAACTCTTCGTTGGCTACTGTTTGGACGGACTTCAAACTTCGTGGTTCGTACGCACGCGTAGGCAATTCCAGTATTGGCACTTCCACTTATGGTAATTTCCCCTATGCTGGTCTTTACAACGCCGTGCAGTACGGCACGCAGCCGGGCATTGGTTATAGCCAGCTCAGTAACCCCAACTTGCAGTGGGAAACGTCGAAAAAGGAAGACTATGGGTTTGACTTAGCCTTCTTTGGTGGTCGCATCACGTTCTCGGCCGATTATTACCGTAATATCATCGACGGCCTTATCCTAGCCGTGCCGACACCTCCTTCGCTAGGGGTACCAAACAGTTCTTACAGCGCCAACCTTGGTGGCATGTACAACAAAGGTTTGGAACTGGTGCTCTCTACCCAAAACATCCGTAATGAGAATTTCACTTGGTCGTCGAGCGTAAACTTCTCGACCAACCGTAACCAGGTAACTTCCTTGGGTGAAAACAACAACCCGGTATACGGCGTGGGTAGCTATACTATCACGCAAGTAGGCCAGTCGATAAGCTCTATCTGGGGCTTCGATTACCAGGGCGTAAACTCAGCTAACGGTAACCCGCTTTACCGCAAGATTGATGGTACGCTGGTTCAAGGCAACATTGCCAACACGACCTACTATGTATATGATCCGAATAACCCGACCGCTCTTACCACGACTTCGTCGCTGGGCACGGCTGATAAAATTATTCTGGGCCAAACAAATCCCAAATTTTTCGGAGGCTTTGACAACACCTTTACCTATAAAGGTTTTGACCTAGATGTTTTTCTGCGCTACAACTTCGGCAACAAGATCATGAACGTTACGCGTCAGCAATTGCTACAGCAGACGTTCTTGAACAATGGCTCGGAAATCCTAGACCGCTGGCAGAAGCCTGGCGATATTACCAGCACTCCTCGCCTCTACTTAAACTCTACCGACTTCACCAATACGGCGGCCAACTCGTCATCGCGTTTCGTTGAGAGCGGCAACTTTGTGCGGGTGCAAAATATTACCCTCGGCTACACACTACCTGCCCGCTTGCTGTCCCCGATTGGCCTGAGCCGCGTGCGGGTATTTGGTCAAGTGCAGAACCTCTATACTTTCACTAAGTACAAAGGGGTTGATCCAGAAGTGAATACGTATTATTCTTCTACCGCTTCTACCAATTCTAACGCCTCTTCGGGTATCGACTATAATAGCAACCCACAACAGCGGGTGTTTACAGGCGGTGTGAACGTGGCTTTCTAACCTTTTGTACAGCTCATATCGATGAAAAATAGAATATCTTTTGCAGCCAGCAGCCAGCAGCGAGTGCGTGCTGCGCTCTTTACTCTGGCTCTAGGGTTGGGCGCTTGCCACGTAACGGATGTGGTACCGGTGGACGCCGTAGCAGAAACCGCTGTTTTCAGTGATGCATCGCACGTAGCTCTAGCAGTGACGGGCGTTTACGATGCCGCCCAGTCGGGTTATTATAATGGCAATAACACGAGTGCCGGAGTGCGGGGCTATCCATTTGGGGCGGCTGCCAATGAGCAGGGTGATATTCGGGGTGAAGATGTAATGGATGTAGCTGGCTTCTTCGCTATTGTTTATCAAAATAGCATTACCGCAACCAGCGCCAACATTGTCTACATGTGGGCAAACTGCTACTCAGTTATCAATAAGGCGAACACAGCTATTCAAGGTGTTCAGCAAGCCTCGGCAAACAACATAGTCTCTTCTGCCACAGCATTAGAATACGAGGGTGAGCTACGCTTTTTACGGGCTTTATCGCATTTAGAGTTGGTTGTCAATTTTTCTCGCCCTTATGCTGATGGCGCCGGCAACAAGCCCGGAGTGCCTTACCGCGTATCACCTACCAATTCTATAACGGGTACTACTGCCAACGCAACCCAGGGCCGAGGCACAGTAGCGGACGATTACACCGCTATGCTGGCTGACTTAGATTTTGCTGAAGCTAACTTGCCAGCTACTCGGCCAACCGCAGCTTACCCGACGGCTACTTATGGTACCTATGGATCGGCAACTCGCGCCACGAAAGGTGCTGCAATCGCCCTGAAACAACGTATTCGCTTGTACCAGGGAAACTGGGCATCAGCTATTACGGAGGGGAACAAGCTAGTTACCGGTACGGCTACATTCACTAGCCCTATCGGCAACTACGCGCTAATGGGTACGCAGCGCTCTGCCTTCGTGGCTGGAACTGCGACGGCTGAAAATGTTTTCTCGGTAGAGAATAGCTCGGCGGACAATGGCGGGGTGAATGGGGCCCTGGCTGCCGCTTACGCTACCACTGCTACCGGTGGCCGCTCACTGATCGCAATTAGCCCTAATCTGTATGATGCTTCCTTCTTCACTTGCAACGACCTGCGTCGTACAGTGATGATGCAGCCAGTAACTGCCTTGAAGATTTATGTTACGAATAAGTATACGGATGCAACTACTTACACAGACTTTGCACCTATTATTCGTTACGCTGAAGTACTGCTCAACCAAGCGGAAGCAATAGCCCGCACAGGTGGCAACGATGCTTTAGCCCTAAGTATGCTTAATGCGGTGCGTAACCGTTCGGTAACAACCACCGCCGACCAGTATGTAGCCGGTTCGCTGACAGGTACCAGCTTAGTGCGGGCTATCTTAAACGAACGCCGCGTAGAGTTTGTAGGCGAAGGCCTACGCTGGGGCGACATTTCGCGCTTGGCACTTGATGCTACTTATACGCCGCTTGCGAATGGCGGTATTCCAGCCAAATTCCTCGTTAGCCAAGTGACGTTACCTAGCTACGTCTGCGCTAGTCCGGCCTTGATAACCGGCCAGTCGCAGAAAGCTTTGGCTTATACTGATTATCGTTTCCTATGGCCTATTCCAAGCTCTGAAACGCAAACCAACCCGACATTAGCCGCCCAACAGAATCCTGGTTACTAGGTAACCCGATAAGTACTTGACATTAAAAAAGTCTCCAGCCAATTCAGCTGGAGACTTTTTTAATGTCATTTTGGTAAGATATCATCTAAGTAGTCAGCCAAAAGTAATCCAGTAGTCAGGGGAGCCAATGTCGTGGATGAGTTGGGTCACGGCTTGGAGCAGGGTATCGGGTGTTTGGTAGGCGGCGGGCGTGAGCCAGTAGTGCTT
>Ga0160429_1000280_pt1 | contig 57464 bp, 51 predicted proteins | sample SolpanmetagenomR_FD_108199 | JGI IMG/M metagenome (GOLD analysis project Ga0160429, IMG submission 108199) | Solar panel surface microbial communities from Lawrence Berkeley National Laboratory, California, USA - R | ecosystem: Engineered > Built environment > Solar panel > Unclassified ... | reverse complement strand
GCCATGGAAGTGATAGCGCACGTGCCCGGCGTTATCGAGATAGCCGGCGTAGACTCCGGGGCTTTCCGTCTGCTTTTGAAAGCCTACTTCGCGGGCTGATTTTGCATTTAACAGGCCTACAGCTTGGTAAACGGCTGTTTGGTAGGCTTGAATAAGTGCTATGACTTGCTGCTTGGCGGAAGACATTACAAAAAGGGACGAATTTATGGGGTGGGTCGTTTCGCGCGAAACGCACTGGTAGTTGGTGGGCTACCTCCTCGCTCATTCGTAGGCGAAATACCACGCGCTGCGCACGCGTTGCTGGGCGGTGGGCCGAAAGTACAAGTAGTCATGCTCGCCGCGCCAGTAGTAGACGAGCGAGTCGCCCCGCACCCGGTCCGGCCGACCCAGCACCTGTCGCAGCGTGAGCGCTGGTTGCCCATCGAGGCGCTCGCCGAGCACGCGCAGCAGCTGGTGGAAGTCGCTCCCAAACCGCGCGCAGGCCGGGCACTTTTGCCGTTTGAGGCGCCGGTACTCCGCCCCTAGTTGCGTGGTCGAAGTAGTGGGGAAAGCCTCCTTGTTGTAACGGCTCTGACAGCAGGCCGACACCTGGTCCTCACCCACTGTCGTTTGTGTGTGTGAAGCACATGCAGTGACACTACCTAGCCCGACGGCCAGCAGCCAGCGTACTTGGTTAAACAGCATAACGAGCTCGTAGTAAGACGGCTATTTAGCCTCAGCCGAAGCGAAGCTAGCACGCGCGCGGTGGACTAGGCGCTGGACCTGTTTTTGGGAGAAGGCCCCTCCCCTACGCGCCGTAAAGCCGAGCGCATTCAACTCCCCCGCAATAACCTCACAGCTCAGCCCCTGCGCGCGCCGGGCCAAAATCAACGCCGTAGCCTGCCGGATCCCCCCATGCTCCCGCGCATTGCGCTGGCGGGCCTCCAACCCCAGCTGCCGCGCATCCTCCGTTAGGTTGGCCGGCGTGCCGAGTTGCGCCCCCCGCGCCTTCTTAGCCTTGAGGGCATCCTTGGTGCGCTGAGAGATGGTCTCACGCTCGTGCTGGGCGATGACGGCGAAGAGCCCCACGGTAAGGGTATTGGCGTCGGGCATGTCGCAGCAGGCGAACTGCACCCCCGAGTCCCGCAAGGCCAGGATAAACCCCGCATTCCGACTCAGCCGGTCCAACTTGGCAATCAACAACACCCCACCCGCCGCCCGCGCCGCGGCGATCGCCGCGAGCAGTTGGGGCCGCTGATTCTTCTTGCCGCTTTCGACTTCCACGTACTCCCCCACCGGCGTATCCCCTTTCAGGAAGTTGACCACCGCCGCGCGTTGAGCATCGAGGCCGAGGCCGGAGTTGCCTTGTTTTTGAGTGGAGACGCGGTAGTAGGCGAAGTAGGTGGGCACGGGGTGGAAATGGTAGTTTCAGGCGAAGGTAGAGCGAAAAGACATTATTTAAACGCTCCTTCTTAAAACGTCTCGTTACGTAGCTTGCCGGCATGTTCTTACTGCCACTGCTGCTGGTGTGGGCCTTCCTCTTATCCCTGATGAACGGGGCCCTACTCGCCCGTAAGCGGTTTGCTCCCGCTAGTATCTGGCGAAAGGTGTTGCTGAGCATTGCGGGACTGCTACTAGGGCTTTTCGGATGGTCGGTTGCCGTAATCCTTCTAGCTGACAATTTGTGGTAGTACGATCAGCTGGTTAGTGCTGGCCTAGTGTTGCACACCTGTCGGAGCTAGGCTATTTGGGCAAGGCCTTCGTGCGAATAAGCAAGGGGTGCATCTGCTCAAAAAGAGAAGCTTGCGCTGTGTTAGTCACCCAGAACCCCAACTGGTTATTGTCTGCTTGTTAGGCTTTGGGCTTCGTCATACTCTCCCACACGCTGGCTACCCCCATGGCAGAGAGATACAGACGGATATCTTCGCAAGCATGAAAAACCTACTATGCTTCGGGACCAGCGTGTTACTTCTGACTTCCTGTGCGGTAACGAGGCCGACCCACAGCGCGGATCTGGTAGTCGTAAAAGTTTCAGAGGATGAAGGTTATCTACGCTTCGCTATTGCCCGAGGCAATGGAAAAGTAGAGATGCGGGACTATGTGGCGGCGGAGCTGAGTCGGCTGGGTGGGACACCAACCGATGGTCGAGCGGAAGCCACCCGGCAATTATTTGCGGAGCTTTTTCAGCAAGGCTATGTCTTAACCTGTAGTTACGGAGGCGGCGACCGTACCGGAACCTTAAACACACTGGTGTTTAGTAGATCCAGGTAAGAAGGCCTGGATGCGGGCTGTGCTACCACGCCGTCGCCCTATCGACTGACGAGGAATTTGGCTTGTTCCCATTTCTGGCCCGTGAAGAATCTCAAAAAGTAGACGCCGGTGGGAAAGCTACCCAACTGGATAGCCGCTTTATGCTGCACGGGAACCGCACGTAGCACGAGTTTACCCGTGACATCGGTGATAAAGAGTTCGGCTATTTTCCCTTCTAGCTCCACATGCAGCACGTCTGAGGTCGGGTTGGGGTAGCAGGTCCAGGCATACTCTTTGCTCTGCTTAGCCGGCTTGGGGGCTCTCGCGAGGGTATCGGCTACCGCTTGGTAGTGGCCCGAAAGCGTGCCGGGTTTGCTCGCCTTGCTAGCGAAGACCGTCTGGCAGTCGACCGTGTGGGCGTACCGGGTAATCAATTTAACCAAGAGGGTATTGAGCCGTTCGACGTCGAACTTGTCAGTGGTCGGCTTGATATGGGCATTGCCCACTCCACTGTCATCGGTAAGGAACACGTAGGTGCCATTGGTAGCTAGGGCCATCGCCCGCATCAGGTATTCCGTGCTCTTGTCCGTACCACTAGCTGCGATGGGAATGAGGCGGATGCCCTTGGCCGCCGCTTGGCGAATAGAGTGCTGTAGCGAGGCCAGGACCGCTGGCTCTTCATGCGGGGGCGCATCCAGGATGAGAAATAACAGCCGCGCCTTGGCCTGGGCAGACCAGGCCAGCGAGTTGAGCGCGACGGCTAAGGCCTGGTCGACGGCTTCGGGCGTGTCGCCTCCGCCATCGGCGCGCTGCTGGCCGATAAAGTCCAGCGTTTGGGCCACGTTGGCGCTCAGTGGGCTGGTGCGCGTCACATACGCATCCCCGGCATCGCGGTAGAAGACACTGCCCAGGTGCAGAGTGGAGGAAGCCAGCGAATCCTTCGTCTTGGCGATGACGTCCCCGAGTTCGGCTTGCAGGTAGCGAATTTCGTCTCCCATCGAGCCAGTGGCATCCACTACAAAAGCAATATCGACGAGCGAGGGGGCTACGCACGGCCGCGACACTCGCACCACGTTCAGGCCGTCCTGAAAACGGGTAGGGTGGCTCAGGGTATAGGGTTTGCCGTCTACGATTGCCTGCAGGGAGGCGACTTGTTGGCCCGCGGCCCCGGTAAAGAGGCCGTTCCAGAGTTCGCATTTGCCCGTGTTGTCACTCTGCGCCTGCCAGAGCAGCGAGTCCCGGCTGTCTTTTAAGTACACGGTGGCGCCTACTACGGGAAAGCCCTCTTCCGTGACGAGCTGCGCCGCGTAGCGTTCCAGGGGGCTAAGGTGCCAGCGGTGGCGCCACTCGTTCAAGTCCCGCTGGGCGATGTCGCCCCAGAGCGTCCACTTGCCAAAGTCGTTGAGCTCACCAGCCGTAAGCGTGCCCGCGCTCACGAGCGGTGCGCTGGCAGAAGAGAAGGCTTTGTCGCTGCTAGGGGCCCGCGGCGGGGCGGGGGCGCTGCTTACGCCGCGGATCCGGACCCCCGCCACGCGGCCCGCCAAGGCATCGCTTGTCTCCGACAGGGTCGAGACCGCGCCGCTCACGTGGTGTCTCGCTGTCGCTGCGTAGCCCACGACCACTACCTCCGATAGAGACTTGGTATCTTCTTGGAGCAACACGACCACCGCCGTATCCGATTTGGCTAGCGTCACCTCTTGGGTGGCGTAGCCCACAAAGGAGACCACCAGCCGCGGGGCGGGATGGGTAGTGACAAGCGAGAAGCGGCCGTTCGCGTCGGTGGAGGTTCCGTGATGGGTTCCTTTTTCTAGGACGGTCACGCCGGCCAGCGTAGCGCGGTCGCTGCGGGCGCGTACCACGCCCTTGACAGGGAAGGGCTGGGCATACCCGAAAACAGGCCCCAGCAGCAGGAACAGCAGTAGGCGTAGGTTCATAAGAAACGGGGGTGAGAGTGGGTGAGCGCGCGGGGGCCTTCTCAACGGCGAGCCATGCAGAGACTAGATGCCATGTCGTACCGCTTTGCATACGGGTGGCTAAAAAGAAGCAGGACCACTCGGATGCTGGTACCCAGATGGCCAGCTTAGGCATTCCTAAAAGCTGGCGAAGGTGGTTGATTTTTGGATAAATAGAGCTACTTTTATCCGAAAATCAGCCGCCTTCGCTCGATTCCTGCCTAATGGCCTATAAGAAGAAGTCCCTCAGTCCCCGCATTTGCACCCACTGTGGGGATCCCTACCAGGCCGTAGACCGGCGGCGGATGTACTGCGACCCCTCGTGCAAAACCCTGGCGAGTAACGCCCGGCGCCGAGCGGCGAGCGCTTCCGCTGCACCGGAGACGGAGCTGGCTACCCTGGCCGCCCCCGAGCCAACTGATACCCCAGCGGCTTCGCTGCCCTTTGACCTGCAAACGGTCGGGGTAGTGACCGTCGGCTCAGCCTTGGGTACGCTCGGCCTGCGGGTGGCCGATAAGCTGCTAAGTAGTCCGCCACCTGCTCCAAGCACCCCGGCCCTCCCGGTCTCCGTTTCCGTGGCCCCGGTGCGGGAAGATCCGGCCAACTGGTTTCCCGCGGCGGTGCTCGCCACGCCCGCCGCTTCCTTGCCCGTTACGCATCCGCAGTGGCCCACGCCGCAGCGCTGTTTGCAGCTCGAATACTTTGGGCGGCGCTTCTATTACCAGCCCACCCTGCGATGCCTCTTCTGGGAGTGTGCGCCCGGGCAGCTCTGGCCCTTGAACCAGCAAGCGGAGTTTACCCGGGTCTTCGAGTTAGACATCCCGCAATTGACACCTCCCCTCTTAAACGCTGCCGCGGCACCCCGGCGCTTGCCCAACGCCAATGAGTAAGGCTCGGGCGCGGAGTGGGGGAGGTGAAGCGATACCGGTCCGCTGCCCTGATTAGGACGGCTACAGCCTAGTAGCGCGAGTGCCTGTGAGCCTGCTAGGTCGGCCACTCAGGCACTCGCCTACTTTACGTATTGGAAATTATAAGACAGTTTTACTCAGCAGAAAGTATCTTCGTAAGTCATTGTCGGTTTAGTAGTTATCCTTTCGATTTTACAAGTTGAGGAGACTCATTCACAATATGTAAAATCACTTGCGATTAGATGATTGGGGGCAAACAGTAGTGTAGGGAGGCCGTTTTTGGACAGTTCGGCCTATTCGTAGGGGTCAGCAAAGTTGCGGGCGGCCTCTTCGGCAATTTGTTTGTTGAGGTAGCCAATCTGGCGAAGTGCATTTTGGCGGTAGTCGTCGAGGGCAAAAGTCGGCTCGGGCTGTCGGTCAATGGTTTTTATGACATCCTCCCATACTCTTTTGTCGGCCTCGTGCATGGGAATCCAACTTCCGCTGGCAGAACGCATGGACGGAAACAGGCTCAGCTTTTCAAACAGGTTATCAGGATTCTCGGGGTAGGTTTGGAATATTAGCTCCAAGGCAGACGTCAACTGTTCGGCGTGAGTATTGCGCACAACCTTGAAAAGTAGTTTTACAAGGCTCAAAGAGTCGGGACGGGATTTTATGATACGAAACACGAAACTGAGCATGCGTTCCTCCTGCTCCTGAACCAGGTCTCGTGGAAACAGGGATTTCATGATGTCTTTTACCTGCCACGAAGGTTGCTTAGATAATGAGGCGAGCAGTGCCTCAATCATAGGCTCATATTTGGGGTTCTTCCATAAGAATTTAAGCGGACGGCGTTCGTGCAAGGAAAGTGCATACGGCTCCTTCTTTTCCGAATCCAGTAGTTCAAGCAGGAAATCAGGCTCACGTTCTACCAGAATTGACAGTTCCTCGCAGTTCCAGTCGTGGTGTCTGGTGTGCTGATGCTGCCAGTGATAGTAGCGCTTCAGCAAGGGAAAATGCTCGTCAGAAAAGAAGCTACTGAATTCCTTGATAAGTCCCCAAGGCAGCTGGATGGTCGGGTTTTGTTCTGCTGTATCCAGAGAAATGGCCAATAGGTCAGGGTATAGTGAAGGAGCTACGGCTTCAAAATGGGATAGTTGATAAAGATTGAAGGACTTGGCTTCGGACTGAAAAACCCGCAGTAGCTCTTGGTACCATTCCAGAGAGATCTGGTTAGCAGGCAAATACCGAAGAAATAGCCATTGCCAAGATGGCTTGGCCTGGTAATCTGGTTGGCTGATTAGCGCGTAGTTTGCCTCTGGTTCGTGATGAGCCAAAGCTTTTATCATTTTCTGAGGAGTTAACAGGGCGGGATTTCCTGTATCGAGAAGGTAGGTTGCCACCCGTTTGCCGAGAGCAAAATCACGTTCTATTAATTCGTGAAAAATCTCAGCTATTGAATTGGTTAGCTGACTGTGCTGGTCCTGGTAGCCTGCTCCGGACGAAGGCAGTTCCTGGTAGAGCTGATGAAATTGGTCGATTAAGCGGGTGTACGAGGGAAAGCTTTTGAAATGCAGCTTTTTGGTGCGCACTAGGATATATGGGGTGCGTTTCTCTTCGTTGTATAAGCGGTCTAATTTGCGGTCAGAATGGTTTTTGTAAGGCTGGTCGTACGTGAGTAAGTCGTAGAGGCGATATAGTGACGGATGGAATTTCTTGCAGAGCTGCACAAAACCTGAGTGCGGCAATGCTTTTCCATACCAGTGATACCAAGCATGGTACTGTTGCACTAGGTAGCCGTGAGCAAAATTAGTGGGGTCGAGGTTTGCGTCCAGAAATGGGATAAGATGGTCGGCATCCCACTGGCGCCACTGTGGGCTCGTAGCAGCGTCGTGATGCTGGCTTTTGTATTCGTTGATGCCCTTGAGCACCAGTTCCGGCTGAGCTGGATAAAGGCCGAACAGTAATTGCCAGAGGGAAGCTCGCCAAGCTCCAACTATTTTATTTGGCTTGGGAAGTTCATCGGTCGTGAGGGTAATAGAGTTGCGGTTGTTGCCAGCTCTTGCGCCCTGGAATTTCGTGGCCAGGCAACCGGGCACTATATGCCCGATGAGCCATTGGTAGAACGGCGCATGCGCGGCAGAGTTGACGCCCATGCGAAGGACTTTTGCTACTGTTTCCGGAATATACAGTCCATGGCTTCGGTAGTTGTACCCATCGAAATGAGCAGTAGATTTTAGAAACTCCAGGGCTTTGGGAAAGTGGTCGGAGTGCTTGGCGGTAAATTCAATGAAAAGGCGTAATGCTTTGGGCAGTTCATCAAGGGGGTGGCCGCAGAGGTCTTTCAACACTTCATAGATAGGAGACTCATCGATGTATGTGTTGGCGTTTCGTTCGGGTACTGGGTAAGTAGCTGCTTCGAAAGCAGGCCAAGGAATGCCAGCCAGGTAGTGAGCTGCCTCAGTTAGAATCTGGGGAATGAGAAAGGGCCAGAAGACATGGTAGAAGCTCCATCGGTCTTTTTCGGATAGATGAGGCTGAGTTAACCATTGTTCTATCGGCTGCTGAAAACGGGACTCAATGTCTCGGTGGTTGAAGTCGTTGAGGCACCCGTTGAGGGTATCGATGACTCGGCTGCGCTGTGAAGCGAAGAAAAATTGGAGCAGCTTGGAGTAAGACAGTTGAGGCCTCTCAGATAGAAAATTTTTGTAGAAAACGAAGTTGCCAAGAATCTGGTCAGCACTCTTGGCAATCTCTCCTTCGTGAATGTCGACTAGTTCGGCGTCGTGCAAGTCTTGCACAGCGTTCCAAAATTGCTTGGGCGAAATGCCGAAAGCAGCTTCGATCAAGCGGGCTGTCTCGCTGTCGGAGTGGTGCACTACCCGAAAGAAATGCATGAGCGCAAACACCTGGCCGAGCAAGGGATTTGGGCTGCTGGCTAAATCGTCGAGGACTGGGCCGAAGTAGTCTTCGTAGAGGTCACGGAGATTGTGCAGCCGTTCGATTCGTTCGGCTTCGCGGGCAGCTTTTGCGGCCATAATGGCCAGCCGAGGACGGCCTTTGCTGAGCTGCTGGATGCGGCGGACGTAGTCGCCGTGGCGGATGCAGTACGGTTCGGCGGCGAGTAGCTCCTGAATAGCCTCATCGGATAGCGGCTGAATTTCGAGTGTTTCTTGTGGTGTGGAGTGGGCTATCCGTGCAACGCTATCACGCGCATAGTCGCGGACAGTGGCAATAATTTTGAGCGTGCCGGAGGTACGGGCACTTTGCTCGGCCAGAAGGGCGCTGAGGTAATGACTGATGCGGTTGGCATCATCGGCAACAATAACAATTTGCTTATCCGGACTTAAGGCGACCTGAAGGTCACGAAAGAAATCAGGTGACTTCTTGTCGAATATGAAATAGAGCTGGCGTTGCGTTGGTTGTTCTGCACAATATGCCTGGGCTACAGATAGAACGAGTTGCGTTTTGCCAACTCCAGCGGGCCCAGTGACCAGAATTAGGTTTGCGGTATCAAGTTTATCGCGCAGTTCAGCTTGTTCAGCATCACGGCCAACCAGGGTTTCAGTGAAGGGAGTGCTGCCAACTTGCCGCTCGTGGATGCTAATGAAGTCGGGGGCATGGATGAGCTGGCCACTGCCTAGGTCGAGGCCGATTAGGTCGGTGGCCAAGACAGGATATTCGAGGATATAGCGAGCTATTTCATCGATACCAATGAGCTCGAGGATGTAGCCTGCGGCATGAGCATGCGCATGAAGCGCCGCAGCTGTTTCCGGTGGGCATCGGCGGTTGAAAACTAGACAAATGCTCTCAACCTGGTCTGGGACAATGCTGGGCTGGGTACGGGTAATGCAATCGTGAAGGTCTTTCTGCAACTTGGCGGGCAGGTCTTTATCAGCGGTCGTGTAGGCCAGAAAGATGAAGCGTCCATCTGGTAACCGGCACCATGCATCTGGTACGCCGGTGCGGTCTTTGTCAGCACCAATCATGGCCCCCCATGATTGAATGCGCCAGTTTCTGAAGCGGGCCAGGTAGGTATCGCCGAGCTTTTGAAAAATAGCCGGGCTTAGAGTCAATAGCTTTTGCTCAATGTGGGTTAGCTGAGACATGGTAGATTGCTTTTGCTCAAGTCAAGGATTGAATTAGCAAGATTTGAATGTAGCATGCACTTGTGATTTAAGCGGTACTTAACAGTGGGCCTTGCAATCAATATGAAAACACGTAGCAGGGCCCTCATTAGATTCAAAACTGTCCTATACCTTATCCAAACCCTTCGAAAAACAATTCTTTTCTGAGCGCTTGTAGCACCGCACTCAATACCCACAGAAAGGCCATTTTTTGGGGTTTTTTCCGGGAGAGTAATTTGAACAGCACACAACCTGCTGACTGACGGGGTAAGGAGCATGAGCTAACGGGGCTTTTCTAGTTGAACTGCCGAACTTGCGCCTGTTTCCACTATCTGCTACTCGCTAAGCGTGCGTTCCGCTTGCGTCGGCTTTGCCCATGAGTTCAGTCCCCGCCGATTACCCGCAGTTTCTCACGGCCATCAAGCAGCGCGTACGGGCTGCCCAGTACCAGGCCCTACAGGCCGTCAACCGCGAGCAACTTCAACTCTACTGGGATCTTGGGCAGCTGATTGCCGAACGGCAGCAACAGGCGGGCTGGGGCAAGAAAATTGTGGAAACGTTGGCTCACGACCTGCAAACCGAATTTGTGGGCCTCAGCGGCTTTTCGGCTTCTAATCTGTGGCGTATGCGGGCGTTCTATCTGGCCTATGCCCAGGAGGAAGTTCTCGCACCACTGGTGCGAGAATTAGGCTGGAGTCTGAACGTGGCCATTTTGGAGAAAACGCATTCCGCGCACGAGCGCTTGTTCTATGTGAGCCAAGCGCGTCAACACCGCTGGACCAAAGCCACCTTGTTGCATCAATTGCAAGCCCAGGCCTACCAGAAAACTATCACGGCCCAGCACAACTTCGAGCAGACCTTGCCCCCAGCACAGCATGCCCCGGCCGTACTAGCTCTTAAAGACGAATACCTCTTTGACTTTCTGGAGCTGAGTGTACCACATTCCGAATATGAGTTGGAGCAGGCCTTGCTTAGCAACGTGCGGCGGTTTCTGAGCGAAATGGGCGGGGACTTCACCTTCATTGGCAATCAGTATCGGCTGGAGCTAGCGGGGCAGGAGTATTTCATTGACCTGCTGCTCTTCCACCGCGAACTACAATGCCTGGTAGCCATTGAGCTCAAGATTGACGAGTTTCGGCCTGAGTACGCGGGTAAGATGAACTTCTACCTCTCCGTGCTCAATGACACGGTGCGCAAGGCGCATGAGCAGCCCAGCATCGGCATTATCATCTGCCAGAGCAAGAACCGCACGGTAGTCGAGTTTGCCCTACGCGACGTCAACAAACCCATCGGCGTGGCCACCTACACTTATTCCGATACGCTGCCCAGCGAACTGCGTCCTTTCTTCCCCTCTAATGAAGAACTGGTTCGCCGCCTCGATGCCGTGACGGCGGCGTTGCAGGCCCCCCTGGGGAGCAAACCTGCGCCGCCTACCGGAGCTGATCAACCGGAATAAGCTGCCTTCGTTGCGCGAGCAGACTGGCTAGTAGCACCGGCAGCAGCTTGCTACTTAGTCCATTGCACGAACACATGCTCCTCCCCCGCGAGCTCCTCGTCGATGATGGCCGCGATAAGGGTCCAGTCTCCCCCAGCTAGCCCCGCACCGAGGGCCGGGTAGCCAATCCGGCAGCCGGCATACGCTTGCTTGACGCCTCGAAAGACTTGCCGAATGGCGGCATAATCTGCTTTTAGCCCGTTTCCACGCCACTGATATTGGGTATACCCATTGACGATAGTCAGCACTCTCTCTGGGACGTCTACGTGGGCCACGGAATAGGTGCCGAGTTTGGTGTGGTCCCCGGCTACTGTTGTGAGGTCGGCCTGGTAAGCCGCAGGAAACACCTGTTTGATAGTTTTGGCGATACCGGCTCCCATCTGGCAAAAGCAATTGCAGCCGTGCACGATCACGTCAAATTCGCCCGCTTTTGCTTTCTGGACTAAATCCCCTTGTTCCGTTTGCATCGCCCGTTTGCTGATTCGTTCCCAAGGTAAAACTAGCTTTCCTAAACGTGTCCTATAATTTCCAATATGTTAGACAAGTGGCAAACCTGTGAAAATGCCTCGCGGATAAGTCAGCCGGCACTGGTAGCCCCCAAGTAGCTACTCGGGGGCTACTTATCTCTCGTAGTCAGCGAGATAGCTGCTACTTTAGGTGGCCTACTTTACCTCTACCCCATCGCTACTCTGGCAGGGAGTGCGAATGGACCTTTCGCTACTTGCCTACCAAGAACAAATAGCTTCCAATTAGCGCCCCTGTTGGCCGGTGGGTCAGGCGCCACGTAGCGTGCGCCCAGCAGCCGGCTTAAATCGCTCACCAAGCGGTCTAAACCGGTCGCAACCTGTGTTGAACCGGTAGTGTAGGTCAGCTGCGTGAAGGCGAGGCAACTGGTGGGCGTTCGCAAGCCGGTTCCGAGCGGTTCCGGCGCTGGCCTGAGTGCGAAGGATAAGAAGGGGGTATCAGCTAGGCGTGGGGGCTAGTGCCGAACGCTAGCCAAGCTGTTGTGGGAAGCTGCCCCCGGCTAGAGCGAGCCACTAAAGCGGCGGTGAAGCGGCTCTTTACGCGTCTTGTTGAGCGGGGTGACCTCTTTTGCTGGCGCGCAAGAGGTCGGGAACAGCCCCTGCGCCGCCGGTCAAAGCGGCCTAAACCGGTCGCAAAGCGGGCAGAACCGCGGCGAACCGGTCGGGTAGCGCCGGGTATTTGCTGCGCAGTCGCCTAGCTCCCCGCTTCTCGTCTACCGCGCGCAAACCGGTAAGAACCGGTGCAAACCGGTGAGAACCGCTCCCAAATTGCGCCGAACCGGTTGGGTAGTTACGCGACTGCGCGGCAAATGTCCAGCGATAACCGCGCAATTCTTACCGGTTTGCACCGCTTCTTACCAGTTTGCGCGCGGTTTGCACCGCTTCTTACCAGTTTGCGCGCGGAGTCGCTGCGCAACTCCGGCTCTAAGCGCCTACAGGCGCCTGCTCAACCGCTTCGGGAGGACGCAAAAGGGTATCAGAAAAGCGTGGTGGCTGTTGCAGAACGCCCTTGAGGACTTTGGGGGGAGCTGCCAGCGGCCACATCAGGAAAGTAAACCGGCGGTAAGGCTGCTTTTAGCACGTCTCCGTACTACCTAAGACCACTAGCCGAACGAGGAGGAGCGTTCTGCAACAGCCACTTCTTTTCTGTTTGGTAGCGGGTCTTCGGGTGGCTCGATAGTAGCAAGCCAGGCAGTCAAACCGGCTCCAACTGCTTCCGAAAATCGCTCAAAACGCTCCGCAAAACGGCTCCAACGGCCTTCTAAGCTGCGCTGAACGCGTACCATTGACACTGGGCAGAAAACGGTTTAGACGTTTTTAGGAGCGGATGGAGCCGTTTTACGAAGCGTTTTGAGCGGTTTACAGGTGCCAGCTGTCTCGTCTGGCCATTGCCATAGCGGTTAGGAACGGTCAGAAACGGTTGAAAGCGGTCAGAAACGGTTTGCGAGCGGAGTCGCTGCGCGCCTCAGACTCCCCTCTCTTCTAGGCTTCCACCGACCGCTAAGTAGCTACTCGGTAGCTACTCGGATTCACTGCGCGAATTCGAGTATCAGCGGCCCTACCCCAGCTAGGCTCCAGCAGCTGGTCGTAGTTCTACGGATGGCCGCCCCCTAACAGGGACTTACGCCCCCGTTTAGCTCTGCGACGGAGTAGGCGGGAGTGGCGGGAGCGGGCTATTTTTGTTGCCCTTCTCTGACTGCGCGTGCCGAATCCCCTCCCCGCTACTTTACTTATCGAGGACCTGGTCGTCGAAGTCGTGCGCAAACCCGTGCGCCAGCTACGCCTCACCCTTCGCCCGCCGCTGGGGCAGCTGCGCGTGACCGTGCCACTGGGCACCCGCGAGGCCACCATTCGCGCGGTAGTACGCGGCAAGCAGGACTGGATTCGGCGCCACCAAGCCGCGATGCAGCAGCGCCCGCCCCTACCCGAGCTGCGCTACGAGACGGGCGAAACGCACTACTACCAAGGGCAAGCCTGGCGCCTGTGCGTGCACGAGCAGGCCGGCCGCGCCGCCGTGCGCCTGGTCCCGGACGAGGGGGTGCTCTATCTAAACGTGCCCGTAGGCGCGACGCGCGACCAGCGGGCGCTCGTGCTGGTGCGCTGGCGGCGCGCGCAGCTGCAAGCGCTGGTGCCGACGTTGCTGGCCAAGTGGGAGCCCGTGGTCGGGGCGCAGGCCGCGGCCTGGGGCATCAAGCAGATGAGCACGCGCTGGGGTACCTGCAATATCCGTGCGCGGCGTATCTGGCTGAGTCTGGAGCTGAGCCAATGGTCGCTGAGCTGCCTAGAGTACGTGCTGGTGCACGAGCTGACCCATTTGCACGAGCGCCTGCACACGCCGCGCTTCTGGCACCTAGTCGCGCAGGCCCTACCCACGTGGCAAACGCCTCACCAAGCCCTCAAACACGGCCACCTGGCAGCCCTAGCTGAACGGCTCGCTTAGGTACAGGACCATACGAGCTCGCTGGCTCCGAAAGGTGTGATTTTCTGAGACCCCTGCCTCTTGCTTTTTATAAGCTGTAGTTCGTCATTCACAGTAGGTTAAAGGGTTTTTTCAACACCACCAAATTCTTTGGTACGTCTAGTCAGCGCAACCAGCGGTCTTCGCATCCAGCAGGGCCGGCACTGATACTAGCTCAATATCCGTGAACGTCCGCAGGTAGGCTTCGATAAAAGCCTTGTGCCCGGCTCCGACAATGAGCAGGGCCCGGCCCCCGGCAATCGGGGCCGTCGCCTCCCGAATGGTTACCGCCATGCGCAAATTCTGCGCTTCCCAAGCAGCCACCCGTTGCCGCCCCACCCGGCCCAGTTTCTCGCTCCGCAGCAGTGACAGCCACTGCGCATCGGCGTCTAACGCGGCAAAGCGCGGCGAATTTTTCCACTTCAGCACGGGCATCACTTCGGCGGCGGTGGCCATCTTCATGGCTTCCTCCGGGATGGCGTGGAAGACAGGTGTGTTGTGGGTAAACAAGTCTAACTGGCCGGGTTCCGCCGTAACGGCGGCTTTGAAAGCGGCGAAGTCTGGCTGGGCCACGTCGCTGAGATGGTCCCCAGCTCCGTACACGCGCTCTAAGCCGAGGTCTGCCGCCAGACGAGCGGCCATGGAGGACATTTCGTTGCGTAGACTGGCCCACTGGGTAACTTGTTTGGCTAGTGCGGGAGAAATGCCATCGGCCCCGATGCGCTCCGCCGCCGGCAAACGCAGCCATTGCACAGCGGCGGATAAGGGTTCGGCCGCCGCGACAAACAAGCCAGCCAAGCGCCGCCGTTCGGCGGCGGTCAAGTCACCTTTTTTGCCTAGGTCATTGGCCTGCACCAGGGCCTGAGCAGCCGTCAGATGAAGGTCGGCTTGGGCTGTTTTCGCCATCTGCAAGGTTGGCCCGGCATACTTACCCGCATCGCCATGATAGGCCGCATACGCCTCTAAGCCCATGACCTGCTCCCCCGACAGGGCCTCCGTCAGAATAAGGTCTGGCTTGTAGCCGCGTAAGCGGCACAGGACCGGTTCGAGCCAAGCGATTTGAAACGTAGCCGGCGCGGTGTCGAGATGGTCGAGGCCAAAAATCATCACTTTGGTCGGCGCAATGGCTAGTTTTTGCTTAGCCGCCGCCGGGTCGAAGGCGTGTTGTTCCCTGCTGGCGGGTAGGTTTCGAGCAGAAGAGGGTCCTATTTGGGTTGCTTTACACGCCGACAATGCCAACAAAAGCCCAACTAGTAGTCTCCCCACAGGAGCTTTGCTGCCGAGTGAATGGGAGTCTAAATTGACCGCTTTTAACGCGCGTAATGAACTGATAAATTGTAATTTATCTGTACGGGTAGCTGACAGGGAAGGGGTTTTATACAAAAGAGACATCAATAAAAAACCTAGTACCAACTCAAAAAGCCGGCAATGTTTCTTCCTCGGTGGTGACGAGGAAGTTCAAGTGCTACAAATTGCAGCAAAAAGTTGAGCTAACAGTAAGTCTCAAAGATGCACTAAACGAGGGCCGCCTTAAAAAACAAGAGTTAAAATAGAAAAGTACCAACCCGAGCGCAGCGGCCGGACGGGCCGGAAACCACCCTTATTTCAAAACGTGTCCGCGAAGCCGCATTATCCTATGTTTGCCTGTGCCCCGTACTGAGGGCTGCTGAGAAGGAAAAGAGCGGAATAAGATTCACTCGTTATGGAGCTTAGAGCTCGTTTAACATGACAATCCCCGCTCTTTTCTAGGGCTACTTTGGACAGTTCCGTGAGGCCGCAGAGCTTGTATCAGGATAATAAAAGACTCCCTAGAATTCCTTTTTTAGCTATTCTTTTCACCCTCCATGCTTCCCACTATGACTCCCCAATTGCCCTTGCCGGTCGTCGGTATCGATGTGAGTAAAGCCACGTTGGCGGTCTGTTACCAGGTGAATGACCAAGTCAAGCACTTGGAAGTCAGTAATAATAAGCCCGGTTTTCAGCAGCTAGTCAAGACTTGCGGCGCACAGTGCCGGTTTGTGATGGAAGCCACTGGCACCTATAATCTGGCGCTGGCTTATCACTTACATGAGCAAGGTGGGCAGGTAGCGATACTCAACCCGCTCGTCATCAAGCGCTTCATTCAAATACACTTAAGCAAGGGCAAAAGTGACCGCAAAGATGCCCAGTGGTTGTTGCGCTACGGCCAGCAGCAACCGCTAAAGGTCTGGCAACCCGATGAAACAGTCTTGGTGGAGTGTCGACAACTCGAACAGGTAAACGAGCAACTGCTCAAGCAAAAGACCATGGTCAGTAATGCCCTCGAAGCGCTGCAACGCCAACCGATTATTAGCAAGCTGGCGTTGAAACGGCTGCAACAGACGCTCAAGACCTTGACCCAGCAAGTAGAAGCCGTCGAGGCGGAACTGCTCGCCTTGTTAGAAGCGCGCTTTGCCGCCCAGATGACGCTACTTTGCTCCATTCCCGGCATTGGGCGCAAGACGGCGGGCATGCTCCTGCTCTTTGCTGGTGGCTTCACCCACCTCGATAACTACCGGCAGTTGATTGCGATGGCTGGCTTATCACCCCGCGAACACACCTCGGGCACCAGTATCCGGGGCAAGGTGCGCATTACGAAGATGGGCGGTGGGCTGATTCGCGGCAAGCTCTTCATGTGCAGCTTCTCGGCCAAGAAAACGAACGCGGCTTGCCAGGCTCTCTTTGACCGGCTCGTAGCCAAGGGCAAGAACAAGAAGCTGGCCCTGATTGCCGTCTGCAACAAGCTCCTCAAGCAAGCCTTTGCCATTGTTAAATCAGGCGTGCCTTATCAAGTCACTTTTTGCTCAAAACTTGCTCCTAACCCTTGACTTTTAACACAGTTCTTGTTATTTGATTTTTCTAGAAGAGCACGAGATTAGTAACACGTTTGCAATGCCTCCAGAATCCTGTTCTCTCTTACCTAGGAAGGTATTTAGTTTCGAGTTTGTAAAACCCATGCCCTCCGCGCGTTTTGTACACATTGAATTGTAGACGGGTTTTCTAAACTTATCCGACTTCAATGCGGCCTGTTAGTACTTGGTGTCTGTCAGTTGCCCGGCGTTCACCACAACGAGCCTTTTCCTGGACTCCTAATCATCACGTTAAAAGTTGGTAAGGTTCGTAGGTGCTGTGCTAGCGCAAGTGGAGCGCCATAAAATGGTGCGTAACGTGCGTCAGATAGCCAGAAGGCTATTAGTCTTGCCTCTTCAGTAACCGGTGCAAAGGACTATGTGGCCGTAGTAGGGGATGCAAAGCAGCCCACGCGATGGTTTGGCTATACCCATGCATATCTGGTTCCGATTCATGCTCCGCGTAATAGGCCTCTAAGCCCACCGTTGTCACGGTAAAGCCTTGGTCGGGCAACGGTAGGTTGCCGTTCTTGCGCCAGAAATCGCGGTTGCGCGCACGAGCAGTATCGCCCATCGCCTGCTGGTGCAGCAATCGCAGCAGCTGGCGACGCCCACCGGGCCGCAGCTGGTCGAATAGACGCAGCTCGCGCCCTGTGCGTAGGTCGTAAAGGACTTGGCGGAAGTGACTCTCGTAATAGCGGCTACCTTCAGATTCTTCCCGCTCTTCCAAAGTATAAGCCAACAAGTTTGCTTCATTTAATTGCACATCCATAAACTGGTTGCTATGGGTTCTGGACTCTAGCCGTTGGGCCAGGGCCTTGCGGACTCGTTCGCGCTGGGAAGGCCAGGGACATTGCATCCGGGCTCTCGCCAAGCGCAGTGTGTCGGCCCCCAGTAGGTGGAGATACTCCCGACTTACGGAAGCCTGCACGGTATCTTCACCGTGGCGTATTGGTGGCCCCACCGTTTCCTCGTGCACAATCTCGTAGCGCAGGCAGTCCGAGTAATCTTCCTGCACCCGAAACGGCACCAGCCAGCGGCCTAGTGCGTAGGTGCCGGTGAGCAGTGGTCCCACGGGCTGTTCGGTGCACAGCTTCCTTTCTTGCTGGGAGCTGGTCGACCGGTCGATCCAGCCTATTTCTAGCGGCTGGCTGGCCGGGAAGCTGGACGACGGACTACTACCCAACGGCTGATTCGAATCGAGATACTCAAAATCCCACTCTAGGTTCGCACTCCCGACCACGGAAGCATAGGGCTGCGGGTACACTGTCACGGTTAGTTCTAGCTGCACTGGGCGATCACCAAGCAGGCCCCGATAGCGGTGGTAACCGCGCTGCGCAGCCGTGGGCAGCACCAAGTCTTGTGCCGTGAGGGCGAGTGGCATGGGGCCAGCTTTCGCTCTCGTTGTCGGGCTCGGTTTAGCGACCAAGATGGGGTGGGAAGGGGATGTTTCGCAGCCGCATACGGCCACGCACCCACCTAATAGCGCGTTTACCCACACCGAAGCGCGCAAGATTGTGCAGGTCGCACCTACTGGTTTCACTGAAAAAGAATGGACGGCATGAGCGGCAAATGTAGCACCTCCAATATCTTCGTTACCTACTTCAATTCGCTACTTTACCTAGCCGCCAAAGTGCCCTACCAAGCGGCGCAACGCGAGCGCTTGGAAACCGATACTTTCCCCCTGCTTTTCCGAGAAGTCCTGGTATCCTGAATGCAGTTTTTCTCTACTTGGCGGTCTTTACTAGCGACGACGCTCCTCTTCCTCCTCCTTACTGGCAGCTACCGAATGGCCGTGCACTGGCCGAGCCAGCGGCCCATCCAGGCCACTTTTCCAGCGAGCCTCGTCATGAACTCGACTGGCCGGGCGACCGGTGGACAAGTAGTACCGCCTCTAGCTAGGTCCTCGGTCACCACCGCTGAGCCGTCGGTGCCGCTACCCACCGACGCCCAGCTCGGTTACCATCGCTATGTGGGTACGATAGGCGGCCGCCCGGTGCTGGCCGAAACAACCCTGGAGTTGTGGGAAAACCCTTACCCCGACACGACGCTGCATGCCAAGTGGGAAGGTTCTTTTTACTACCGGGCTACCGGGCTAGGCGACTGGCTAGGCCAAGCCTCCAGGTTGCGAGCCGACCAATCGCTGGAAACGAACTACCAGAAGGTGGTTGGTCAAGCCTCTACCCCGCTAGCCGTAGTATGCGCCGACCAGCCCCCGGGTCCGCTGTTCACGGGCTGGTATACTCCCCCTGGCCAGCGGCAGGCGCTGCCTATCTCCCTGCGCGAGAGCTACGCCGATGGCGTGCGCTACGAGCTGCTGCATGAGGAAAGCTACGGGCCCGCCGAGCCAACCGCCCAGCGCGATGGCACACGCGACTCGGCTTCGGTGGCGCAGTATTACCTGCATCTACTGGACCCTGATACGCTGCGGCCGGCCCTTGCCCAGCTCCAATGCCCGCCACCCGCCGCCCGCCGCCGCGCCCGCCAGCGCCGCCTGCAGTATCGCACGTATGATTACTACACAGATGATATGCTGGTCACCCTCAACGAAGGGAGTCTGCTAGCTTACACGCGCTATGAGGTGCGGGGCGCCTACGGCAGCCGCTATGACCAAGAAGGCCGGCGCTGCTACTTGCTCGACCTGCGTACGGGCCGCCCGCTGTCGCTGGCCACGCAGTTGCGCCCCGGTGGGTGGCAGCAGGTGCAGCGGCTGCTCACGCACCAGGCTCTGGCCGATGCGGCCGACGCTAGCCACTGGGTGCAGGCCGGCCGCCTACCGCTGCCCCCCGGTGGCTTCGAGGTCACGCCTACCGGGTGGTTGGCCACCTATTCGGAGCCTCAATATGCGGAAGATTATTACACCTACAGCGTGACTTTAGACTGGGCTACATTGCGCCCGTTGCTGCGCGCTGGCAGCCCGCTGCAGCGCCTGCTACACCAGCGTAGGCTACCCTAGCTTGTTCTTTTTAACGGCCCCCTCTGCGTGCCCATTCCTTCTCTCTCCCGATTTCTGCTGTCGGCCACGGCCTTGCTGGTCTTTTTTGCCTGCGCTTATGGGGCAAGCGTCCGGTGGGCCAACCCGCCCGCCGGAGCCAGCAATCGGCCGGCTAGCTCCCTGACTTCGTCCACCACGCCGACTGGCCGTGTTGACGCAATTACCCAGGTATCTCCCCCGCGCCCGGTGATTGACGCCCCCGTCCACGACTCTACCGGGCTGGCTACTGCTCGCATCCACGTGGCGGCCCCTACGCAGCGTTACGTGGGCAACGTAGGCGGCGAGCCCGCCACCGTTGCGCTGCGCTGGGTGCGGCCCGATTCGGTGGTGGGCACCTGCTTTCTTTGGCGACGCGACACGGCCTACCCCCTGACGACTGCCTCGCGCCGCCAGCCCGGCCGCTTGCAGCTAGCAGAGCCGGTAACGATTTACCATCAGCCACCCACCGAGCCGGTGGCTTCGCTCGGTTACTGGCAGCTCACCAGCGGCCCCGGCCCCCAGCTGCGCGGCTATTGGCGCGACGCGTCCGGGCGGCAACTGCCCCTGGTATTGCACGAAAGCTACCAAGGCGCCGTGCGCTACACAGTAGAAACCTTCGCGGTTGTCGGTCCTTTCACGCAGCAAACCCAGCGGCGCCCCACGCACGCCAGCGACTTTTTGCGCCTGCTGGGGCCAGCGGCGCACTCTCCCCTGGCCCGGGAGCTCTACCCGAGCCGGGCCGAGCGGCGGGCCCTGGTGCTCGACAACGAAGGCGAAGCTTTCTGTACCAGCACGATAGAAGTAAAGCTCAATGACTTCGACTTGCTCAGCTATTATCAGTTCGACGTCATCGACCCGTTCGAAGGCCAAAACGACCTGGGGTTAACCGCCACCTTGTTGGACCTGCGCACCGGCCGCGAGCTCTCGGTGGCTAGCCAGCTGCGGCCGGGCTACCAGCAGCCCCTGCGCCGGCTGCTGACCTGGCAACTGCAACACAACCCGCAGTGCAACTACCTGGAGCCCGGGCAGCATCCGGCCGATGCGCGCGCCTGGGGCTGGCGCGATGCACGCGGGCAGCTCACCTCCCTGGTGAGCTTGCCGACCAACGGTGAAGCTTTGGCGCTGACGGGCCCCGGGCTGGAGGCTACATATTATGGCGACACCCTATTCGGCGGCGGGGAGCCGTCGGAACCCCGCTACTCGGTGCTCGTGCCCTACCAGGCCCTGCGCCCCTTGGTGCGCCCCGGTACTCCCTTAGCGCGCATGCTGCAAGCCCGCGGGTTGTGGTAAGCGCTTCTATTTGCTCTCCTTCCAACTTCCTGATGCACTTTCTTCGCCGCTTCGGTAGACCACTCCTCGTGAGTGGCAGCCTGCTAACGGGGTGTCAACCGGACCACCCGACCACTACCCAGGCCCCCGCCACCGTGCCCGCGATAGCCCCACGCAGCCCAGCTCCTAGCGTAGTGCCAGTTCCCACGCCGGCTCCCTCACCGGCGCTATATGTGGCACCTGGGCTCATTCGGTACCCAGCTTATCTGTGGAAGCGGGCAGACATTGCCGGAGACTACCGGCCGCATCCTATCCCCATGACTTTTTCGCGGCTGCGCACCATCCACCACGTGCGGCGCTACGCCGGCTGGGCAGGTCCGTATCGCGCCACGGTAGAGCTCGCCTGGCAGCGCCCCGATTCCGTGTCCGGCAACTGCCACCTGACCCAACCAGGGCGGTCGCTACAGCTAACGCTCGCCACCGACCGCCACCGCGCCTACCCCGGCCGCATGGTCCTCACACTCGTGCAGGAGAAGCCCGCGCAAGTGGCTGGTACCTGGCACTTGGCTGGCTGGCCTGCCTCAGTGCTGACTGGCACCTGGGTGGATGCCACCGGGCACCGGTATCGCCTGCGTTTGCGGGAGCACTACGCCGGCGCGGTGCCCTATAATGTGGAGCGATTGGTGTTGCAGGGGGGCCGGTCGGTGGCCTTGGAGGAGGACCCGCGCGATACGCGCGTGCCATTCCAATACCAGGAATACTTACACCTGCTCGGCCCTGCGAGGCGCTGGCCGGCTCTGTGGCAGCGGCTGGCCCCGCCGCTGGCTGTGCGCCGCCGCCAGTTGCCGGCGGCGTACGAGCACGAGCGCACGTATGGGGGCATTGCCGTGCGGCTCAATGCCAACTACCTACTCAGCTACCAGACGTTGTACCTGGCCGACCCCTGCGGGGGCCGCCCACAGCCCGGCGTCAAAAGCTTCTTAGTGGACTTGCGCAACGGCCACGACCTGACGCTAGCCAGTCAGCTGCGGCCTGACTACGAGTTGCCGCTGCGCCGCGTGCTAACCCGCCAGCTACTGGCCGAGGCCGTCGGCTACGACGATAGCGGCGATATGGCTCGCCGAATAGCCCACGTATTGAAGAAAAACACCCTCGCCGGCAGCGAGCCGCTAGTAGAACTGCCCCTCAGCATCCCAGAGTCGCTCACCGACGAGGACCTACTGCTCACTGACCAAGGTCTGGAAGCCTCGTTTTCGGACGTAGCGGTCTTGGGAAACTTATGGTCCCGCTTCACGCCCACGACCGTGATTCCTTATGCCGAGCTGCGTCCACTCGTGCGCCCGGGCACGCCGCTAGCCCGGTTGCTACAGGCGCGAGGCCTGTGGTAATCCCATTCATAGTAAGTAGTCTGTTCGTTTATGCCACTATCCATTAAGCTAAGAGTTTTGCTGGCGGCCACAGTCCTACAGCTGGTATTGGCCAGTAGTTATGAGCTGGCCGTGCAGGGGGCACCCAGGGTACCATCCACAGCCGAACGCAAGGGCGTGACGCGGCCGGGGGCTGACCGGCAGCCAGCTTCTACGCCGCCCGAGGCGCCCCCAGCCGCGACTTCCGAGGTGCTTCCGTGCCCCGCCCGCTTCGCTTCGTACCACCGGACTCCCTTAATCGGCCGCCCGTAGCCCTGCATCGCTACGTAGGCACGGTGGGCGGGCAGCCCGCCACCGTGCTGCTCCACTGGTCAACTAAGTTAGGCAGCTTGAGGGGCAGCTTCTACCTGCACCGAGGCGGACCGCAACACACGTTGACGTTCCGCAGTAGACCTCGCCGCCCGCCCATTTTAGATGTGACTAACCATATTGCCCTCACGGACGATGAGCTGGACGGTGACTTGGGTACTTGGCAACTCACCGGCTGGCCCGGTCCAGTGCTGCATGGCACCTGGCGCACCCACACGGGTACTCTACCCGTGTGGGTACGCGAAAGCTACACCAGGGGCGTGCGGCTGGCCGTGCACACGCTGCAGTTAGCAGGAGGGCAGTCATATCCCGCGTCGCCCCAGTCCGGCCCGGCGTGCGAGGGCGGCAGCTATACTTACGACTACGTGCAGTTTCCAACTCCCGAGGCGGTAGCACCGGCCCTGCGGCGCGCTATTGGTTCGCCCCCCGCCGCCGCCTACGAGCCGCTTATGAGGATGTGCGCTCACAAAGCCGAGAAATCGTCGATTTTCTGCTTGATGACTTTAATATGCTGAGCTACCAGGTGGAGTGCAGTAGTACAATGGCGGGCGATGGGGGTAAGGGCGATGACTGGGTGGAATATTACTTATTTGACTTGGTAAGCGGTCGGGAGCTAACGCTAGCCAGCCAGTTGCGGCCCGGCTACGAACGACCGTTGTGGCGGCTCGAACAGCGGCACCTGTTGCACGACCCTCAATTTGACTTTATAAACCGCGCGCATCAGGCCGCCTGGAACTGGCAGGCTGCGAGCGATAAGGCCGCCCAGCCAGCGCCAGGGCGCGCTGCCGTGCCCGACCAAGTGCAAGACCATACTACCCCTGAACGTCTAACAGGTAGTGGCCTGGAGATTACCTACCTGGCCGGCAGCCTCTACGACAGCCACGAGCCAGGAGGCTATAAACGTAAACATACCCTTGTCATTCCCTATACCGAACTACGGCCGCTCGTGTGCCCTGGCACGCCGCTAGCCCGCATGCTGCAAGCCCGAGGTATGTGGTAAGCACCCGTACTTTTAAAGCAGGTTATGAACAGTCTATTTACCCACTGCCTACTGATTGCTGCTAGTCTACCCTTTATCCCTGTCAGATGGGCAGTGGATACGCAACCTCCGCCTAAGCAGGTTCCCTTGCCCCGCAGCCAGCGCGTGCGCGTCAATGATACCCTGGCGCTCATCTTCAGCCGGCCCTACGGTAGATTCACCGTAGCTGAGCGGCCTACGTTGCTGTGGGGTCGGGCAGTGCTGCATGGGCGCCGGGGCTACCGGCAAGACCTAGCCGACGGCCTGCTAGACCTGTACTCAGCCAGGAGTGTGGTCGTGCACCACCGACCCGACGTGCTGCATATCGAGCGCTGGCGCAAGCCATCTCCCCCGGCCCTGGAGGCAGGCCAGCCCCCGGCCCTCGACTACCGGGACTTCGTCTATTATGCCTGGGATGTGCGCTACCGAACGAATACTACTTACCTGGATGCCGACCTAGCAGAACTACCCATCCGCGAGTACCGGGATTTCTTACGGGACCCAGACACCCAGGTGCACGCCTACCACCTCCCTCCCTACTGGCTGACGCGGGAGCGGGCCCGTGCGCGGCGTACCCACCGCCTACCCCAGGCGCACCGCCTAGCGCAATACTTGGCCTTGAGCCGCTGCATAGAGACAGCTTACTACCCCCAGTTGACGCGGCTGCTACAGGCCTACGCCGCCTGCCCCATGCCCGCAGCTACGGCCCGGCAAGTAGCTCAGGCCCAGCGCACTCTAGCCCAGGTCCACTAGCCTACTGTATTCGAGGTCTTGTGCGTGCCTAGCAACCTTTGAGTTAGGTCATGAAAGGTGCACCTTTCTGTCGCATCAGTTTTAGCCTTTCAAAACCCCCGCCACGCACTGGAAACGCAGGTAGGGTGGACTTTCTGAGCTACTTGCTCGGGAAGGGCCTTTTTGAGCCTGCCGATTATTTATCTTAGCCCTCATGGATGATTTTCAGCGGCTGGTCGGTGAGCAACTCAGTGCTGTGTGTTTTGTGCAGGACTACTTGCAATTAGAGTTTGATGGCTACAAGCTCACTACCTATACCACACCCCTTGTCGAGACTACGCCTAATGAGTGGATGGCCTACGAACACGACCAGTATAAGAATCGACTGTGCCGCTTCATTGCACAACGGGTCGAACGGCTGATTTGCGAACCGGACCGCATCCTCCTCACTTTCCAACACGGTGAGGAACGCCTCTGTCTTCCGCTGCATAAGGACCGGGATAATGTGTATTACACAGATTTTGAGGCGCGCTGGTTTGTGCTATAAAATGAGCGTTCAAGCTTTCAGGTTGAGATTCGCTGGTCCGTTTGAAAAACCCTCTCGCAAAACGGCTCTGAAAACGGGGTTTTCGGGGCCGTTGGCGTAGGTAGGGAAGTCATTCGGAAAACAGTAGGTTTGCGAACCATGAATGTATTCCACTTGGAGAATCAGATTCAGCCTAAGCTCGCTGTACAGCTAGAGCCCTGGGCAGAGATATACTACCTGCGCCTAGGTGAAACATTGAAGCTGGAGCAGCCACCTGAGTTAAAGGGAGGCTATCATGTCATTTTCTATGAAGCAGATTCAGTATCCGTCTTAATTGACGGGGAATTTGATTATCCACTCGTTTTTATTGATGACAAAGAAGCCACGCCATTCAATGATTTCGTAGTTTATCCCCAATCACAATAAGTGGATTTTGTCCTAGTCCAAAAAAGGCTCGTTCAATTAACGTTATAAACCCGGCTTTGTCACCTTTGACAAGGCTCGTTTAGAAAATGTGACAAATGCCCCAAACGGGTATTTTCCTGTTTTTAAGAATAATCTCCTGCGACAATACTTCGATTGCGGGCGGCGGCATAGGGCCACGAAATTGCCTGCGGAGGCGTCTTGTAGAAGCGATAGGCTAGCTCCATCTGCCGAGCCGCCTCTTCGACTGGTACCCGGCCAGTTGCGGTGCCTAAGCCCGGGCAAAGCACCGTCTGAATACGCTGCTGCACCTGGTTAAAAGCTTGAACAGCCTCTAGCATCGCCTTCATGGCCAAGTACACGTTTTCCGTTTGATGAATTGGCCTAGGTACCCGCATCGTTGGGGTATGGGCCACGAAAGGATGCCGAGGATGCTGCGTCTCCACAATGAAACTGGTGCCAACAGGCTGCTCGCCCGTATACTGGGCTAGAATGCGTTGCTGCACCCGTTCTTGAAGCGAAGCACCGAAGTAGTTGCGAATAGCCAAATCGACCCCGCCATCCATTAGCCCAAAGGAGTTCGCGGCGCTAACCATACAGTCATAGTCAGGAACCTGCTCGAAGCGGCCAGGAAAAACCGCTACCTCTGGGTAGGCGTGGAACGCAGTGCGCCAAGCAGTGCAGAGCGACTCATTCGGGTCTACAAGAATTAATCGCTGCATAGGTAACAGGTAGTTAAATAAGCAAAGGACGAAAATTGCCCTGGTAGTCCGGTAACGCAGATTATGTTCAATGGACCGCGCTTTCCTCGTGCCGGCCGGCCCTAGTGAGGGACCATAGCATATTCACTTGCCTAGGAATACGGGTGAGTACAGGCTGATTTGGGTACGTATCAGCTTTCGCTTGTCGACTACTAGCCGCCTTCAGCTTGCGTGTTGCTACCACTTCTGAGAGCACGGATGTAGAACCACCGTAAAAGTAACAGACCATTTCATTTATCAACACCATCTAATTGACTATCAATAGTAATTACTCCAACAAGCCCCCCTTAAGCAGACTTTTGTTTTTCTGCTTCACGCCGTTTCTTCTCACGCAATAGAAGCATGCGGACTAGACCGGAGAGGCTAATACCGTCCTCTGCAGCCATCTCGTGGCTGATCCTTAACAACTCAGGGTCAAGTTGCAGATTGAGTTGCCGCTTTCCTGTTGTTTCCTGATTTCTGGGCATGCCACAAAAATAAGGGCATGGGTACTACAAAATTTGTTTCGAAGTACTTGTGTTCTGTAATAATTATAGTACCTTTGTTCCGTTCGAATGAACACCCACTCAGTAGTAAGCAAAAGAGACCATCCCCGGCAAGGGATGGCCTCCGATATAGCACCTGTTTAGAGCAGGCACTACGGTTGGGTTTGTTGTCAACCCTAATCCAAAAATACATGGCAAACCATGTAAGTGGGATAAGTACGCTTATAAGCGTACCCCCATCTTCTCTGGGCAAGCGTCGCCAGCACGGCCTTTTGCCCCTCATCGGCAACCCCCTTTTCAGCGAAGCTGAGCAGCTTCGGGCCAACCATTTCGTCCACGAAAGCGAGGATATCGCCCGTCTTACTCGCTGGGGCGCAAGCGTCCTAGCCGAAGTCGCCTGGCGTCAAGCTGAAGCTGCCCGCCAGCGCCGCGACCTCGCCACGGGTACCACATTACATCAGCTGGATTCCACCAGCTTCCGCAGTCACCGCTCCCGCCTACGCCAGGCCGCCCCGAGCTGGGTACCCGGTGCTTGCTTCCCCGACCGGTCCGACCGCCGGGCCGGTACGTTCGACCGCCGGGTCGTCGCCAGCTTTCAACCGGCCGACGCGCTCACCTTTGCCGACCTACTTAGCCAGCCAGCACGATGAGCTACCGCCGCGACCTCAAGCTGCTGCGCCGCGCTCAGAAGCGGGCCAAGCGTCAACTGCGTCAACTCGCTGAGCTAGAGCTCACCGGGCTAACCGCCGTCACGCTCCATGCGCACACCCGGCAGGTGACCGTCATGCTCACTTCCGCCACAGGGGCTCCTTTTACGGATACGCTCCGGGAGGCCCTGCGCGAGCGCCGGCAGGCCCTGCAAGTCGAAGCCCAGCAACTCCTGCTTACCTGGCTGGAAGACGCGCGGCTACGCGAGCGCCCCGCCTCGGCCACCAGCCCGCCGCTGCCCTAGCAGCTTCCCGACCCTACTGAATACGTCCCGCGGCTGGCTACCCAGCGGCTGGTCCCCTCATGCTCCATCCACTTTCTACTTATTACTACGCTATGTTCTCCCCCACTGCCCTGCTCCTGCCCTATGCGCAGGCTACGGCTAACCAACAATCCCAGGCCCTACATTGCCTGCAAGCCCGCTTGCAACGCCACTTTCCGACCCTGCCCGAACGCTCCTTCATCCGCACGCTGGCGGAGTGTGAACCCGCGCTGTTGCTCACCGGGACGCAAGTATCGCTCGCCCACCCCGAGTTGACTCAATTGGTTCAGTACCTGGGTAACGCCCCCGAATTGCCGGTGCTCGACCCGCCGCTCTACGGCTGGTCGGCGCTGGAGCTAGCCCAGTACATGCTGCATACCAACGAGCTAGTGGTAAGCGCGCTCACTGAGCTGGCCTGCACGCTGAACATTCGTTGCGGTCCTCACCTCGGGGCGCTGCTACGACGCCTCGCCCGACCCTACCCGCTGGCCGAGCAGGTGGTGCAGGCCCAGCTTTGGGGTTTACCCGGCAGCCCCCGACTACCCCTGGGCATCCCCGGTGGGGGCCCCGCGCCCGGTAGCCTGGTAGTCGAGCACCTGCTCCAAAGGCTTATTTCATAAGCTTACCAGCCACTAAGACAGGGGATTATCAACTAAACCAGGAGGAAGCTTCCAGCGCTGAAATTGCTTCCTAGTTTGTTTGATAATCTCCTGCTTACGAATGACTTGGCTAAGTGGCACTCACCAAAGCTGATTAGGTAATTCGCAGCGCGCAGCCCAAAGCCAGCGGTGCCCCCTTCGAAAGCGAGTTCTTATCCGGTAGCAACTCATTTTGCCGCGGGCGAGGACCGACTGGATACCCTCTTTGGTCGACTACGGCTACTTCTGTTCCTCCCTACGCGGGGTGCGACTGCAAACTCAACCTAATTTTAGCGCCTTACCCGTTGCTAGTGGACCACTCCACGGGCAGTCCCCCCACCAAGCCCTTGCTGCATGCTTCTTAAACCGGAACTACCCGTCGCTGTGCGCGGCCTCATCACGCAGGCGCGGGCCGAGGCCGTGCAGGCGGTCGATGCCAAGCGAGTGCACCTGTACTGGCACATCGGGCGGATGATAGTAGAGGAAGAGCAGCAGGGAGCCGACCGGGCGGCCTACGGCACGTTTCTGGTACAAGGCTTGGCCGACACGTTGCAGCCACAATTCGGCAGCGGCTTCTCGCGGCGGCAGCTGTATTGGTACGTGCAGTTTTACCGGACTTTCCCAATTGTGTCCGCAGTGCGGACACAATTCAGCTGGACGCATTACAAAACGATTATCAGCCTGGATAACAGCGATAAGCGCGAGTTTTACCTAGCTGAAGCGACCAAAAATAATTGGTCGGCTCGGCAGCTGGAGCGGCAGGTCAACAGCCAGCTCTTCGAGCGCCTGCTGTTGAGCAGCGATGTGGCCGCGGTGCTCGCCGTGGCCCGCCAGGAAAAGCTGCCCACGGAGGCCCGCGACATCATCAAGGACACGATGGTGCTGGAATTTCTGGGCCTCAAGCGGGAAGCCGCCTATTACGAGCGCGACCTGGAAACCGCTCTGATAACGCACTTGCAGGAATTTCTACTGGAGTTGGGCAACGGCTTCTCGTTCGTGGCCCGGCAGCAACGCCTGCACCTCGACGGCGACGACTTCTTTGTGGACCTGGTGTTTTACAACCGGCTGCTTCAGTGCTTCGTGCTGGTCGAAATCAAGACCGAAAAGCTCACGCACCAGGACCTGGGCCAGTTCCAGATGTACGTCAACTACTACGACCGCCTGGAAAAGCTGCCCCATGAGAACCCCACCATCGGCATCCTGCTCTGCGCCGACAAGAACGACGCGGTGGTGAAAATTAGCCTCCCGGCCGATAACCAGACCATTGTGGCCAGCAAGTATCAGCTGTATCTGCCCACGCAGCAGCAACTGCTGGCAGAGGTGCGGAAGGAAATTGATAAGCTGGACCAGTCATAGTCGGCCTTCAGTCAGTGGGTAGACTACGAAAAGTCAGGCTAAGTATATTCCGGTACCGCTAGTGGGCATCTTAGTGCGCTCATAATGAGCAGCTACAAACGCCCGGAAAAAGCGCTGCCACGCGCTGAAAATGGCCTCCTGAAAACTACATAGTTAAGGCTCTCTGCTTCAGCAGACGAGCGTGCTGGCGCTGACTGCCCCCATTTGGCCGGTAGCCTGTCCTCCTACACGTTGACCAAGAGGCGCTTGACCAGGCCACGCGCCCGCAGCTGGCGTATTAACTCCCTGCTAGAGGCAGTCATTACCCCTGCTGGACGCGTCCCCTGTTTCTTCTCTTTTTTCTGGTGCCCGCGCCCGCCATTAGGTCGGCCAGCACCGATAGCAAAGACTCTTGCATCAAGGTGGCCAAGGCACTCACCGCGGTCAGCGAGAGCCGGCCTGGGTTCGCGTGGGCTTCCTGCAGCGAGGCCGCGCTGATACGCATTGCCCGGCATAATTCGCGCACCGTGAAGCCTGTTTTGCCATTGGCCCGCGGGTGATGCTGAACGATGTCGCGGAAGGTGCGGCGGGCAGTTGATGGACTGTCTTCGGACGCTGGCGCCGGTGCTGGTGGCGTCGGCGGATTTGGTGGTACTATGGCTTCCGTTGCGGAGAGGCCAACGGTCGGAGGTTCCGGAGCTGCCGACGCGGGCTGCTGGTCGGGCACCAGCGGGTCCGGCCGTTGCGCTTCGTCCGCTGGCTCGGGGGTTGCCGCGCAGACCCGCGACGCGATAGCATGCCCCTTGGCCAGCATTGGGGCCAACTCGTCGAGGAGCGGGGTACACCCGGGGGTTTCAGTTGACTGCGCCAGGGCCTGCTGGGCTAGGCTCTGATAGGCGCTGAGTAGCACTGCCATTTCGGCGGCGGCCGGCCCGTACCCGGGCAGGTCGAGCAGGGAGCAGGCCAGGGACGAGGCCAGCTGTTGAACTAGGCGCGCCAGGGCCGGCCATTCCAGCCATACCGTCGGCCCCTGCACGACTAGCTCGGGTTGAACGTGCCGGAACGTGTCACTCCACGTGGCCCAGTCCAGCGTCGGAAAGTGCGCGGCCAGCCGCTCCGTGGCATAGGCCAGCGCCTGCGCCACCTGCTGCGCTGAAGCCAAGGCGAAGGGGATGCGCCCAGCCCCCGAGGGCAGCGCTGGCAAATCAGCAGTTATCATGGCGACAGTAGAAGTTGTGGTACCCCGGCTCAGACCATCAGCTAGGCTAACTAGCGGTGGCCGCTGGAGTCCGGGGAAGTGGAAAAGACAGCAACGGGCACAAAGCTAAGCCAGATTGGGCAATTAAGGGCGGATTGGCCCTTAATTGCCCAATCTGGCTTTCCCATCTTGCCCTGTGAAAAATCCGGCCGGTCTTCAAGCCTTTGCCCACCGGTTCCGCCTGTTGCGCAAGGCCCGGGGCTATTCTCAGCAAAAGCTGGCCGACATCGCCAACGTCGAGCAATCCACCATCAAGCGCATTGAGCTTCGTCAGCTAGCTCCGACCCTTGACTTGCTCATCTCATTGAGTCGGGCCCTGGCCCTGGAGGTCCGCGACCTAGTCGACGACCCGGCCATCACCAACTCCGACCCGGAGGTACCGGTCAGAAAGAACGCGGAGCCTCCTACTACCTTGATGAACTGATTAAGGTGGCCCAGGTGCTAGAAGACTAAGACGCGAACGAAACGGCGCCGGCCGCCGGGGTTACCGTCCAGCCATCCCCCCAGTTTCCCTTCGGCGGCAAAGTCGATTCGCTCAATGGTATCGCGGGCCACACCTTCGGCCAGCCGCTGAGCGCTTTTCCCAAAATGCGGCTCTTGCCTCCCTCGCCGGGTGAGTTGACACGCACCTATGAGTATGAAGGCAGCGAAGGCTGGTTTGGCAAGCACCACCAGCAGGTCCGAACGCAGTTCTACTACTTTCTGAACGGTAAATTCTGCCGCTTCATGGCCTTGGGCGACCCGACCGTACTGCGGCCGGAAGCTACCTACCTGGTCGGGCCCGGCCAGGCCGAGGGCAAGTACCGCCTCTTTTGGGAAGGCAGCCGGGCGCGGGCCGCTTACCGCGAGCAGGCGAGCGGCATGGGCATGGAAGGCCAATTCGATGTGCTCAGCAAGGCCCTCGAAGCCGAGCAGGCCGCCCAGGACCAGGCTCAACTCAAGGCAAGGCTCAGAACGCTCAATAGGCCTCGCGTCAGGCTGGGGCTTATCGACTGCCAAGTACCAACCTGGGCCAACCAGTGGCGACGCGACGCCTCCGGTGTCGGCTCCAGCTAGTTGCACCAACTACCCAGCGCGCTGGTCAGCAGCACTCCACGAGCCTGGGAGTTGGGAGTAGCGGCACCACCTGTTTTCGAATACCCCAACCTGTCGCGCCGCCTGCACCCGGATTGTCTCCGACTATTTGCGACCCGCGCCAGCACGTCCACCGCAAAGGGAAGCAGCCCTTTTTGTCAGGGAACGCTCTTGCTTTACCAAGGCGGATACCCAGTCCGGCGGGCATCGTTTCGAACTCGTCAGCTTAGCCAGCACTTGTTCCATCATGCTCAGTCCACCGCCTGCCACGTGCTGACCGAACCTGGAAGCAAAGCCAGGCGGTGCCGCCGGCCGCTCTAGTTTCATCTGGCCCTACGGCGGGCGGGCCCATGGGCTTATTAGCATTGGCGGCCCCCTGCCTTACGCCTGACGGTAGTCTATTCTTGCCCTTTTTCTTGCTGGTGCCAGGTTTCCCACCAGAATGCCTAGCCGGGCTTTTGGCGGCGCGGGCTTTCTCAGCTGGCAAGCAGGGGGCGGAATGCAACAGCGCGTTGCGCATAGTCGAAAAAATACTATTCTTCTCCCCGCCAAGCCAGCAGTAGCCGGAACGCTACCATGCCAGTCATACCCGGCGAAACGTACCCAACAGGTGGGATTGCTGTGGGAGAATAGTTTGGGGAAAATAACGGGTACCTAAAAAGTAAGGCTGGTAGGTAGTCTTACATTTCGTACTCGCGGTCCTGCTCTTTTTCTGCCTTACTCCGCACGTCTTGGGTCTTACTTTTTGCTGCCATTGCGCGGGACATTTTGTTAATGGTTTGCTCGATTGAGCTAATACCGTTTCCAAAATCCGGTTGCTTTTCCTGCCTGGGTGGCGCGGGCGTTGGATGGAAACTAGCAACCTCATTCATGCGCAACTCCCCTGCCTTGCTTACCCGCCCGGTGGCCAGGTATTCGTAAGGATTATGCGTGTAGGTTCCCTTCTCCGCGTTACGCTCAATCTTGCCCAGCCGGTCGTAGAATACGTTGTCGTAGTTGCGCTCTTTGGCTGCTTCTTTTACCCGCGTGGGGTCGAGTTGTTCCGTTGCATCTAGTTTAGAATTTACGCGGGCGACCTGCGTATCAAGCCGGGCATTCTTGGCGGTAATCTGCGCCTCGGTCAGCGGCTTTTTCTCCCGCTTGTTGGCGGCCGCCTTGGTGGTAATCTCGTCCGCCTTTTCGGCAATAAGTTGCTTGCGGGTGGGCGCGGGTCGGGTAACGTCGTGGGCGCTCACTCGCCCGAACTGAATCTCCATCTGGGCCACGGCCTTGGCCTGGAACTGCACCCGGTTGAAACGGTCGGGGGTGCTCAGCGGATTGAGCGTAATCTTTTGCTCGGAGTCACGGGCCGACACGATAACGTGAATGTGAGTCTGGGGCCCTTCCTTCCGTTCGCCCTGCTTGCCTTCGTCAGTGCCCCGGTTCTTCCGTTCCTCGTGGATGGTGGCCGCCCAGATCAGGTTGGATTCGCCCAGCTCGCGCCCGTTTTTGAGCGTGAAGTTCTTGGTGTAGTCGTTCATCACATTTTGGGTGTACTTCTCCAGGGCCTTCGGGTTATCGCCAATCTGGCGCAGCTCATCCTGACTCGGGCTCAGCACCAGGGAATAAAATTTGGCGTCGTCTTTTTTGAGACCCTTGACATTACCATCAATCATCGCCACCACTTCTTCAAGCGACTTGTCCGCGCTGCCGGGCGCACCGAAAAAGGCAGCGACCTCGCCCGCGTCCTTCGATTCCTTGGCCAGGTAGTTTGCGATGCGCAGCGAGCTACCCTTGTTATCATAGACTTTTTTCCCGTTGGTTTTGGGATTGATTACCTTGGCGTACATCAGCTGGATGGAAGGGAAGTTGCAGTGTAAGTTGCAACCCAGGTTATAAGCAACTCTGGCTACAATTATGCCCGGGCTGCAATGACATTTGTGCCAGAATTTGCTGTCGGCCAGAAGCAAAACCGCCTAGCCTTCTAGTGGAAACCGGGCGTACAACCGACGCTTGTAACCGGACTTTTTCGGTTCATTGTTTGGGAGTAGTGGGTGGGGAATTTATAACTGGGACTACTGGCTTCGGTGGCACTGATGTTACACTAGGTTCAGGAGTTGGCTGGGGGGTGGGCATCAAGTGATTTTCTACGTGTTGGCGTAAATCCGCCAATAGCATCTGGTCCCGCTCTTCACTGAGTTTATCATGCATGGCTTTCCAATTTGTCACCGGCTGCTTTGCACTTTCCAGGAATGCTCGCTCTGCCATAATACGCGCAGTATAAGCATCGAACTTGGCCCGCATGATTTGCTCCAACATTGGTTCTAGCATATGCCTCTCCAGCCTAACGAGGTGCTGTAGCAGATTACCCTCAATGTTTTCCATGTACGAGTACGTAGCCTGCTGCTGTTGCTGCATAAATAAGTAAAGTGTCTTTTCAAAACCGCGAGTCAAGGCGTAAAGTCGGTTGCCGATATCTGCATTGTGTGTCCGAACATTGGCCACGCCAGCTTCAACTTTTCGTGCGACGCTCGCCACTCCCTCCACTCTTTCCGCTGTAGGGTCAATACCTAATTCCGTACAGTAAACTATTGCTGCACTAGCAAACTTCCCTTTACTCATCTTGAGTTTCTTAGCTTCTTTGGTCAGGGCACGGTCAGCGTCAACGGTAATCCTGAGTGGCGGCCCAGGCTTTTCTGCTAAAGTTTTACTAGGTGGCCTTCCGGCTTTTCTCTTTACTGGTTCCATGATAGACTGGCGAGGGCGACTAGGGTTAAAAGGGATTAATTTCTACACACTATGCTATGATGCACAGAAGATTATCAATTAAAAACTACAAAAAAGACTAAATAGGCCATTTTAAGAGTCGGCTAACTACGCTTTTTATAATTAATTTCTACGCTATTTATGCTGACTATCAATACGGTAGCATTTATTTACTACAAGCAAGCTATGCTTGCGTCTGATAATCAATGCGGTAGCTTTGATTTGAAGAGGTCTTCTCGCTAACTATTGCTACTAATCGTTGAATTGGCACCCTATGTCGTCTACAAGCTACAACTAGTCTAGCCTATTTCTACCACTGCCTACTATAAACTATCCTGTCACCCCTAGCCACAATCAGCCTCACTACGCCACTATCTCGCCCCCTAACCTCCTACCACCTCACCAACCAACAACCGCTCTCCTGTGGCCCCAAATCCAAGCTAACCTATCCCATCAGTTCCATCCCACTCCCGCAACTACTCAACGATTAGCTTTTAGAATTTTCCTTTTCAACTTCTGTCGGCTCCCATTCCCCTTTTGAACTACCCCCACCAAGCATACTACCCCGGCTACTTTTTTACTCAGCCACACCAACTTCTCTTGCCCCTCAGTCACAAAATCTTTAAGCAGCTCCACCATTTCTTCTCACCTGGCCTTCAACATATCATTCGACTCATACCATCCTCGTCTATCAAATTCCACCACTCACCTTATCGAAAACTCTGCCCCTACCTCCCCTAAATAAGCCTACCACCAGTCACCATTTTTGCTTCCCTGGCCTCTGTTTTTCTGCTAGCTGCTCCCTAAAATCCTACCTCTACTGCTCCCATTTTTTCCACCAGCCTCCTCCCTCCTACTGCTGCCCTTACCCCTACTACCGCTTCATTTTTTATCGCTTCCTACTGATTCGCCTTCCCCTCTCGCCTGCCACTCTTCTGCCTCCCCACCCCTTTTTTTGGCTTTTGGAATCTTCTTTTTACTGGCACTTCCCCCGCTAAATCTTTCCTGCGCGGCCTTCTCCAGCCCGGCTTTTCCTTCGGCTACACTCGCTACTTCCTACCTCCATTTCCTCCCTCCACCCCTCCCAATCGAGTGACTACCTCTTCAAAAAGCCGCTTCCCTATTCTGACTTTTCTTGCTCCCCCCCGCCCATATTTTCCTTTAGCCTGGCCTCCAACTACCATCACCACCCGGCTGCTTTTCACCCCCCCAACCTGCCCACTTACCACCTTCCTTTCTCCCCAACCTAGCTGCTTTTCACCTCCCCCATCCGTCTCTTTCCTACCCGTCTTTTGCTTATGCCTCCGCCTTTAACGCCCGCTATCACCCTCAACTTTTACACCGGCCTACGCTCGCTATTTCCACCTTCCTTTCTCCCCATCCTACGCCAAAACTTCGGGTTTCCTCCTTCTTGACTCAGCTAGCACCTTCCTGTTTCCCCGCCTACAACCCGCCCCTGCTCCTGACTATTTCCTCCTTCCCGCTCAGAAACACCCCTACTTCCTGTTGCCAATTTTTGCTCCTCCCCGCGCCCCTTTTTACAACCCACCCCCTGCTCTTTCTTACCAGCCTACGCCCCCTCCAGTGCTCCTACTTAGTCCTGGTCTTCCTCTAATCTACTCCTGTTTTTTCAGTCAGGCTCTTCCCACTACCAGCCTACGCTACCCTACCAGTCATCCCACGTACCGCCACCCTTCCATCTAGTTTCCCCTGACCTGCTCACGTAAAATCTAGCCTTACTCTGCGCTGAACTTCTAGCCTTGTCTACTCCTTTTTACCCCTGCCCACCCCCCAAAAACCAGCTCCTATCCTTCTCATTTTCGATCCTCGCCCCCGCTTTTTTTTTGGACGATTGCCCTTGAAACTTTGCCTCTGTTGCTTCCATTTTTTACTTAAGATCGCTCCCTTGCTCCTCCACCTTTCCACCCCTGCTGCTTCTAATTTCCTTCCTTGCTCCCCGACTTTTTCTGTCGCTTCTCCTGCAATTTTTCTGCTGCTTCCTACCCATTTTTCCTCATCACCCGGCTGCTTTTCCCCTCCGCTACTTGCCTGTTCTTACCTGCCAATCTCTGCCTGGCCTTAGCCTTTTTCTACGCTAGCTTCCCCTGAAAACCTCGCTTTCCTTAGCCGAAATTTCCCGGCCCCCAGCATCTTTTTTTCGGACTTAACCTGGCCTTTTCGCTCGTTCTTCCCCTGCAAAACCAGCTCCTCCTTCCCCTCCTTTCCACGAGCTTCTTCCTGCATTTCTTACTCTGGCTTCCCTGCATTTTTTTGCCGACCACCTTCAAAATTTAGCTGCCTCGCATCCGGTTTTGTACTTCCCTACCCTGCCTTTTAGCTGTTTCCTTTTTACTTTCTTATCTGTCCTGCCCGAGCTCTTTTCCCCCTCCTTGCCCTTCAACCTATCGAAAAAACTTACCAGCTCCTGGGCTTAATTGCTCCCAGGCTTCCCCTGCTTTCAGCCGCTACCCGCCCACCCAGCGAGCTGAAACTTTCTCCCACCTGCCCCGATTTTTCCTGACAACCTCTGCGCTTTTCTGCTGCTCAACCAGCCCGTTTCTTACTCACCCGCCCCCCAGACTTCGCTGCCTGTTCGCGTCTGATCCGCTCCCCTTCTACCGTCCCCACCTACTTTTTACCGCTACTTCGACCCTAGTTACGCTTACGCTACGGCGGCTCTTGCCCGGCCTTTTTTGTCTACTCCCCCGCCTGTTTTTTTACTTGCTGCCCAGCCTTTGCTGCTGCTTCCACCCCCCGCCGGTTCTGTCCAGCCCACCCGGCAAATTGCTGCCTGCTGCGCCCCTTTTTCCTACGCTACTCCTAGGTCCAGTCTGCGCCGTTTCCCAGTGGTCACGTGCTATTCTGCCTACCCGGCCCGGCCTTTTTTGCGTACGCCCCGCCTTTTCCGTTCCCCAGGCTTTGTTCTTTATTCCCCTGGCCGCCTTTCCTGTCGCGTCATCATTTTCCCATTAGTCCCCAACTCCTCTAGCCCTTTCTTACTCGGACTCCCCTGCTTTTTTTACTTACCCTACCACCGCCGGCTGTAGCAGAAGCCATCAGTTCCTCTTGCGCACTACACTACTGCGGCCCCCCTGCGGCCTATCACTTCTTCCTCCGTCTTAATCAGGCGCTACCCCACCGGCCTGCTTTTTCCCCGGCCTATTTTACTCGCCACCTCTCCCTTTCAACTTTACCCCCATCCGCTTCCACTACTTACCGCCTACTTTTTTTCAGGCCTCCCCACCCAGCTGCTGCCCCTCACTTCCTGCTGCTTGCCGCCGACCTTTTGAGTGCTCCTGCTCCTTACCGTCTCCTTTTCCGGCCTGCTCCCCGCGGCCTTTTTCCTTACCGATTGACCTACTAACTTGCGTTTAGGCATGGCGGCAGCCACTAGTTGGTGGCGCCTGCTGCGCCCCGTGTTGGCTCTTACCCGCTTCTGCTCTACCCGACTGCCGGCTGGCTAGCCTGGTCCTGTTTCGTGCCGCACCGGAGCTGCGGCTACCACACCCGGCCCTTTTGTATTTTTTTGGATGTCTCCTTCCTCAGAATCTACGCGTAGGGCGGCGGCGCGCAAGCAAGCCTTGCAGGAGCAGGTGTTGGCCAGCCTCCAGGGCCGGCGCCTGGCCGGCATCGCCCTGACCATGGGCCTGGGTAAAACGCTCCTCAGGCTGCGCGACATGGCCCGCCTGCTGGCCGCCGGCTTCCTCCCCGACCCAGGGGCCGGCAAGCCCTTTCTGGTGGCGGCCCCCACGCAGGCCATTCTGGACGCTTGACCTCAAGAAGCGCATAAGTTCGGGCTGGTGCACCTGCTCAACCACATCGCGTTCACCACGTGGTAAAGCCCTGGCCGCGGGTACGTACCAGAAGTTCTACCTGAACGAGTGCCACGCCCTGAAGGACTCGCACGAGCCGGGCCTCAAAGCCCACGCAGGCCTTTTCGTAGCAGCGGGGGGATAAAATTACTCTAAGTCCCTAATCCTGATGACTGAGACGGGGTACGCAGGGGGCGGTAGCCGTTGGGCTGCACCTCGACGCTACGCGGAAAGGTGCACTTGATTAAAAGTTTGGTACAAATGTTACATGTGAGACTTTTAGCGGGCGTTCGTACAGTAGACTACTGATTAGAATTGACCAAAAGTCCTTTATTGCCTGTGCCGACAAATACTCAAGGCCGATGGCATTTTTTTATCATTGATAACTAGATAGTTAAATATCTTACGCAAGTATTTTTGCGCAGGCGTGCTTCCCAAACGTTGGTAGTTACCTCGTCTGCCTCTATATTTGCAGCACTATTATTCGCCAGTAACCTCTCTCACTGGCTTCGCGCTGCCTTCTTCCGCTCTAGTTATCCTGGGTTGCATTAACTGGTCTTGTTCTCTTAACAGAATAACAAGTAATACTGTCGTATGCCCTTCCCGCTCTGAGCGCTGTCCGCACCGTTCCTTCCCCACGTTTTGCTAAGGGCCCCGGCTTAGCTAAGGCGTAGCTAAACGAGTCTAACATTCGCCTGCCCAGCCGCGCGGAGGAAGCCCAGCTCGGGACTATCCCTGCGCGCGCCCAACTGATTCCTTTTCCACTTTGCCTATCTGCGGTTTATGGAACAGTTCTACTTCCGCGCCTGCTTTTACCGCGTAGCTGCTGCTAGGGCCCCGTAGCCCGTAGCATTTCGACAATAGCTACTTTCTAAGGCATAAGTAGCCTATAAGCATCTGGCTATCTGACTGCTAGCGCTCGGGCTACTGGTAGTATCTTTCCCCTATCGCGCTTGCGCTGATTCGGGTCTTTCAGATGACTTATTGCTTGTTAAGAAAATTTAACAGTTTTTCATGCACCCTTCATCAAGATGTTTTATGAGAATAAATAATGCTGCCAAGGTCGCTGCCATTGCTCTCCTTGTTTTTGGTTCCTTAAGCTGCAATAAGGAAATCGCTGTTTCACCAAATGTTCCTATAGCTGGTAAACTAGGGAGTCAGGACATACAGGCCAACTATTCGTTTGACTGGGATAATCCCAGCACAACGACTATGCCCGTTTCTGCCAGACTTAATTCGCCTGCAGTGTCAGTTCCGTGGCGCAGTAACGGGGGGCTGCCTTTAGACCCGGGTATTGTAAACGATTACCATCGTGCTGATGGCTGGAGTCTGGTATATTGTTCATTCAGTCCGGACGATTTTCCTAACCCAGGTAACAATGGTGTCGTTGCCACAGCATCAAACCTGCCGGCGGGAGGTTTGTATTTTGCACTTTATAATCGTTTTCGTGGCATTATTCGATACTATTTATATGTGCCACCGCAAAGCTATGGGTTTAGCACACAGATTTCACACGGCTTAAAAGTATATTCCGGAAGCAATACAACCAGAGCTCTTAATTTTGAAAAGGGTGAGATTGCTGACCCTGCTGCTGGATTAAGTAACGGACAGGGATTTACTAAAACCAGTAAAGATGGGTTGCCTACAACTGGCGGGTGGTATGCAATGCAATACCAGATTGCTTATGACCCTGCCATCACAGGTAGCAATTACGTTAATCCATCATTCATCTGGGATACTTACTCAATAAGTGTAAGTCAGATACAGCTGAATGGTACTGAAATTGGCACTTCACGTGGCACAATTCAGAATCCGGCGGCGGATTCTGATTTGTCAAATATAATACTTAACGGGGGGCTGGCCGTTGCGGAGGCAGTTGCTGGCACTTCTACCGGCCCACTTGCTGCAGCATTTGCCAGTGGGGTAGCAGGGAATACCACCAGTTTTCTGAGCGGAATCTTTGGTCAGACCTCCGGAGGCGACCAGACAGTGGACCTCAAGCTGAATGCTAATATTACGACTACTGGTACGGCTAATTCCATGTCACTTTATCAGACGAATGCTATGCCCTTCCCCACGCAGAATATTGCAGGAAGCAATGCTGTGCCACCTCTGCTTACCACTCCAATGGGCTTATTTAATTTGTCGAAGCGCCCGTATATAAATACAAACATCGTTCAGAATAGCGACGGTAGTCTTTCATATACCTATACTATAAGAGATAATATCGAGCGAGACCTGTTCCAGCTGAATCCTTCTTTATCTCCAACGGTTGTGGGTAACGACGGGGCTACGTATAGTGATTTTAAAACAGAAATCGTTCTGAGCACGAGTCGTACGCAATTGGTATCCGGGCAACAGGAACTCGTTGGAAATAATTATTATTTTACCGGTGTAAATAGTATATCCCTCAAAGATGCCGGACGCGGGCATCGTTTATATATGGCAGCTGTAAGAGTTTCGTTTAATGTGGTTCCAGCTAACACGAGTGTCCCAAAACAGCATATTGTCCAAACTTTTTATGCGGACGCAGCAGATATTTCCCCCGCGCCTAATTTTGGTGGTTAAAATTCTGGTTTTAAACACAGAATAATGCACGCTGAAATGTGAGGTTTTGCATGCAACCGTGAAATTCGGTTATTAACGGTTGATATCTGTTGCTTTACAGAACGCAGATGCCTGACCCATTTTTTACACTCCCCGCTGCTCCTGAAATCTTATTTATTCAGACCCTGAAAGCACTTGGTTTCGAATTTACAAAACCCGTCCTTTTCGCGCATTTTGTAAACGTTGAATATTAGACGAGTTTTACACTCGCGCTACGCTGTAGGAATCGTTCTTCATCTGTGCCTTAGAAAAAGCGGAATAGCTTAGAGTCATGAAAAAACTTTTTTGGCTCGTGGCCTGTCAGTTGGTGTTTGCTTCTTCTCCGGCAATGGCCCAGACGAGCACCCCAGACGTAGTCGTTGTTCGCACAACAGACAGCTATCCTAACAACTTACGTATCGTCGTCACGCACGGGGAAGGTAAGACTGAGGTGCTGGAACTGCCATCTAAAGGCCTGAACCAGTCGCCCACCGGGCAGGAAGAAGCGTTGCAGAAAGTATTTGCGAAGTTATACCAAGAAGGGTATCAATTGAAGGGTACCGGGGGCGGGGGCTATAATTACCTGATTCGAAACACCTTTATTTTCACAAAGGGTCAGTAAAGTCAGGTTGTGTTATTTCCGGAAGAGAATCGAACTGAAGCCAAGAGGATGGGTGCTAATGCTGAGAGAATCCAGTTACACCGCATAAGTTTAGGACGAGGTTTGAAAGTTGACCTTCTCTTATTGAAGTGAGCTGATTATTGGTAAGGTGCCCTTCAGAAAGGTGTAGTGGCATGACCTGCTTTCTGACTTAGCAGGCACGTGCGAAAATCCCTCATGCAAAATGGCCCCGGAAACATTAGTTTCCAGGGCCATTTTGCATGAGGGATAAGAAGGGGTTCTGGAGTAGTATATTTTTGCGATAGGTTGCCTATATTTGGACTGGCTGCTGGTTTGGTCTGCCTGCCCCTCTGCGAACGCCCTTGTTCTTCTATTTGCAATGAAAGTCAATTACTTAGCACTAGGCTTATTGAGCTTGGCTACCGCGGCCTGCCAGAAAGATCTGGCCCCCAGCTATCCGGCCCCCACTGCCGACTTTGCCTTCAACGGCAGCAGCGCCAGCGACCTGACGGTAGCCACCTACGACAAGGTGCAACTCATCGACCACTCTACGCGGGCCGTGTCGTACCACTATACGCTCGGCAACGACAGCGTGCGTACTACCGCCTCACCCAGCTTCTCCTACGCAAAGCCAGGTATTTACACCGTTACGCTCACCGTGCAGGGCCCCGGTAGCCAGACGGCCACGGTGAGCAAGCGGGTGCGCGTGCTGGAGCGCGTGGCCAGGCAAGTGGTCATCCAAAACCTGAATGATGAGGTGAACTCGCCTCAGCACAACTTCACGAATGGGACGTACTGGGTAGTGGTACGCTTGGGTGAAAACCGCACCCAATACCCCCAGCCTGCTAATGGAAACCCCAGCTTCGAGGCGCCAATTCTCTATCAAAGCCCTAAAGTGACGCTGACGCAGGCCAGTCTTCCCTATGCCTTTACGCTGCCTGCGCCGCTGCTACTCAATTACCCGGCCCTTCGGTCCTATGCCTCGCAAAATATTCCGAATAATTTGGGCTATGCGGGAGTGGGCTATGGCCTGGAGGTGTACGAGCAGGATGCGAATGGTACCATTTACCTGCTAACGTCCTCCTACCTGCCCTATTACCGGGCGCAGTCGGGCGGTATTACCGATTTTGGCACCAATCTTCAGCAAAACATACTGCGGGTAGGTTACGGCGGCATCTACCTGAGTGGCAACTTCGAGTAAACACTGCTTATTGCTACAGCAGTTTTTAGGGTAGGCCTTCTTATAGCAGCGGGGGGAAAATTACTCTAAGCCCATCTGGACAGTCATATTATTAAGTAAGCGCAGCCAGTAAGTGCTTGCGGTAGCGTTTGACGCTGGAGAGGCTGATGCCCGTCAACTCCACGGTTTCGGCCACTGATAGCTCTTTTTCCAACGCCTTTTTGACTTTGCTCAGGTTCTCGGCATCGAGCCCTTTTGGCCGGCCGATGTGCTTACCTTGCGCGGCGGCCAACTGCTGACCAGCCTTGGTCTTCTCTAGGATGCTCTCGCGGTCGTACTCGGCCAGCGAGGCGAAGATGGAGAGCATAAACTTGCCTGCCGGCGTGGTGGTGTCGATGCCCAGGTCCAGAGCCTTGAAGTGAATGCCGCGCTGGTGAAACGAGTTCACTAGGTGAATCACGTGGTCGCGGCTGCGGCCCAGGCGGAAGAAACGCGCCACTAGCACCGTGTCGCCCTCGCGCAGCAAGCCCAGCATTTCATCGAGGGCTGGCCGCTGCACACTCATCCCGGTAATCTTATCCTGAAAAATACGGTCGCAGCCGGCCTTGGTCAGGATGTTGAGTTGGGTGTCCAGATTCTGGTCGAGGGTGGAAACGCGGGCGTAACCGAAGGTCTGATGCATAAAGGGTCAACAAGTCAGGTTCACAAAGCTAACGCCCCGTTTATTTTTGGCCCGACTTTCTGACCCTTTATTTTCGGGCGGCTCGCCGCCCGGTAGGTCCGTGGGGGCCAGGGCCAGGAAGCTATGGCTTTTTGAACCACGCCCCCACGCATGATTTCCCCCTTTCTCACCGCGCCCGAACGCCAGGGCTACCAACAAGTACCTGCGGTACTCAGCGAAACCGACCTGCGCCAGCATTTTCACCTGACGGGAGCAGACCGCGAGTTTATCCAACGCCAGCGCCGCGACGGCAACCGCCTGGGCTGTGCCGTGCAACTGGGCCTGGTACGCCTGATGGGCTACCTGCCGGAAGACTGGTTCGAGCAGGTGCCACCCCCGGTGGCCGCCTTTGTCGGCCAGCAGCTGGGCATTGCGCCGGACGCGCTGGCCACCTACGGCGAACGGGCCGCTACGCGTAGCGAGCACCTGCAGCTGGTGCTGCGGCACTTGGGCTACCGCAAGTGGCAGCCGCTGGACAGCCCCGGCCTGGAAGCCTGGCTGCTGGAACGGGCCCTGGAGCACGACCAGCCGCGCCTGCTCTTGCAGGCGGCCTGTCAGAAACTGCATCAGGACCGCCTGCTGCGGCCGGCTATCTCGGTGCTGGAGCTGCTGGTGAGCCAGGCCTTGCTGCAAACCGACGCGGCCACGTACCAGCGCCTTTCTCCGCTGCTCACACCGGTGGTGGAAGCCCAATTGGATGCGCTGCTGGTGCTGGACCCGGCCCGGCGCGTGACCCCGCACCGCTGGCTCTGCCAGCCGGCGACGGCCAACACGCCCACGACCATCAACCAAGCGCTAACCAAGCTGGACTTTCTGCACCAGCTGGGGCTGGCCGAATGGGACACGCGTGGTCTGAACGCCAACCGACGCAAGCGCCTGGCCCACCAGGCGCGCCACCGCACCAGCCAGGCCATCGGCCGCTACGCCCCGGCCAAGCGCTACCCGCTACTGGTGGCCTTCGTGTTGGAAAGCTACCGCGACGTGCTCGATGCGGTGCTCACCATGTTCAGCGATTATTGGGCCCTGGCCCAACGCAAGGCCCAGCGCGAGCACGAGGCCCACCTGCTGGCCATCCGCCAGGCCCGCGAAACGGCCCTGCGCGTCTTTGCCCAAGTCGCCCGCACGGTGGTCGACGAGCAGATACCGGCTGGGCAGGTGCGGGAAGCCGTATTTGAGGCGATTCCTCGGGAACAGGTAGAACAGGCCCTGCAGGCCTACTACGCCCTGAGCGATACCCGCCTGGATTCGCCCCTGGCTTTTCTACTGCGTCGCTACGCGCACCTGAAGCAGTTTTCCGTTAGTCTACTACGGCAGGTTTCGTTTACCAGCGCCTTTGCTGGCGACCGGTTCGCTGAAGCCCTGGCCCTGGTGGTGAGCTTGCAGACCGGGACCCGGCGCAAACTGCCTACGGATGCGCCGACCGACTTCATTACGCCCTCCTGGCAGCGCTTTGTGCATCCGCAGCAGGCCCCGGAGCGGTTGCCTTATGAGCTATGCGTGCTGGCCACTTTGCGCGAGCGGCTACGCTCAGGCGACGTGTTCGTGTCCGGCTCGCGCAAATACGCCGACTTGGAGAGCTACCTGATTCCGGCCGCCCAGTGGCCGGGCCTACGCGGGGAAGTGTTGCGCCAGCTGGGCCTGCCCGAAGACCCGAGCCAACGCCTGCTCGCTCGCCTGGCCGAGCTCGAAGCGCTGCTGCCGCAGGTCACGGCCTTGTTGGCGGAGGGCGGCGAGGTGCGCCTGGAAGACGGCGAACTAGTGCTCACGGCCCTGCAAGCCGAAGAATTACCCGCCTCGCTCCAGACGCTGGACGAGCAGATTCGGGCGCGCATGCCCGCCGTGGAACTGACCGACATCTTGGTCGAAGTGGACGGCTGGACCGGCTTCTCCGAGCTGCTGCGCGAGGCGCCGGCCGGGGGCAGTGAGGCCCCAGAGCCCGTTTATGCCGCCCTGCTGGCCGCCGCTTGCAACATTCCCTTGTCCGATATGGCCCGCAGCACGGGCCTGGAATACCAAACGGTCTGGTGGGCCACCCACCAGTTTCTGCACGAGCAGCCGCTACGGGCGGCCACCACCCGCGTGGTCAACCAGCAGCACCGCCAGTGGCTAGCCCAGCACTGGGGCGGCGGGGGCCTGTCGTCCTCCGACGGCCAGCGCTTCCCCGTCAGCGGGGCCGTGCGCAACGCCAAAGCCCTGCCGCGCTACTTCGGCTACGGCCGGGGCGTCACGTTTTATACCCACACGGCCGACCACTACGCCCAGTACGGCAGCAAGGTCATCCCCGCCACCGAGCGCGACGCGACCTACGTGCTGGACGAGGTGCTGGGCAACGAAACCGATGTGGTCATCGTCGAGCACGCCACTGACACGCACGGCTATACCGACCTTATTTTCGGGCTCTTCGACCTGCTGGGCTTGCAGTACTCGCCGCGCTTACGCGACATTGGCGACCAGAAGCTCTGCCGCATCCGGGGTCGGGAACTGAGCTACCCAGGCCTGCACTTCACCGGCCACGTGCAGCCGGGCTACATCGAGGCGCGCCTGGACGACTTGCTGCGGGTGGCCGGCTCGTTTAAGCTGGGCTATGTGACGGCCTCACTTTTCATCAGCAAGCTGCAAGCTTACCCGCGCCAGCACAACCTGACCTACGTGCTGCAGCAGTACGGGCGGCTCATCAAGACCAACTTCATTCTGCGCTACCTGCTCAGCCAACCCTTGCGGCGCAGGATTCACGTCCAGCTCAACAAGGGCGAGCGGCTGCACGCGCTGCGGGTATTTCTCTGGTTTGGCGGCGACGGGCTCATCCGCCGCAAGCAGGAAGAAGCCCAGCAGGAAGTCGTCGGTGCCCTCAATCTGGTCACCAACCTGGTCGTGCTCTGGAACACGGTGTACCTGCAACAGGTGGTGCAAACGCTACGAGCCGAAGGCGTGGAGGTGCGCGACGAAGACCTAGCACGCCTCTCGCCCGCTCGATACGAGCACATTAACCGCTTGGGCAAGTACACCTTTCCCAGCCAGGTGGAAGTAGAACCCAACGGCCTGCGCAGCCTACGAAAGCCTCTGGAAACGGCTTAGAGTAATTTTATTCCCCCGCTGCTATAAGAAGGCCACGCAGCCCGGAAGCGCAGCATTCTGGGCCTGACGGGTACGCCGCCCGCGCAGGCGAATTCAGAGAAGGGCCGGCTGGTAGCCACCTACTTCCCCATCGTAGTGGACTACACCACCGACGAGGCGGTGCTGGCGGGCCTGCTCAACGACTATCGCCTAGTGGTACACCGGCTACCCCTGCGCACGGTGCGTGACTACGTGCTCACCACCAAGGCCGGCAGCCAGTTCACCACCAGTGAGCACGAGAACTATTCCTACTGGAGCAAGCGCTTGGCTAATGCTGCCCAGGACCCGCTGCCGGTGGAGACGCTGCGCATCCTGCGCATGCAGGCCCTGATGAATTATCCCGGCAAGGGTCACTATATGCGCTACCTAGCCAGCCAGCAAACGGAGAAGGTCTTGCTCTTCACCTGCGATCAGCAGCAGGCCGAGCAGCAAGCCACCCATACCTACCACTCCAAGAACAAGCACAGCCAGAAGAACCTAGATTTATTCAACGCGGGCGACATCCAACACCTAGCCTGCGTGGCCCAGCTCTCGGAGGGCATCAGCATCCTCAATCTGCGGGTGGGTATCATCTGGCACGCCTTCGGCAACGAGCGCAAGGCCGCCCAGCGTATCGGCCGGCTGCTACGCCTCAACCCCGACTAGATGGCCACCGTGCATCTGCTCATGTACTAGGACACGGTTGATGAGCAGTGGGTCACCTAGGCACTGGAATCCTTCGACCCCGCCAAAATCAGCTATGTCGATGCTACCGGCTATGAGCTGCTGGCTGCTGCTGCGCCGACTGAGTAGCCGGCACGGCCAGACTTCCTACTCCGCCTGGTTACCTAACGACTCCGCCTAACCTGTCGAACCGACTTTCGATGGCAGGTTAGATTTTGTATTGCAGTGTTGCAATATTTTTCGTAAACACGTATTACTCTTCCGCTTCAGGTAAGCTGTCGGGTAATCTTGCGGATTGGATTGCTAATGGGTAAGGGCAACAGCACCCACTGCATTAGACAGCCGTACATTAGCGGTAATCGGGAAATTTCTAACTGTCTGCTAGTTAGTTGCCAACCTAGGCTTGCAGTATTGCAGTATTGCACCCAGTTACTAGGTCGGCGGGAATGAGCAATTCCACCCCTGAATTTGACCAGCTTATCTTTTCGTATTGCAGTATTGCTAACCTTGCAGTATAACTCATCTTTTTATGTTTCAGTATTGCTAGTACGGACGTGTGGCCGGTATTTCGGTGTTGCTCATGTTTTCGTATTGCAGTGTTGCTTTTACGTAGTATGTTTGCTAAGAATTCTACTCGCCTACCTCATGCATATTCTGACATTTGCCAACAACAAGGGTGGGGTTGGTAAGACTACTTCCGCCCTATCCGTCGCCCACCGGCTGGCCGAGTTAGGCAAACGCGTGCTCTTCATTGATGCCGACCCACAGGCCAATGCCAGCACTGCCTCTGGCCTACCGGCCGAGCATCCGCATCTGGGCTTGGCCCTGACAGAAGGGGAGGCGGTGCCCACACTGGCCTCACTTTGCTACCCACTCAGCACAGGGCTAAGCATGGTACGGTCAGCCCGTATCATGGCTCAGCAGGAGAAAGGGTTTGGTAATTCCCCCGACTACCAGTTTTTCTTCCGCCAGCAGCTCGAAGAGGTGCGGTCTCGTTTTGAGTACGTTATCATCGACACAGCCCCAAACCTGGGGCCGCTCACCGTGTCGGCGCTGGTGGCCAGCGAGGCAGTATTCATTCCGCTGCAACCCAATTTGTTCGGCAGTGAAGGCATGACTGCCCTCATTGAGATGGTGGCTCGCCTAAAGCGCAACTTCAATCCCCAGCTGCGGGTAGGGGGTATCTTCTTTACCAAATACTCGCCCACCTACCGCAAGGCCCTGCACCACCAGTACGCCCGCGACATCCAGGCTGACCCGGCTCTGACCATGCTGATTATGCAGCAGACTATTCGCGAAAATGTCTCGCTGGATGAGGCTCAGAGCATGCAGCACTCTATCTACGACTGGGCTCCCAACTCGAATGGGGCTGCCGACTACCGCGGCCTTACTGCCGAAATTCTCACCCGCATTTCCTAGCTTTTCACATGGCTAAGCCTTCAATGACTGGTACGCGCCCCCGGGTGGCCGCGAGTGCCGACGACCTGATTTACGGGGTGGAGCCCGGCGCGCCCCCTATCCCCGCACCAGCTCTCCTGGCGGCCCCCTCCTCCGCGGAGCCGGAAGACTTACCGGTGAGCCGGGTGGTATTTACCAACCAGCTTAAGCCGGAGGTCTATCGTGAGCTGCGCCAGTATGAGTACTGGGCGCACATGGAGCTGCATGAGGTGCTGCATGAAGCCCTGGTGGCTTACTTGGCAGACAAGCCCGAAGCCAAGAAGGCCTTGCCGCCCAAGGTGGCTGCCAAAACCCTCAAACGGCTGGTACGCAAGCCTAGCTGATGAGCAGGCCGGGTGGCTTGCGCGAGCCAGCAAATGGGGTAGGGCAATGGCCACTGGCACCTTATCGATTTTACCTAGAGTAGTTTAACTGGTCAGGCGTGGGCAATTTGCCTCATCGCGGCAATGGCTTGAAAACGCCTGAGTATGCCTTGGAAGTTAAAGCTCTAAAATACCCGCTCCCGTGAACTGTAAGCGCGCGCTAGCTACTGCTTGCCATTTTCCGTGGTAGCTCATCACTGAAGCAGGAGCACATCTGTTTTGCTGCCAGGCTGGGCAGGAGCTAATTGGCTCGTAAGGAGTGGTGGGGTAGGGGAGTGCCTACTGCATGCCTCTAGTACAGATGCTTGCGCAGCGCAAAGGAGGCAATTTATTTCATAATATATATAATTAATAATATTTACGGCCAGTGTGCGAAGCCAGACTTGGCGGTGAGCCTTGTCGAAGAGGGCACTAGGGTTATCAACTTTTTTCAAAAAAAATAACTAGCTAGTCTTTACTTATTAATAAGCTTTATAGTCTTTATGGTCCTCATAACTCGTTGTTTATCAGTTAATTTGGATGCTTATCTGCTACCAATTTGCCGTTTCCTGCTACCAGATTGCCGTTTCCTGCTACCAGATTGCCGTTTCACGACTACCAGATTGCCGTTTTAGCTAGGCCTATCTGCTACTGATTTGCCGTTTCCTGCTACCAATTTGCCGTTTTAATAAAACCCATCTGCTACCAATTTGCCGTTTCGTAATGTGTACACTATCTGCTACCAGATTGCCGTTTTGCGAGCAAAATGACCAACTGAATTACAGAAATTCGTACCTTGACTGTCCTATCTGCTACCAAATTGCCGTTTTGTGACTAGCCAGCTAACTGTTATTCCGCCGCGTCCAGAGGTGCGTCAACATAACGCACTGATAAATAGCTCATTTGTGTTGAATACTTTGGAGTGGCGCGCCTTCACAGCTATTTTGGCGCGTATTCATCCCGACGACGAAGAATTCAAGGAATACTTTATCCCAGCCCCAGAACTAGTGGGGGATGAAACCGGGGGAAGTGCTTATCTACAAATCAAGAATCTAGCTAAACGTCTGCTGGATAGAACGTTATATGTAGAGTTATTGGGCCCGAATGGGGAGCGCGTGAATAAGCCTGATTATGAGTATATCTCCTTCATTACCAAGGCGCGCTACATGCGGCAGCGAGGGGGACTTTTCGTAAAAGTTAACCCAGATTTTATCCCGTATCTGCTGCAACTAACGCAACGCGGCAACTTTACTAAGAGTCTGACTACAGAGCTTAAAAGTCTGAGTAGCAGTCACTCTTTCAAAATTTACTGGCTATTATCAGAGTACCGTACGTTTGGAACACGTACTATTACTGTGGAAGACCTGCGGTTTAGGTTGGGTATTCGGGCGGATGAATATGCTGACCGATTCAACAATTTTAAAGCAAAAGTGCTGGATAAGGCGCAGGAAGAGCTGGCTGATACTGATTTATGCTTTGAAATGGAATTGCTACGCGAAGGTAAAGCAGTGAAGCAAATTCGCTTTACCTTCAACGCTAGCCCCCTGGTGCTGGAGTCATCTGCTACCAAATTGCCGTTAACAACGGTGTACACGCCACCAGCACTGGAGGCTTGGGCTACCGAGCTATTTACTCTTGGGGTAGGGGAGGCGGGCTGTGAGGTTATTCGTCGACACTTGGTAGAAGGTCAGTACCCAATTGGTTATTTGAGCTATGTTTTGGAAGTAATGAGGCGCCCTCGTAAAGCTAAGATTCGCAAACCGGCTGATTACGTCTACAAGTGCATCACGGGAAAGCTGTTGCTAGAAGAATTCTATCGTAGCCAGGAGCCTGTAGCGGTACCGTCCGTGGATAAGCCGACTCGAAAACCGAACATTAAATCGGCGCCAGTGGTGCCAACTGAAACGGTCTTCACAGTGGAAGAAGTACAGCAGATGTATGACAACCCGGGGCCATTTCTTAAGCGTAGCGAACGTGCGGCCACGTTTGAGGAGCACTTGCAGCGAGTATACTTGAGTCAGGGTTTTATTTTGGAAGAGCGTGCTGGCCGGAAAGTATTGGTATTAAAAACCGATGTACACTAAGTGTAGCATAAAAAATTAATTATATAAATTTTTTATGCTACAGTATAAATTAAGCTAAATCTTTAGGATAGTATAAAATAGTATTTGGCACCAAATTTCTAGCGTTTATACCATTATAAACTACTTATTACACAGGTAGTTAGGAGGTCGTATTTAGCATAAATTTCGTTCTCGGACACCTTCTGCAAGTAGTGTAGTATTTACCTTACTGCCTCTGCCCCCAGGTGAGGTGTTTTTTCGCCGCGCACGTTATCAGAAGAACCTATTCCTTTCCTTGCCCTCCTCACTATGTCCCTCAACTCAGCAGCCGACTTAGCCGGCCTCCAGAAAATCAGCGCGGCAGTTGGCACCGTCCTGCGCCAAATGCGCGCCTACGCAGCCCCAGGCATGAGTACCTACGAGTTGGACGAGTATGGGGGCAGCCTGCTGACGGCGTTGGGGGCCAAATCCGCGCCCCGGCTCACCTACAACTTCCCCGGCTGGACCTGCATCAGCCTCAATCAGGAAGCCGCCCATGGCCTTCCTTCCCGCCAGCGCCTGCTCCAAGAAGGTGATCTGCTCAATATTGACGTGTCGGCCGAACTCGACGGCTACTGGGCTGACAACGGCGGCTCGTTTGTGCTCGGTACCGATGTGCACCAGCACCAGCCCCTGGTCGATGCCTCCCGCCAGATTCTGCGCACGGCGCTGGCCCACATCCGCGGGGGCGTGCGCATTGCCGACATTGGCGGGCTCATCGAGCGGGAAGCGAAAAAAAGAGGCTTCAACGTAATCAAAAACCTAGTGGGCCACGGCATCGGCCGCAGTTTGCACGAAGAGCCCAAGGAGATTCCCTGCTTCTACGACCGCACCAATACCCAGCGCTTCCGCAAACACGCGGTCGTGGCCGTGGAAACCTTTATCTCTACCCGCGCTACTTATGTGCACCCGCAACGCGATGGCTGGACGATGAAGGCCAAGGATGGCAGTTTCGTGGCCCAGCACGAGCACACCATTGTCGTCACCGACGGCGCCCCCCTCATCCTGACCGCCGGCAATGCCATCTGGGACTAAGCCCACCAACTGGAAACCACAGTGCCTAGCACTTGAAATAGCCAGTTTCCGCGCTTGTCACATTTTTTAAACGAAGTCTCAGAAAGCGTGACAGGTAGCTGGCTGAAAGCTACTCGATTTGCTTGAGGGCTGCATAGAACGCTTTATCGTCCACGCTACTCGGGTTTTGAGCGGCCGGGTCACGCTCCACCGCAAGACCTCCCAGCACTTTTTTAATCAGCCCATCGCGCCCCACGAAAAAAGTCACCGGATACCCCGTGGCGAACTGGGCGCAATACTGGGTAGCCCCCGCTAGTTGCCGATAGGTGAAGGGCTGCTTTTGCAGAAAAGCCCGCACTTTCGCGGGGTCGTCAAAGGTCAGGGCCAGGAAGACAATCCCCGCGGAGGCTTTTTCCCGTTGTATGCGATTCAGCGTCGGCATCTCCGCGATGCAGGGGCCACAGGTCGTGAACCACAGATTGAGCACCACAGGCTTTCCCTGCAGGCTATGCGAGTCCACCAGGGTGCCCGCTAAATCGGGTAGGGCAAAGGCGGGCAGGGGCTGGCCAATGAAGCCGTCCAGGCCTTGCTGACGCGCCTGTAAGGCGGCGGCGGTATGCGTGCCGAGCAGCGTGTACTCGTGGATGACGGTGTCGGGCCGCGTGAGGGTCTTGCGCACCTGCACGCTAAAAGCCAGGCCGGCCGGCTGGCCCCGCCGGTTCATCACTTGCCGAAACGTGTCTACTTCGGCCGCCGTCCAGAGTTTGGGACTGCCCGCATTTCGGTAGCGCACGACTTGGCCGTGGGCCGGCACGCTGCCGAGCAACAGGGCGAGTACGGCAAGGCAGGGAGCTACCCACGTTCGGGTCATAGGAAGATAGAAAAGTACTAAGCAAGAAGCGCTTGGCAAGGAAAATGTTTGCATGTTGCCGGGCGGTGTGGGCCAGCGCCGAGGTCCAGGCGGTCAGGTCTTGGCAGTGGCGCTTGACACGGGCGCGGCGCACAGGCTCTCCCGCACCGCCGTCCGCCATACCAATCCATCTATTTTTTGCGCTTCCAAAAGAGCGGGGAGATCCTACTCGAAAACGCACCAGTGACCGAAAGACATTTTTAGAACGAGCGTGGTTGTTGCAGAACTATCAGGTTAGCTTGACCTACGGACGCGGCGAGTACAGAAACCTGCAAAAAGTAGCGTTATCGTCAGTCAGCAGGCCCACGTTGGATGGTAGTAGCCTCCTACGAGGTCCTGGACTAAGTTCTGCAACAGCCACGAGCGTTCGGAAAAGGTGTAGATATGGGCCTTTCGTCTGTAACCTAGCGGGGGCTCCACGCCGGCTTTCTGGAGCATGGCTCGGCTAGCATGCGCGCTGGGCGCTACTTTCGGGAGAGTGGTTCAGCTGCTCGCTCCTGCCTATGTTCGGATTCCTGTCGCCCTGGCTGCTTTACGCCGCCCTCGGAAGCGTCGGCCTGGTTGGCCTCAGCTTGCCGCCGCCACCGGTCCCTCGTGTGCCTGCGCGGCCAGCTAGTGCGCTGCCCCAGCCCAATACCTTGACGCCGGCCGAGCGGCGCGCCGGCTGGCAGCTGCTCTTCGATGGGCGTACCTCCCGCGGCTGGCGGAGCGCCAAGGGCCCCACTTTTCCCACCCAGGGCTGGCGCATCGCCCAGGGTATGCTCACCACGCTGGCGGCTGAGGGCAAAGAAGCGGCCAATGGGGGCGATATTATCACCACGGCCACCTATGCCGCCTTTGACTTCAGCTTTGAGTTCAAGCTAACGCCCGGAGCTAATAGCGGCCTAATCTATTTCGTGACCCTGGCCGAGCAGACCCCCGGGTCGCCCATCGGGCTGGAATACCAACTCCTCGACGATGCCCGCCATCCTGATGCCCACCTCGGCTACGACGGCAACCGCACGCTCGCCTCGCTCTACGACTTGCTGCCCGCTGTTAAGCCCGCGGCTAGTCAACGCCCTATCGGCGCGTGGAACGTGGGGCGGGTGGTGGTCTATCCAAGTAACCACGTCGAGCATTACCTCAATGGGGTGAAGGTGCTGGAATATGAGCGGGGCTCCGCGGCCTTCCGCAGCCTCGTAGCCGGGAGCAAATACCACGTCTGGCCTGACTTTGGGGAGGCCCCAGCGGGGCATCTGCTCTTACAAGACCACGGCTTTGAGGTCTCGTTTCGCAGCCTCAAAATTCGCCCGCTGCCCTGAGGCGCGCCTGCCACCCCAAATCCAAGGGGCCAGGGCTCGGTACTCCTGAATCTTCTGGGTGAGCTAGCAAAAGCAGTAGTAAACGCGAAAAAGACATTTTCTCAACGACCGTGGCTGTTGCAGAACTCCGGCTAGGTGTGGGCTTGGCTAGCAAATGGACTCGCCGCAGCTTAAAACCGGTCAGCCGAGTGCTAACACGAGGCGTGCAGTGCCCTTGTGGCGGTGGATAGAGCGCGAGAACTACGCGAGTGGTCTGTTTTGGCTGGTGCTTGAGCAGCTTCTTGAGGTTGTACGCAATGGCGCTGAGCAGCATGGCCTTATTCGCTGCCGCCCGGCCCTTCGTGCCGACCCGTCGTAGCCCATAATGGTGGAGTAAGCTGCCAAAAACGGGCTCGACCGTGCGTTGCCGGACCCGGCGCATGCGCTGGCCCGCCCGACTGTGCTGTCGGTGCCACGCGCGGCGATACGCCGCATCAAAGGCCGAGCGCACGAACTTCTGCTGGGGCGCGGACGGGGTACAACTCATTTTCACCGGGCACTGCTGGCAGTCCTGATAAGCCGCCCGATAGTTCTTAACCCAGTTCCCATCCTGGCTGGTCGCGTAATTGCGGAAAGAGAGTAGCTTGCCCGCTGGACAGCGAAAGGCATCGGTCTGCGCCTCATAGGTAAAGCCTTCGGCAGCTGGTTTATAAGCCCCAAAAACAGGAATCCAGGGCGTAACAGCCTGCTGTTCGAGGAAGGCATAATTGAAGCCATTGGAGTAGCCCGTATCGGCCACGAACTCGCGCAGCACTAACTCGTTGGCCGCAAGCCGAGTTTGCAGCCGGGGCACCAGCTCCGGCACGTACGTGCTGTCGCGGCGGTCGGCAAAATCGGCTTGGATATGGCTAATAATGCCGCTGGCCGTGTCCACGGCCACGCTGCAGAGGTAGTTGAGGGCCCGTGCTTTGCCCGGTTTGACGGAAATGCGCGCGTCGGGGTCGGTGGGACTGTAGTGGGTTTTATTGCTTAGCAACTGGGCTTTGGGATGGTGAGCGCCCAGTCCACCCGGCGCGGCTTGCCGCTTGGCCCGTCGGGTCGCCTCGCGGCGTAGTTGGTGGGCGGGCGCGGCGCGCCCGGTAGGGGCTGGCTCCGGCGCCACTGGCGCCCCAGCTACCCGCAACGCCGGAGCGGCGCTGGTGGGCTTCTCGCGCAGGCTATCGAGGGAAGCGGCGGCTTTGACGGGGGCCGAGTCCACGACCTGCGTGTCGCCGGCCACCAGCCCGGCAGCCACACACTGGGCAAATACCTGGTCAAAAAGGTGCTCGAAGACGGCGGCCGGATACAGCTGCCGGGTGCGGCTGATGGTCGAGTGCCAGGGCAGGTCTTCGTCGACTTCGTAGCCCAGAAAATAGAGAATATCCAGCCGCAGGGCGCACTGCTCGATTAAGCGCCGGTCGCTGATGATGTTTTCCAATCGCCCCACCAGCACGAGCTTGAAAAAGACGACGGGGTCGAGTGAGGGCTGCCCGGTGTGGCTGTAAACCGGGCGGGTCTGCGCGCGCAGAAACTCCCAGTCCAACACGTCGCGCAAGCGGCGGTAGAAATTATGCTTGGGCACGCGCTCGGAGAGGCGAAAGTGCGTGCTGACTTTATCGCGGAAGTCTTTTCGGCCTTGCATCCGCTTTATACGAGTGCCCTACTTCTCCGATACTTCTGCAACAGCCACGACCGTTTCTAAAATGTCTTATGACCTATTTTTGCTCTGAACTACCCCTTTTACCCCCGTGCCCGCCTACTTCGCCTACTACCGCGTCTCCACCCAAAAGCAAGGATCCTCCGGCCTAGGACTGGAGGCCCAGCGGGCGGCGGTGACAAGTTTTCTGCAAGGGGCGGTACCGGTGGGGGAGTACGTGGAGGTGGAGAGCGGCAAGAAGAACCAGCGGCCGCAGCTGCTCGCGGCGATCGCCGCGGCGCGAGCGGCGGGCGGGGTGCTGCTGATTGCGAAGTTGGATAGGTTAAGTAGGAACGCGGGCTTTATCCTGGCCCTGCGCGACTCGGGGGTGCAGTTCGCCTGCTGTGACATGCCCGATGCCAATACCCTTACCGTGGGCCTCTTCGCCGTCATCGCCCAGCACGAGCGTGAGACCATCTCTCAGCGCACCAAGGACGCACTCAAAGCCAAAAAGGCGAGGGGCGCTCAACTGGGTACGCCGGCCAACCTGACGGAGGACGCGCGGCAGCTGGGGTTGGAGGCCCGCCAGCGCAATGCCCGGGAGCATGGGGGGATCCGGCAGGCGACGGCGTTGATTTTGGCCCGGCGGGCGCAGGGGCTCAGTTGTGAGACCATCGCGGGGGAGCTGAACGCGCTCGGCTTTACCGCCAGAAGGGGAGGGGCCTTCTCCCAAAAGCAAGTGCAGCGCCTGGTCCACCGCGCGGGCGCTAGCTTCGCTTCGGCTGAGGCTAAATAGCCATCTTACTACTAGCTTGTTATGCTGCTTAACCGACTACGTTGGCTGCTGGCCGTTGGGCTAAGTGGCCTCCCAGCGTGTGCTACGCATGCGCCGACGACAGTGGAGGAGGACCAGGCGCTGGCTTGCTGCCAGAGCCGTTACCCCAGGGAGGCCTTCCCCACCACTTCGATCGCGCAACTAGGGGCGGAGTACCGGCGCCTCAAACGGCAAAAGTGTCCGGCCTGCGCGCGGTTTGGGAGCGACTTCCACCAGCTGCTGCGCGTGTTGGGGGAGCGCCTCGATGGGCAACCGCAGCCGACCCTGCGCCAGGTGCTGGGCCGGCCGGACCGGGTGCGGGGCGACTCACTCGTCTACTACTGGCGCGGCGAGCATGACTATCTCTACTTCCGGCCCACTGCCCAGCAACGGGTGCGCAGTGCGTGGTATTTCGCCTACGAATAAGTGAGGAGGTAGCTCACCAAATACCAGTGGGTTTCTAGCGCGAAACGACCTTCCCAGTAAACCTTTCCCTTTTTGTGATGTCTTCGGCCAAGCAGCAAGTCATAGCACTTATTCAAGCCTACCAAACAGCCGTTTACCAGGCTGTAGGCCTGTTAAATGCAAAATCAGCCCGCGAAGTAGGCTTTCAAAAGCAGACGGAAAGCCCCGGAGTCTACGCCGGCTATCTCGATAACGCCGGGCACGTGCGCTATCACTTCCATGGC
>Ga0160429_1000279_pt1 | contig 57561 bp, 66 predicted proteins | sample SolpanmetagenomR_FD_108199 | JGI IMG/M metagenome (GOLD analysis project Ga0160429, IMG submission 108199) | Solar panel surface microbial communities from Lawrence Berkeley National Laboratory, California, USA - R | ecosystem: Engineered > Built environment > Solar panel > Unclassified ... | reverse complement strand
AGTTGAAGTTGAAGTTGAAGTTGAAGTTGAAGTTGAAGTTGAAGTTGAAGTTGAAGTTGAAGTTGAAGTTGAAGTTGAAGTTGAAGTTGAAGTTGAAGTTGAAGTTGAAGTTGAAGTTGAAGTAGACGACGTGCTAACGCTGGACGTGGAAGAGCTTGATGTGGATGACAAGTCCGTTGCTGGGTACGAAGGTATATAGGACTGTATATAACAGCCTGCGCCAACGCACGCTGACACTATAGGAGCCCCACCACCTGACTGGGTACTGGACGTAGTATCGCTGCTGGAGGTTGTAGTTGCTGGAGCATAATTCAATGTTGAAGTTGTTGAAGTTGTCGGAACTTGTGACAAACTGCTTGTGGATGTGCTCGTGGTGCTTGGAACGGTCATGATCGTGAGAGCGAGGTAATTCGTGGCAGTCGCATCTGCGATCTCAAGTGCGTAGTCCGTGTTGGGCATCAAGGTAGTGGGTGGCGCCCAGAGGAAGGTGCCGCGAGCGCCGCAGCAGACTGTCGTGATGGTCATGACGACCTGGAGGTTTGTCGCGGGTCCCTAAAACAAATTGTGAGATGATTGCACGCATGAAGTTATCTCCAGGACTTACTTCTAGGAGCAGAGCCGTCACTGAACGAGTCGGGTCCAAGTTGTCTCATGTGTAGACCCACCCGCCTGTTACACCCTCAGTGGCAATCGTTGCCCCCGCCGCGAAGTAGAGTGCTGGCGATTGGGCTTTGACTAGGCATGCCGCAAGCGTGATGGTTGCAAAGACGCTTGACCACATCTTGGCGAAAGACACACTGTCACCGAGATTCGAGATAGGAGTGGTAACTTCAATCTTGGTGGAGATTAGCAGACTTCAGCAGTCTCGAAGCTGATGCGAAAGCTTGCTCTGCCTTGACTTTGCATCTCCAATTGTTATAGATGTGTTTACGCGATACCCGATACAGAATGTCCTTGGAATGCAAGAATCACGAATGTCGCCGAGGAATGCAATGAGATCATGAACATATCCTGGGAAAAGAAAATTTTTTTTTTGCGAAAGTCACATTGAGTCCATGTCCAACGGGATGGAGGTTGTCGAATGGTCAGGAATTTTTCTTCAAAGATGGTAGCAAACACAACAAATGACAATGATCAACAGTATCAGCTTTTGACAATACACATGGCGAAAACAGTATCGGAGAAGCGTTCCTATCTAAAAAAGACTACCTACAAACGTAAGCAGTGCTACAATTACAATTAAGGTTGAGGTCCTGTTAACAATTTCCAAACAACAAAACAAAACAAAAGCATAGAGCAGGTCCATTGACCAGGCTCGAAAACCAACAACAGTCCCAGCGATTTAAGATTTTGGGGAAAACCAGAACCCAAGACAGGAATATTGTTAACAGTCCTCAATAGTGAAAGAAAGATAAGTCGGGAAGAAAGCCACGGGGTATAGTGATGGTTCGTTGATGTAGTCGTGGTTCATATGGTCATGATTGGTAGTGACCTGCTCAGTGACGGAGAGTGCGTCCAGGTCTGACGAGACACGTGAGAGCTATTGGCGAGAAGGTACCATACGAGAGCTTCCCAATGGTGGCAGCGTCAGCTCAGGAATATCAGGCCTAGCCACATCGGGGTAGTACAAGGAAGCCCGTCGCGGGATTGCTGTCTGGCGTGTGCTGCTTTGTTTGGTCGAGTGTCGTCCACTGCCATTGAGGGCGGCCCTGTTCGTGCGGGCGTGAGGGTTGGGCTGAAGAGGGTGGCCAGAAGAAGCTGTGGCAGTAGTGTATAAGCTGGTGGGAGCGTCGCTCCTCCTCTGAAGTCCATGGGGAAGGAACTCAAGAGCGATATTCTCCTTGACTAGCAACCCCCCTTGCAACATCTTCATGAGGTGGATCAAGTCCCACACTTCTTCATTACTTTTACCTCTACCCACCTCCGTGCGCATGGCGTAGGCTGTCATTACCGTGTTCCGATACTTTTCATCGATACCATCCGCATACGCATCAGCGTTGACCGAGAAAATGTCTACTGCCTTCTTGAGACCACAGCTGTATTTAACTTCCCAGTTATCGCAAGTAAAGTATCGGTCGAATTTCTCCATCTGAGCCACAAGCTGGTCATGTTGGACGGTGCCCCACATACCTGCCTTTTGACCATTATACCTGCCACGCTGGTAGTGTTTGCGACAGTAGAGCACCCACATATCCTTTGTGATGCTCTTCGTGCAGCCTTTGTTCCGACCAAAGAAGTGCGACACAGATTTGCGGATATTCTTCTCGCCTTTGCAAGCCCGGGGTTCGCCTGCACAGATAAAGTCATAGTAAGATTGTTCACCTTCATCTTGCGACCTGGTGGGAGGTGTGGTAGATTCAAGTGTTTCAAGTTCTTCTGCTGAAACAGTACCATAACAAAAAGCATGACGCCTCGCAGCTCCAGGTGATTGCCGCCTGCTGTAGTTGTAGTTGTAGTATGAGCTGTTGAAAGTTTCGGCGAAGGACGGCAAGGCAGGGCTACGACCTCTACGAGCTCCGACGACTTCACTGATTGATGGAAGCCTGTCGGACAGGTCGATTCTTTCGGGATAGCTCGACAATCTCCTGTCGGAGTTCAGACGGCCATATTGTTGAAGGTTAGCGTCCAGGATCTGGTTCCATGGGTTCACAAACATGGGGTCAGATGGGTGTGACATGCGAAGTGGCGGCAAGTGTGTGTATGCAGGATGAGACAGGGCAGTACTACTGGTACTGTTGTATCTTGCTAAATCGCTGGCGTTCGAGCTGGCCCGATCGGACTCTTGCGGAGAAGACCTTTGGACGTCCAGGAAGACGACTTCAGAGGCTGCAACTCCGGTCACAGGGTGACAGTGACTACGAGGTCTGTGAGGGCAGTTGGTTCTGACGCATGCGTCAGGAAGCCCTGTCTGGACCTCCATGCCAGCAGGGCGAGTTGGTCTCGACATGAGACGAATCGACTGTGTAGGAGACGTGTCGTCAGTAGTCCTTGGTGAAAGTGAAAGTGAGCTGAGTAATGAGTGGTGTAAGAATACCAGATGAAGTGAGGATGATCTGAATTATATATGAAGACAGACGACCACTGGCGCTCAGATAGCAATGACCAGAAGAGATGGGTGGTCCCGGTTTATGTTTCATAAGTAATATGGTGGATGCGTCCTGGAGTTGCAGGAAGTCAAAACACTCCCAGTGTTTTGACGATTTCTTGGAATCCTTGAGGGGCGCCTTCCTTGTCGATTAAGGCCTGCATGTTTCCTTGGGTTTGTGTTTAGTTTCTGGTCTATAGTGGCAGGAGCCACCCCACTAGGTCATCACACCCAAAAACATACAGTCTCTGTCAGTCATTTGCACATTTTTACTGTCATTCTCGGTCATGCATACCAATCTTGGCTGTCAAAAAGCCAGCTGGCATCAAATAACTCTCTTAGCTTCTTCTTTTTCAATAAAGTCTAGCTCAGTTGTTGCAAAATCGTGATCGCCTGTGAAACCTTATACAAGATACGAGGTTTAACGCACAACTCCGATCTGGACAGCACGAAATTCGCAATATCGCACAGGTGTCGAAAACTTTGAGAAGTATGTACAAGGCTCAGATAGCGCAAACGATTGAATACTCCTTGACCTACAAAAGTCCGGGATATCAGTTCTCAGAGAAGACATCGATCAAAGACCATGAGTGATATACCACCGCTCATGGCTACCATGCTCTATCATCTAGTCCTTGGAGAGTAAAGTTCTGAAAAGTGAATGAAAGAGGCGTTGGTAGGGCAACCCCTGGAACCTGCCACACAAATGCAATATTCACAGCGAATTGATGCTTTGTTCGCATGCAGATCCTGTTGATCGTGTGCGTCGTCTTGGTCACTCAATATTGCGCCACCCGTTAGGCTGTGAGCCTGCCATCGCACAAGGTAGGAGAGTAGTGAAACAAACCACATGCGATGAGCAGAGATTAGCGCGCTGGAGTGTCGCTAATTGTTGGCTGGAAAAGAACTAACAACAAGGAGAGGTGTAGGTGTAGAAATGGTCTACTTCTTTCTCAGGTCACGAACTCAATCTGCTGTATTCATCTTGAGTAGAGCGTATGCATCCGAAAGACCAGATGGTGGAAGGCAGTAAGGCAAGGTGATGGCAGTATTCCAGGTCGTGTATGAAGATCAAACTCTTGGAAGAACCTGTGGAAGGAGGAGGCAGGGAGCAGATTATAAGACAATTCATTGCTTATTTCAGCCTGAAAACCAGGCGAGATGATTTGATGAGCACATAAAGGCTATCCTTCATCCTGTATTGATCATCAAGGAAGGAGTCAGAGTCCGGGGACTCACCATTCTTGGCGTTGTGGTTGAGTGCTGGTCAGTCGCTCGATTCGTCAGAAGCCACTTTGAGGAGAACAGATCTGTCCACGGCTAGCTCATAATGCGACAGTGCTGACTCTGCAGATCATTGTGGTGCTCAAAATAGAACACCATCGCCGCGCCGGTTGAGCTGGCTACGCCACGTCCCGCCTCAAGTTCCTATACAACCCGAAACAGGACCTTGTCAACGAGAGGATGATGAAGATCGTCACGATGACGCGGAAGGTAAGTATGACAGGATCTAGGCTCTGCACCGTTCGCTCACCGAGTCGCATACTCATTTTCCAGCACATTGTTCATCTCGTAGACCAGATAGATGAACAACGCAGAGCCTCAAGAAGACAGGATCAAACGCAACCCCCACCTCACAAATTGCATCTTTTTGCACCCGAACCCAACTTGATCGTCGATCGAACGACTCTGCTCGCCGATGTTTTACCCAGCTCGGACTAAGCTTGATACCCACACAGACCGTGCACTGCGCTTACGGTCGCTTGTAGAGCAGTTTCACATGAGACGTCTGTATCGGCTAAGTCGACCTGTGTGCCGTCTACTTGCACGAGATCGTTTTGCCATTCCAACTGCAGATAAAAGCATCCAACGAGGCAGGAAAGGTTGTCGCCAACTTAGAATGGGCGTCTTGCTTCTTCACCATGAAAGCTTTCTCATGTCTTTGCAAAATGTCTAGCCATATCCGGGACAAACACCATTTCGCGAAAACGCCATTGACTAATTCTTGCGCTTTGCTTCCATTGCTTGGTCTGTCATCCACAGTTCGACCAGAGGCTCCAGGGCTTGAAGAGAGCGTGAGAACTGAGAAAATCGGCACCTCAGCAGCGATGATGTAGCTCCAGTGGTTGCTGTTGCGGCTGAGCTTGGTTTCTGTACTGAACACGAAAAGGATCGTCCCGCGATCAATATCGCATGTATGAGTTCCGCGATGCCCTCGAAAGCTTGATACCTATTTCCAGTGTGCTCTGTGCTTCGCCATAACAACCATGATCTCAAGATTTGAGTATTGGCACATGAGGCATTTTCAAAAACCAGGACAAACGCTATGCCCAGCTCAGAACATCATTTCGCTGCTGTTTTTGCATGATTTGTGGCTATCGTGATATTTCAATTGCCCAAAGAGCCTTCACAAGCTGATGTGAGCGCACGACAATTAGACAGTCTTCAGCATGTGACACAACCAGGAACAACCCGATGCTGGATGTGATTGAAAACGGCCTCATATTCGGTGATGAATGCGGTAGCGTCTAATGGTGCGACAATGGCTTGACGACTTCATTGCCGTTGAGCAGGACATATCCGTCGCAGTTGAGGCCAAGGTCCTATAACAGCAGAACAAATGTTAATATGTCATAAGCAATTAGCAATTAAGGCATGGTAAAACATATCTCGTCGATCTTTGACAGATTCCTGATCTCCAGACAATGCAGCACTCTCAGCGTCAAGCTACTCATTTGCAAGTCCTCCCTGCCAAGTGTGGTTAAGATATTCACCTGTCCTCTGCAGGAGCACCCTAAAACCTCACGCACCACCCTCAACCCTACCCAATCTCAGCCTAATAGGCCCCTTGATATCCTCCAACGCCACTCCCTGGTCCACAACAACTCCCCCCTGCAACACCTCCAATTCCCTCATCTCTCCTGCCTTCAACTCCCACACGAGTTCACGGATTACCGGCATCAATTTTCGCCAACCGTCTGCGTCCATTGTAGCGAGCTCGTCAGATGTGACTGCACGTGCGACTTCGGATGGACAGATTGTTTTGGGATAGTCGCGGGTTTCGAGTAGGCGGAGGAGGTGGGCTGTTAGTATTGTTTTTGTTTGGTCACCGGACATGATGGTATGAGAAGGGAAGGTGTAGCATTGGGCACTTTAGTGCGTGTCGAGATGATGCTGGCCAGTGACAAGTGGGAAGGGGAAGGAGGTGAGGTCGGCTGCGGTTGCTTGATTGAGTTTGCCAAGAAGTGCGCACAAAGTGTCAAAAGATGCACAATGCAAGAACACCAAGACGAATGGTAAAACCGTAATATATTTGTTATTATAACTATACTCATCTCCTATTATGCGACTAAAAAGAGAACGCCATTTAAGGGATATCATTCACCAAAAGTCCTGATGTGTAGTATGTAGCTGGGTATCAAAAGTATGAAAAAAGCTCCAGAAGATGTGTGTGTTTTCGTATCTCGTTGCTCGTCCATCATTTACTCGCTTGTTGTGCAACTCCGATAGCACATTTGTTGTGTTGGCGACTCTTCAGAGCTCGCTGGCTTCACCAAACTTCAGCGCCGCCTCCCATCCCAGTCCCTTGCTAGCACTCTTACTCGTATACTCGTTCAAGAAAGCCACTCCCATTTTCACCGCAGCACTAGGTTGCATACCAAGACCGGCAAAAGGTGAAACATGGCCCGCCTCCCTGGCAGCAGTAGGGTATTCCTTGCTCATGACGTCCGTGGGCAACAACTTCGCCGCCGACTCCGCATGCCCCTGTATATCCCTGATAGCAGTCGTCAACCTCTCCAGCTCCTTCTTTTCGTCTCGTCCAACATCAGCTGGGGCTGCCGCATCTGGGTAGCCACCAGTCGTGCCTGCGGCTTTCACAACAACGCCTTGACATGTAGCAAGTAGCGAGTCCACCATACCACTCAAATGAGGCCATGGCGCGCACGCTCGGCTGACTTCCTTGCCAAATGGGCCCATACTGGAGTACGTACTCAACGCAAAGGCCGCACGCTTCTCCAGAGCTAAAGAGTGCTCGCGTGCTACGAATGACAGCATGAATGCGAGAAGCGACTCGATACCATGGAGAGCGGCCAAGTGGTGGTGTTTGTCAGAAGTGGATGTGCTTGGAGATGTCCTGCTCAAAGTCACTTCTTGCATCTTGTGCTTTAAGGTGCGGCCGATGTTGGAGAGGCGTTTGTGTTCGGCGAACCACTTTGCGCCATCCGAGGGACGAGCTGTGCTTTGTGGTGTTGTAGCAGTGGATTGTGTGTTTGTGATTGGTGTTAAGATGGCTGGTGGAGGCTTCTGAGGCGTCGACTGCTTGTTTCTGGATACTTGGAATAACGACGAAACTGAGCTCTTCTTGGTCAGGTCTTTGTCCTTTTTGGGCGTTAGCACTTGACGATGCAAGGATGACGAAGGGGTCGAGAGTACTGCTGGGGAGAGTGTGTTGTTTGTAGGAAGAGGAGTTCGAGGAACAGCTGTAGTAGCCGGAAGATCCAGCTTCTGGCGCTTCGTAGGTGGGACGTATATCTCCTGATCATCAGGTCGTCGTGTGTGCTTCAGTTCTTTGTCATTGCGACCCGCAGTGATGTCGTTATCCTTGTGAGGCAGTTCTCGAGTAGGGTTGTTTTGAGTTATAGGACGAGGCGAAGGTTTTAGCTGTAGAATGCGCTGAACGTCCTTGCGAAAGCCTTTGCTGAACTTAAACTTTACCAGCAACTCATCGTCTTCAGGTACCGATGTAGTAGAAGCCTCTGGTCTGCTTTTTGGTCCGCTGTCGTCTGGCTTCACTGGACGGGCAACTCCAACTACCGATGATTGTACAGGATGTATATGGTCACTAGCTGCATCACCAATCGGAGCAGGTCGCTTTCTTGCGACACCCTTCACAGGTAACATTGGCTTCTTCTCCTCGACCGGATCACCACCAACAGACGAGTTGGATGAGTCAATAACTGACATTCTCACTGAGTCGGGGCTCGAAGTCGATGGAGGAGGACTTATTACCTGAGTAGGCTGAGCTCTCTGAGGTACTGCAGAGCGGCGTCCTCGTGGTAGCCGATCAACCTTGCGGAAGTCGTTGGACAAGCGTGGTGGTGTTAAGAGACTAGGTCTGCTGCTAGAACTGCACCATTTAGGCAGATCATGCTGGTCTTTGGGCATACTGTCTTCATGATGAGGCGGAGTCGGCAAAGATAAGGGTTGTCGTTGAACACTTTCACCGTGGCCACGCCAGGAAGGTGCAGATAGGGGTTGCTTTGTTATGGTAGCGCCGAGTTTCTTTACTGGCGCTGTAGTCGAAGCTGGTTGCTGGGTTATGTGCTTGAGCTCTTTTGTGTTACCCCGTACCTGCTCCGAAGGATTCTCAGGCCCGACATTGCCTTCCTGATCAACTGGTGTTTCTGTTGTTCTCAGTTTCTTGGGCAGGGGTTGTGCTTCTGTGCTAGCAGGAAGTTCTGGTAGTCGTCGCTTGCGAGAATCTAATGGATTTAGCGTCTCAGCTTCGCCTAGTTTGTTCTTCTTAATCTCGTGCGACGTTTCGACTTCCGGGACGATCGTGCTTTGCGCAGTCGGTGGCAGTGCTTCGGTAGTATGTAGGGATTCTCCAGAACCTGTCATAGGTTGTTCGCGTTTGTTCGTCCCTGGCGGGTCGATGTTCTTCGCTTCTGCTGGTTGCTCCTCTTCAATTGCGTTCACCTTGCCCTCAGCAACGTTGTTATCCCTCTGCGCAACAGCTGGACTTCCTTTCTTCTTGTAGTCACTCATGCTAATCTTCTTCTTCGCTACAACAGCTGCCCCATTCCCCAATTTCCCAGCATTCCTTGCCTGCTTCTCCTTCTCTTTCCTCATGGCTTCTGCTGGCCCTGCCCTCATCTCGTAGGCCGTCCTCAATTGGAACAAAGATTCGCTTGGATCTCGCCATAGGAATGTTTGGTATTGTAAGTGGTTTTCATTTCGTTCGAACCAGCCTGGTATGCGCCAATTATCGCACTGCCAGTCAGGAATATTGAAAGGCCATTCGGAGGGTGTGGTGACAATGTAGGGTTCGGTAGGAAGGGATGTCGGCAGAGCGGGTGTTTTGAAGGACATGTCGGGGTGGTTTGCGCAAGGCGTAGTGATTGTGGTTCTTAACGATGATGTTGGTAGGGTGAGATGAGTTTAAAGGAAGTTTTCTGAGCGCAAGCGAGATGCAATGTCCAGTGCTCGCTTTGACCACTCACTTAGGCAAAGAGTGATTGAAAGCAGTATCAGGCTGTCGAGAGCAGGGAACGATTAGCGAAAGCGTCTTGCATCGTGGATGCGTTGTAATTGTGGCAGATCGGGGACTCACGAGAGACAGGCTCTATAGAACAGGCAGACAATTACATGGCGATTGCCTGACGTATCTGACAATAGGTTATTGATTGTGAAACAAGTATTGTCGGAATGGTGTTTCATATGCGAATGAGTGATGCTTAATTGATTGATTGATTGAATTAAGCATGAAACCGCGCTTACGAGTGGTCATCATGGCTGATCGATGGGCTGGGCTAGAGCCGAGATCCAGACGTCTTGGCAAGGAGATTGTCTCCGATGATTAGTAGGTAGTATTGAGGATATTGAGGATTAAGACAATATGATAAACTATGCTCCAGAGGGCCATTAATACTCTGGCTTTTGAGGAAGCTTCCTCTATCATGTCAATGCACCCTCATGATACCAGGAAGCAGATGCCCTAGCAGAGCCTAAGGTCGGCACTCTGGTGCTACACTCATTCTACGTCCCAGCTCACTTGCTCTTCCCAGCTAACCACCCTGCCATATCAAAATTCTGCAATGCAGCTGCTTTATCTTGTGCTCCCAGAGGACCACTTGCCTGTAGTTCTTCAAATTCCTTCTTCGTCTCCTCATCCACTGTAGAAACGTAACTTAGCATAGATACTCGACTTGTGTTATTGTTGAGGATGACTTACTGCTCTCCGTCAAATACGGCATTCCCACAATAAGCACCAAAGAGAACAGCGCCATCAAAATCATCGGGCTCTTCAAGAATGACAACGGATCAAACCCTTGCCTCTCCTGATAATATATCTTCATCCTCTCTACTCGCGCTTCAACACTGACGCTCTCACTCGTGCTTCCTTTCCAGATACCACCACCAATTCTTTCGCCCTTGTTCCCCCATTCGTTTCCCCAGAACGTTTGCCACACTTCTACGTTCTCTCTGCCTTCACCACCTATTGCAGTCACATCAACGCGATACGGCGTAAATGTGTAATCGCGACATTGTATCGTGAACAAGTAGCTGCCGGGTGTGACATCTGTGAATTCGAAGGTATTGCGTCGGGTCAGGGGAGTGGTGAGGGTGTTGTCGAGGCGGAAGAGGGTGGAGTGCGTGGTTGAGGGGAGAGAGGAGGGGTTGCTGAGGTCCCGCGATGGTGGGATACTGACTGTAAGATGTGCGGCGAAGGTTAACGGAAGCAGGGCGAGCGATGTGAGCAGGTTGAGGGCGTGCATTTTATCGATTTTGTTTTTGAACTAGATGGTTGCGTTGTCTTGGTTTCGGATATGAGGAGGGTTGTCACTTGTTACAGAAAAGAAGGGTCCTGGGCACGTTTCAGGAGCTATTTGACATTTTGACTTTCATGTTTCAGATTCGCATCATTATCTATATGCTATGTCGAATCCTACTTCGTCCCAGCACGAGGTCGAACAGACCAGGAGGTCATGGTTGTCTTCGACTGCCGGGGTAGGAGTATAAGACACTTCATGCATACCTATGCTGAGCATATATCAGCACCATCTTCTCCACTATCACTGATTGAACTCTTGACGCTTGTCATGCTTCGACTTCATGCGCAAATAAAACGCTTCACCCTCACTGAGGTCTCCTTCGTGGATCTCGTGCTTTGTCGAGATAAGGATTTAGCTGCGGCGTCTCAGTCCCACTATTCACTGTACCAATCGATCCCATCATTGGAGCCACTGGAAGTGTAGTACCCGGAACTCCTATTGATACATTGGGACGTCTTCGTGGGTCGACTGTCGGTTTGCTGGGCGCTGTGTATGACTCATCAGAAGTGGTAGTGTCCACTGACAGGCGCCGGCTAGTGATCAGATGTCTTTGTTCACCTTGTGTAGGTATCTTGAAGATTGCCGATGCAGAGCTTGGGGCTGTCGAAATTGGATGAGCGCTCGAAGCTTCTAACTGACTTTGTAGCTGTGGTTTCATGGGCAAGTCTGCTGGACGAGGGTATGAACGTTGGAGATGGGACATCGTAGAGTCTTGCGCCGTATTGGATTCGGTTTCTTCTTCTTCTTCTTCTTCCATGCTCGCATCTCCAACGCTATACTTGAATCTCTTTCGATTGTCCTTGGCCTGTAAGTAATCTTCATAGAGTTCTTCCTTGCGATCAGAATCTGTTGCCAGAACCCATTCCGCACGAGCTCGTCTTTGTAACTCCATGAGTACATCGAGCGTCTTCTGTCGCTTTTGTGCCGTATCAACAACTGAAGTACTTGCGCTTGTTAGATGAGGTTTCGATGCACGAGACGATTCGGCCGCTGATGGCTCGATCGCAATCGTAGCTGCCCGAGTAATTGGCAGCGGATGAGCTTCCAGCGTACTCGGCAGTGTGGAGCTTCGCTTTAGGCCATGCGTCTCAGGTTCTTTTGGTTTAGCCGATTGTACATCCTGCATTGGTTCATCTGCAGCGTGCACTTCAGATCTTCGAGACGACCATGGCTTTCCCATTCGGCGTTGATATGCATCGCAATAGTACTTAAATACATGCTTAGCATGATCATCATGCTGTTTGACCAAGTCGTCCATACGAGACTTGGTGGTACGTAGAGCGCTTATACTAGCCAAGGATCCTTCACTCAGCTTTGATGTACCAGAAGCGGTACGTTTTTTGACCACTGGTTTATAGGCTTGTCCAGGTGCTATTGCATATTTGACATCGGTGGATGCAGGCATTGAGAGCCACGAGATCATTTCATCATTTTGAGCAGCGATATGCTCATGATCGATGTCCTCAACATCGTCACTTGTCTTTCCAGTAACAGTGGACCTAGACGATTGTGACAGAAAAGCTGTTGTGGCTGCTCTCCGAACATTTGACCTGGTCGCACTAAAATTAGCCTCCTCTTCCTCTCTCCACTTATGATTGTTTATAGTGCGGTACTCACCGGATCAGAGGTAGACTGTGCTCGAGATTCTCGATGATTCTGATCAGAAGTGCGTTTTGATCTGATGGTGCCTCCTCTACAAGCCTAACTGTTGGTCAGCCATCCGTAGACAGGACGGATAATTGATATACTGACTGTGGAAAAGGCAACAATGTTGCTGATAGCATCAACACAGATATCTGAAACTCATGTCAGAAGGAAGCACGAGCGCAAGCACGAACGAGCGGATACACACATCAGGCGGCTCAAGCTCTTTGACACCGCTCACAACAACATCTTTCCCCTCCATCTTACTTCAGCTACCACCCTTGAATGTCGATTCTTCGTAACTCCTCTATCGCGTCATTTCAAATGATGAGACAAGTCTGCCCTGTGCAACCCGAAATGCAACTAGAATGTTTTGCGTGTTTACTGATCGGCGTTAGCGGCTTTACAACATCCGGGCGGCCGAGGTACATGTAGCACGTGACTGTCGCACCTGCGTTTCAGATGTCCAATAAGCACGCGACGGAAGTATTCTGTGCTGGCGCATTGGTAGAACGACAATGATACCATCTCACAGACAGGTATGGACAAGGTGATCGAACATACCTTGAAGTTATGGCGGACTCTGTAGGTTGGTCAGCACAGCACCACCAACTTACGACGCCACAGCATGCTTACACGATGTGTTATAGATCGAGTCTTCTCGCAATGTCTCACCGCCGTCCGTCAGATTTCACGCTTCGCATCGAGACGACCACCCAGTCATGTTCGTGCTAAGTTGTATGGCCTCTACAAACAAGGAGTCGAGGGAGACCTTGAGCAGTTAGTCGGCAGACCAGACGTTTCTGGAGAAGAGCAGGACAAATGGGACGCATGGAGTGCACAGAGTGGGTTATCAAAAACAGAGGCCAAGAAGCACTATATTGAGCTGCTCATTGAGACAATGCACGAGTATGCTTCGGAAACAGCAGATGCCAGGGAATTGGTCACTGAGCTTGAGTTCGTGTATAATCAGATCAAGGACAATTCACCACCTGGCACGGAGTCCTCGCACTCTGATGCTTATGGCCTGTTGTCTGCCTCTCACGGCCAAGCCCCAGGCGCGTACCCTTTATCTCCGCTACCAACACCAGGTCTACAATTGCAATCCCGTGGAGGTCTACAAGAGTTAGCACCTCTATCGCACGACGAGGCGTTGATGGAAGAAGAAGAAGCGGTCGCGTTGCAGGCAGGTCTCAGATCACCTGAACTCGAGAACGAACTCTTCGTCGATGCTCCAGAGCAAAGCGTAGTCGATGAAGACAGCGAGCAGCATTCAGTGGCAGGTCTGCATTCGTCGACTCAACAACATGGCCATGAGAACATTCAGCCTGATTCAGAAGCTCAAACACCCTCACATGAAGATACATCTCCTGCCGAGTCGCCGTTCGCACGATCTTGGCCTCAACAAAGTAGTCGGCCTGTTCTGATCAAGCAGGAGGTTCCGTCGTCACCTCTGAAGTCACAAACGCAGCTTGTCCAGCAATCACAGTCAGAACCAAAACGCAATGCTGCGTCTGCTCTACTCGCCAAGTACCTGCCGTCAACCAGCAAGGCGACTGTTGCTGTACCTACTTCTGACGCTGCAGGATCCAGCACACCATCGTCGCAAAGCAAATGGCACCGCCGGATCGAAACGTCCCTAATTCGCCTTACTACAGAGGTCACTGCACTTCGTGAACAGCTTGAAATGCAGCAGCAACAATACAGCTCATATGGATCGCTCTTCCCAATTCGTGGCAGTGTCTCATTTCCTAGTGGTCCTAATGGTGGAGGTGTAGGCAAACTAAGCTTTGGAGATCTTACCAATATGTATGGTAGGTTGGTCCTTAAATGGCTGGTCGGCATGACACGACACATAATGGTGGACGCAGCGGTCATACTGGCGGTATGGGTGTATGTCAAAAAGAGACGTGGCTGGAGTAACGAAAGATTTGCTCAGGAGCTTGTGGGAGTGCTTGCAGGCGTGTCGACACTCTTCGGACCTCTCATTGGAGCTTGGAATGGCGCGATGGCAAGAATGCCCAATATACCTATGCGATTACCTGGTTTACAATGGTTTGCGGCATGGCTTCGCACCTGGGGCCAAATGCTTGTTGGGTTGATCAGGACGAAGAGAGCTGGACTCAGCTCATCAATTGGACACCAAGTTGAGAAACGATGAAGCTGGCAGACTGAGCTCCTGCACACGGAATGGAATTCGACAATCTATTCGTATGTTTGCAGTCACAACGCTGAGAAAGAACTACTTCCTCACATCCACTAAGCTGGGCTATTGGAAGCCAAACACTCCCACACCATCTACATGCGCCCAGCCCATGTTGCGTTTACCCCCTTTGTCTGCGCCGCCACATCATCTTTTCAAGTCGCACGCGATCTTGCGATTCTGACGATCAGACCAACGACCGGGATGTACCTGATCGCCTTGTTATCATACCAATGCTGTTGTCCTGAGGACCCAACTGCATTGGTCCGAAGTCGGCAGCAGTACTGCCGTCTTTGGGCAGCTTCGATACCACGAACCCAATAACGATGAACACAATCGACACAGCAATTTCCTCCCCCACACTCAAAGTGATCTGAAGGGTCAAGCTTCCTGTGAACGGACTATATCTTGCCTTGTCACTTGCCCATGTGCCCAGATACGCGTAGATCAAACGCACCAGGATCAGTGGCAGTGCTACCACGACTGCTAGAATCAAAACGCCTTCATCATTGGGCTTGGTCCTTTGTGAGCGTGTGTGGTAGTAGAGTATAATAGCGAAAGCAGTGATCATGACGACAGCGACATAGACCACTCCAAATATGATCTTGCCTGCTGTGAGTAGTGGCTGCGATGAAACCAGCTGTTCCAGGGACGTGACGTTCGTGCTGCCCACGATGCAGAGAACAAGTGCGACAAGAGAAACGACACTGACAGCGCGAGAAATCATTGTGAAGGTGCTGACTGAACGTTGGGACTGCAGCATGGTTCTGATACTGTTCGGAAACATGTCAGCTTAGCTTCTAATGAAGACAAAGGATATAACGTACGCTCGTGAAACAAAGCCCAGCGATGCAACCAGCAAAGGAGCAAGACCAATGACCAACAACACATCTGCCATGATATACGGTGTCAAGCTGGACTTGTCGTGGATGGTCACAATTTGTGCAGCTGAGCCGATCAGGCGGATGAGGCAGAAGATGGAGAGCTGGAGCCAACCGGCATCTTTGGCGAAGCCCTGACGGAAGAGGAGGTAGACTGAAAGCGGGAAGAGTGGAGCGTAGATGGCGAGCTTGACGATGGCTAGGACGTCGGTGGGGGTAATAGTGGGCATTCTTGTTGTTGTTGGTGGTGTCTAGCAGCTTGTAGAGAGGGTTGAAGTAGTACTGAGGACTCGCTCAAGGACTGAGGAAGGCACGAGGCTAGGGTACGATGAAGCTTTCCGTATTGGAAGTAGACAATGTAAAAACACATAGGAGGGAGATGTCTTGATATTTATGCTACCTGTACTATCGCATGTAAAGCCTTGTTGATATTACTAGACGTCGAATTGCTCAACAACGCCCCATCGTAGCACGGCCGCCATGTCTTCCTCGAAGAGTGTTTCGCCAAGGCTTGACTTCGAAACCTCGAAGTGCTTTTTAGGCAATCACTTCGAAGTCGGACCCCACAAAACGTCAGACTGTATGGGGGCTATGTTACGACCGTACGTTGACGCTACAGTTTGAGCACGTAACCATCAGTCACCCTTCTTCGACTGCGGCTCATCTGCGTGATAGTATTATTATTGTAGAATCTTCTTGTCAGGGAAGGTACTTATATCACGCTAAGCCTAAAAGGGTGCACTGCTCGACCAGGCATTGCTGGCTTTCTTCTACTACCAAGTCTCACTTGGTCGGAGTGGCTTGATCTTACGTATCGCTTATCTGTCGCAGGTGATTGATAGTGACGATGATGTTACCCGCGGCGTCGCGTATGTTTGTTTCTCCTGCTAGCAATCGTCCTATAAGCACTCGGCACATATCCCTTGGCACCAGTCGCAAGATGACTGGGTCACAGCCCTATTCCTCGAAAGATAGCCTATCCCAGGAGTGCCTGCTCATGTGCTAGAATCTCATATGGTGCAAGAGCCTTGCTTGATGTTTCAATGGTGTTTTTCATGCTACGTTTTAATTTCGTATGACATATCCGCTACTACAGCACGAAAGTCCAGACAAGTGAAGGATCAATAATTCGAAGTCGAGTAAGTTGATGTCTATTTCGTGTTCAACGTTTTCCATATTTTGGTGTTTAGCTTTTAATGACACTATATATACTACATTACCAAGCATGCTCTCCACCAAGCGAGCTTAGCAAAGTTTGATTGGATGTATATCATGATTATCATCCTCCCCTTGCAAGTTGATCGAGTTGAGATGTTAAGTCGGATGACGTGAATTTCATGCATTCCAGCACTCTCCACAACTTTTTTTCCTTGAGTTACAATTTCGGTTCTGTAGAAATTCGGACGCCAAGGCTTTGGGATGTGATCCGAAGCGATGTGAACAAGGTCTATGTCAAGTTGTTAACAGTCGCAATGGTGGTACAGCGAATGCTGTTATTTCAATGTCGCTACACCTAGAACTCAACATCGCATTATGCCAGAAACTCATCTAGCTAGTTCCCACTGTACCAAGCACTGTTCAAGTTTCGCTGCCAGTACGGCAGCTTGCTTGTTTCCACTCGATCCAGCCAGAATCTGAAGCTGACGTATGGCAAATCGGCGCATGGCAATCGGCGCCCAAGGACAGCCTGCGATTACTCCAAGAGGCCACATCACGATTAAGCCTTCGCCGGCGTACGTTGGCGTAGGAAGATCATATTGGGTTTTGGAGGTAGTTGCTTCTTGGCGACTGCTCACGATTTGCCCGTAGAAAGGCATGCTAGCGCAGATGTCGCCAGCTAGCTCTTTAATATACTCACGCTTCTTCGTCTTCTCTACATCAATTCGAGCAATCTGTTCGAGGTCGTCCATGTTCGATGATTGCTTCGTCAAGAACTTGAGCAAGGCTTCAAGGCATAGTATGTGTATAGTTCGGTAATGATTCCAGATTCCAAAACTCCAGTAGTCTCTATACATATCATAGTATTCGGCAAAATCGCTGGCCGAGGGTGTTGCTGGTTTCCTGGTGTATTGCATCTCTTCAGGTCTTTCCATTGCCCATGTGCTCATTTCCTGGTCCACAGCATAAAAGGAAGCTAGGATCTCTGAAACGTCAGTAACTTCGCCTGCATGTACTCTCGCACGGATATTGCAGAAAGACATGACGATCATAGTCAAAGGACTAGCCCAATTACTGTCATTAGAGGGAAAGTCCTTTGACTTGTGTGATAATTCCACAATGATATCAGGAATCTTCTCATTTCGCATGATGCATGCAAGAGCTATCTGAGCTCGTAGACTTGTAAACGTGCGCATTCCGACTAGGCTTCGCAGAGCTTCAAGACCTCGAAGCTTGACAAGTGCCTTTGCTCCTTCGAGATGTGCAAACATTGAATCGAGACTAGGATTGCTGATGGACTCAAGTTGTGCCATAAGTAGGACTGTGGTCAGGACTTCGTCAGATTTAGCTCGATACGTGTCTTGAAGGGCTTGATTGAGTTCGTTTAAGGTATGGCTGTACTTTATCCGTGAGTAGAGTACCAGCTGATTGTCGTGTGCCTTTCCAGCTAATGCATTGAGTCCAATTGCAATGATGGCGCTGGCCAGAACACCTCGTGAAGGAGCGCCATTAAAGACCAAGGGCAAGAAATCGAGCAGGCCTTTGCTTCCCGGAGGACCAGGCATGAAGACGCGGAAGAATGTAGCAATAGCCAGCTGTTCAGGTGATTGTCGAGGAGAGTACAAGAATTGCACTCCTGGCTGTTCTGTTTCTTGTGCCACCCAAACTTCTGACGTTGGCTCAGAAGCAAAAATGCTTTTGGTTTCAGTACTTGTCCAGTAATCTGTGCTGCTCCATGGTGTAAATGGTGCAATGGCAGTCGTGGCAGACCAATCCAAGCGATTAATTTCCTCTATATCGTTCTCAGCTTGCTCTTCCCGCACATCTCGTAGTGATGACTCGCCGCGTGATGTAAATGCAAAGTGTTGTGGAGCAGGACTGAATGGTTTTGGTCCTTGATTCCGCGCATTGGGTTCTCCTGCGCTGGTGATAAAGGTCTTCTTTGAGCTTTCAACGTGCACTTGAGCAGCTTTAAGCGCGATGGCTTTAGTCTGATCACGGAAGCCAACGTCCAGCTGATCATGATAGCCTCCACATTCTACCTTTGCACGAACACATTGGCCGCATATTGGTCTTATTTGATCACACTACAAGAAGGTTAGCTCAAGCGAGGAGAACAGCAATAGGACCATCACAAGTTGGATCAATTGAGCAGCTTTAGAGAGCTTGAGGAAGTCCGAAAGTCTAAAGTGGCCTTCGTCATCGCCGAACTCACCTTTCGTCTCTTGGCGCGACATGCCGCACACGCTTTACTTGGCTTCCCACAATACACCATCTCAGATTGTACTTCTCACATTTCACATTGTGCTGAACGTTGTCCGTCTAAAGAAAGAAAGAAGTGTCGAGGTGGAACGACGCCTAAGGCTCAAGGTGGTACCACGTGGTACGAGCATGAAGATCGGCGTTCTGACAGCCAAGTTCTCTCGGCGATCTTACAGTAAGGCTTCACTCAGGTATGAGACAAGATGGTGATTCATTGTTGAGTTCTCGATATTCAGTATTCAAGTATTAAAGGACTACTATATGTGCTTCTCTTCATCCGATCTCTGCGGGATCCTGGACCGCGCCCTACACCGGGCACGAAACATCCCGCGTCAACACTACATTGCTTTACACGTCAACATGGCCTTATATTAACCCTTCAGCATCCATACTCGTCCTACATCATGTCTTGTCGAGTTTACTACCATCCACAGACGATGTACTTTGGCATTTGACGTTACGTGCCATGCTGTGCCGTGTACAGCGAAAGACAGCTCAGTGACGACCCTAGTGACGACCCTAGTGGCGTCAAGGATTACGCTCATGCCAAGTGCCTCCCTTCAGAGGTGTTACCTTCCTCTCAAGTCCCTGGAACATGTGGAACCCTGTAATTCTTTCATGTTCTACGTATTGTCTGGATCATCATGATACATGTACCTGCATCAAGACCTTCCTCGTGGTGTTTCGGGTGTGAAAGGCGTATTGACAGGAGAACTATCTCTACACATCGCAGCTGGCTCACTGTCACAGCCCAGTAGCCCGAACATCTCCCTGTCACGTGTGGTGAATCTATTGGTAGGCATTCTGCATTTAATGGAACCATAGATGTTCTACTACAGAGTCAGATCATATGGATCATCAATATCGACGTAGCATACTCACCACACCATCAAAGTAGCCTTGATGCGGTATAGTGGTTGGACGTGGCTCTTTAGAAGGGACACGATTGAGCGTTGCGAGTCCTGCTCTGTGCGTTGGACGTCCATCTGGTGAGTCTGGTGCGGGAGTCCTGGCCTCGAACGTTGGAGTGCGTATGCCGAATACTACAGTGCCTCCCGCATCGAACACTAATGGCGTGTTGAGCGTGTTGGATCGAGCCCTATTCCTGGGTGTCGTTGGCGGTGGTGAAGAGGTTGGTAAAGCTATGTAAGTAGGTGCGTTGTCGCGACGTAGACAGCCCGGAGTGGTTGGTGGTGTAGATGAAACTGTAGAGCTTGGTGACGCCATGTCAGGACTTGATGGTGAGGCGGACCCAAAGATAGTAGATTGTGTGTACGCTGGAGAGGCGTAGGATTGCGGCACTCTGGTACTGGAGAAATCACGTCGAAGAGTTGGTCGTGTGGTGTGCATGATTGAAGCTCGCTGCTGAATGTGAAAGGTGGTAGGAAGCGGCCCAAGGTTAGAGGGACACGATGCTGAAAAGCACATCCTTATCATCGGTCGTCCTATCACAGCCTCTCGTCTACATGACTTAAGCACCATCGATATTCCATCCACGTGAACGCTTCGATGGCGTTTTCGATAAACGCCATAGAACCTACACACGAGCATTACGATGTTCTAGGCTCCCTTCTATTGTGGAGGCTTAAGTGAACATGCTCCACGACGACTTTACTCAAGCATGAGCTTAATAGGAATTGCGGCTATGCGCAGTCAGATCTTTCGTATAACATGCGCCTGATTATAGACTATGGGAAAGCCATCCGAGCAAGGAAGCCTTCTAGCGAACGAGTTTGTGGGGAAGTACGAGGTTGTGAAGACTGCTCACTGGGAGAGTATTTGCTATGTGAACGTAGTGCGAGCGATAGCTCGCTGCTGGAATCTCTTGATTCGTAGTCAAGCGCCTTGCCATAACTCTTTTGCACTTATCTTCCCTTCGCTGCATCGCGGTGGTCGGATCGAAACTGCTGTAATAATATCAGCATGTGATCGATCATATAGGGTTGGTAGCCCTAGAGCACTCCGATCTATACAGTTTCGTTCCTTTTATCCTATGGCCCTTAGGCAGGTTTTGGATCTCTCGGTTCCTTCTACAAGAACTGCTTAAGCAAAAACTGAAGAATCTTGACCTGGGATTATACGTGAACCTTATCATGCTCAATCTCAACTTCGGTGGCACCCAACTCGAGGACTCACACTTTCCCACTTTCACTTCTCTTCCTGAGGACATCCGAGAACTTCTCGAAGTGTACAGTAACATACCTCCCAACAAGGTGATACCTCACATTGAAGAAGTGGTGAGAGGATACCCAAACCAACAAAAACGCTACTCGTGTGACGTGATTATGTTCTGACCACCTGGAACTACAGAGACATGCTGCTTTATTCAAATACTCCTATCCCATGATAACACAGCTACGCTTTCTTCGCTTATCACTCTCGCAACACCCTTCTTATTCCCGAGTCCTATCGTTGCTAGATGTATCTGGTTCCTCTTCCCCTCCGAATCTCCTCCTCGATATCGGTCCAGGTCTAGGACAGGACATACGCAAACTCATCTACGACGGCGTCGCCACTACCTCGATAGTTGGCTTAGAGCTGGATCCAGGACTTCTCGAAATAGGTTTCGACCTATTTCAAGATCGACAGACACTGAATGTGCCTTTTGTCATCGGCGACCTACTAGTATTCGGCAGCAAATCTACTGACACCAATCTTGACAACGCCACAAACAACGACAGCTCCACGACGCCAGACCTACGCAGAAAGTTCACCATCATCAACGCCTCCTCTCTATTGCACCTCTTTCCTCTTCCTCTCCAACACCGCCTCGTCCAAGCAATGATCGAACTTCTTCTACCACAGCCTGGTAGCAGGATACTTGGTTGGCAATTGGGCAATCCTACACCTATGGACTATTTTGATATGACGAATTTCACGCTGCAATATCGCCATGACAAGGACAGTTTCCGCGAGTTCTGGGCAGACATAGGCAGAGATACGGGAACGAGCTGGCTGGTGGATGTGTGTGAGATGGAATGGAGGGATGAAACTGCGTTTGGTGAACCTGGGATGTGGGCGTTGAGCTGGGAAGTGGTGAGGTTGTGAAGGGAGCTCTTACATGACGTGTCTGTTGTTCTTTCAAGTGGTTTTGCGAATGAAATCGGAATCGGTATACACCTATACGCGTACCTTGGGATCTTCGTATACCGTCACTTTCTTCATGAAAATACCTATCGTACGCCAATGCCTCTCAGACAGCACGGAGCTCTTACAATCCCTCCGGAATGGTTTCAGATTCACTACCCATTTCACAACCATGACCTTTTAATCAGACATTCGCATACACAATCACAATATTCCTCCCAACGATCCCTGCTCTCCGACCAGCCAAGCGAATACCAAAGGACAAAGAAGACTGCGTAATCGTTACAGGGAGAATTCAGACCCGAGAACTCTTTGACGACAGCATTCTAGCAAGAGTAAAACAAAGCATGCTGCAAGCAAGACGCCGGTAGACCTGTCTCCCATCCTTGTCTTCTCTTCATCAGTATTATTGTCAATTACCCCTACGTACTCCCAACCTAGTCGTTGTAGGAGTGCCTTTTTGGTTCTGCGTATCATTGTCGAGCATCTCCGCTCTTTAACAACTGTGTATATGCGGACAGAGAAATGGACTGCATTAAAAAAAGACCGTTCTGACTGCGTAGTGGAAACCTTACTAGCAGCGGCACTTGGCGGCGGCACTAGTATCAGCATTATCATCAGCATTAGCACCAGCTTCTTTACCGTTTCCTGCTCCTGGACCACTGGATGATGACGAAGAAGAAGACAAAGAGACGGACTGGAATGAACACCCTGATATGAACACCGATCGGCTGGATTACTGTCGACCTCTGCTGCGCTTCGTCGATGCCAGAGAAGACTTGGGCAATGAGCTTCGTCTCACGCCAACCACAGTGTCAAATCGCCTGGTTACTATTTTTGTTAAGCTTTCACAGAAGAAGTTGAGATAGCTAAATATAAAGGTCTATAGTACCGTTGACAAGAAGCTCATCGGAATCGGATCGAATGTCTCGATCTTGAAGTTCATGGAGACGTATGGCGATCTATGCTCTCTGGCGATATTCAGCCGAAAGCATTGATCCAAGAGTTCGTCTTGCTTTCAGCTGATCAGCTCATCCAGCCTGGGCCATTAGACCCTTCCGTCATCCTGAGTGGCAGGGTCATTGAAGCCATTGCTCGTGAGGTATTGCGCATCTGTGAGCGGATTTCTCTGGAATCGTACTTGCTCACACCAGAAACACGAATTCTCCTCTTCCAGGCTGCCATCACCAGGATCAGCCCGAAACATGTCAAATCATTTATCGGTGTTGACGACATCCAAGTGGAAGGCCTTGGGGCAGACAGAATCATCCTTGCAGGCCATACGCAGTACTTCGACTCGCAGACCTGGCAAGCAAGAAATCTCGATACCAGAATAGAGGTCGAATCGACAACCGATCTGCGGGAGCATCATTTCAAGTCATTTGGCATCAGTGTCTCTTCTGTAACACCACCACCAATTCTTGGCAGGACTCAGACCGAGATGCAACTTGTAATCAACGCGCTTACCTTTTTCCATCAGCTACTTGTTGGAAAGTGCTGTTCATCTCAAGAGGCCAAGATCCTAGCTGAAACCAATGCTGCCGGGTACATTGTCATTTCTCCCAGCTCTGCTGTCCGAAAATACCTATCTCGTGTGCGGCTTCCGGACATCATCACCTCTCCAGAACTCTTCCCAAAGATCATTGAGGCGATCGAGGCAGAGTTTGTAAGCTCTGGCCCTGCGAGCAAGGCATTGGAAATGGGCTGCAGGCTGTTTCTTTTCCACTTTGTTGATGACGATGCAGGGTTCGACGCTGGTATTCAGCCTGGCCGCCCAATGTCCGATGAGGAACGAGCTACCTATTAGCACAAGGAGGCTTAGCTAAGTCTCAGGTTACGTCGGGCCGGTTTCGACTTGACCCTAATCTGACCCCTAAGTCGCTTTTGCTCTCTCTGCTATCTTTGTGTACTTTGGATTCAACTTTACCAAGGGCTATCTCTTACAGGCTCGAAACTTGCTTGTCAACGGGTGCCAGTACATCACCCCTAACTGGGTGTTCTATCGTCCAGACAGCTTACGCGACACGATGAGGGAGCCCATGGTACAGCCTTTGAGCTCGGAACTCGCTTGTGAATGAGTGCCAGTACATCACACTCAACTTATTCAGGGAATCTATGGTGCAGCCTAGCGCAGCTGTACGCGAATATACACCGCGAGGCTTCAAGGTGGTGAAGAAGGTGCTTCCACGGCGCTGCTCGAACTGGTATTAAACCCAGTCGTCCAGCGCTACGTACGCGTTGTTGCATTCCGCGAGTTTTGGGCTGAGTAAAATTACGGGAACGAAATAGGGGGATGAAGGTGTGAAAGATCGGATATAGACTGCCTTTGGTGAGCCGGGACTGTGGGCGTTGAGCTGAGAGGTAGTGAGGTTGTGGAAGGGGCTACAAGCTCTTATGTGAGGTATCCTGTTTAGTCGAATCACTACAAGAAGAATGACGAGGTCAACTCCTGTATAGTAGAATACCGATGCACGCACCTCGAGATCTTGTGTTCGTCACTACCTGTCCTCATGAAAACCACCCTCCCCATGCCGATCCCTCACAGACAACACCAGGCTCTTCCGATCCCCCTGGATCTCTCGGTTTTGCGACTCGTATCTAAATCATCTTTCCTCGCTCTCAAAGGGTACAACCAACCAACACTCAACCTCAACATACGTCCACAGCTCAAAATCTATGAGGACCACTTCTCACAAACAGACGCATGCATACAACATTACAATACCTCCTCCACTTGGTACTGCTTTTGACCAGCTAAGCGCATACCAAAGGACAAAGAGAACTATGTCATCGCTATAGGGTAGAATGCAGACCCGACGACTCATTTGAAAGCGCAGTCCGACAAGAAAGATAGCAAGCCAAAGCAGGTGGCAAGCAGACCGATAGACGACATAACAAGGAAAGTAGCGAAGTAGGAGTCCAGAGGAAAGGAAAAGAGAAAAAGAGAATTGATGTGGGAAGGCAAAGATGGATGAGTTGTGAATGTGACAAATTGTTGATATTGTGCAACGCAAGCATGGACATAAGGCCTATTGCTGTGACTGGGCCACAGACTTGCTGCCCTATGCTTGTGCATCGCATGCATACTTCTGCGTCATGCCCTCTACATGTCTGGTGGTTTGTAGCTGTTGCTGTCGTGCTAATCTGCTGGTCTATAAGGACAGTTCTATGTCGTAGAGAGAGTCGCTCGACAGCTTTGCTGACTGCAGGTGTTTGGAGGCTCCTGACACTCAACATGCCTATCTGTAATTCCAGGTCTTGAAAGTCGTCACCACAAACTACTGTTGACCTTGACGACCAATGGATAGCGACAAGGATCTAGAGCACGAGTTTAAGCATGCCCAGGCTATTCTTCCCGATTCTGATATAAAACCATAACTCTTACATATCCACCCTACTCATCCCGTCCCCATGCCTCCCTCCTCCTCACCCTTTCCTCCTTAGCCTTCCTCCGCCTAACGCCCCACCTCTTCCTATTCGCAACATGTTCGGCAAACGCTTCCTTCCTATACTCCTCACTAATAATCCCTGCCGTCACCTTCCCTGCAAAGAAGTTGGTGCATTGAAAACGATCTGCCAGTCGATTCAACGTCCAGTTCGACGGATCCTCTTTCCTCAACTTGCGCATCTCCTCGAAATCCACCGGCGTCAGATGGTATTTCTTCGGATTTATGGTCTTGAACACTCCTGGTGGAAGTGGCACGTGTTCTGGCCAGATGCTGGAAGAGGGCGTTGTAGATGTTGATGTTGGGTTACTTGGTGAGGGAGTCGTTGCTGTTGGGTTGTATGCAGCGAGACGACGGCGAATGTCTGTTGGTGGGAGGAATTTTAAGGGCGTGTGGTGGATGTTGGGAGCTGAGGGAGGTGGATTGTAGATTATGTGGTCGTTTGGCGGTGGCGCGGGGATGCTCGATGTTCGTGAGCGACCAGATGAACCTGTTATGTCAAGGGCACCACCGAAGAAAGGTGCCGGTGGTAGATTGAGGAGTTTGCGAGTGCGGCGGCCGGAGTGAAGGGAGCGGGTTTGATTGGAGACATTAGGGTTGATAGCGAATGGAGTGTTGGACAGCAGAGAGCACGAGGGGTTCAGCAGGCTACTCCTCGCTAGGAGTGATCGTGGCATCGTGTTCATTGTTGTTTATGTGGTTGTATGAAGAAGAAGCTCACTGTCTTGATTATTTGATATTGAGTTTCAAGCTGAATAAACCTAAGCCTATGTGGCTTTCTCTCTCTTCTACGTAGCAAAACAACAACAACAGACGGCCACTACACATCCTGTTTCTTCCCTTTCCATATGCTGCCATTCTGAGAACGACGCCTCTCCATGCCATGGAGCCTAGCGACTCGAGAGTTCCATCCTCATCTCTCAAGCAATCCCGAGCAATATTCCGTTCTGTTGCTTTCCAACGAAGCAATGATGCAGGTTGCGACTCACAGCAAGAAGCTGTACTCCCACCAGTCAAATGTGTAATATCGTCTCTCCTTACGGCGAGGTCTCAAAATGTTCCAGCAAGACCAGAAATCTTGGACGGCCACGATACGGTACCTCTTTCGCTCTAGATCATTCTCCTTCTCGTGTATGACAAGTCTGCGAAATTAATATTAATCTGACCAACGTCGCAAAGGACCCTGAGGTACGTAGATTGTTCGAACGTTGCTGCCGCGTTTGATGTCTACGGCGAGGCTGAAGTCTTCGCTATATCCCAGTGGGGCACTTGGTGAATCACGGGTGATGATTGTACGCACTCCGTCGTCCTCGTTAAAGTTGAATTCATCTGGTGCACCATGGATTGTGACCTTTGCATCGCTTGTCAGGCCATCACGTCGACGCATGGCTTGTTGCCATTCCCTCGGGCTTTCTGAATCTTGAGCTTTGTCGAAGTCAAGCGGATTTGTCTCAGGTAAAATGATTCGCAGATTACGCCAGCCCATGCCTTCTCTGATGAGTTCGTCGACGTTGTACAGGTGACCACTTCACTGTTAGTGGAACATCTGATAGTGAGTATGTCCAGGTTTAAACCTGACATCGTCTGTACAGCCATTAATGCTGACCACTTACGTGGTGCATTCTTGTCTTTTGAGAACAGACTGTGCGAGTACAACTCGAGATGTTTCAAGCCGGAGAGCAACCTCCGCAATTGATTCTGGTAGACAAGCGAGCAAAGGGCTGGATCGCTAAAGGTAAGTGTACACATCTTCAGCCAAATACGCTCAGCTTCGTTCCTGATCTGCCGACATGTCTCGCGTATTGGATATTGGAGTGTGAAATGCAAATAGGGTGTAGAGCAGGATGGCGCAGGAGCTTCGTGATACCTCAACCTGCAGAATTCACACGAATCATGCATAACAAGTATGTTCCATACTCCACAGAAATGAACAATGTGGTGATAGAATTGATGTTACAAGGAAAGAGCGATGTAGAGAAAGAGCGATGTAGAGAAAGAGCGATGTAGAGAAAGAGCGATGTAGAGAAAGAGCGATTTAGGGTTGGATCAGGGTCGCGTCGCAATTGGGTCAAGTAGTTCTAGCTTGAGACCTAGATAAAACACATCTCAAACACGTTCCCGTGAATTTCGACAAGACAGCTACTTCGTTGATCAACCGTGTTAACGCGCTGAATATGTCGTCGTTATCAAGCTGTCTACTCCTTAGTCTACCGCTCGAATTGCGTGAACAAATATATGCCTTCACTTTTCAGAGCGCAGAAATCACGGACTGGAGCTTGAAATATCCCAGTACAGAGTATCCCGAGGAAAGGTATCCCAATGGAGATTTGTGTCTTCGCAGGACTTGTCGTCAGATCCACAGTGAGACAAAAGACTGGTTCAGACACGCAACATTCAGTTTCGAACAAGTTGAGAATATTAGGACCATTCATGCCGCTCTCTCGCCACCAAGATTCAGACAGATTCGACAACTCACACTCTCAACTTCATTAATGGCTGATAAACACGCGATCTTGTTGGAAAAATGGTCTGCTCTCATAGCCCTGAATACTCTGCCTGATCTCAATCTGGATATACTGCGTATCACACCGGAGTGGCGACTTCGTGGTGCCGATGACTACCTTGGAATGGTCGATATGATACACAGAGGCTATGGCTGGCGCAAAATGGTTGTCACGCTCACCTATTGGGCCATGTTACTGTGCGATCCAATAACTGGCCGCGTACAGAAGCCTGAAGATGAGTCAACATATGATTCCTCGCCTGTACCAAGTTACTTGCACAAACTCCTTCTAGAACGTGACGGGTCCAATACCGGCGCCGAAGTAATAGTACGACGTGCTTTGGACGATGTCCCTTCGCATGGATATGATGACTTTCATAGACTATGTCAAGCTGCTACATACAAGAAGGACGTAATCGGTCTGGACTACCACAATCGTGATGTGCCTTTCAGGGAAGAATTCACAGACGTGGAGTTACGATACGAACAACAAGCACCATCATGGGCACAATTTAGGCATCTGGAGGTCATAGTGAAGAGAAGTCGATCGGCTCAGATCTCGTTGAAGGATGATCATTTCGGAACACAATTCAGACCTCGATGGGAGGATTGGGAGAAAGTAAGCCCATGGGGAGCAGGTCGCTAATTTCGAGAAAGGAAGACTACTATCGGTCAGTGGACTCAAGTTAGTAGGTGCCGTAAGCAAGATCTTTGCTCTTTGACAGCAGAACCATTTCGGCAGAAAAGAGGTCATGACAAATCCTCGATTTTGTCGAAGGGCCCAAGGATTATTACATTTGCTATTTCATAGAATCATTGCTCAAAACTTCTCCTGTGCTGGCCGTAAGTCAAGCTCATGTGTCCATAATGCAGGTTCCTGCTGACCCAGATACAGATACGTTTTCCCTACTGCTTCGGCACTCATCTTCTTGCCATTCCTTGTATCCTCGTTGTCCTCATCAGTTATTCCACCATTCGCTATAGCACTACCATTGATGTTAGCCAAGGCATCGAGTATCAAAATATCACTATACTCACTGAGCGCAGTGAATACCATTCTTCGAATGCTCCTTAGCAATAGCTTGAGCAATCGACCTCGCACTTGCTCTACCAGATCCATAAGCTGCAAACTCGGGATTCGTCCTCAGCGCACCCAGAGTACCAGTGAAGATAATCGTGCCCTTCTTCTCCCCCTTCGTATCCGCCAAAGTCGTCTCTCCACCATTCTGCGCGTACATCATCTTCATCGCCTCTTGTGCAAATGCAAACGCCCCAACAGCATACACTTGCAAGCTCTCTCCATAACTTTCAGGTGAAGTCTGCATGAAAGGCTCTTTCGAACTGTGCTTGACATGAAATATGGCGAGTCTCAGCTTCAAGTCCTTCAGCTCAGGGTGTTGAGAGATGTCCTTGAAGGTCTTTGAGAGAGACGATGGAGAAGTGTCTGAGGGGAAGGAGTGGAAGACACCTCCTTGGACGGATTTGCGGAGGTCGTCTCGTAGCTTCTCGAGGTTGGATTGGTTGCGAGCGAGGAGTGCAACTGCCATGCCGCCGTCTCGCGCGAGTACGCGGGCTACACCTGCGCCTGAGGTTGGACCGGCGCCGATGATGATTGCAAGGGTTTTGGGTGCTGACATGATGGGATTTTCGTGGTGAATGGGCAAGATTGAGGAAAGAGAATGATGCCTAAGGGATTGTTAAGATGGTAATTTGAGTTAAGCATCATTGGCTTCCCCGCATTTTATATACGTCACTCGACATGAAACACGCTCTCCTGAAAACTCGAATAGTAATAACGATGAACATCAGCATAATCAAGTAGCCACCCCCCTGTATACATATCGTTAAGAAGGCACCTGACGTCCGAGCTGGTGTGTTAAAACTTCTCTGGCTGTACTTTCCAAATCGAGCAGCTGCAAGAAAGTGGAGTCTGCAGCCGGAGTTCGCCCCGTCAACCGTCACATGATCCGCAGCCTCCTCATCCTCCTCGTCACCTACTCGTGTGTTACTATCTCATCATATACCGTGCGTCAGCCGCTGCAATGAGAGCCGGTGACTGTACTGGTATTTCAAGTCATGGTCGTACTGCTTGATCTCGACGAAGCTGATGTCGAAAAACCCTCCATAGACGAACAATACCGACGCCGGCATCTGCAAGGCGAGACGTCACAAGCCGAGCAAGCAGCAACAGCAGCGACCCCACTCGAAGATGACAGAGTGAATCCGAATGTGGGAGGGTTCTCTGCCGCTCTTGCTTGTTATCCGTATGTTCAGTAGAGTCGTCTAAAAGATCTTTCACTGAAGTCGTCCAGAATCGTCTCAATCCTAGCACAGTATCTCGATCTGAATACTCTCCATGACCTCTCCACAACTTGTCGGCAGATCCATGCGAACCTCTCACAGTACCGGCCGCAGATTGTCAGACAGACACTTCGGTGTGTTAACGATGAGGTTGACACTAGTATACAGCCGGGTGGTCTCGGCCAGCCACGGAATCACCTAAGCAATGGCAGCAATACTTCAAGAGCCTGGGAAGGGAGACTTACAAGTGGAAAAGTCAGTAGGTGTGCTCGAGATTTAGTTGGCGAGTGTCGAAGATGTGGAACAGTCGTTTGTCGAGTATGTGCATGTGGTGCAGTGGTTCACACAACTTGAGACTGACAGTCCATGCAGAACTGCACAATCAAGCATCCTCCTCCAAATACTTTTCTAGGTCGACATCGACGCCTCTGTCGCACTTGCACGAAATGCCCCATTATCTATCACACGACAGACATCGAGCCACAGTCACATATACCAGAAATACCATTCACTACCCCAGCATTCTCACGCGGCTCCTGCACCTGCCCCGACTCCGTCTACCTCTGTCTATCTTGCGGCAACGCTATACGTAGTTCGGACCTCACCTACATACGAGGTTGGACCTGGCGAACTCGTTACTCGACACTATTTGGCCTAGGCTCTGGCATTGGTGAGGGCAACGAAGGTGTCGAATGCGGACGTGGTGCAGACTGTCTTGGAGCTCGCGAGGTGGAAAAAGAGATTGACTGCGATGCAGACGAGCTTGCAGAGCTTAGGCGAGAAATGAGCCGAGTGGAGCTCGAAGGAGGTGGAAGAAGCTGGGGAGGGAATAGCTACTTGACGCATGAGATGGAGGGTATTGGAGGCGTGGTGAAGAAGAAAGTCAAGAAGAGAATCAAGGTGGGTTGTGTGGTAAAGGAGTACGAGGACGAAAGGGAAGGTGGAACATATTTGGAAAGAGAACAGAGCGGTGCGAATAGGAGTTGGTGTTATTGGTGCTTGAGAGTTGTGCCTGGAAATAAGGATGGAGGTGTCGAGGATGCTGAAAATGAAAGTGAGTCGGCGAGCAGTAGTCCGGGATCTGTGAAGTATTGCGACTTCGATACAGATGCAGCAGGGCAGCAGAGTGGATCTGTAAACAGCAGCCCAAGATCATGGAGGAGGCCTTCGAGTCTTGGAGGTTGTCTTCAGACACGAGTAGCAAGCTAACACATAATAGAATCTTCGATCCTCCACGCAGTACACAACTCACAATTACAGTCATCACAATTGAAAAGTCTTCATGAAATTCACATTCCAATAAAGTAAATCAATCCCTTGTGCAGAAATATATGTTGTTCATGCATTTTTCAAACTCCGTTTATTCCCTTCATTTCAAACATGGCTCGGAGAGCATTGTCCTCCCTATCTGGTCATTTGACCCGAGCAGTCAAGGTAATCCTATACTCGAACACACGTCCTTCATCTTTCTCCTCTCCTATGTCTTTTGATTCCTCTATGATGGAGGGGCGACACCACCAGCACCACCACGGCCAGCGCCACGTCCGAAACCACCACGGAATTGGGGTGCGAACTCGCCAGGAGCACCGGAACCCTCCTTGCCTTCCTCGCGGCGACGGTAGCCACCCTCACGCTCACCACGCTCGCGGGGAGCACCACGGCCACGGGGCCTCTCGTCACCACCGAGCATGCCTGGAGTTTGTGTCAGTCTTGTGATTCTCACACTTCTATCCTGTGGCTTTGTCCAGGTGTCCGTGTAGAGTCTTACCACGAGGAGGAGCGTGCGAGCGCTGTTGCTTGATGTGTGTAGCGGGCACGATTTCGGCGGGGAGGTGGAGCCATTCGCGGAGGTAGTCGAGACCCTCAGGGGTGAGGGTGTAGTAGTACCATTGCCATGAGAACTGGGTCTTGAGGTAACCGCGGCTGGTGAGAGACTGGCATGCCTTGACGACCTGTAAATGGGTGGAAGATTGCGTTAATTGGTGGTCTTTCTTGCTTGTGTATGTAATTGCTTGAACAGGCTTTCGTGATCTTTCTGTTTTGGCCTTGCTCCTTTTGTGCGCCAGGAATCTTCTCGCAGAAGTGGTTGGTGCTCTTTGTGTAAAATTGTAGAAATCAAGGTCGACGTACGAAAAGGTTCTTCATCTCAAGGTCGGCATGCTGGCATTCAAAGTCCTTCTTTGCGACGAGGACACCCTCACGGAAGAGGTACTCGTGGATCTTCTTGCGCTCGGATCTGGGGATAAGCATCTTGTCGGTGTTGTGTTGAAGATTGGCGAGAGGAAGTTCGAAGTTGGTCTCCAATTTCCAAAATCATGTAGTGCGGAAACAGAGCGTAGATCAGGGTCACTTAACCTAAGTGATCATGTCTTGGCACTTTTGACTTTGCCTTCGACGAAGGGACTCACGAGAAGAGTCACACTTGCATTCTTACAAAGACTAGTCAAACCAACAACAATAATCCCATTTGACCTCATCGTCGCCGAATTTCATCCTCGCGAAGGCAAGGAAACCACCACAACTTCTCAATCTCCATCGCGCGATCATGGCAACCATCAATGTCCTCCTTTCCACTTTTCCTGGCCTAGGACTGCCATCAACACTCTGTATACCCATCTCTTCCACCTCCACCATATCAGACTTCAGCTACGTACTATCGTCGCGACTACCACCCGACGCGCTTAACCACAGACTCATCTTCACAACATCCTCAAACAAGCAATTCTCGCTATCGTCACCACAGCCGCTCACAACTCTGCTACCTAATGCTAACGACACACTATTGCCTCTGCGCATCTCACTACCACTATGCGGTGGTAAAGGAGGCTTCGGCTCCCAACTGCGCGCCGCTGGTGGGCGCATGTCATCGAAAAAGAAGCGGTCACAGAATGCTGCGGAAGCCAACGCTTCGTCGCGTAACTTGGACGGCCGCCGACTGCGCACGGTCACAGAAGCGAAAGCGTTGGCAGAATACTTAGCAGTCAAGCCGGAGATGGATAAGCGGGAGAAGGAGGAGAGAAAGAAGAGGTGGGAGGCTGTTGTTGAGGCTGCAGAAAGGCAGAAGGAAGACTTGCAGGACGGCAAAGGGAAAGGTAGAGTGGATGGAAAGTGGCTGGAAGAGAAAGAGGAGGCCGAACAGAAGACAAGAGAAGCGGTCATTGCGGCAATGAAAGCTGGTATGCTGATTGGTGTGGGCGGACTGTCGACGACACAAGAAGAGGCATTGGTGGGTAGTGTTGGTTCTGCTGGGAGTAAGGAGAGTGCTTCGAACGAAGAGGACGATGACGATGAGGACATGAGTAATGAGGATGATGCTGGCGAAGGTTCATCAAGCTCGAAAGCAACAACACCTCCATCTGGTTCCGAGCGCAAAATATTTGGCTGGGATGATGATGATGATGACGAGGAAGATGATGAGGAAGAAAAGAAGTGACGAAACTGGACTTCAATGTCAATATCAACACCAACACATAGCCACGGCAATTCAGTCGCGGCTCTTCTGCAAAAACTCGTTCATAGCCCCATCGAGAAGAGGACTTTGGGAGTCGATTGTCCAAGTTAAGCAAACGGCAGCATACAACTGGTCTAGCAGTTCCACTCTGATCGATGTTGTCCGATGATCAGTGGAATACTGTATGGCCAGAGGATAATGGCACCTTCTGACCACGCAACACTGCTATGGAAGGGTATCCAGGAAAAAGCCCATGAAGTCTCGGACATACCCGTGACCATCAGTCTCTCGACATGGACAAGCATTGCGGAGAAGATGGATTCTGGGGTAGTGGGGTAACCTCTTACGAAATAATGGCAATGTGGTTACGTTTCTTCGCTGCTTCCTGGTGGCCCTTCTCTACATTGCGCAAGTGCTCTGCGGGATAGGCCATGCTCCCAATGAAACATTCTTGATCGCGACGCTCAGAACATTGAATCCCAGATACTGTTACCAGCTGCTCGGCAGAATACAATGACGTCCCCACCTTGACTTTAGCCGAGAAGCCAATGCTGGCCCTCTATTCTGTAGAAATGTTTCCTGTTGCTTTATGTTTAAGCAATCTTTCCTCAAGACTACCACACATTTCTCAACACAGAAAAGCAAGATGGTCAAGATCTGCTTCACCGGTGGTAGCGGCAAAGCTGGCAAGCATGTCATTCCAGAGCTATTGAAGAAGGGACACAAGGTCCTCAATCTCGATCTTGTCCCATTGAGGTGAGTTGCTCGTTGCTGCTTCATCTTAGCGCATTCTTCTGACGTATACTAGACACCCAGAAGTCTTCGACCTGAAGACCGACCTCACAGACAGTGGCCAAGTCTTCAACGCTTTCACCTCCCACTTCGACTTCGATGGATACAGTGAGGGTCGTCCTCCATCACCTCCCGACGTCGTCATCCATTTCGCCGCCTACTCCCGCACACTCCTGGTCCCCGATAGCGAGCTCTTCCGCGGCAACACTCTGTCGACATACAATGTGATCGAAGCAGCCTGCAAGCTCGGCATCAAGAAAGTCATTGTCGCTTCTTCTGAAACAACCTATGGTGTCTGCTTCTCCGAAGGAGATGTAGATTTCAAGCAGTTTCCTCTCGAGGAAGACTACGACGTCGACCCCATGGACTCATACGCCCTAAGCAAGATCTGCGGTGAGAAGACTGCACGCTCATTCACAAGAAGATACCCAGGCACAGACATCTACGTCTTGCGCATTGGCAACGTCATTGAGCCCAGCGATTACGAAGATGGTACTTTCGAAGGATATGTCCGCAAGCCTGAAGGCCGCAAGAGGTCGGCTTGGTCGTACATTGATGCGAGAGACTTGGGAAACATCTGTGACTTGTTGATTCAGAAGTCAGGATTGGGTTACCAGATCTTCAATGCGACGAATGACACTATTACGACTACGATACCGACGAAAGAGTTCTTGAAGAAGACGTGTCCGAATGTGCCTATCACGAAGGAGATGGGTGAGTGGGATGCTCCTTTGTCGAATAAGAAGTTGAAGGAGTTGGGATTCAAGGAGGAACATGATTGGAGGAAATATGTGCAGATTAAGTAGATTCGTGTAGGAGCATCTATGAACATCTAGCTCATGCATATACTTTTCAGTTATCCATGAGTGTTATGTTTTCCAAGTGTCCGTCTTTCAATATGGGTTCCACTTCCCCGCGTGTGTGCGCGTTTCAGAATCGCGCAGATCACGTAGGTCGCGTTTCAGATTTGCGACTTTTCCCGACGTCACTTACTCTCGGATATCTTGATCAACTAGACAGCCATGAGTGCAATTTCTTGCATCGACCTTAGCAACCTCTCCGACGACGACGACAATGACGATCCTGTTGAAATGGTTCTTGACCCATTGCATGGTTGGAGAGAATCACCCAACCAAAGAAGGAGGCTGCGGCAACAACCATTAAGCTCACGAGTCCAAACGCAAGCACACAATCCTTCGGTATTCCAGGCCCGGTCCACTCATCAAATAAGCGCTGCTCAGCCCGCGGTCTCACCATATCAGCCTCCTGCTCAAGGACAAGAAGAAGACGATGACTACGATGACAGTGCCGATTCTATCGAGGGCTTTGAAGACGATGAAGACAAGGAAGATGATGGTCACAATAGCATAGTCGATAACGCTGCTCTGTCGACACAATGGGGAGCACGGAAGCACCGAGTTGCTATGCCTGTCAATTACCAGGAAAGAAGACCTTCATCGTCAGACGATTCTGTGGTCGGAGGAACAACAAGAGTGCAGCACACCACCGAAGCAGAACAAGGTGATAGCGGCACCTCTGCCTATCCTGGTTCTACATCGGAGGGCTCACGACCTCGTACTCTATCGCAAATAGAGGAAGAACTCAAACGGGTTGAGCAAGAACGGGAGAGCATTGAACAAGGACAGAAACAGTTTGTGGAACATGCAAGGAATGTAGAAGGAAAGTCAGAACGCGAGGCTAAGCGGTTGGGACATGCATGGGCGCAGGACTATAGGTGGTTAATAGAAGACGAAGAAGCTGAGCTGGTCAAGATACGAGAGGATACTAGAGCAACAAAAACATACACAACGCAATGGCCTGGCTCAATGGGATCATCTACCAGGACAGCACCTTCTGAGCTACAAGCTCATGTACTCTCAAAGCAGAACAATACCGCTACTCATTCCAAAGGTAGCACGAACGTTGGAGGTCCACCGTCCCGCAAAAGTGTCCAGAAAGCAACTGAAGTGCACTCTAGACAGCGAACAGGCTCACAACCTCATGTCAATGCGAACTCGAGAGCACCATCCGTACCACAGGTGAATCAAGGCATCAAGCGCAGTGCCGACGGAAGAGCTAAGACTACTCCGAACTTCCCACGCCCAGAAATTCAGTTCCGGCACTACTCGGATAGCCGAGCAGCTGCCGCACGTCTTTCTGAAGCAACTCTTCAGGATACCTTGTCAGCTTGGCCTGTTGCTAATGCTGCTGGGACATCACCGGTCGAGTCGAAGAATGCGCTAGCACAGAAAGGCCTGTCCAACACTTCAAATCAAATCTCTACACTGACGCCAGCCGGTGGTAGTCCTCTTCGAAATTCTCCACGAAAGACTCCGTCGACTATACAACCAAGACTAACGCCGGTCAACTACGCAAGTGCCTCGCGTGCACAATCTAGTATAGCACGTAACGCTAACCTGACAGCAAGCACTACGCCAAACCGCACTCCGGCATTACCCTCGTCATATCCAGTACCACGATCAGGAGCAGCAGTGCCTTCATCGTACGTTGCGTCAGCGGAGATTTCAGCAGCAACATCGTCGTCTTCGTACCCAGCTGCTGCACCAAGCTCGACTCCAGGCCGACTTCCAGCATTCAACCTAGTGTTGACTCCTCGTACGGGTCATCCGAGAGATCCTGGCAAGGAAATACGTATTACTGAATTAGTCGGCTTCTTCCATGCCTCGCGAAGCACCTTAACACCTGGTAGCAAGGCAACTCCTGAAGAGGATGAGCTTGTAGATCTGCTTAAGGACTATATAGGGTTGACCTGGGATGCCCTCAGTATGTACTTTCCTCATCGTACGACATGGCACTCGCTCCAGTCACGATACTCCGAACGGACAAGGAGGAAGAAAGGTATGATGTCTAATTCGTCCCACCGAAGAGAAAGCACTTTCAATAAGTCAATGTCAGTCGAGATCGTTCAACCCCAACCTCAAGCCGGTAATATACGAGCACCTTCTGTACTCGAGGACTCATCCATGTCAGAAGCTGCACCGTCTGGTCCACCACGTAGATCGAGAAGAGCGGCTGTGGAAGCCAAAAAGCCTGGTGCATACACTATCAATCGCAGAAGCTTTGGTGATCTAGGAGTCGCTGAAGATGATACGGGCTATCTAACAGCCGGCGAGCACGTTAGCGTTGGAGCAACTTCAGTAATGACACATCAGCGCAGAGACATTAATTTCGTCGTATCTATTACCCCTATCGGTGACTCGGAACCGCTACATGACCGCGAAAGACTGCATATTGAGGGAGAACGTGATCTAGCTGCAACGAGTTCTATGTTAAACAAGATCGGACGTTCACCTTGGCTTGAGAAAAGGACCTTCACAAAGCAGTTGCGTCTTCACAAGCGTCCAAGCATCGACATCAATCGACCATATCTCTCATATCGTGAACGCCAATATCTGCAAAGTATCGGAGAATCCTGGAACACTTACACCGAAACTTTGACTGGCACGATTCTACATACAGATTTCACTGACGCAGAGGTTGCTATTATGGAACCGTGTATCAGCCAGGTCATGTTAGGTACTATTCTAGAGCGCGACAGGCCGATGAAGCAGTTCGTTGCGGAGCTCATGACTGGGGCTACCGAAAGTCAGATACGAAGCATATCAGGACGTGTACAGAGCTGTGGTGTCTTCCTTAATCGTACAAAGATTAGTATTGAAAGCTTTCTCACTGACTTGGCGAATGCCCAAACTCATGATACACCTTCTATCATGCGCATGAAAGCTGGCCTTTCTAGAGCTCGAGCATCACATCACTTACGCCTTCGTGAGCTTGGTGGGAGACATCAAGAAAGGATAAGGCATACGCTCCTACACAATACACTTGGTCCTTCTCTCGTCTTCAAGAAGGCCTCTGGCGATGTAACCAACGTTGCATGGTCACCAGACGGGCAGTACTTCGTAGCGGGATCTGCTGCACTAATGGATACTCACAGCATGCAGTACAATCGACGTAATAACCTCCTTTTGAGTAATCGGAACACCAAGACTATATTGGAATTACCAAACCACGCTATTAGAAGAGAAGCACCTACTTCAGGTGCGAATGCCTCACACGCCATGCATGAATCACAGGATCCACTACTGTATACATCAATCTCCGCAGTCAAGTTCTCTCCGGATAGCACCGTGCTTTTCACAGCAGGCTATGACAATATAGCCAGAGTATGGGATATCACCAATGGTCTGGATGAGCCATCAGTGAGATGGCTATTTAGACACAAGGCACCTCTAGATCTACTCGAGGTGAACGAGAGCGGTCTTTTCGCAACCGGGTCGAAGAGAGCGTCTGAGAGTATTAAGATCTTAAAGTATTACGAAGGTATAGATTCGCGAGATCTTAAGGTGATGTCACTTGCCTCACCGAAAGCACTGGAACGACCCGAGCTTGATATAACGCCGTCTGTCATACGCTGGGGACCGCAGGCGTCATCGCAAGACAAGTACCTAGTCGCCGGCTTTACATCTGCGTCGAAAGACCTTGGAGGTGAAGGTGAAATGTGTGTTTGGGATCTGGAGGCCGAAGTACCGCTTATAGCGCAGAGAGGAGGGAAGAGCGTCTTTGATATAGCGTGGAGCCCGTCAACGTTCGGCAGAATTGCTGTTGCCAGTTCACCTGTTGGGTTTGTGAACAGAGGTACCAATTCGGTTGTAAGGATCTACGACTCTTTCAGAAGCCCTACATCACCTTTCTCTGTGAATGCTCAAAATGCTTATGAGCTAGAGTGTCCAGCGCTGGACGTCAACGATGTCATTTTCAATCCTACCGATAGCAATCTCATTACGATTGGTTGTACTGACGGACGAGTGTACATCTGGGATCTACGCAACCCTGACCAAATTCTGCAAAGCTTCGCACACGGCAAAAGTCTTGTGGAGCTTGACCAAAGCCAAGTCGTGGAGACAACAGACACAGGAATCAGATTTGTACATTGGGGAGTCTCACAACGTAACCTGTTCAGCGGCTCTTCTGATGGGGTTGTTGCCTTATGGAATCCGTATGTTTCGCCAGAAGACGCATACGTACGCAGAGTCGTACAACTCGGGTCTAGCGTCATGTCAGGTGCTTTCAGTCCCGATTTCTCAAATCTACTCCTTGGAGAAGAAGACGGGACAGTAACAATGCTCTCCGTCGGCTGCGAGGACACAAATCTGCAGGACTGTGAACGATTCAACTACAAAGCTGCCGATTCGGACGTTTTTGACGAAATATATGGCACATTAGAAATCGAAATGCCTGACCAAGACGAACTTGCTATAGAGGGTAGACGCGCCGCAAAGATCAAGATGGACAACGACGAGGTCAAATGGCAACCGCTCGCCGGATTTCCCCGAGGGCAAATCGTTCAAGGAATCAACTACGATGGTCCCTACGATACCTCTGCTGAAGCACCAGCGCTGCGAGCTAAAGCTAAGTTGTTCCAGACGCAATTGAGACACAACGGCAGCCAGTGCCATTTGACTCACGAGCTGCCACCCCTTACAGAGGAAGAGATGGGCGATTCTGGCGCTTGGAAGAGCAGGATTCCTGAGGTTCTGAGCTGTACGAGTGCCGCGAAAGTGCCGGTAGTATCATCGTCCGAACCGACCTGCTTTCGTTGCCACACTTCTGTACTCGCACCTGCATCCGGCGGCGCCATTGATGTACTCGAGTGCCATGATTGCCGCATGGCTTGGCGAGTTGATGTGCTCGGATATTCCCGTGTCGACTACTACACGAAGAAGCCTGTAAGACAGCTTGATGTGGACGGGCTGGAAGTTCTTGCGGCGAAGATGACGCTGGCGGAAATGAAGGATGATGTCGGCATGGCACAGAACATGGAGTCTTGGGTACACAGCTTGTGGGGGGTGGATGCGTAGCGGTGTGCAGAATGTTCATGGTTTGTGGACTGCTGGGACTTATGACGCTTTTGCGGAGCTGCTGTTGTTGGTATCTCATCTCATTCACTGGCTTTTGTGGCTGCTGTGTGGAGTGAAAAGACTCGGTGTATGCTTCGCAAACTGCTGCTTGGACGGTGATTGTTTAGTAGTAATCGAGGTTGACTTCGCACCCATGAGTCTTTTCCAAATATCACAATTTGAGCAAAATTTGAGTGTATCTGTTACTCTTGTTCAATCTTTCTTTTGCTCTTCCAGCGTGATCTCATACTCAGTGTTCAAGAGAACGAAACAGTCGCGCATTTCATTCATTTCAATCTTGCCGCAAAACTGATTGTTTATTGTATACTTCGATGTCAATTGTTGCCAGTTCAATCGTTGCTTGCTTACGTTCAAAAACTAAATAGCCAAGGTCTTGGTCAATTTGAGGAAAAGTTTGTGGTGACATACCTTCAAGAACGAAAATGCAGGCACAGTCATAAGCAGTTTGAGAACGTCCAAAACAAGGAGTTCAACTCACGACGAATATGTGATGCATAGTGTGAGAGAAGCAGATACACAAGTGAAGTCTTGAATGAAATCACACAATGGCTTCTGGAGCAAAGAGGAGCATTTTATATGAGATTCAGAAGCGAATGTTTTTCTGGTATGTTCGGGTTTGATGTTGGGACACTTTACATTTCACAATGGAAGCATCTCTGAAGGTAGGTTTTGTTTGAGCCCTTGTCAGGCAGTTCGTTTTCGCTTAAAGGCTGGCAGACTGTATGGCATGATAGTTTCTGTTCTCTTTCAGTATTTGTGAGTCGATGATTCAAAAGGTCTCCATACCTTTACGATCCTGTTTGCAAGCTTCAAGCTAAGACCGCCATTACCAGCATACAGACCATTCCGACAACAGCCGTCGAGCCCATCAGGCCCACCGCACCATTAGGCGTGGTAGCTGCACTCGACGTAGCGCCAGGAGCACTGCTCGAAGTCGCACCAGCCGCACCAGTACTTGTCCCACTGGCAGCCGGTGTAGCAGGGGCATTAGCCTGCTTCTGCACAACGTAAATCTCTCCACTAGCATCACTAGCCACAAACATCCTGCCTTGTGTATCGAACGCCAATCCAACCGGCCTGAAGCAATTACTTGAGCATCGGCTGTTATCTCTATTGGCAAATATCGGCGTCAATGAGGTATTGCTATTCGCTGGCGCAGTTGGCTCTCCATCTGGTCCAAACGCAACAGTACCGACCATGTATCCTGTAGGGTTTGTACGGTCCCAGGAGCCGTGGAACGATATCCAGGCGACTGATGCTGAATCGTTGAATTTGATGTCGAGTGGAGCCATGTGTGCCTGGAAGGTCAATCGAGGACGAGTGGTCGCGTCGCACATGGAGTCGTTGGTGCTGGACTGTGCAAATGGTGTACCGACGGTTATGTTTGAGGAGTTGAAGACCGCAGCATCCCAGGCGGTGAAGCAGTAAGGATAGCCGAAGTTTGTGCCTTGATTTGGTGAGGTGGTGCCGTTGAGATAGCCAAGGAAGTTGAGCTCTTCTCCTGGGTTGTCTAATATCATGTTAATATTAGGGAGAGTCAAGGGATAAATGAAGTGCAAGACGGACTCTCATGTATATCAACACCGTCGTACTCAATCTCATCGAAAGAATTCTCGACAGCCCAAATACCACCAGTCGTAGGATGTTCGACAACGCCTACATCGTTACGAAGACCCCAACCAAGTACCACGCCGTCTCTGGCGTAGTTGTAACCACCAGCAGGGACGGCGGTCAAATCGAAGGACTTAACCTGACTAATACCATTCGACTCCTGAGCAGCCGTCAGATCCAGATTGCCACCCGAGCCTCTGCTGACTACCAGCTGACCAGTCACTGTGCGAGGATAGAGGATAGTGCGAGTGGTATGATCACTATTGTTCATACCACTGACCAGAACAGTCCGGTTACTGGTGAGGGTGCTTGTCGTGGCATTATAGCCGTAGTAGTAGACTGCCTCACTATCCGAGACGTAAAGTGTTGTGCCATCTGCCGAGAGTGCCAGGCCGTGGTTGAGCTAAATAAGTATCAGCTTAGTCTTGCCGGAGACCTGTGATTTGTCGCTTACATTACTATCCACAATCAAATCCTTGCTAGACTGGAATGTAACACAGACACCACCATTATCCTTGAGCACATGGCTAGATAAGCCCCTGTACTGCTCAAGCACCAACAGGTTACCTTGAGAATCGAATTCGACAGAGCGTGGTTTAGTAAGTCCAGTGGCAACGACTTGAGCTGCGTACCCAGCAGCCAGCAATGTTTGAATAGAGTTTGTAGGTGTAGGATTGCCTGAGCATTGCTGTGCAGCGGTGTTTTGCAGCAGTGAGGCGAGCACAGCAAGCTTCGAAAGATTCAACATGATCGTCGTCTGTATATTACAGCAAGATGGTCACGACAATATTACACCAAGATGGTCACAAGCGTAAGAGGAGAGAGGAAGAATATATGTGTTTGGCATATAGGCAGAAATGAACGTCGATCTAGGCGTAGCAAAGGCGTGGCAAGGGCGTCTTGGCACGCTTCGGCATGCAGGAAGGTGTGGACTCCATTACGACGACTCTCGGCGGTCACACAGTGTCACAGCATAGTGGCCATCAAGTTACTTTCATGGATTCACGCCTCGGGGCAGCAGCAAATAAGAGCGAGCTGGAACTGTTGGATGGGGTTGGTGAATCACAACTCAAAGGTCACGTGACACTTTTAATGATCACCTCCGTACCTATCGAGCTTCTTAGTCAATCAGGTTGCTTCCACTATCCTCGATGACTTTGCGCGGTTCTGGGTAGCATGGCAAGGGCAGCGAGCAGAAGTGCCGCCGGGAAGGTGTTGGTTTCGAGTGCGGCATTAGCATTGAGGAGGGGCAGCTGTAGTTGTGTTGAGCCTCATGTCACTGAAGTCCTCAAGACGTGGCGATACGATAGCCTCTGTCCACGATTTGATGAGTATTGAGTATGTTCCACCACGGCTTGACTCTCTGCAGTGTTGATAAAAATGGCCAAGGGTTGGTGTATTCCAGAAGTTAGTCAATGCTGGGTCTCAGTCACGCGAAAGTCAAGAGCTGAGGAGGGAGTAAGGAAGGGAGTGAAAGTAAGAGGACTCATAGATGAAATGAAGAGTACGTTCATTGTTTTGAGCAGTGTGAGAGATCACGGTGCTGACTATTGTTGTGATCTATCAATAGCCAATACGACTTTGAGTTGGAAAAATTCTTCTACTTTCATCTTTATCGTAGTCGCGGTCATTGTCATCGTCGTCAAATTCGTACCATCATACATATCGTAGTCCGTCGTTTCTGTTTATGGTTTTTGGTCATTGTGCAGCTGAATCAGACGTGGCCGCCGGCACACTCTTCTGTTTCTCTTTTTCCTTCAGCTTTGCTTCCAGCTCCCGTACCTTTGCTACCAACTTCTCATTCTCTCTTCTTGCCACCTCAAGTGCCGCCTTTGCCAGTTGCGCTTCTTCATACTTATTCGGGTCCGCACCTTGCCCACTAAAGTACTGACCACCCTGAGCATACCCAAATCCTGGACTCGGTCTATCGCTTGCCTGTCTCGACAAAGATGCTCTAGGTGGTGCAGGCATTGTGACGCTACTGCTACTGCTTATGGCTGGAGGTACCAAGCTCACAGAGTGCGAGTTGTGTCTACTCCTGCTACCACTTCCAGGCACGTTCATACCAGCGTCGCGTGCACGGTCGACGGAGGCTTGAGATGATCTTTCGGGTAGTGGAGTAGGATGTGAGCTTGTGCTGAGACTGCGGGTGCTGTATGAAGAGGATGATCGGTGACGTCGAGAAGTGGTTGGGTAGATGGAAGAGGGAGTCGTCAAATCAGCTGGTCCGGAATCGAAGACCGCGGAGGTGGAAGATGACACCGAGGACGCATTGGAGGCGACGGAAGCAGTTTGAGCTCGAAGCTGTGATAGCTCTCGCTGCAATCGATTTACCTGTAGGTAAATAACGATTAGTCTTGGTCTTGCTTGTAGACCACTACAGGACGTGTAATTGGCTTAAATACATACAACAGCTTCTTGTTCCTTCTCGAGCTCATGGTGCAGCTCCGCAGCAGTCAATGGTCGCGGAAGTCTGACTGGTAATTGGGGTTCGTCGGACGAGGCAGTATTTGATGAAGGAGCTGGAAACAAGGAGGTTCTTCGGGACATTGGCGATGAGGGAGCAGTTGCAGGACTCTGAATGGAGCCAGAAGGCCTGCGCACGCGAGATGATTGAGGAGTAGGTTGGGTAGATGCCATTGAGGCTGTGTTGCAATTGGTGGAACGTATATTGGTAGACTGCGGAACGGATCGCAACAAACGAGGAAGAGTATAGTTGAGAAAATGTATACAAAGAGCTCAGAGAGAGGAGAATGGCGAGCTATAGTTCACTCAACCCTCGACAGGTTTGGTCTTGTTCATGTTTTTGGGGATGATGTCGGAGACATGCTGAAGTGCCAAGGAGGCTCTCGATCGAAAAGGGGTCGTGTTTCAGACTGGTGGAGATCAATAGGAGAGAGAGGAAGTCGATAATGAGGCATTACAGCGTGTGTGATACTCAAGATTATTAGTTAGTCATGAGAAGCAGTCCAGGCTGGCACATTGAAAGGAATGAGCTGTTTTGAGTCATCAATTCATCTATCTATCATTCTATCTATGTCCAGTAATGCATTGCCAACCATGCAAAGAGATCATGTCTATACAAACGCCTACCAGATGCCCATTCCCAATGCCCGGTCCTTTTCATATGCATTTTGATGCAGTGTTCGTTATTCAGTCCTCTATACAGCGACGATCGCAGCCTGTCCGTCAGCACCCTGGCATTGCGTGCCTGCAGCAACACTTCCCATGTTCACCCAGCTAGACCAGTTGCACATTGACCACTGTTGTCCACCGTTTGTGCACTTGATCGAGCCCATTTGAGCACCATTGCAGTTGCCATCAGCTGCAGCTGTAGTTTGTGTGCTAACAGTTGAGTCGTTCGTGCTAGGAGAAGTGGCAGGTGTAGTGGAGCCAGATCCAGAAGAAGGCGAAGCAGAAGATGAGTTCGCGGCAACAATGGTAGCTTGGCCATCGGATCCAGTACACTGAGTGCCGGCTGCAACAGCGCCCATTGGAATCCATTGTCCCCAGTTGCACATTGAGAATCCTTGACCTCCGTTGGTGCACATAAGCGAGCCCATTGCGCTGGAGCCACAGGCGCCTTGGTTTTCTGTTGAGAATGTGCCAGCGGTAGCCGGAGCTGCAGAAGTAGGAGCGGGTTGGCTAGAAGCGGTGCTCGTTGGTACAACAGAGAAGGTGATTGTGGTTGATGGTGCAGTGGCAGTGGCGATAACGAAAGTGGTGGTTGATGCGCTGGGTGATGTAGTCATTGGTGCGAATGTGGAGGAACCAGATACAGTGTAGGTGTAGGTGGAGTAGACGGTGGTGGTTGTAGAGCAGATAGACGAGGAAGAAGAGGCGATAGCATCGAAGCTGTGGGTAGGTGGAGATGAAGCTACTGGAGAAGCAGCTGGGGAAGAAGGAGCAATGGCAATAGTAGTGGTTTGTGATCCGGAGTTGGCCTCGGCATTGCTGCTGACACCATCGCAGTTGCCAGGTGAAGCAGGAGAGCTGGAGCTCATGGAGCCACCATACTGAACGTCCGGGCCAGGGTTGGGGAAGACTGGGTCAGCTCCTGAAGTAGTGGTGCAGGTGTTCTGGGTAGGGATGTTGGCAACCCAGATGGTTGGGTGGTCGTCGAGGGAAGTTAGGGCTGCTGCACGGCGGAACTTGGCGCTGTTGCCGAGTTGCTGGCGCTTTTGCTTGGTGGCAGCAGGAGCATCGACGTTGATCCAGGCACAGTTCATGTACATTTCGCGGTTGCCGACCTCGTTGAACCAAGTCCAGGCGAAGAGTGCGGTACCGGCAGGTGCGTAGCTGGGAATGGTGAAGTCGTAGTTCGGGGTCAATGGGCAGGCGCCGATCATGCTCTTGATGACGCGGAAGGTCTTGCCATTGTCGTAGGAGAGCGAGAGCTGACAAGAACCGCCGAGGTGAGTGGCACTGCCAACGATTGTGATGTTGTTTGTGGCGCCAGCTTCGAAGGTAGCAGTAGTGCGGATAGGGGTTTGAGTGTGGTATCCTTTGCAAGGGAAGTTGCTTCCGTCTGCGTTGAGAGGGCTGGTGTAAGAGTAGTCCTTGAGATTGTCAGGTGTGAGAGGATCGTGTTGGCTGTTGATGGGCAATGGATAATCCATCTGCATATGAGCAACAGCAGGAGCCACAAGGGCGAGGCAAGCAATGAAGATATTCTTGAAAGCCATGTTGTAGATGTGGTGTGACTGGTGGAAGATGTGTAGTATGCGTGTTGTAGTGTTGGGAGTGAGTGTGAGAGTGATGCTGGATGATGAGTATGAACAGCGGAGAATTGAGCAAAGATATACTATCAGTGAAGCAGAGGACCAGCCAACTGCAATGCGAAGTATGTATGAAAAGCAAGAGGCAGACAAAGAATGTACAGGTTTGCAGTGTTTTAGAAAGATGAGGTTGGACAGGAGCGCATATAGAGATATTTAAACGCCAGCAGCGTCGTGTGAAACATGCATAGAGGCGTGATTGTGTGCATGTATTGTGCATATGAAACGTGAAGGGGGTACGCGCCAAGCCCAATCTGAGACGCGGTAAACCGCATTCGGAAGTTTCATTTTTCCTTTGTTCTTTGCATTCCTCGTGAAGGGAATAGTCTCCGGCAGGCAACGCATGGTGAGTCACGTTGATGAGTAGCGAAGGAAATCTTTATCGAAAGTGCAAGCGAAGGAGGTGGCAGGTCTTCTTGCTCGACCTCGTATTCACCGATTCCTCAAGAGCTCAACGAAAATACCACAGACGCATGGTGTCTCGGAAGACTCAAGACGAGTGTGTCCTTGTTGTGTTATAGGAAGCCACACATCGTGCCAGATGATGCAAGTGAATAAGATGAAATAACAGAGGTGAAACAGGGGGTCGTCGTAAGGCTTAGATCGATCGGGGTCCCTGATCGCTGAGATCTCTTGGCAAAATGACGATGTGCGCTGCAAAGGAATCTTTGCGCATTCCAGTATGACCTGGTATACTTCTTTAATTAGCACTTGTCTATTGTTACAATAATAATCTTTAATGTTAAGGTGTTTGCCATTGCGAGTTCTACCATCTTGTCGTACAGTCAGTCTTGCCAGGCTCCCAGCTCAATCGCGACATCTCGCCTGCACAAGCATATTCACAATGCCTCCAAAACGTAAAAGAGCTGAAAATGGCGACTCTCTAGCTGAGGCCACGAAGCCTAAGAGACCTGTCAGGAAGATGGCTACGGCTGCACTGAACCCGGCGACCAATAGCGAGATCATGGACGGTCCAGATGCTTTGCGACCATCACCAGATAGTGACATTTACGACGATGTGATAGGCCAAAAGCATCAGGTGAAGACAGAAGATCCTGACGACTCCCAATTGTCAGAGGTACCAGAGCCAGAGCCGACACCAGCGAAAAAGAAGAGAGCAGCACCGAAGAAAGAGAAAGCACCAGCCGCAGAAGCTAAGACAGAAAGCAAGAGGGATTTCGCAGTTGCTGCTATGACTACGAAGGCAGCTTTGAATAAGCCTTCTAAATCTGGAACCACGGGCGAGGAGCGTGGAGATCCGGAAGATGATGCTTTTGAGGACGCAGATCCAGAAGAGATTAAGCAAGCACTATCACGTCCTCCTCCAGTTAACAGCGACTACCTGCCTCTTCCCTGGAAGGGTCGTCTAGGATATGCTTGTCTGAATACATATCTTCGTAACTCGAATCCCCCGGTATTCCAATCTCGCACAACCCGTATCGCCTCGATCCTGGAACACAGACATCCTCTAAAAGATCCTAGCCAGCCCGAGCATCCTATCAAGAACCGTCCAGACAAGGAACAGCCTGCTGATATCAGGCGCGGTCAAGAATATGTTGAGCAGATAGCGTTGGCAAACTGCCGCGATATGATCAAGATGGTCCGCTGGAACGACAGATACAACATCAAGTTCTTTCGATTGTCCTCAGAAGCATTTCCTTTTGCTTCACATGCAGAATATGGCTACAAGCTTGCGCCGTTCGCCAGCGAGGCTCTTGCAGAAGTCGGCAAAGTCATTGCTGAATTAGGGCATCGTGTCAGTACGCATCCGGGCCAATTCACACAACTGGGCAGTCCCCGTGACTCCGTCATCAAAGCTGCATTTGCTGATCTAGAATTTCACGACGAGTTCCTGTCTCTTCTGAAGTTGCCACCACAACAAGATCGGGACGCAGTTATGGTGTTACATATGGGTGGCACTTTCGGAGACAAAGCTGCCACACTGGACCGATTTCGAACGAACTACAGCAAGCTCAGTGATAGCGTGAAGCGTCGTCTTGTTCTTGAGAACGACGACATGTGCTGGGGTGTTCACGATCTTCTGCCTATCTGCGAAGAGCTTGGTATTCCTATGGTCCTTGATTGGCATCATCACAACATCATCTTCGACAACACCAAGATTCGCGAAGGTTCATACGATATGCGCGAAATGCTGCCTCAAATCAAGCAAAACTGGGATGCAAAGCAGATTACGCAGAAGATGCACTACAGTGAGCCCACACCTGCTGCTATTACGGGCAGCCAACGCCGGAAGCACAACCCTCGCGTGTGGAGTCTGCCTCCATGTCCAGACGACATGGACCTTATGATCGAAGCCAAGGACAAAGAACAAGCTGTCTTTGAGCTGATGCGCACTTTTAAATTACCTGGTTTCAACAAGATTGGCGAGGTCATCCCGCATACACGCGAAGACGACAACAAGCCTATCCGACCAGTTCGAGCTAAGAAAGCAGCGCCGAAGAAGAAGAAGGGCAAGAACGCTGAAGATGAGGCAGAAGAAGATGTGGTAATGGAGGATGCGGCAGATGCGAATGAGTCGACCGGCGTGATACCGGAGGAGGAGGTCGGTATGGGTGGACCTGATGGACGAGTGTACTGGCCAATGGGTATGGAGGAGTGGCTCAGGCCAGTCAAGCGAGTGGTCGTCAAGAAAGACCCGGCTGACAAGAAAGCGCCCGCGAAGAAAACAAAAGCAGCGATTAAAGCAGAGGAAGCTGAAGCTGGAATGACAGATGGTAGCATCGTCGACGGCGAGAGCGCCAAGGATGACAATGCTAGTACGGCAGTCGAAGACTCGTTGGCTTCAGACACTGCGCCTTCTGCACCTCCTTCAGCCACAAAGGCCGCAGCTGACAAGAAGGCTAAGAGAGCTGCAGCAGGACTGCCCACGAGTGAAACAGCGGGTGTCACACCTTCCAAACCTAAAGCGTCCAGGAAACCAGCAGCAAAGAAGGTCAAGAAGGAACCCACGCCTGAGGATGAAGAAGCAGCTCCAAGTCCTTCCGAGATGTCTGACAGTGAGATTGAGGACAGAATGGAGGCGGCAGAGAAGGAGCTGCATGGAAAGACTCCTCTCAAGCGGCAGGCATCACGAGCGAGTGGAAGAGCAAAGGCTCAAGTTACCTACAAGGAGGAAGCGCACAGTGATGTTGAATAAGCTGTCACGTTCTCGGCCATCTATCAGATAATACTATTCATAATATAACAAAACAGCACAATGATGATGATTTTGTACCTTCCAGCATGATCATACTGGTGAGTGTCACGTGATACGCTTTCTGAACTACAATAAGAACAGCGACAATAATACTAACCAAGAAGTGAACAACACTGCTTCTTTTCTGCATGAATAAAATGTACTTCTGAGTTACTTGACCTGCACCGGGCCTAGCCGTGCCTGGAAAGGATGCCGTGAAGGGATTCCTAGCTCGAATGATGTCGTGCGTGACACTGTTTTCTTTTGATTCCATCTTAATCATTATCATTGTTACAATGGACAGTGATACACTCTTCTTCGCATCGCTCACTGGCATAGCATGGACTTCGGCGCGCGAAACCGCCATTGATGAATGTCCCGCAACAATGATTCCAAACGCAAAAGATACCCCACTTGGCGACGGCCTCGTGCAGAGACAGTGCGCTTGTGTGACCCGAATTCCTGATTGACCGCGGTGGTCACTGCGTCTCATTGTGTTTGACAAACTGTTGTCTTGTGGTACCAGATGTTTTTCTGATGCCTGGTTGTGAATTCAAATAGCCGTGTTTTGCCCATGTCTGTTGCTTTGTTTCTTGCTTTGGTCACCCTCTCAAGCGCTACTATATACTTGTCTTCTCGTTGTATATATTTTCGGTTTTATCGACAAACGCACTCGTAAGCAACCACTGCCAGCTTTGTTTCTTTGCACTTCTGTACACGATCCAGATCCACGACAATGCCTAGCCCAACCTACCAAGATCAGAGCTCTCCCGATATGGCACTTCCTCCCCAAGGTCAAAGTCAACCTGCCAAGTCCGACGAAGGAGCAGAAGGTATTCAACACAAAGCAACACTCTCCTCCCCAGCCAAGCCCGAACTCAGGATCAGACACTACATGTCTCGTGGCAACGGCGTCCTTGTACCTGTCATTCCTCTGGACGAACTCCCTCTGGAGCTACATGGTGTGCCAAGTCACTTGCTCTGGGAGGACACTCGCAGCATGACCTTTCTGGGCGAGCTTACATCGACTGGCACGACTTATGCTATCAGTGAGATCAAGCAGAATGGTTTTGGTATTCCTGGCAATAGTGTTATGCGCCATGGCAGAGGGTTTGCTTCAGTGAAAGAAGATTCAAAGATGCCTGATACCATCGATGCTTTCCAGAGATTGTGGAGGGGTGCTTGTGATGCTGCTGAATGTGATGCCGATCCGGTGAGTGCGTTTTCAACAGGATTTTGTTTGTCTGGAGGAGAGTCTAATCTACTTTCCACAGAACCCAGATCACGACGAGAACTTCAACGAGCTGGCTCGTGAACTGACCGACGAAGAAGACAACGAGTCCATCATGTCCTTTCCCTTCTCTATTTCCGCCACTCCACAGCTATATGATCCAACCTATAACCCTCCAAACATCCTTGCTCGTCGCCGCAAGGATTCCGCCCCTGCAATCACCTCTGAAAAGCCACCCACCACCGCCCACCCCTCGAACAGACCTCTCCCCCCCTCTGGCGTCGAACCCGACGAAACTCGCAAAGAGTTCTGCTCATACTGGATCCGCACCGGCGAATGCGCCTTTACCCAACAAGGCTGCAAGTACAAGCACGAAATGCCTCCCGATCGCAACACACTGAAACGAGTCTTCGGCATCGACCAATGGCCCAAGTGGTGGATCGAGCGCTTCCCAGACGACAGCAGAGTGCTTGCAATGTATCCGAATCCGCATCGTCTGCAGCCATCTTCTGGGTCGAGAGGAAGAGTACCACCTGGAAGAGACTTCATGGCGGCGAGGTCGTGGAGGACTAATGGACCGAGACAGCCTGCTATGACCCCTATTGCTGCGTTTTCTTCTCTGGCTGCAGCTGCAAGAGCGCATCCGAAGCAGAAGGGTACGGCATCGCCGCCGAAAGGTCAAGGTGGGAAGAACGCTGGCAAGAATGCTTCTCGTGGTGGTGGTGGTGGTGCTGCTGGTCCTGTTGTCGATCCTGTTTTGGCTGCCATCCTGCATGATCCTTTCCGTTCTCGTGCAACTTCTGTCGCTGGCACTGATCTCATCGATCTCGAAAGCATCCAAGGTAGTCGTCCTCCAATGTCCAGAACTCAATCGACAGCAAGTACAATGACGAACACCACTACTGGATATGCAGGCCGTGCTTTGACCGTACCTCAGAAGAAGATTGACTTTCCGAGACTCTTCGTCAATGAACCCAGTGAGCCAAAGACGAAGAAGTCGCCCAAGCAGTCCAAGCAGTCCTCAAGGAAGTCATCGAAGCAGTCTAGCCCCACCAGTGAAGTCTGTTCATCCGAAGCACCTCCCAGGCGCGTTGAGGATGACGACGATGGTGATGATGAGAGTGGTGGTGCTGTTGCTAGTACTGGATCTGAGGATGTGAAGGATGCTGGAAAGATCTTTACTGCGAAGGAAGTCGTTGGCGGTGCTGAGCAGAAGAAAAAGTCGAAGAAGAATCATGGTGCTACGAGGCAGAGAAGGAAGGCGAGGCAGTTGGCCATGGAGAAGGGTGCCGAAACGGAGACAGCTGGAGAGACCGAAGGAGGTGCGAAGGGGAGGACTTCTTCTTCCAGCGATCAGCAGACGTTGGTGAAGAAGGGAAAGGAGGTTAAGAGGGAGAGTCCAGCTGGTGAGAAGCAAGAGAAGCACCAAGCTTTGAAAGAGAAGAGTTCTTCAAGCAACGAGGAGATGAAGAAGATCAAGCCGAAGAATGACGAAGGCAAGAAGAAGAATAATGATGAAGGGAAGAAAGATGTTCAGAAGGAGAACATTCCTCCGAAAACGGATTAATGACTGACACAAAGGCAAGCAAGCTCACACTGTTTGAGCAGATGATTCAATGATGACGACCCAGCATACATATATACGATACAAGAAAAACGAAATCACACCTCACAACTTCGCTTCCTTCTTATGCTCCTCCCTAACCGCTTTCCTTCCAACATCCCAGACTCTCAGACCCTGCTGCCACATTTCATCCCTCCACACCCCCGTCTCACCATCCTTACTCAGAAGTCTGACAACGCCAACATCACTGCTGCCCGCCCAGTCCTCCCTCTCACCCCAACCCCTCCCACAAATCCACTGCCAAACCGGTTCCGCAAAGCCCTGCACCACATCTTCCTCCTCCCTCTTCAGCCCCCCACCAACACCACCACCAAAATACCAAATCCCACTAACATCAGTCCCATGCGTGACGCCCCACTCCTTGGGCACCCCAGCCCGTCCAACACACTCCGCCCTCCACTCAATCCGATACCGCCTCACTCTCTCACCAGCTCCATGTCGCACCAAACTGTCAATCCATCCCCTTTCCAGCGCATGCACTTGCAAATCTGCATAGATACGACCAAACACCTCTTTCCAATCCTTACACTTCGTACCCCTCTGCCCCCCGAAATGCTGCAAGTCAGGTAATCTGCCGTCAGGACAGTAGACGCGATCCAGCAGTGTATCGACGGCGCCGATGTGGTAGTCTGCATACAATCGCTCTCTGACCGCTTGTAAAGTATTTTGTTTTGGGGACCGCCACGTCGCATACACGAAATGCTCGTCAGCTACCTCGCCCACTATGACTTCGACGCCGGAAGCAAGGAGGCGTTGTGCGTAGACGCCGCTGTCGATGTCGCTGAAGAGGTGTTTGTTGACGAAACTGCGATTGGAGAGGTCGGTGCATGCTCTGAATTCGTGCAGGTCGAGATGCTCGGCTGCTTCGAGCAGGAGTTTTGCTGGTATGCTGCGCAGACGCTCAAGCTTCTCTGCATTGGACAGATGAAGCGGGATGGATAGGCGTGTGAGTAAGGCTTCAAATTGTGGTTGGAGTTCCTGGATTGTTTTCGGCTGCATGCCCGCGCCATTGGACAGTAGAAGGACGCGGTGGATGAGCCGTTGCGACTCAGGCAGGTAGAGATCGTGTGAGAGTTGGTGGAAAGCTGAGTGTGCACCGGCGGAGTGGCCTGCGAGCGTTAGTTGTGCTGGGTTGCCGTTGAAGGCGGCGATGTGGTTGGCGGTCCATTCGAGGGCGAGACGTTGGTCGTGGAAGCCGAAGTTGCTGTTGGAGACTGTGTTTGAGTTCGAGGCAGTGGAAGAAGAAGTGGGAGAAGGCTCGGATACCAGTTCGCGCGAGGCAAGGAAGCCGAAGAGGTTGAGGCGGTAGGCGGGCGTTACTATTATGGCTCGACAGGATGTTTGTGAGAGGAGGGCGACGGGAGTTACACCGTTCGGTGTGCCGAACTGTAGGAAGCCGCCGTCTTGACAATTGTCAGTAAGTTGACAATAGTAGAGACAATGGTTCGAAGCACATACGAATCCAAAACAGCACAGGCCATCCACCTTTCGGCGCTTCACCAGCAGGAATCCAGATATTCAACTGCAAACAGTCCTCATCCCAGTACGTGTCATCAGAAGCTGCGTTGAGGGCGGGTTGTGGACATTGTGCACAACCGCCGGTGAAGTGGCCTGGATTTGATTTTGTGCCGAAACGATAGCCTTTTGGCAGGGGCCGTGGGAGTCGCCATCGATGTGCACCTATGGGAGGAAGAGCATAGGGGAGACCGCCGAAGTAGTGACAGAGTTCTGTGGAGGAGTTGGCTGGTGATGTGTAAGTCAGGCCGGTGACATGCCCGATTTGGGGGTGGTGATGGTGGTAGAGTTTGGTGTGAGGTGGAGGGGTGGAAGGGCTGCGGCGGGGCATTGTTACTGTTTTCTCTTGTTTTCACGTCACGTCATGTCACTGTCAGGTTCGAGAAGGGTTGCGTATTGCATAAAGGTTCAGCAACATATTGCAATGTAAAGATAAAATGATATATATGGTGAAACACCTGAAGACCGAGGTCGTATGTGGGGTCTCCATTGATGTGGGACTGCCTCCTATGCCTCATCGAACTAAAAATTATATATACAAGTACAACTGTTGGGTATCAAAATAGGGAAGAAAATCTCCAAGATGTTGTCCATATCCATACCTGTATCCACCAAAGTCAATCAAAAACTCTTGAACCACTCTTCAATGCCCTCGTCGTTGTAGAGCCTTCACCCATGCATCCGCAGTGCATCTATCGGCTGCCTTCTTCCTCAGTGCACCTCCAATCCAGGTCTCGACATCCATGGCATCACACCGCTTGATACCAGTCAAGCTACTACCAGCAAACTCAATGGGCGACCCATTCATTGCCATAGCACGCCGCATGAACATGTTATTCGCGCCGTCATATGGTGAATGACCAAGTACAGCAGTCAGGATAGTCGTACCCAGAGCATAGACATCCGAAGCTGGTGTAGGGATCGCGGTGAGCGAGAAAAGCTCGGGTGCCATGAAATCATACGTCCCGGCACCAGCTAGACTTGAAGCTTGAGAGATGGTCGACGCTCCTATAGTTGACGACGCTGTGAAGTCGCAGAATAATGGTTGATACACTTTAGACTGAGCAGCGCAGTCTTGGCCATTCGACGGCTCACGTAACAGAATATTCGCAGGCTTGATATCTCCATGTACTATACCTTGTGCATGAAGAAAAGCCAGTCCTTTGACTAAATGTAATGCCGTTGGTTGGAGTTCTTCTCGCAGTCTTCGCAATCTCCGCGCCTCATCTTGTTCGTCGCTTAATTGTTGTATCCAATCTTCTAGCGTCAATGGCAGATACTCTAATATTACTCCTTTATTTTGTAAATCATATCCCTCATACCCAACAATATACTCCGCATAGTCCGGGTGCGCGCTCAATCGCGTTAGTATCCTTGCTTCATGGCGTAGGACTTCTTGAGCAGAACGGCCAACTCCCACTTTGGCTGCATAAACTCGACTTTCAGCGCTGTTCTTCCTGCCGTCTATTGTCGACATCTCGCTGGCTATGCATACTTTACTCCACTGGCCAGATGCTATAGGTCTCTGAAGTTGTAGTGAACCAAATGTATCAGTGGGCTGGTAAGTAATGATGCTAGGCTTCCGCTCTGGCTCTGCTGGACGTCCAACTTCGACTTTACTCTGTGCGCCATAATCTAGCTCTACTTGCTCATGGTGATGGCTTTTCTTTCGTTTTGGAGCTGGCTGTAGTGCCGGTGTGCTGAATGAGAGTCGTTTCAGAGGTGTGATTATGCTAGACTCGTCATCCAATGATGATTGTGGTGTGAAGCCTGGAGTGACGACAGAGTAGGCTGTCTTTGATGTAGAGGGGGTCGAGAACTCGGCGGTCGACGAGATTGGTGTGCGAGGCTCGGTGGAGAAGACAGAAGATGTGGGCGACTCCATGTTGCTGTCCTTGAATATGATATTCTACTAGGTATATTTTCACGTCAGCAAAACCTAAGGCTGGACAAGAGAAGGTTATCTCGCTGAAGGCTGCCTGGATTATCGACAGCAACGAGGTAATGATAAGAGATTGACTATCTTTCCATAGTCATCTGATGCACCCAATGCGCTCAGATATCACCGCCTGATCGCCTGATCACAGAAACAACAGTTCCAAAAAGTCACAGTCACAGTACAATTGCAAGCACGAAGTGGCAGAAACGCCAATACATATACAATCTTCTTACTACCAGCCTCAGCTCAACGGTCATCCATCATCTCGGATCACAACACCGCTGTCATGTCAATTCAGAAGAACTAGATGAATCTCAATCGTAAAATGGGCGCATCCGCCAGCACGTTTTGTCCTCGTTTCTTCGTCTTCCATGGACTCGGCACGAGCGACTGGCCAATAAATGGCCGAAGCAAAGCACCTTCGATTTTGAGAAAGAAGATCTCTATTGGCTATGTCATACAAGCCACAAACACTATCTCAAAAGCACGAGGCTGTGAGATACGAGTCATACGGTAGACCACAGCATTGATTCCGAAATGGACATCTTGGCTGTCAGCGACATATCCAGCTTGGTTTCGTTTCACTTTGGATTTTGTGACATGATACGTTCTTGAAATTGACGTCTGCTGGTTTTTGTGAAGTCAATCTTGTCCGGCTATGCGGGAGATCGCCGACATCTTTCTTTTGCTGCGATAAGGTTGCCCACCCGCGGTGGAGTGCGGACTGTGCGGCACGTGGGGGTTCTGCAGGGTCGCAGACTAGCAGGAGGGGTTTAACAATACTTGAGAGTTGATATATGACTTGCATGTGAGAAAGTCCGAGCAAAACGCTAGGCAGAGGTGCCTGAGTTGAAAACTGGAAGACTAAGGTGGTAGGAGGTAATCACAAGCTGCCACAACATCGCAAGGATACTGCTGGTTGACTTTACCGCTTACATCGAACCACGGTGTTCCGGGCAAGTTACAATGACTCCAGAGTCCATCGCGTGTACCCGCTGGTGTTCTTCATCAAGTCGTACGAGCAAGAATGAGATCTTGTGATGACGTGCCAGATCAGCAAAAGAATACCGAGCAAGTCCACAAATATCATTCGACTAGGTAGGCAATAAGTATGCTCCACCATTCATACTATCTCGCCTGATTGTAGGGTTTTGAAAATATATATCAGGGCCGAGCACGAATGCCTAATGAACAGTGTCTCGACAAAAGCGAGGAGAGAGCTAAAAAAGGCAAAATCACAACATACAGCAACTGAAATTCGCATGTGGTCACCCACCATACTACTACGCAGTCGATCTGTGGCTTAAATAGGGCAGAGCGAACGGGATGCCTTGTTCTCCACAGTCTATGGCCGTATGT
>Ga0160429_1000278_pt1 | contig 58175 bp, 75 predicted proteins | sample SolpanmetagenomR_FD_108199 | JGI IMG/M metagenome (GOLD analysis project Ga0160429, IMG submission 108199) | Solar panel surface microbial communities from Lawrence Berkeley National Laboratory, California, USA - R | ecosystem: Engineered > Built environment > Solar panel > Unclassified ... | reverse complement strand
TCACGGTTGGACTTGGGGTTGATGGGAGCCTCGGTGAGCAGGACTGGGTGCTCCTCAGGTGCAACACGGAGCTCGTTGTAGAAAGTGTGATGCCAAATCTTCTCCATGTCGTCCCAGTTCGTCACGATACCGTGCTCAATGGGATATCTGAGAGTGAGGATACCACGCTTGGACTGTGCCTCATCACCAACGTAAGAGTCCTTCTGGCCCATACCAATCATGATACTGTTGTCAAATATTAGATCTTGTCATGTAAAACGCGTCGATTGCGCTGTAGGCTCGGTTGGCTTACCCGTGGTGACGGGGTCTTCCAACAATGGAGGCTACAAGAAGTCAGCATCCTGAATCACGAAAAGATGGAAAGGATTGGTATAGAACTTACGGAAAACTGCTCTGGGAGCATCGTCACCGGCGAAACCGGCTTTACACATACCGGAACTGCAGCATTGTTAGTTTTGGTGGTCTTTCACGATGTTGTTTGAGCTCGACACTGCGCCTCACGCGCATCGCAATCTTGAGGTTGGACGTGATGGCGATGACGACGAGAGGCTATCAAGGTCTAATGGTGAGTTCTATCTTACCCATTGTCGATGACGAGAGCTGCGACCTCTTCTGCAATGGGTGTCAGTAGATGAGTCTTATCTTCATTCCTGGTGGGTAGGCTGCAAGGCCGAAGCAGAGGCTTCCAACCTTGGAGGGAAAAAGAACAACATACCCTCCATTGTGATGTGTTGTGACGAAAGGCGATGGGTTAATTGATCGGACTGAAGAGTTGAGCTGTAGATTGAAGCTCAATTGGTGCTGATTGTGGCAAGTCGAGATGAAGTGGGTGGTGGGAGAGAAGGACAAGGTTGGGGTGAGATGGGAAGAGTGGCCTTTGCGGGGCGGATTGGGCGGCGAGCGAATCCAAATCCAAAAACGGAAGGTGTTAGCGAGCACCACTTCGTCGTCAAGGTTATACGAATTATCTGCACACTCTTGTGATTAACAATTGAGTTAGAATTGCCCTATCTCTAGCTGCGAGCTGGAAGGCGGCAAGAGACCACGATCGATACCATCTAGTAAGTCTGCAACTATATACAATGGAGTCTTCACCACCAGTCGGCCGCGTTAAAAGCAATACGTCAGCCTCTGTGCAGTGCGCGTTCAGCAACATGCGCCTCCCATTTTGCCATCAGCGATGTCTTTGCCCAATCTCACTTCTCCTCCAGGCACGCGCCGATGTAGGAGACACCAGTAGCCATAAAGACGAGGAGGAATCGAATTGGACGGCTGATAGCGTACGTGGCTCTCTACAGCTGCTCTTCGCGGCGGGGTACCACCAAGGTAACCTAGCTTTCGGGATTACGACTCGCTATATCTTCAGCTCGATTTGTTGTCTTTGAGAGACGCACATCAAGGAGTACTACATCAATCAAAGTGCTACATTCAACGATTTTCCTGGTCTTCAAGAAGACATAGATGGTTTCATGAATCTTTGCCCGTAACCCCTCATCCCAATGGCAGAATTAAAAGCACAGACCAACCGATACAATGCCGATGAATACCCTTTTCTATCACCTTCCAGAAAGTGATCGTCATGAACAGAATTATACGAAAGACAACATATATTAACAGCAGCGTCACTAGCTCCTTTTTTCTAGATTTAGATACAACGCGACCGACCATGGCTGGATCAATGAACAATCTTCTCAAGTGGAGTCTCAACGCTCAGAGTGCTCAACCAGAAGACCTGGCAGCAACGCAAGATGCATCACCAGCACGAGGCGGACTAGATCAAGCAGCTCTAGCACAACTATTGGGCGGGCCAAGCGATGCCGACCTCATGCGCGAAGCAATGGCAGCCATTAAATCACCCGAGGTCGATCTGGAAAACAAGCTAATCGCATTCGACAACTTTGAGCAAATGATTGAAAATCTGGACAACGCAAACAACATGGAAAACATGAAGTTATGGGTTCCATTGGTCGACGAATTGAAGAGCGCGGAACCTGAATTACAAAAGATGGCGGCTTGGTGTATTGGTACTGCTGTGCAGAACAATATCAAGAGTCAAGAAAAGTGTCTGGCCGTGGGCGCTGTACCTCAGCTTGTGTCCATCATGCTTTCCACTGGACCTACGGCTACAAGGAAGAAGGCTGTGTATGCTTTGTCTTCGACCGTCCGCAACTATCAACCAGCTCTTGAAGCGCTTGTTGCGCAACTTCCGGCCGAATTGAGAGGAGAAGATAAATTGGATGCTGCTGATATGGAAGCTGTTGACCAGCTGATCGACCGTCTGCGAGAATATGTCAGCAAATGAAGTTTTAGCAAATGTTGAAGAGGCGAACAGCACATACAGAAGGCAGTCCGAACCTGCAGACGCAGGAAGACAACGCAAAGCAGCCTCAATTCAAGGCATAAGAGCGATCGTCCGGTTCACGGCAGGAATCCATCCTGCAAGAAGAAACCATTCACGACAAACATGCCATTGTCATCTCCAACACGCTCATAAAGTCCTCGGACTTGATCTGCCGCCTCCGCAAGCCTAGCCCAACAACTAACAACCTCTTCTCCTCCGGCGTACTCGCAGCAATCGTGCTGGCAATCTGCGTTGCGAGCAGTTGCCCAAGGGTATTCAGTTCAGGATCACCACCACCTAAAATCGTGGTGGCCGTGAGATGTGGCAGAGGTAGCAAATCAGCGCCTTCGAGGTCGTCAGAGTGGAGTTGTGAGCGTCTGTCTGTGAGAGTGGGATCTATGGATTCAAGGGGGACGTGTACCTGAGCAAGGTTGTTAGCAAGGATGCGTTCAGACCGTGTAGAATGTATGGGATGTAGAAACATACAAAATGACCTAGTCCATACCCTTCTTGTGCTATTGTCACCATGATCTTGTCGCTGAACTTTGTGACTGATAGGTCTGTTCGCAAACCATCTAGCATGCGTGCTGCTTGTCTGGTTCGTGCGGGAAATGGTGTGGGAGTTACTGTTGGTATAGGTTGGGGAATAGGTTGGGGGAGGTCGTTGTAGAGTTGTGCTGCCATGTTGAGTTTATGCTGGACTGCTAAAGATTCTAATGTTCACCCAGGTTGTTGATCGACTCTCGATTGATGGGGCGGAGATGTGCCCAGAGTCGTTTACGAATGAGTTCAGTTTTCATGTATTGACCAGCAAACAATGCTTACACAGTCCTCAAACGACGTTGTGGCCGAGTGGTTATGGCGCTGTACGTGTTCACCTATATCTCCCTTTTCGATCTCATCCTAATAATATATTCAGTGACTAGAATATCTTTCCGGTACTTCTTAGTATATCAAGTTCTTTCGGGAGCGCAGGTTCGAGTCCTGTCAACGTCGAGAACTTCCTCTCGCAGAGCGGATTTCCTTTTGCCTTTAAATGGTCTTCTTTTTTGAGCCTCTATTTCACCAAAGAATATTCTACTCGCGTTCCGTCTCTCTTTGGATGGCATTTCTTTGGGAGGTCGTCTCATCAAAGATATCTCGCACGAATTTAGGCCGCATCTGGTGGCGCACTAGCAAATTAGACTAAGCTGTTTCAGCTGCACTCCGCTTCGCTGATCCAATGACATTGACACCATGGTGAGCCACAATCAACTCTATGCAACTCGCAATCATTGTAATGGCTTACCAAGCTCTTTCTTTGTTACGTGCCTTGAGAACTGAACATCTACAGTCACGGTGATAATCAGCAGAGTAGGATGAGGTTCCGGACTGCTAATTCTGAGCAAGTGTCGCTTCGATCTGCTGCAGCCAGGTTCTCGTTCACCTGCATTAAGCATGTGAAGTCACTCAAGCCACGAAGGATTCATATGCCACACACACTCTGTGGAGGCTATGTCAACCTTGCGATATAGCTTCTCGAGTGTCTATGCTGTCGCCGTACTTAGCTTTGTCCACAACATAGCTGCCACCAGTAAAGAGTTGTATCAAGTATTCTGTTTCTATGGACAGCCAGGATACCTATCCTCTCGTCCTGTGGCACAACTCGGATCTAGGCCTGCAAGGCAGTCATGATGCCGCAGAACATAATACTCGACATCGCGATCATGAAGATGGTATGTCTTTTGATGGCGAGAGCTATCCTGCTACACCTGCGATAACGTTTACGAGCACCAATGCGTCTACCACCAGGCTGTATGCACCCGCTGGACAGCGCGTGAAGTCGTTGCCCAGCCCATCCTCGGCCGATGCTCCTCAAAATATAGACATTGATGCCTCACAATTCGACATCAACGGCTGGCCACAACTTCCTGAAGAGCTGAAGAGTCGGGGACATCGAGTCACTCATGCACTCATTGATCTGGTGCTAGGTCTGGTTGCAAGCTTGTGGCTAGCTTTCGCAATTATCGCTTATGCTGCGGACACAACGGTGGTGAACGATGAAGACACGAAATTGATTGAAATAGCGCGCATTGTACGCGATAAAACGTGAGACGACCAGTGACAGCTGCTAATCGTATACATAGGGCACAACTATCTTCCCATATGTATTTGCTGCGATCGTTGGACGCTTTCTTGCGGCTGTCGCTCGCTGGCGACTCGAAGCTGGCTCAACACTGTCGACAATAGACCAGCTGTACGCCAGTAGCACGCTCTTCAGTACCGTCATGACTATGTATCGTCATAGAGCTCTGGGTATCACCACTTGCCTCCTTGCCATAGTGTGGTCGCTAAGTCCTGTGGGTAGTCAGGCTACCCAGCGCGTTGTCTCTTTACAGACTCGTATTGACAATCTAACAATGCCCTTCTCCTGGGCTGACACGATGTCACCATATCAGGTGCTGGGTACTGATGCAACAGGTCTGCTCAATTCTATTGCCGCCGTCCAGTCTTCTGCTATGATGGCACCAGAAGATATCCAGAAGTCTGCTGTTGATCAGTGGAGTAATGTCAAAATTCCAATGATCGAACGCTTGGGGCGTGGCACCCTAGGCTGGATACCCCTATACAACGAATCGACAACCGACTATAGTGCACTTATCGGTATACCGGTCCTTGGAAAGGACACCTTGGGCGCGTCTTCCTTCATTCTCAACACTACATACTGGTATGCCAACTGCTTCAACTTATCATTCACAGAAGGGACGCCGGGAGGCTTTGGGGCCCTAGGCTCTGGGGTTCTCATAAACTACACGGGTACAGCTTTTCATGCTTTCGTTGGCAACAACTATCTATGGCAGATAGTCGTTGACAATGGAATACTCAACAGCAATATCTCTGGGCCATTGTCTTTCGACTTCCAGATCGCCGGTTTTAAAAACAGCACGAGCAACGTAGGTCTAAGATCGCAGATGACATGCAATCTTACGACTTCCAGTGTAGACGTCAAGGTCATTTGCGACAACTCCTCCAATTGCCGAGCAACTGCTATCTCCTATTCGATGAGTCAAGTTTCTAACCAGTTCAGCATCCCCAGGCCAAAGGGCTATACGTCCGGCTTCGCTATCAGCCAGTTTTTCGCAAACATTAGGAACTCCTTCGCATTATTCCACTCCGGCACACCCGCATCTACAGCGTTTGAACGTTATCTAACAAATCCTTCCGTCAACCCCTTTTCTCAGTTCTACTTTGCTGTCAGCTTATCCAATACCATGGCGGATGACTACAGTGTCCGCTTGACTCAGATTCTGAACACTTATTGGCTTAGCAGCATCGTTCCAATCAGCATCACATCGGGACTGGATCCCCAAGCAGAGCCGTACCCCATGTCGGTGGTGAACAGCACTCGAATCAGATACGTTGAGGTGCAGTATCTGCACTGCAACACTACCTGGTTGGCATTACTTATCATCGCAAGCACCCTCTTGTGCTTGATCAGCTTCATGAGCGGCGTCCTCAAGCTCTTCCTACGTGGTCCCAACATATTGGACCCTGTTTCGGCTCTAACGAGGCCGAACGTGCTACGTATGCCTGAAAATGCAACATTTCTAGATGGGGATGAACGCATCAGGTTGATGGGTCATAGACGTGTGCGACTTGGCGATGTCGTCGGCAAGAATAATTCGAGACAGATACTGATTGGTGATGAGAAGAGAGTGGCGAGGCTTCAGGAAAATCGGCCGTATGTTTAGGAATTCTGATAGAGTGTAATATGGCTCGTCCCAAGAGCAAATGGATCAACACGGGATTGCAGACCTCGTGTCCCTGTACCAGACCGCTTTGGCGACAGGTATGACGACTTCTGCGAGCGTTCGCCTTCTGAAGAGTATAGACTAGATTTGGGACGGTGCTTTGTCCATGGCACTCCGGGAAAGACCTGATGCCTAAGCACCATATTGACGGAGCAGGAAATCTCAAAAGCCGGTTTCTCTTACACACCGTCTCACGGTCTTATAGCATGGCATCAGAATCCATAGACTTATTGGAGTGTCAGCATCAACCAGGAATCAATAGCAGAGGCTCTCTTCATACCTTTCCAATCATATCCATCACCTTTGTTCGGCGCTTCCTTCCATGCTGGGCGAGCCATATATATCTCTCTATACGCCTTGATCGTAGGGAAGTCGTTGTTACGTGCCATATGCTTCCGTCTCTTGTACATTGCTCAGACACGTTTCACGAGAGGTTTTGGATGGAGGATGTTATCCAGTACGAGGGCAGAATCTTGGAAATTGTATCCGCCCAAAGAGCAACCAAGTTTACGTGTTTTTTTTAACCCATATCACGCATTCCTCACCCTGCATTTCCTTTTCTCTGAGCTATTCTGCTAGTATAGCTTTCGATATGATCTTGATATACTGATCGATCACTAATAGATCGCGCTTAGACCCCACTCAAAGTGACATCGTGACATCAGGCCGACAATTAGCTTAACCGGTAGATCTAACCTCAGGTATAGCTGCATAACACCCGTCTTTCTTAAAGTGTCAAAGCTGTAATAAGCGTGCTCTGTGACTGTCGTGTGACAAGCTCAATAATATGCCTACCGACAACATCATTGACCCTACTGGGTTCCGCAAGACCACCGGATATATGCCCGTGAGTCTACGAAGTATTAGTAGCGTTGTGTCTTTGTTTGAAAGTGTTAACAATAGTATAGCTTGAGCAATATGGTCTCATCGGTAACATGCGGACATCAGCTTTAGTAGCCACAGATGGCGCTATTGATATGATGTGCTGGTAAGTCACTAAAGCCCTCCTCGATTAAAAGGACTTTACTCACACTCACCAGGCCCGAATTCGACTCACCCTCTGTCTTCGCACGAATTCTCGACAAAGACAAAGGCGGCCACTTCTCCATCTCACCACCCAAAAATGCCAATCTCACCACAAAACAACAATACCTTCCCTCGAACAATATCCTCCAGACTCGCTATCTAGGTGAAGATGGCGTTATGAATCTAGTTGACTTCTTTCCTCGTCCTGCCAAAGCTACTAGCTTGGTAGTAGTGAACGATCCCAAAAGTGTCAATTCGAGGCAAGTTACCGACCCAAACAACGTCCTGAAGAAATGGCTCGTAAGACGTGTCGAGTGTATTCGTGGAGAGTGTGAGGTCGATGTCGAAGTGTTTCCTGCGTTTAACTATGCACAGGACGAGCACATGACCGAAATTGTGAATGTCAAGGATAGTAAGAATGGAGAGTGTGGCGAGACTGTGGAGTTCAAGTCGAAGAGTTTGTCCTTGCAGCTATGTGCTACAGTAGACTGCGGCGAGCTTGGTGCTTCAGAATGTCCAGAAGTCAAATGGGAAATTTTCAGGCCTGAGGGAGCAACCTTGGGTGATGGCGTCAGGGCGCAGGTTATCCTTAAAGAAGGACAGGGCGTTTCTTTTGTGTTAAGAGATCTGGAAGAAAAACACGAAGAGCACATAACCACGACCTCTATTGAAACTGTCCAAAAAAACACCAGCACCTTCTGGTATAATTGGATCAACCAATCCAAGTACAAAGGAAGATGGAGAGAAGTGGTCAATCGCAGTTTGATGATCCTGAAACTACTGGTATATGAGCCTACTGGTGCCATTGTTGCTGCTCCTACATTTTCCTTACCAGAGGACTTTGGAGGTGGTCGTAATTGGGATTACAGATTCAGTTGGGTACGACACTTTATCCCATCAGTATAATTCTTGCTTGAAGATTGCTGACATATCTCGCCATGTAGGTCCGCGACAGCTCCTTCACAATCTACATCCTCCTCCGCATGGGCTTCTCAGAGGAAGCCGAAGCCTATATGTCCTTCATCTCCGATCGTCTCAAACATTCCCGCAATAAAGAAACCGGTGCTCTCCCCATCATGTTCTCAATCCGCGGCGAGACAGACCTTCCCGAAATCGAACTAACGCATCTCGACGGCCATCGCTCTTCACGACCTGTTCGCATTGGCAATGGCGCTGCATTCCACAAACAACTCGACATCTACGGCGAGCTTATGGACGCCATATACCTCTACAACAAATACGGCAAGCCTGTCAGCTACGACCAATGGTGTGCCGTCCGCGAATTGACCGATTACGTATGCACGATATGGGAAGAGCCTGACATGAGCATTTGGGAAGTACGCGGTCAGGTGCAAAACTTCGTTTACAGCAAAATCATGTTGTGGGTGGCTTTGGATCGCGCTGTACGTCTAGCGGACAAACGATGCTTCCCCTGTCCGAACCGCCTCAAGTGGCTCGCTGTGAGAGACCAGATCTGCGACGATGTGATGCAAAAGGGTTTCAACTACGAAATGAACGCGTTCGTGCAGAGCTACGAGAGTCACGATATTCTGGATGCTGCTACGTTGATTGCACCGTTAGTGTTCTTCTGTGCGCCAAATGACCCGAGATTCTTGGGCACGCTGGAGCAGATCTTGAAGGCACCGGAAAAAGGAGGCTTGACTAGTACCGGGCTTGTGTATAGGTATAACACGGGAAAGTTTGACGATGGCGTTGGAGGGAGAGAGGGTGCATTCTCTATGGTCAGCTTCTGGTTGATTGAGGCGTTGACGCGCGCGGGAGGTAAGTCACTCAAAAGATGATGCGTCAGTTTGTGAGATTGAGATAGACTGACGATATAACCACAGCATATGAGAAGCGCTATTTGCCCATGGCAGTGAATATGTTCGAGTCTATGCTGGTAAGTCTCCAGCGTTGCATCCTCTGTGCCTTCAGTCTCTCAGCAACCAAAGTCGTACTGTTCGAGCAAGAGGTCATGCTGACGTCTATCTATCACAGGGCTTTTCAAACCATCTCTTCATGTTCAGCGAAGAGATTGCACGCACCGGTGAACAGCTGGGTAATACGCCACAAGCATTCAGCCATCTTGCGATGATTTCTGCAGCGTTCAATCTCGATCGTGTCACGTCTGGAGTGCATGCAGATAGTTCGTGAGACTTCGCCCTCTGAGTCTCTTGGTTGAAATTCGAGTCAACAGCGGCAGATGAGCAAGATTTGCGACTTGACGCAGATAGAAAAATACGAACCTTGAAATGATGATCTTGGATACACATCCAATATTTAGACGACGTTTTATATCCTTGTCATAGCTGCTATCAAGCAACTTCATGCTGTGTTCTTCTGAGATACAGAATGATCTATACTGCTTGTATCAGAGTACACGTCTCTTACTAACAGCCACGTATAGAGAACTTAAAACTATAAGGAGACCAAGCACGCTCCCATGAGAAGGAAAACGTGGCCATCCGTTCCCAGAAGAGAAGCATAATTGTATACATGCTTGCCTAATAAGATGCTCCGTCTCAACCGAACGAGCCGACCAGATACACGAACGGGGTCATCGAGATACAGATCGACTAGTGACCAGCGCGACGGCCCTTTGGTTGGTCTTTTACTTCGTCCACTCCTTTGTCATTCAAAGATGTCTAAAGTATCAATTACATGTGTTTGCAACGGTACAAATCTTCGTGCCTTCTTCAAGCTGTGCCATATTACTCATGATTACGATTGCACTACCTTTACGGCAACGCGGCTGGGAGTTCATAAATTCCATGTCTCAGTAGCCAATACGACAATAGAAATTTCAGACCCGCACAAGCCAACAACTCGTCCACATCACTACGGCGCATCTCCTCTCCAACGACAGACTCACACAACGCAACCCTTGAGCCTCATCCCTCAACCATGCCTCACAGCTTATGCTTCTTCGCTCCCGTCCTAATAGCCTCAAACTCCCTCTGCGGCGCGCCCACCAAAAACCTCTCCAACCCAACAAAAACCTCCCTCGCATTAACAGTCTCAATCTTCTCGCTCTCAGAATCCCTGATCATGCGTTTAATCCCCAACAGCGCCTCCCCGTTCAAATGACCGCCCGTCAACATCTCCTTGATCTCCTCAATCACCCGCCTGAGAAACACGTCACTGCCCCCTTTAGCCTTGGTGTCGACGTCGAAGACCTTGTTGACGAAGCCGGTGCGCTCGAGCGCGTCGGAAGGGACTTTTCGGCTCATAAGCAGTGCTTCGTTGGCTTTGCTGATGCCGAGGCGTCGGACCATGGCGAGCGCCGCACCGCCTTCGGTGACGAGGCCGAGGGATGAGAAGGGCGTGAGGAGGTAGGTTGAGGGCGTGCAGTAGATGAAGTCGGAGTGCGCTGTTAGGGCTGCCGAGAGGCCGACGACGGGGCCGTTGAGGGCGGTGATGAGGAGTTTGGGGTGGGTTGAGAAGGCATGGGTGGTGTGCTGTAAGGGTGTGGTCAGTTGCTGCTTAAGCTGTGGCAAAAGAGTTGTTATGAAGCTAGGTATTGTCAGGTAGTTGTGGTTAATATTCATGGGAGTGGTTACACGTGCGGCGCGGGATCGAAAGTGGTTGGCTGAAGCGAAGTGGGTAGTTGTGATGCATGAACTTACAAGGTTATTAGCGACGAAAGATTTCAGCCAGAATTCGCGAGGATTAGCTTGCGACTCTGGTGACGAACGTGAGATGCTGACATCTGCTCCACTACAAGATAGTGCATGGTCAGCATATCTCCTTGTTTGGCCCTTTGCTCTCAGCTCCTTCGCGTCACGCTACGTCGGTATACCATGGTTTATACCATCTCTCGACCATTTGCGGATCACCCGAAACATCTCGGGTTCTGAACATGTAGTACAAAAGCAGTACAGAGGTCGTCAGCAGTGCGTCTACGTTTCCAAAACCCTCACACAGAACTTCACACCTCCCTCACTTTCACCCCTATCAGCTCCAGGCACAAAAGCCCTGCCATTTCATTTCGAAGTAGCTGCTTATTCCTCAATGCAGTGGAGCTCGTGAATTTCTGTCCTTCTGTTTGGCCCCGAAAAATTCAAACCCAATGCCAAAAAGCTCGTTTGTACCCCCGTCACATCACCAAACAACACACAAAACACAAAACACACAAAACCATGCATGTCACCCCTCCAAACGAATCACACGCAACCAGAAATATGCACAATACTTACGCGCTAAAGAACCGTCCCTTCCCAGTCAACACCGTAACCAACACCTTCTCCATCCTAGCAACTTCATACAACAAACACGCGATCCTGAAATAATGATCTTGCGTTAGAGCATTGAGTTTGTGTTCGCGATTGATTGTTATGATGGCGATGCTGGGGCCGTGGGTGGTGGTGTCGAGGGTGATTTCGTTTTCGGCTAGGGTTTTGGCCATTTTTTATGGTAAGAGGGGGGGGGATTGCGAGAGTGTGAGTATGGATGGTGAGGTGCGAGAAAGGACGGTCAGAGTCAAGCTTGAGTAGTAATAGATGGTGAGCAAGAATCACCGAAGGATAAGCTGAGAGGGTTTGGCAATAATGCCTGGTAGTTAGTAAGAACAGACAGCAAGATATGGTAATGGAGAAGGAAGAGGAGTAAGCTAATGTCTTCTCTTGGCACTTTTCACAAAGCCGAGGTTATAAAAAGTACATACATCAAAAGTCCTAACAACACGGCGAAGAGGACATAGACAGTTTGAGTGCGATACTGGTTTAAATGAGTAAGGCCTTTGTACCGAGTTTTTCTGGTTCTTGTCATTACTGCTACAGTACTGCGTTCAGTTTCCGCTTCACACACCACCTCCGTTCATAGTTCACTTTATGAACATCACCTGGGCTAGTCCAGCTCATCACTACTTCAATCCGACACAGACTCAAGATCGGACCGCATATCCTTAAGCTCGTTCATCAAGGACCGAAGTGTCCTGGTCCACTCCATCCTCCACCGGCACCTCCTCCACCACCCCTAGCAAAAGCAGCGGCGACGAGCTTACCAAAGTTAGGCGTCCCAAAACCACACACGGCATCCCAGCCTACAGTTGCGGGAAAACCCTCAGTATCGCATCCATAGGATGAGCCGTTAGTGATGTCGGTAAAAGCGGTATAGGCACTGCTGTAGAGCCAGGGGTTCACGAAACCCAATGTAGGCCGGCCTGCTGCTAGTAGTGCATCATTCACAAGGGCAAAGATCCCTGCCACGGTTGGTGAGGCCGCAGAGGTACCTCCAATGGGAATGAAGTTACCGTTCCTATATTTCCTGTGTCAGATTGTCATCCTCAAAACTGAGGAAGCAGGAAAGTCTTACCAAACTATAATGTCCTCGTTTCCGGCAGCAGCAACATCTGAATGGTGAAATGATCAGCATCAATCATATTATCAACTCAGGCTATGCTTACCTGGATAGCCTCTCCCACTAGCATTATACAATCCCGCATTGAGGTCGCCAATCTTGCTCAGATAACCTTTCACAGTATCGACTTGATAAGTTGGCATACCAAAGTAGTTGGAGAACCCTGCACCACTTGCAAAGCGCGATACGGCGACCTCCGGTAAGTAGCCTTTGGTCGCACCAACGGACGTGACCCAAGGACAAGCAGCCGGGAACACCGGGAGGAACATGGCTGTAGTGTTGTCGGCGTTGGAGAAACAAGTACCATCAGGACCAACGCCACTATCGCCACTACTAAAAATTACGGTGATGCCACGAGCACCGAGAGCCATGAAACCATCACAGGCACGTTTGGCATAACTGTAAGGTACAGTCTGCTCGTCGTCTCCATAGGACGTGGAGATGATCAAAGGAAGAGACTGTTGAGCAAGGACGTAGTTCAGCCAGCTCAAATACGGCTCGTTGGTGTCCGTCGATGTGTATATGTCTGGTAGGAAAGGAGGCTCTCCACCAGTAACCCAGGCAGAAAAGGGAGTTGGATAGCTGAACCCGACCACGAGCTGACCATCGAGGTTGCCCTCTATAGCACGGGAGTTCGCAACATCTGCGGCAGATAAGACCTGAAAATCGCCTCCACCCGCGACTGAGATGATTGGGAACTCCTGGGCAACATGTGCAGCTTCTGGGCGGTATCTGTCGAGGAAGAGTTGGAGGTCGGTCCTGATAATCGTCTGCGTCAACATGGTCAGCTATTGAATGCGACTCTGCAGTTGTAGTGTACGTACCTCGTTTAGGTAGGCCGTTACAGCAACGCTGTTCTTGTCTGCGGCTCTAGCCACGTAATCGAACGTGCCATATAGACAACGCAAGCAGTCAAGATTCATTGAGGCTACAACCCGACCACTCGTAGTCACGCCGGTCGTGTTGCAAAGTGTTGCTACACTGCACGGCGCACTAGAGTTGCGCTTCAGCACAACGTTAGTACGAGATAGTTACTAATGCTTAAGCCTAATCATACTTACAGGCGCCTGGGCAGGCTTCCACCAATTCCCACCAGTTCGTGTCATTCCCTCTGGTTCGTGTCTGAAAGGACGAGCCTTTCGCATCGGGCGGAAGAAGGAGGTTGTTGGCTGAATAACATCAATGTGCTCGTGAAGATGCATAGGAAGCGACCATTCAGTAGCACGAACGAGCGTGTAATCATCTTCGTGGCGGTATACCGAGTATTCAGCTTGTAGTAAACGCTCTATTTTCGCGACAGGTAGAGTGACGTAGATCCAGTCCTTCGTAGTACTCAACGTTGAGGTGGTGATGTTATGGTCGTGCAGCCATGCTTGGACAAGACCCACGGTGTCATCAGCAGGAGCAATCAGGTCATGGACTTCATCAGCAGACAGGTATTGGCCATAACGAGCATGAGATGGATCCGAGACCTCCATGACGTGTTGTTCGAGCTTGTCTTGATTCTGCTGTTTGAGACCTATCTGCAAGGTGATAGAGTGATGAGCGTCAGGACGAGAGACAGGGGTCCATCCTTTTGGGACAGCATGTCGTTCCTTGATCGCATATTGCTTGATGTGTGAAGCTGGCGCGGCTAAGACACCAGCAAGGTAGCCCAGTACAACAATAGTAGAGAAGAGGCTAAGCATTTTGACCTCAGCTGTTTAATTATGTTCTCTCTTGAAGCTTGTCAGGAAGCAGGGGACATCCAGCAAGATATAGACAGCCTTGTGCCGCAAGTCCAGATGTATCGCATGCAGCTAGTACTCTAGCACAAACTCGAAGTCGCAGCCTCGGTCAGGTGATAGGCTGAGATAAGGATATTTCTTTCACTGCAGAGAAGGACATACACGTTTGCATCGGCACCGAGATCACAAGTTTCAAGCCAGATAGAAATGATTGACCGCAAGTCAACTTGTATCATATGCAGCTAGTTCTCTAGCACACAAGCCCTTATCAGTGATATGCCTACAGGTGCTGCGTTACCGCAAGACGCCGAGGTGTCAGCCTTGAGGAGTTGTAAAGATAATGCGTGATCTGTTCCAGGTATGCTCGAAACAATACAACAAGAAGAGAAGAAGAATGGAGACGAGTAATGGTGCAAATAGAAGTAATGAGTTTGACGATGGTAATGATGATGATGATGATGAGAAGGTAGCACGCAAAGCTAGTAAAGATCTAGCCTGTCGACTTCGTGGTAACGCTGAGGGAAGGTGCGTGATAAGAACTGACCTTCCTTTTTGAGCTACTTTGAGAGGAGAAACAATCCTTGGCACTCATCATCGAGCCCTCTCATTCGTGGAGTGATAGTGGACAGGAATGTGCCAGCTGGATATCATGACTGAGCAACACTCTGTGGCAGTTCGAACGATACTTCATATAATTCTTCACCCAACTCTACATGCCGTTAGCCAGCAAATCCAATTATTTTCGAACACATAACTATCCACAGTTTTCTATATTCCAAAATGCCCTTCCAGCCATGCCATTGTTGTTGCATAAGATGAGTCCTCCTGTATATGCATGATATGACCTTTGCCACCAACCTTTGACCTATGCATGCATGATGTTGTGATATATCGTTTGAGAACGTTACTATATTGTTGATATTGCAGTGTAGTAGTATTCCAGAAGGGCATGCCGCCGAGACTGAGATAACGGAGAGTGTCTTTGAAGTGTATTGCAAATAGAGGTATGGTGGAAATTAATGATCAGTGACCTCAATCCTGATCTCTGGATTGCTCGAAGTGGCACTCTTGGCATAATGGACTGTATGAGTCTCTTCAACCAAGCTGGGCTGAGAAGTACTGAACGGGCTACTGTCATCAAACGTGAGAGCCGGAGGATGTGCATTTGCAATCTCTACGTGGATTGGCACAGGTTGGCGAAATTGTGCAGAGTGGTAAAAAGGTTCAGGTTTGTACATCTTCTTGGCGACCTGGCAGATGTTAGCCTTTGTGGGTGACGATAGCTGGCGAATACTCACATTGTCGACTTGCTTGTTGTTGGGAGCCATGCGTCTGAGGCTCGCAATCTCCGGTCCGAGCGCTTCCACAAAGTAAGCATAATCATCCGGAGCAAGGCGATCGAGGAGTTGTTCTTGAAAAGGGTGAGTATTTGAGCTCCGGTTCTTATGTGATAGTGACTTACGAATGACATAGTTGCCAAAAGAATCCTTGATCATTAAAGGCAAGGCACTCTCACCACCAGGCTCTTTTGCGATCATCTGAAGCATAATATCCCTCTTCTGAGCATCGTTCCCAAACTTGAGACACCTCTCAACCACATTACTTGCAAACTTTTGCTTGGAGTACGGAATGAGATGTTGTCGAACGAGTGCGATCATTCTGGCTTTGTCCTCGGCAGAGCCGAATTCAATGACATGCTGGGCGACATAGTTGCCGTACTGATCCGAGATGAGAGTTGATGCACAAGCATGGAGCTCTTTGAGGATCTGAGACTTGCCAGGCTCGACACAATGATCGAGTAGACGCTGAACAACCCGACAGCCATATGGATGAGTGGCTAGATGTTGAATTTGTCCAATAAAAGCATTAACGACAAACTCGGTGTACTCGACTGGAACATGTTTGACGACAACCTGGATGACGTGGTTGCCATTTTGGTCACGAACGCAGTCGAGCACATGAGATTTGAGCTCCTCGACCATAGCAGCTTGCTGATGGACGAGAACGTGCTGCAAAGCCTGTAACATGGTCAATATTCGTCCACGAAGTCAATAACATATAGACTTACAGTCTGTACCACTCTGCACCCATAGATTTGACAAGACAGCTCGTAGACCCTGCCACTCATGACATTGAACAAAGCTGTTTTCTGGCTTTGGTCACCCCGCTCGAAAAACTTCTGGATCACATAATTGCCATATATGTCCTTCATCAACTGAATCGCGTTGGGCATGATTTCACCAAAGATGCGATCTTTTTCATCGCTTGTTGCCGTTTCCAACTTGTTTTGGATGAACTTGGAGCCATGTTGGTTGCCACTGAATTCGACACCGTGGTTGTAAATTTCCTGCTTCGAGGTTAGGCAATGCTTGGAGGATATGAGCAAATGTTTCACTGACCCTCAGCTCATAGCGTTTACCGTTACTCTTCATGCTGTTCAAGTATTCTTCCAGCAGTTGACTCCTTATGCCAGGGCTCGGTTCAGTCGAGGGCAACAAACGTTGTTGAGTTGCCATCATGGGTGGTTGGGATACATTGTGCATTGCTCCATAGTGCATAGGAAGATAACCATGTGGTGGTGGTAGATAGCCTTGAGCACGCATATAATCGATTTGCTGATAGATTTGCTGTAGCTGGAGAATCTCTTGGTGCTGTGAAGCACGCATCATAGCATTGCCATCATACTGCACAAGACCAGTGACAGATTGAGTATCAATCCCATTGAGTATCGGTCGACCCGAGTACTCATCGAAAGATGCTTGAATACGTTGCTGTGATGCGTCTGCTGTCCCACGGAGCCCTGGCTGGAAGGTGTTCTGGAAAGCTTGGGCTAAACGTTGATCATGCTGCGGAGTCTGCTGACGTGTTGACATGGCGCCGAGACTTCTAGGAATGGCTTCGGCACGCCATTTGGATTGCGATGAAGCTCGAAGGGCGTCTTGAGGCACAAACGTCGATCCTTCGGAAAGGTAGCTCTGCATGCTATATGCTTGTCCCGAATCTCCTCCTAACTGCCATTGTTCGGGTATAGCCGCATACTGAGCCGCATCGGCCATCTCGAGGGTGCTAAACCTGCCTTCCAGCTCATTATCATCGTCGCGGAGTAGGTGAGATTGTCTTCCAGATGCTGTGTAGCTGTAGCTGCGCTGGCCTTGCAATTGATCACGAGGCATCGGCTGCCTCGTTGACAACCAGGAAGTATGCTCAGGAACGTAGTCTCCAGTCTGTTCTGGTCGGGATGGCCTGCGTGCTGCCGACGCTATGCCGTTCGGCATATGTCTAGCAAGCATACCGTATGAGTTTTGACGGTTGACTCTTCCAGTGGGCGGCGTGTTCCAAGATGACAGACTCTTCCGCTCCGGCTGTGTGCGGTCCTCATGCTCTTCTCTTGCAAAGCTGTCCATCCTGTTATAAGTTGGTAACGCGGAGTTGATCTCAGCTGGCCTTCTGTAGAAATTGCTGGGAGGTATGTCCCGCGTCTGCAGTGAAAGAGCTGTTGAGGCATGTGCTCTGCTTGACAGCTGAGAAGCGGATTGGTGATTCGACGAGATGGAGTCATTGCTCTGGGAGGTGTCTGTAGGGGTCGTGGTCCACTTGACACCGAGAGTCTTCGAGGGAGGTTCCACTGGGCTATTCTGAGATAAAGCTGATCTTGTCCATGGTGACGGCCCATTACCAACAGGTGATAGAAGGCTGGGTGATTTTCTGTCCTCGAAGTCTATGTCCACAATGTCAGAGTTACGACATCATTCGCGAGATCCCCTTCTGTACACACCCTTCGGTCTTGCTACAGCACCAAACCCAGACCCTCCCTTGTTGTTGTATTCCCAAATGTTCTTCGACCATTGATTTGCTGCCTGAGTCTGGATTGGAGGTAGTCGTGCGGAGGGAGGAGGAGTAAGGTCTTCGTTCCTAGAACGATGTACAGGCTCGAATTCACCAAAACCAATTGGTCGAATCTTCAGTGAATAGGTCAGTCTTTAGGAGAGTCAGAATACAAAGGTACACGGTCTTACAGCAGTCGTCATTGAAGGTCTTGTGCCAAACAGAGAAGTATGTTGGTCTTGAGTTGGGTACAAAGTGTTCAGTGCTATTCCAGAATATAGATTATCTTGCTAGTACCAGGAATGTGAATGAATGTATCTGAAGCTGATATCCAAAACGAGTTGCTAACGAAGGGACCAGGCAGAGTATTGGTACAAAGACAGTGGCTATACAGGCGAAGAAGACCTTGGACAGGAAATAGGCAATGGAACGAGTATGTACCGGGGCCGTGCAGTTATAAAGTGGAAGCAGACCAGCAAAGCCAAAGGGTGTAATAAGTACAAGAATGTCGACGCGGGAAGAGAGAAGATGAGGGCCCGCCCTCTAGCCTTGCGTGCCTGAGATTGATAGGTTGAGGTATGTGAGCACTAGATGGAAAGCAAGGAGCTGTCGAGCGGAATGCTGTTTCGACACAACAGACAATAAGTTGTGTTTCCCCCTTTGGTCATCGGCGAAATAACTGCTCGCATGTACCAGCTGATGGTCGAATACAAGCGCCAGAGAAGGGATTTGCCCTGGGAAAAGCTTCGAGGCGCAATGAGAATGTCGAGAGAGCTTGAGGCTACTATAAGCAAGCAACCTAGTCTTGTGGTGGCCTCACATCGCACACATCCACCAGCCACAGCAGCAAGTTAATGGATCGTCCTACCACAAAAAAGAGGGGTCAAGTCGCGTATCTAAGCGCTCGGACCTCCCTTGGAGAAGCTTAATCAAAACACGAAAAAAGAAAAGTACGAAAGGTATTTGCTAAAATACAGAATGTCTATATCATTGGTATCATTGTCTTTGAGCGGCAACAGTCAAGTCGTAGGCAGCCGTAATGTTGTGGGAGCTACTTTAGCGATATTGCGGGAGATGGCTTGACTTCCTCTTCGTGCTGTTCTCCTCGGTCATGACCACAACTGCAATGGAACTAAGCCAGCACGATGTGACGGCGTCGCTGGCAGTCTGGACATTCGCAAAGCATACTGCGCAACACTGTAACGACAGCACGGTCCACCTCCGGTTATCTAAGAAGAAGTCTGAGTCTTTTGGTCGGACTATGGTGTGACACTCGACATCCCATCTATCTTCTCTGCACATGAGCTTGGTACGCGCTGCCGACACGTTTGCTTCCCAGGCTACAAGGAAGGTCTGAAGTCTGCTGCTATTTCGAGAGACTGCAAGCGCTTGTGTGCAGAGTTGCCGCTGAGTTTACGAGGTTAAACAAGATTTGAGGTCGTGCTCAAATTGGCTTTAACCCCATTAGGCGCTACGTGATGCAATTTCCGAAACTATAGCAACGAGCAACTTCCACATCAAAAGCCTTCCTTCTTTTTTCGCAAACTTCATTCCCAAACAGCAGCAGCGACCTGCGTCCACTCCTTTTCTACTAACCAAACTCTAGGACTTCACTCTTTTGCTCATCACAAAGCGACAACTCTTCTTCGACAATTCTTCCCGGATCTCCAACTTTACCGCAATAAACATCATTGCGCAAGCTTAGTCTCTCAACAATCTGGTATCTGATCTGCAGTTTCAGCATCCTCAAGAACAAAGCTTCTTTCTGTCCTACGGCTGCCATCTTGTCCAGACTTTCGATAATCAGTTCATTGGGGCTAGATTCGTCCTTCAATCCCTTCAGTCGACCGGCTCGACTCAAAATTCAAACACCACTCATTCGCTTAATCGAACACAAGAAACAAAATCACATCTTCTTCAATCATCAATAATGGTCTTCATTCATCTCGATCGTTGGGAAGAGCCTCTTGAGCGCCGCGACGACACGACGGATAGCTCATCCTCCATGGACACCGCCGACCGCTTCTTTGGACTCGTCTGCACCTTCCTTATCATCGCAATCCTCGTCAGCGGTTTCTTCCTCATCCGCCGCTACCGTAAGCGCACCGTAGCACAACTTCCTCTCCACAAGGGCGACCTCGAAGTTGCGTCGAAACATCACCGCTCCACAGACACCTTGTCTCGCCAGTCGTCATTTGTTATGCGCGAGAAGGAAGCATTCCTAGCCTCTACATACGGTCCTCCCTCTACCACGCCCCCAGTGATTCACCTGACCCTACCGGAAGAACTCGACGACGGTACCAAGTCTGCATCTGCCAGGGTTGTCGTTGTTAGCATTGGAGATCACGGCGAAGTTGGACTTTCTCCCCTGGCGCAAGAGGAACTGCCACCATACCAAGAACACGCCTCCGACCGATTCCAGTCCCTCGACCTTGAGAGACTTGGAGGATTGAACGAGAACCAGCAAAAATAAACAATGCAACACAATCGCCCTACTGCCTCCACTTTACTGCCTCCACAGCAACTCATAACAATCTTTCGCATTTTTTCATTGTATGTTCTACACTGGATGTCCAGCATAGCGACGAACCCTTTCGATCTTCATACTCATACAGTCACCAGTGTCTCTGGACAACCAAGGGGAGAGTGGGCGGACTGGGTATATTGGGGACGTCACTAGCACGGCCATTGAGTGGGTCTGTAGACGGCGTGGGTTTCGTGGATTCTACCACTACCATTTTGTATATTGTTCTTTTGAGCATGTCGAGTTACTCTGGATATCATGATGGGAAGACCATCGTTCTTGTACGAGTATTGTATCTTTTATATGTATATAATAAGCATGTCTTAGTGCAAGTAATATACTTTTTTCAGCTTTCAGCTTTCAGCTCGTTAATCATAGATGTAACACGTGCACTTGTTGAGCCAATCACGTGCTGCAACAGATCTCGTGACCTTGCCTATTGCCTTGCCTCGTCTTTCATCACCTTTGTGCGCGACGACATCATCATTCGCTAGCAACACTGCACTCCCTCTGCTTCATACTCGTCATACTGGATCTCCACCCTCAATTTGATATCGCGATTGAAGCCCCACCACAACCCCCTAACTTTTGCTCGAAATACACGTGACGCGACGAGCAAGCTAACGTCCAGTAAGTTTGAGCATTCTTACAAACTGCTTAAGCGTGAACATCATGTCTCCATCCATTGTTACCGGTGGATCCTGTCAGAAAAGCTATCCGTGTGATGTGTAGTAGATGCTGTCGTGTTGCGGTGTGCTTTGAGGTAATAAACATGCTCCTATCCTGCTTCAGGCAGGTACTTCTCGTGCCTGTGAAGCCGAGACTCAATATGTCCTGCAAGATCATACGTGATTCCATGTCATGCTAGACGTCCTTGAAAGATATCTGGAGCAGTGACTGATCTATCTCCTCTATCTCCTAGTTCAGCCCGCCACAGCTTTTACCACTATCATCGAGGGGAGCTTTCGGAAAACCAAAGTTAGTCTGACCACACAAAATGGAGTCCAAGGTCACCAATTCGCAAGCGTACTTAGCAGCTAACGCTATGGACGCGTCAATGTTACATCCCATGCCCGCACAAAGCATCAAACGCAAGCGCGATTCGATTGACGGTGGCCTGAGCGACGAACGGAGCACATCTCGAATGAACCCACCACAATACAACATGTCAAGCTCGAATGGTGAAGCATTTGGGGAGAACTTCTTCAACCTAGATCAACTTGCCGCTGCGTCCAGTGCACAGCAGACTAGTGTCAGAGCCGGTGCTGAAGCACAAGAGGCGGATGTTGCTAGGATGACTGCAAACAGTGCAAACAATGCCTTTGCGTCGCCTAGTCTGCCGATGGCGCAAATGGCACAAGTGGCACAAATGGAAGGATATGCTAGTGCTCCTTCTGTGCAGAGGGAAGAACCTGGATCTTCCAATGTTGTCCGCGCTTCCAATAATGCTAATCCGGAGGACGACTACGAGGACACAAACGATGCACAAGCAGAAGATCCACAGTCACCTGGCAAGGGCAACAAGCCTATTGTCGGTACAGATGAATGGCACAAACAACGCAAAATGAGCCACAAAGAAGGTACTGTTTTGCTGCACTCTGCCTCTCAAGCAAATTTGCCATAATACCCTTGACTAACTATTTCCTTCCTAGTCGAACGACGTCGCCGTTCCACCATAAATGACGCCATAGCCGCTATCGCTTCCCTCCTGCCCAGAGCACAACCTAACCAGTCTTCATCTCCATTCAACCCCTCCAACTCCAGTCGTACTCGCACACCCGCAGCCGCCCCTATTCCAGCAACTTCCGAGAAAAACAAGGGAGCCATTCTCGCTGCCGCTGTGTCTTACATCCGCACACTCCGTGATGAGAAGGATTCGAGTCTCGAAAAGTGGACATTTGAGAAGATGGTAACGGATGAGGCGATTCGAACCTTAGAGGGAAGATTAGAGAGGATGGCAAAGGTGGCGGAGGGGTGGAAGAGAGTTGCGAAAGAGGCGGGTGTCGATGTAGAGGATGTGGAGGTCGCTGTAAGGGTCTATCAAGGGATTGGTCCTGTTGGAGAGATGGGCAAGGATAAGGTTGATGTGGTTGGTGCTGGTGTCAGTGGCGAGAGGGAGGCTGTTATGGTCAGGGAGGACATGAGAGACGAAGGCGTGTAATTCCATGGACAGCAAATGTGGTGATGATAGATGGTTTAGGGTCATTTTGTCTCGTTTTCCAATATTTAGCTGGCAGAGATATGTTACCGAGCTGGCTTGGAACGGAAGCAGAATGTAGTGATGGTATGGTCGTCATCAAGCAGTCATTCTGTAAGAATTAACATAAATGTGATTGTATTGTGGTGTACTCGCCAGATGTAATCAACTCAAACATACAGGAAACCTGACTGGCCCCTCGTGCTTTTAATGCCTGCTTTGTGCACAGACGCCCTTAACGGCTTTCCTTCGGTTCTCGCGTGGCAGCTTCAACGTTTCCTTGGCAGAATCTGTATCGAGATTCAGATTCCGATACGGACGTACCTAAGCGAGCTTGGTTGATTTGTTGAAAAGCACCCTTCGTTCCTGCCTGTCGACAAAACAGGACGTCAGATTACTTTCAATAATCAAGTTCGTCAGTTTCCAATCTTAAAAGCACGAAAAAAAGACCACGAAGCAATAAGTGCTCCAAAAAGATAAAATAATCAGTCAATAAAACATGTCGCGACCATCTCGCGGTCAACTCAACGCTTTACAGTCGGGATGTCACGCTCCCATACCTGGCGTGACACCAGCATATGGTTATGTGCCAGGTCTCGCGCCAGGTATTGTATTCTGCGTCCTATTCGGCCTGTCGATGGCTGGCCATCTGTTTCGGTCCGTGCAGAAGAAGAGATGGACTAGTTATGTACTTGTTGTTGGCGCGTTGAGTATGTAACTTCACCTCCTACAATCACAGTCTTCTCTTTGTTGTACGAAACAAGGAGAACCCAGTTCAAACTAACCACACCGTTCCTCTTCTAGCTGAAGTTCTTGGCTGGGCAGGCCGCACATGGTCCTCGCAATGCTCCCTTAATCAAAACGCTTTCCTCATGCAAATCACGACCCTCATCATCGCTCCAGTCTTCTTCTCAGCCGCTGCCTACATCACTCTCGGCGCACTTATCCGCATTGTCGGTCGCTCCTCTTCGATCCTATCACCACGTATGTATGTCATCATCTTCTCGACCGCGGACGTCGTCTCCCTTGTCATCCAAGCTATCGGTGGTGGCAGCGCCTCAGTCGCCAGCAATAGAGGCACAAACACCACGCCCGGGACGAACACGATGGTAGCAGGGATACTGTTCCAGCTAGCCACGATGGTTGTGTTTGTGGGCTTTATGCTGGATTTCCTGCGTCGAGCTATCAGGATGGAGAAGCCTGGAAACACGAATAGAGTCATTTTGGCGATGAGTTTGAGTATTTTGACGATTTTTATTAGGAGTATTTACAGGTCTATTGAGCTGCTGCAAGGATGGAAGGGATATTTGATTACGCATGAGAGGTATTTTGTTGCGCTGGATGCGGCGATGATGGTTATTGCGTGTGGGGTTTATAATGTTGTTGATCCGGCGGTGTTGCTGCCGAAGGTGCATGCGAAGGGTGTTGTTGTGGATGAGGACGAGGAGGTCAGGGACGTGGATGGTGAAGAGGTGGAAGTCAAGAGTTCGGTTGGAGGTGAGTCGGAGTCGAATGGTAGGAGGAGGGATGTTTGAGGAGGATATGGCTGTCTGATGTGGGTATGATGACTTAAATGATTGATCTTGCTTCTCAGGTCAGGTATAGACTAATACACTACTGATTTTGACGAGGGTACGATAGTTGAAGGTTCTTCGATTGGTCTGAAGATCCTGGATTGGCACTAATGCCTATTCTCATGCTTTGCAACATACAGGTGATCTTTCAACACAGAGTGATATCTGCAGCCGTTTCGGAGCAGGAAGGAGGCCTGAGCTGGACAATCATTTCAGAATGAGGTTACTTCCTTCTTACTTACGTCCAAGGTCACGTGATGCACATGACGTCTCTCGGATCTGCCGGCGATGGCTCTTTGGCTCTAGCATGGTATCAAGCTCATCTTTCTCCTTCACTATTAATACAATACAATGGCACAAATACCAGAAACCATGAAAGCCATCGTGCGCACGACACCAGGTGATCCAGATGTCCTCCAACCCAAAACGACTATCCCACTCCCAAGCCAAAGAACGAGCATATTTTTGGAAGTTCTCTCGATTTTCTTCGCATAATGCAAGCTGCTCTTTGAGTAGCACAGTCTGTTCTTCGCAGGACTTCAGAATTGCAGCTCGTAACGCTTCGTCATCGTGAGCATCGGAAGTCTGAGCCTGTTTGGAAAGAGCATCCAGCTTCAGGTGGATGTCGTTGTTCATTTCCTCATTACGTTCGCCAAGTTCGAGCATTTGCTTGGCTGTATTCATAGAACTGCCGCTGTGATCGTGACTGTAAGCCATACGAAGCATAGCACATGTCTCTCTAATGGACTTAGAGGTTAATCATCTGTAACCTGAGACCAATAAGTTGCCTGTTCCTCAACAATTTATCTCGGAACTTCTGAATCCTTCCTTGCCTCATTGCTATCTTCAACTTGTAGAAGGCGGTTGTTGATGTGCTCGGTGATTTAGTCACACATCCTTCCAGATCTTTTTTGAACTGCTCACAAGTATGTTGACACTGAACTAGGACTCCGCTAAGTGCTGTTTCCGTGCTGATGGCAGATGATCCAGATATGTGGCCTCTGAGATCCCTCAAGATGTCTCTCGTTAGGACAAGATCACCGCAGGCAGTGCCCAGAGTCTCCGAGGAGCCCTGGAACCGTCCAATCAGATCCAGTAGCGTTTCAGTGATGTTCACGGTTGTTGTGAGAATGGCGAGAATCCCAACACTAATACTCAAAAGATCCGCCATTTAGGATTCCGAAATTTTGTGAGTCACTCAGCACGGAATCTGGCAATGCAGGCCTCTGATATAAAGAGACATTAGCACGACATCCTCACCGCCTCAACCACGTAGCGTTCCTTTGTCTCATACTATAGGTTGAGACTTTTACACTAATGCACGCCATAGAGCGCCTATCGACGAGTGGTGCAGACATGATGTTGCACATTTATATGCTCACCACACACCGTACAGGAACGGGATGACTTTCAGCAGGATTCTGCAAAGCTTTGGAACAACTTGGATTGGCAATAACAGTGTAAACAATCAAGGCGTGTTTGAGGCCCGACGAGCCTCAATCGAGACACTTGATCAATGGCCACACGGCAACTCGCGAGCTCTGCAGAGATATTTTTTGGGACGAGATGAGATTATCTTAGACATCAAACGTGCACTTTCGCAGCCACGGGACAAGCTCGAGCAGATCAGATATGTTGTTCACGGCATGGGTGGCATAGGCAAAAGTGAGATATGCGTTAAGCTCTTCAATGATTTGAAAGACCAGTAAGTGAGCAGCAACCTATGAGGCAATAGACCTAGAGGCTGTATTAATTGTTCAGGTATTGGGGCTGATTTTGGATCAACGTCAGTACCTCCGCAGCTGCTGAGGAAGAGTTCAAAAAGCTTGCCAGTGATATCCGTCCAGGACATAATCCGCAAAGTCTTGAACAAGCTCTGAGCGTCATTGCTACCGTCCGCAAGCCGTGGCTACTTGTTTTAGACAAGGCTGATGAGGCAAATCTGGACTACAGCAAATATTTCCCTGCCACTCATACTGGACTATCATACTGACTTCCCGCAATGCCGAATGCACATCCCTCGCAACAGCCTGAGCGATACGACTAGACACGTTATCCTCGGAGAATGCTCTGCTTCTTTTGTACAAGGTTGCCAAGCTTGACAGTGCGAAATGGGAATCTTTCAGACACGCAGGTGAAACTATCCTGGCACTCACAGGCAAACACACTCTTGCCATCATCCAAGAAGGTGTATATGCGTCAAAAGATACTGCAAACTGGGAGCGGTATCCGGAGATGTTCCATAAATATCGTCGTAAGCTTTTGAGTTTACTTACTGTACACCAAAGCTCGCAGCACCTAGATGTCTACACGACGTTTGAAGTCTCAGCACAAACTTTGCAAGCGTTAGGCACTGAAGAGGCTAGAGACGCCATTCTTATGCTGGGAATGATGTCTATGCTGGTGCAACCCGTAAATACGTCAACAATATTCGAGCAAGCCGCTTCTATATTTCCTGAAGTTCAATCTAGAGGAGCCGAGGAACATGGCATTGATAGCACATCCAGAGACTTGCTGAACTATGTGCCGGAAGTCATCACAGATGGTTCTGAACTCTGTCTACAGGCAGCGCTCTTCTGCTTGAGCTCCTACTCTCTGATCACTGTATTGGGAGATGACATGACTCGCATCGCAATGCATCCTCTCATTCTTAGCTGGGTGGGTGACCGGCTAGACACCTCAGATCGCGACCTACATTGGCTCATGGCCGGGTCTGTTCTCGCATTATTGATTTCCAGCGTTCGGGGGGGTAAATTCGACCATGATATACGCTTGGCTCAAGTAATATCATATACCAAAGTTGAACACTCAGATTCTCTTCCAGCACTAGTTGCTGACCAAATCGACTATCATTGTGCCTATTTGATAGGATCCCAAAGTCAATCTTCTGTTTTGGACAAGTATGTAGCACGAATTTTCAGGCAACGACTTCAGAACATGGACGCAGTGACGGAAAGGAAGTATATACCATTCTATGAGCTCCGAGCACTGAATCTTCTATCTTTGAACATGCAACTAGAGGCTATTAGCCTATGAAAACAGATCATTGCAGCTCAAACTCACCACTTGTCCTTACAACTACCGACTGAAGAAGACAAAACGAGAGAGGTTGGTGCGCTTCTGAGTTATGAGTATGCACTCGCATATGCATACTTGGCAGACTCTCAGTTGCCTTCTGCAATTGAGAGATCGGAACATGTCACAAGAATGAAAGAGCAGGACAATGGATTAGCAGGGCTGCACCTGACCTGGTCCGGTGGCATCGTCAGCTCGCTCTATTGTACGAATACGACCATAGACCACAGGAAGCCATCATAGTCTTGTTGAAGCTTGTCAATGGGCTAGAAGGCTCCGAAGCTGCCGAATTACCATTTTGGCACGATGACTTTATGGTCTACAGGAATTATAATGCATTCACGTTACTTGGTGTTGCTTTATAAGCAACAAGGAGCCCGAGAATGCAATTGTCACCATGGAACGTGCGTTGAAACGGCACGTTGAGCGGTATGTCAAGCACAACCCACATAGCATCTATGCTATCAAGATTGCTCTTAGCGTTATCGCTTTTGCTTATCGCGAAGACCGACGCCTGGAAGAGTGGGATGTTGTGTCCAGAAGTCTAACCCGGTATGAGAAGGCTGAGCTTGTGCTGCCGTTGAGGAGTCTTATATTCTCACCAGAAGTTCACCAGTTATCTGTAAAGCTGATACAACGTTTCTATAATCACATGGGCTCCATCTACATTGTGGTGGAAATAATGCAAGGTCTAAATGACGTGTTATCACTGAAGGCGCAAGGGAAAGATCCTGAGACGAGAGAAGTTTTCCTTATGCCTTCGGACTACGAGATCGCACGTGAGGTTCTCATGATTTATGACCAATTTCTTTCTACCTACTCAATATTTGATGTCAGGGCAAAGCTAGGGCGTCCTTGGATTCGAGACGTGCTCGGTTGGATAGCTTCGGTGCAGCCAGGTCAAGTTTTCATTCTATTGGCTAGCCGTGGTGATCAGGTCGAGACTGTGGGATGGGTCCATGTGGTTCGCGCGATGTCTGAAATGGAACGTCTTGCAGAATCATTTGAGAAATCTCAGTAGATGGACCTTGACATGAGTTCCATAGACTGATGTATCAGTTGGATACTAGAAACTTTCTCTTCCTGACATCCGCAACAACTCTCCAATCATCTCCTCCTCCCTACCAACAAAAATATTAATATGTCCCTCCCCCTTAATCAACTCCGCCTTCAGGCTTTCCTTCGGCAAATTCTCAGCCAACCACTTCCCATGTCCAAACGGAACCATCGCATCCTCGCTCCCCTGATACAACAACACAGGCACTTTGATCTCACCCAGTTCAAACCCCCACGGCGCAATCGTCGCCATACTATCATCGACCCAACCATACGCTGTATGCTTTAATCCTTCGTTGATTGTCTCGACTAGATGCGAACCTAGTTCACGGTGTTCTACCATGGCTTTCTTGTCGACGTCAGGGAGAATGGTCGACCAAGCTTCGACGAGCTTCTCGACGGTGAGGCCGAGCATTTCGGGGCGTTGAGCTGCCGCGAACTCGGCCATGGTGGGCTCGCCTTGGAGTGCTGCTTTGGTCTCTTCGATGTCTGATACTTGTTAGTCAATTGGCAGTACAAAATACGCAGCCAACAAAGCAAAACAGAGAGCCACTCACTATCCTCCCCCTGCCCCTCCAACCAATCTAAGCCCTTCACCAACTCCCCCGACTCATCAACATACGGCGCAACACCAGCGATGCACAACGCCGACTTACACGCCTTCAACCTCGCCGCACAAGCCAACGCAATCGGCCCACCACCACTCCACCCACCAACGACACACTCCTCAACGCCCAAATGCTTCAGTAGCTCCTCGATATCAGCGACAGCATCGACGACTTTCCGCCCCTTATCCCGAGTCGAGCCGCCGTAGCCCGCTCGGGACATAGTGATTAAGTTCACATTGAGCTTTGTGCAGGCAGGGATTAGTGTCGTTACGGGGAGAAGAGAGCCGGGTGTGCCGTGGATGAAAACGAGGGGATAGCCGTGGGGTGAGCCTCTGGTTTGGTAGTCGAGGGTGCGGCTGGATGGGAGCGTGAGTTGTTGGATTGTTGGTGCCATGATTGGTGGTTTGATGCTGGTGGTTAGATACTGTAGGTTACTTGAAGAAGACACTAATGGATGAATATATACGATGAGAAGAGATATATAGTTCTTTACTTCAGTAAGAGAATAAGTATGGTGTGAATTGAAGCGATTTCCTGCGTTGAGTCAATCGCTGAAGTAAGCGTCGACCTTCCTAATTGGGCAACTATAAGCGTAAAGCTTAGTCGGAACCTTATCTAAACTTCACAAGAGTGGGGGCGCAATGAAAGGAGAAAAAAATCCATAACTTCATCTTAACTACATAAACCAACGTATTGACTTAAGGAGCGTGAGTATCAAAAGATTGTGAAAAGCCCAAAAGCCCAATCGCAAACTCGACATACAAAAAAGGTGCCAAGGAAATCTCAACTTCCAACATAAAAGCAAGCTCAAGGTCGAAGCAAATCAAAGATATCACAGCCCTCGAAATCTCCTCTTACGTGACAGCCTCCATTTTCAGTTCAAGTCTTATTGTTCCATTCGAGCAAGCTCAGCTCGGTGTTGACGCGAGCGTAGCCACGGTGGCCATGGTGGTCGGTGCCGGAGCTGGACCAGCGGGAGCTGCTGGTGAGACTGGTGGAGGCGGATTTCCTTTACTTGGTTTTAGAAGTTGAGCAAGTTGCTGTGGTAGTCACCGTGGTTGATCGAGTGATGTAGGAAGTACTTGTGGACGTGATGGTGCTGGTAAGGTAGCCCTAGTGATGGTTAGCTAGGTATGGACAAAAGTTTGCATTTCGTAGGTCGCGCTCACCATGTTCACAGTCGATGTGCTCGTAACTGTTACAGTAGAAGTCTGGGCTGGGGGATAAATCGTATAAGTACTCGTGGACGTGACTGTAGAAGTAGAGGCCTTCAATGTAATCGTCGACGTTGAAACGGCCGTAGTGGTTGTAGTATAGGTGGAAAGGGTTGACGTCGTCGTCGAGGTGACAAATGAAGTTGAAACTTGCGTGTTCGTAACGGTAACAGGAGCTGGAATAACTGTGATGTAAACGGTGGATGCTGGAAGCATGGTTGTAATCGTCGTAGTGTCCGTCTCCGTGGTTGTAGATACAACAGTAGATGCTGGAAGTGTTACAGGCTCCAGGGTCATTGTGCTGGTTACTGTATTGAAAACAGTAGAGGCTGTGGTAACCGTCGAGGTAACCGTCTCCGTGGTGGTTGATACAACGGTAGATGCTGGAAGGGTGACAGCAGGAAGCGTTTCCGTAGAGGTGCTTGTCTCTGTCTGTGTAACAGAGACGGTGCTTATTGCAGTGGTGGTACTAACCGAGGTCGATGTAGCCGTTACGGTGTCCACTTCAGTGATGGTCATCGTAGACGTAACAGCGGGCAGAGTGGTCGTCATCGTCGAGGCTGGTTCCATGATAGTTTGTGCCGGCAGCGTAGTAGTTTCAGGTAGAAGTTTCTGTCACCGGCGGAAGCGTGATAGTTGATGCCGGAATAACAACTGTTGACGTCGAGGCCGGCAGTGTAGTAGTTTCAGTAGTTGTTTGTGTCACAGGTGGGAGCGTTATAGTGGGCCCTGGAACGACAACAGTTGAAGTCGAGGCCGGCAGCGTAGTAGTCTGGATAGTGGTTTGTGTCACAGCCGGGAGCGTTATAGTTGAAGTCACCGTAGAGCCAGGGCCACCAGCCATCGTTGTACTTTGGGTAATGGTCTTGGCTGGAGAGGCTGGGGGTGGTGCTGGACATACTGGTGCTGGGGGTGGTGTGGACATGCTGGTGGTGAAGGAGCTGGTGGTGATGCGGGACAAGCTGGCGGTGGAGGAGCTGGTGGGCAAGTAGGTGCAGCTGCAGTGGTGGTGGAAGTCTGATAAATTGTGGTGCTGAATGAAATCAGTCAGTAATCGGTAGAGTAAAGCACGAAAGTCCACTCACCTGGCAGTCGTGCTAACAGTGACGGTAGTGTATGCGATTACGGTTATGGTTAAGGAGGTTAGCGATCTTTCAAGGACATAATGGATAGTGATTCGTCTGCTTTCGACTTACGTGGACGCAGGCTTGGTTGTGACAGCGGTAGTGGTGGTAGTAGTAGTGGAAACCTTCTTGTCGTCACGAGCTTCCAAGTGCTGACACTCGTACGGGGCTGCCAAAGCAGTACCCAAGAAGAGGAGTGCTCCGATCACTCGAAAAGACACCATCATGTTGGCGATGCAGGAGGACGGTCAACGAGAGACTATAGCGAATGGCTGAAGGACTATTGTGCTTCAATGAAAGACTTGTTCCTGTTGCTGGAGAAAGGAAAGAAGAGATGAAACAACAGCGGCGTGTTGAGTTGTAAGGAACTCTAAGCACCTCTCAACGCCATTGTACGACTTTCAAGTATCTGCAATAGTCTAGCTTCCGACAACTTCGCTTACAGTATTCGAGCTTTTAAGCTGAAGAAAAGACAGAATGCCAGGTACATGCAGTAAGCTGCTTGGCACAGACGCATGTCCTGCGCCAATAATATTTCAAAATGGTGTGGGAGACAAGGCCACCCCTCAGCCCGTGATCACGAAGGTGGCCAATTATGCGCGCATGTAAGCAGCAGCAAGACCTAGACTTGTCGCTTACCATGTTGGAAGTGAAGCGAAGGCCAACGGTACAAAACTCAGGTAGACACGGAGCAAGCTCGATGTAGTAAAAGGATGCTCATAGACATGTTCTGTCAAGGTGAGGGGTGTACATTGCTTTCCATTGGCTCAACGGATCCGCGAGGTAATGACCACAGCGAATAGCATAGTAGTTTCGACAGGTATTGCATACAGAATATCATAGAAGGACATCTTCGAGCTTCTAGATTCTGATTTCACTGCTTGGACGATGATGCATGTAGTAAAGGGAAGCTAGTCTTGCTACGGGATGCATGTATCGCTCCTTTTCATTCTAGATGGTGATTCAGCTCTGTGTGCCAACGCCTTGGTGTGACCAAGTCATCGGTCCAGCCCAGGTTGCAGTACAGTTCGTTCTATATTACCTTCAGCCGAAAAACATGTAGGATGTCCAGCAAGAGAAAAGCTTTGATGGCCAAAAGAAGTGTGAGCATAAGTATATTACGACAGATCTGCCTGTTCATCCTATCAGCTCCACAGCCGCGTAATGAATCCCCTACACCACATACTCACATCAAGTACTCTCCTTCTTCTTCTCCGTCCCCTCCAACCCCCTCTCCCACTGCAAAAAGTTCTTACAATAAATCTCCCTTTGCGGCGCCATTCCATCCAACACATCCTGATCATCCACCAACCCATACTTAACGATAGTCATACCCTCGAACGCGTCCGGATTAACCAAAACCAAATTCCCGCAAGTGCCGCAAAAGCTATTCGTCACCTCCTTTCCACTTTCGCCCGTGCGCTTCCAGGTTTTGAGTGAAGACGAGCCGGTGATGTTGAGACTTGATGTTGGGATGATGATGTTGAGACTGTATGTGGTGCCTGATGACTTGCGGCATGGTAGGCAGTGGCCTGTGAATGGTATGAATACGCTGTATCGTCATTTTAAAGGGAATGGTAACGTACAGGCTGCTGTTGCGGCTGGTTCGCCGGAGTATTCAAATTTTACTGCGCCACATGAGCATGATCCTTTGGCCATTATGTTTTGCTTTGTTCCCTTTTCTTGATGATATGCTATAGCGTTGCTATAGAGCTCGATTTGCACGTAGCGCTCCCTGCGAGACACATCATGAAAGAGTGCTTGGCATGTCGTGCGTCATGAAGAAAGGTTAAATCGGCAAAGCGGCACGGATTGTTCTTACAATAGATCGGGTCAAGTACAGTGTGAAACCCGTCCTGAAACTAGCGGATAACAATACATCGTTGTCATCAGGCGAAGTGTAGCAGACCGAAACTTCTCTTGAGCCTCGATGCTTTTTTCTACTTTGAATAGGAAAGAGGCACGATGGATATTGCCAAGGAAGAACACTGAGCATGTCTAATGCATCTTCTTTTAATATTTTACCTACCTCCCACTATCTCTATTATCGCCCAATTCGCCAGGTTGTACGACATTGCTCGTCGCCTCGTCGATATTGACCTTGAACATGCCTTTTGCCATTGAAAACGACTTGTCAACCGCTTCACTGGCATATACTCTCATTTCCTTTTCGAACGCTGCTGTAATACCTTCTTTGTAGCCTCCGGCCTCACTGAGCAGTCGACCAAGTAGTGCTGAGTCTCTCACAGCAGTGTTGGCCCCGAGCCCACCAGCGGCTACATGGCAATTAGCAAAGTGTTTCGAGAAGAAATTAGAAGACAATGATAGAGAGCACGGAAAGAGACGTACGTGTCATAGAATGAGCAGCATCTCCAATGACTGTGACGCGTGGATTATTTGGCCACTCCGGCACACCGCTCGGGGCCGAGCAAGTGATTTTCCAGAACGCACATTCAGACTCGACGATGTTGTCGAATAGAGGCTTGAATCGAGGATTCCAATGTGTTGTTAGTCTTTTGATGATATCCGCGGCCGTCTTGCCAATGATGGTGTAATCGTCGTTTGGCGCTGCGATGATTGATTTGGGCGCAATGCAAGTAAATCCAAATTGTATATCCGGATCGTCCTGCAATAAAGATTAGGGTTTGATCCTGGTGTAATAGTTCAAGTTAAGTCAACTAGTACCATGTCGTCCGCACGCACGTTCGTGATTACGGCCAGTCTACCCTCGTCCCTCGTATCATCAGTTAAGCGAAAGACGCCTTCACCAAGTCCTTTGAATGCCGTTGTAGGTGCTTGCCCATGGATACCTCTGGCACCAGTATCATACACCTTCAGCTTTCCACCAGAAAGCTGCTTCGCGACATGCGAATTGATCCCCTCTCCGCCTACCAACATACTGCCCTCCACACTCTTCGACCCGTCGCCAAACAATAGCCTCACGCCGTCAGTAGTCTCCTCATACCCTCTGACATTCCTATTCCACTCGATAAACTCCTCACACCCCTCAAAGAACAGTCCTCGCATGTCACCTCTACTGATTCCAATCGTCTTGCCGCCACGACTGTCCAATGCCTCATATTTCTCCGTATACTCTCCGGTCACCGCATCGAATGCTGAAAATCCCTGACCACCTGTCTTGCCACAGCGGTCGAAGAACTTGTCCCATGCTGGTGGCTCGAGGACTGACTCGATGGCATCGAGACCTTCGGTTGAGAGACGCAGGCGGTAACCTTGACCGCGAAACTTGAGAGAGGCGTCGCGCTCGAAGATGCGGAAGGGGATTTTGGCACGTAGGAGAGAGCGAGCAAAGAGGAGGGCGGCGAGACCTGCGCCGGAGATGAGAATGGGCTTTTGTGCCATATCGAAGATCAGCTGTGAGATAAATGAGTCGTGAAGGGATGGGAAGAATAGATAGAATTCAAAACAGTGGCGAATGTTTCTTTTGGTGAATCACAATTTTATGACCACGGAGTTGTCACGGCACTCGCTGCTGCCTGATCTTTTTCAACGGATATATACACGATATGCTCAAGGAGGAACACAATGATAATAAGAAGAAGATATCCTAATAATGCTTAGAAATAGAGGCTCGGTGGTTCTAGCCCAAGCCGAGGAGCCATGACTCGAAATCCAACTTCGCCGCAATGATATTATCATGGTAGTACTACATGCATCTGCCGTGATTCCCTAGCCTGAGGAAGCCTCAAACAATCCCGGATGAAGCCTTTGCGCTGTCAATTTGCGAAGGAATGTCCATCGAGACCTGAACGCCGAAGATGCTCTTCAACCGGATGCCTACGGCTGGATCTCCGGCGTGAATGTCGTCATGGAATCTTGTGACTTCAACATTGCCATTGAACTTGGTCTGTAACTCTCCCTGAATGGCATATATACTTATACCACTCATCAACAAGAACACCTGCTATCCAGAAGTCTCATACTCACATCACAATCTCAATCCCTCACATCTACCACAAAACCACCTCACACTTCCAAGATGACACAAACACCCATGCAATTCGCGTACGTCCCAACCTCCTCTTCTCCCATTATCAAACACAACAAACCACTCCCATAGCCACATCCTCCTTACGCCTTTCCTCAAACTAACACCCCCTCCCCACAGCCGCACGCCCGCTGGCATGGTAATCGGAGCCGGTGGCGCCCTCGCCGTTTACTTATTCCTCCAATCCAATCAAGCCAAGAACGCTGGCGGCATGGAGAACATCAAAGACAAGGCGGGTCTCTTTACCGAGACTAGTCCTGCGGCGTCCAACAGTCCGGGTGGACCTGGTGGTAGCAACAAGAAGCAGTAGGCGGTTTGATAGGAAGTGCAAGCATTGAAAAGCATTGGGGGTGACCTCTCGTCAATTGTGGTTTCGATTCAGCAAGCGTGGAAGAATGACGATGGGAGGCTGATGTGTAGCCGCACTGATGCTGCAAGATAAAAGAGCATAATAGCGTAATAGTATTATAAGCAGCCAGAAGGACTTTGTCAATATCAAAGCTACTTTGGCTAGGGCATATTCGTAGTGTTGAATGGCTTTCAACAACTTCCTTTCGATGCGCTGCATCCTGCAATCAGTAGTGACACCATTCAGTTTGTGTGAGCTCCGCCGAGCACCTGTAACGACTCTTGGCGGGCGAAGTATTGCTTACACGCCGGAGCCAGAGTGGTAGACCGCCATAAAGACGTGCAAGCTCTTCTCGCCTTCTGATTGCATTTCATCCAGCGGCTGGAATGCTGGGTTGTCCTGCGTCGTGCTTCAACACTGGCCTCTATCTTCAGCATTTGACCTGAAGGCGTCGCACGATGTCGAAGCTGCATCTCTGTCTGCAGCTTCGGATAGTCGTTGTCATCGTGGTCAGTCAGACCCTCCTGGTCGAAGTTGTAGGGAGAACTGCGGGCCAGCCATTCTGACCGTGACTTGCGGTTTTTGTGTCATTCAGGTTACTTCCAATCATCACACTGCCCCTTCAAAGCTCAATCGTTTTCACGTCTGGCAGCAGCACTCTTCGCCATAGCCTCCCTCTTTCTCTCCTCCTGCCTCTTCCAATGTCCGCCCTCCTCGTAATCATTACTGATGCCGAAAGCTTTCCTCAACTTCTCAGTTTCCTTTATCTTTTCCTCCGCCAGCTCATGAACTTGGTAACTCTTCAAATCTCTCCTTCCTGCACTGCTCTCCTTCGTTCGTTCCGCAGCGGGCCCTGTAGGCATCGGTGTCGTAAGTTTCCTCCTCAAAGCCTCGCACTGCTCGTCAATCTCGTCCTCGTCCGCCTTTCCTTCCTCTTCTAGCTTGTCCCGCAGTTCGAAGACTTGCAGTTCAATGGCGCGCTTTCGTTCGTGATCTAGAATTTCGGCGTCGGGTTGGCGTTGGCGATAACGCGAGCTGTCGTCGTCGTAGCTGGACTTTGAGGTGGAGAGGTTGGAGCGTGCATAAGGGTGTTGGCGAGGTTTTAGGTTGGAAAGGTTGCGCTGGACGTAGCCGGACGTGCCTGAGCCTCGTGGTGTTGTGAGACCGACGTTTTCGGACATGTGTGCGATGTAGAGGTTTATGTATGGGAGAAAGTGAAAGTTGGATGTGGTGATGAGGCAGGAGAGGGGTGACGAATAGAGCTTGGAATCGACTCTTCTGATCGAGCTTGTGGTTCGTGGCGAGTTACAATGTCAGTAATCTCCAGGTTGCTGTTTTGTCTATAACTACTTTGCATGAGTATGAAGTTAGAGCGACATTGGAAGGAGAATTGAGCGTTTGAAACGAAGTCATCACGTGACCCGTGATTGCAACCTTAGCTCAATCCATTGCGACAATAGAAAAATACATGCAACACAGACATTTATCGCCTTCATTAGCCATACATCACCTCCATGAACTTAACCGAACCGGATTGAAACCACTGTGAACCTGGGAAGAAAAAGCACTGAGAGGAATCGTGCATAAAATTCGAGCTCTCCGACAAAGCCTTGAGAGAGAACAGACAGAAGCAAATACCAGGCACCTCTAGTCTCTCGAGCTCGGTGCTTTGAAAAGCGATAAAGGTCGTTCTTGACCATCAAACAACCCCCTCTACACACGACTCACTTCCCCAACACACCATGTCTTCTCGACCCTCCAAACGACCTGCGCAATTTGACCCAGAGCAACGTGAAAGCCCAAAGCGACCTCGACAGAATGATCAGAATGGTGCGCAACGAGATCAGAGAGATAGGAACGTAACGAGTGGGGATCGCAGAGAGCGCAACGGCACACATGGAGGAGACAGAGATCGACGGCCGACAAGAGATGAGGCTCGTCCATATAGCAGGGAAGATCGCAGTGAAAGGCATAGAGAACCACAACGTCGAGTGTCACCACGTCGACAGAGATCACGAGAAAGCTCACAAGATCGAGGGAAAGGTGCTGAAAGTCGACCGTCGAGAACAAACGGTACTTCAGCGCCATCTGCTAGAACGCCGGATAAATATGCTAAGACAGGTATCAAGAAGGAGCCAGCTATAAAGGAGGATCCTGTCAAGATGGAAGTAGATGGCGCGGAAGATGGCGAGGTTGAGTTGGACCAGGAGATGATGAGGGCGATGGGATTTGCAAAATTCAAGACGACGAAAAACACCAAAGTGCCAGGGAATGACAAATTGTATGCGGTCAGGAAAGAGAAGCAAATGGTGGCGAGACAATACATGAATCGTCCAGGAGGATTCAATAGGCCATTGAGTCCTAGTGCACAAGAATGAGGAGGTTGAGGCTCTTCTTTTGATACTCTGATGGTACTCCGGAGGCGATCATACTTATTGCACCAATAAAAATCAGCAGACCATTGGCATCAATCGTCCTGCATGATGTGGGTGAAATCGCTTGCTTGATCGCTTGTGGATGAAAGCGGTCTGGCGTGATCAATCATCGTGTCATCGTCTAGGAACAATCGGCTGAGTGCCGCATGCAGCTCTTCCACTTTATCTCATTAGGTACTGCTCTGACCAATGACCTTCAATGAAGCTAGAAAACTAGACTGTAGAGCTGCGAAGATTGAAAAGGCCGAGAATAGGAATGTGCACGCTTGTAGCTGACAGAGCGAGAGTAATGCGAAGTTAGCTTGGCAATGGTTTAAAGGCAAATAGCGTACATACAGACATGAAACACTTACTGTTATGACTTTTTCACATTTGATAGACGAACCGTTGGACCCTTGTGCAATCAACTTGAAACGTGAACGGGCGTGACGGGCAACTTTTTGTAAACAGACCACCTTAGCATTATCACACTCATCATGATAATAAAGGCGACAATACCTGTATTGTCGTTTCTAGCCATACTTGCAGAATGCTCGAACGCGACAGCCTCCGATGACAGCCTATTATGGGGTCCATATCGTCCGAATCTATATTTCGGTGTCCGGCCCAGGTTACCAAAGGGCTTGAATACTGGCCTATTATGGGCTCGGGTCGATGACTACTCGCATATCCAAACAAGTTCGTACTTAGTCGAAGAAGCGAACCAATCTACGTGCTCACATACTCCTAGAACTACGGTATACGTGCGAGCAAAATGAGGATATGCAAGGTTATGGATGGGAAGAGTATGACATCCGGACAGGCGGTCGACAAGTCATCCACGACCTAGGAAACTCAATAGATGTAACGACAGAATTCGTCAAGATACCTGGAGGACAGCATGGTGGCAGTTGGGCGGCACGCATTTCCGGAAAACCTCGAGACGATGCGCCGGAGGATATCAAGACTACTATAATATTGCATGCTGCTATGCAGGGTATGGGTGAAGATATTGGATTCCAGGCAGAGCCCACACAATTACATATGGAGAACACAAAGGACGAGAGAGGATATGAAGGAACTGTGAGCCTCGCTGGGACTTCGAAAGAGCTTGGCACGTTCAGGCTGTCAGTAACAGAAGGACCGAGCACAAACCGACACCCCGAAGTCGATCATGTTGAGGCCGAAGGCAAACCACTTGACAGGACAATGCTGCAAAGTGGAACCATCCCCGAGGAACATTTGTGGCAAGCAAAGGCTATTGTGTTCCAGACAATCCAGTTAGAAGTGAAGACTTTCCTCGACAAGTACGGCGAGGCTGATATGCCACCGGCACCACTGACATTGACGATACCAAATGGGGACATTGGCACGGGTAATTTCCATCTGATACAGAAAGTCTTCGAAGGTGCTTTCGAATTCGACATTATTTTCTCATCCATCTCCGGCGGAAAAGAGTACACCGCCGAAGATGTCACGGCAGAGCTTGCCACTGCCTCAGAAAGCTTCAAGACAAAGTATAGCACAATCTTCCAAGCACAAGCGCCATTCGCAAGCTCAAAGTACGACAAGTTTTCGAAGTCCATGTTTTCAAACTTGCTCGGTGGTGTGGGATACTTTTATGGAGATTCTGTTGTCGACCGATCCAATGATGATGCGTACGAAGAACACAACGATGGATTCTGGGAGGATGCGGCTGAAGCCCGTAGTAAGATTAGGCCAGATATGGAAGGCCCATTCGAGCTTTTCTCGGCAGTTCCATCACGACCGTTCTTCCCACGTGGCTTCCTCTGGGATGAAGGCTTCCATTTACTGCCAATTGTAGATTGGGATTCTGACTTGATGTAAGGAGTTTAGCATCATTATTCCAGTTTCAGTGCTAATCACTACATGTAGCTTTGAGATATTGACAAGCTGGTTCAACCTGATGGACAAGAATGGTTGGATAGCCCGCGAGCAGATCCTCGGTGACGAAGCTCGTAGCAAAGTGCCACGAGAATTTCAAGTTCAATATCCTCATTACGCTAATCCTCCTACTCTCTTCTTGACTCTAGAAGCTCTTTTGAACAAGATGGAGACATCTGAGAACAAAGAACCTTATATGGACTTCCTCCGCAGCATCTACCCGAAACTACAACTACACTACCAATGGTATCGCCACACCCAGTTCGGCGACATCAAGTCGTATGATCGTGACGCTTTCTCCCTGAAAGAAGGCTATCGCTGGCGCGGCCGAACACCTCAACACATTCTGCCTTCTGGCCTCGACGATTATCCTCGTGCGCAACCACCACATCCAGGCGAGCTTCATGTTGACCTCCTCAGCTGGATGGGCCTCATGTCCCGTAGTCTTTCCTACATTGCGTCTATATTGAGTGAAACATCCGACGCCAAAAAATACAAAACCATTGAAGGTGCAATCATCCGCAATCTCGACGATCTTCACTGGTCAGACACTCACAAAACATTCTGTGATGCAACAATTGATGCCTGGGAGGAAAGCATCCACGTCTGCCACAAAGGCTACATCAGCATCTTCCCATTCTTAACTGGCATGCTAGGCCCTGATCATCCACGCCTTGGCGCGATTCTGGACCTCATTGCTGACCCCGACGAACTCTGGTCAAACCACGGCATCCGTTCTCTAAGCCAGCAGGACTCGGCATACGGCACAGCAGAAAACTACTGGCGAAGTCCAATCTGGGTCAATATCAATTATCTCATCGTGGATAATCTGCTTAAAATCGCGCAAACAGATGGACCACACAAGGCCCAAGCCGGAAAGATGTACAATAATTTGAGAATTAACTTGGTGAATACGATATATGAGAGTTGGAAGGACACGGGCTTTGCTTGGGAACAGTACAATCCAGAGACTGGCAAGGGTCAGAGAACACAACATTTTACAGGGTGGACCAGTTTGGTGGTCAGGTTGTTGTGTATGCCCGATTTGACTGGAGGTAGTGCATTTCGTGATGAATTATAGACCCTGATGCGTTCGATGGAGTCAGATGGTATTGCAAGAGTGTGCTAAGGTATCAAGACAATGAAAAGGTCGGCGCAGTGCGACAGAGTATTTTCATGTCGTCAGTACCAGCACGAAAGCAGTTACAAGAATCAAGGGTCTATGAAAGAGAGCTCTCTGTGAATATCAATGAGATCTCTTTCTCCTTCGATCTGTCGTGAGATCCCGCGCCGAGCTTTCGGGGCTGGGCTCGGCCACACGTGGGCTTGGCCGGCTTGTCTTGTCCGCGTGACTTCAGATTCTTTCTTTTCTGCTGGTGATTTCCATACCCCATTATTCTAGACACACTATTAATCCGTTCCTATTCTCTGTCCTGCTGTGTGATGTACCTGATTTGACAAATGCCGAACGTGTTTACGTTGTGACCTCCAAATCCTATAACCACAATCATGACTGAAAAGAATGAAAACACGTCAAACCAACAATCACCACTTAATGGGCCGACCTCATCTCCTCAGCATCCGCAGCACATTAGAAAACGATGGCTACGACACATCCTGTCTGAGATTCAAATCGACCTCTTTGCAGAAATCGAACTTTTACTGCTAACCCTTTGCACCGTTAAAATGATTTACTCCCGAATCCAGCCATGATTCACCACTAACGAAACAATCCAGGCATACAAGACGCCATCACCTTCCCCGTCAGCCTCTCACCTCTACATCCCTCATATCTCCCTCTAAACTAACCATCTAACCCCTGCAGGACTACCACTGCTTCGCCTCCAACCAAACCGGCAACACCGTCCTTCTCACAATCTCCCTCCTCCTCTCCAAAAACCACGACCTTTTCATCACCTCCAACGTCGGCGTCTCGCTCGCATGCTTCTTGCTCGGCGGCCTCGCAATCGGCCAACTCGGCCACATAATCGGCAGCACACGGCAAGGCTGGCTCATCTTCTCCAACACGTTCCAAACCCTGCTGTGCTTCGTCGCCTTCGCGCTCCAACTCATCTACGGCGTGCACCTGCAGGGGACACCGACGTTATGTGTCATCATCGGCCTCCTCAGTCTAAGCTCCGGCATGCAAGTCGTCCTAAGCCGCAGTCTATGCATGACTGAGAGTAGCACGGCGATGGCTACGGCCGCATGGGTGGATTTGCTCGTTGATAAAGGTATTTTGAAAGGGGCGAATCGTGCGCGGAACCGTCGCGTCGCGTTTTTGATGGCCCTGGTGCTGGGGTGTTGTGTTGGTGCGGGGATTTATGTTATATTGGGGAGTGCGTGGGCGTTAGGGGTGAGTGCGATGGGGAAGGCGGGCGTGATGGGCATGTTTTTGTTTAATAAGAGTCGGTTTGAGCGGACGGCGATTGAAGATCGGGGTGGTGTTTGAGAGGGGAGATTGGGACGTGGTGTGGGTGTCACGGACTGAGATGTCCCTGCGCGAAGCTACTGATCGCACACACTTTCGCAGTTTCATCTCATAGCGACGTTGGCTCTCATGGAAGATTACACGTTGCTATCCCATTCGGACCAGTTGGTAGTTCACGACCATGACGCATACTTCGCGAACAAGTCCACCTGTCTCAGCTTCGCCATTATCCCCACTCCCAGCGCCACATGCACATACAGGCCTCCATTATTAGGCAGCCGGGGCATAACATAGGCGCACGGTGACCGCGCATACATTCGTGCCACGAGCTCGCAAGTGCCCATTCTTGATCCCCAATCGTGCTCACATGCGCCTTGCTCTGCCCAGGAATTGACAGCACAGTCAATAGGCCCGGCTGGCATGAAAGCTGGTGGATCTAGCTCATCCTGATTCGGTGCAGACGTCGAGTCGAAGCAACGACGCACCCATTAAGCGTCAATACCGTCAACCTTGGCACGTATCAAAAGACTCAATCGAGCCAAAGAACTATACGATGTCAAGGCCGAATGGAGTAGCTCCTTGGGGGCTGACAAAGTGAGAGCACATCGGCGCCCCCACAGTAGTCACTAGGCAGTGGCAGGTATTGTGCTTTGCTTAATGGCAGCCGTCACCTCTGCCTTCAGGTTACGTAAGGCATCCGTAGAAAAGTGGAAGTTGTACTCGGAGAGGGCGGCTGGCTTTGCTTGTTCTGCAGTCACATCATTGCTCTCCTTGGCTGGAAGCCTTTCTATCAGCTTGATGCGATCGTTCAGAGCAGCTAGGTGGTACTCATAGTCCTCCGAGGGTATTCTCCGTAGTATGTCCCGTGAAAGACACTCTTCTGGTAGGGGTGGCGGGTCCTCGCCTCGACAGTGAGCTGCCCAAGTCCGTAGGAATACACTCATACATCCCATATCAAAGACCAAATGATGAAAGTTGACTGTCATTACAGTACCTCCTTGAAGCTGGGCCACGCTTAGGCGTAATGTAGGAACTTCTTTCATTTCTTGGAGTGCAAAGGGCGGTTGGGCATAGAGGAATTTTACGACTTTGTTTATGCTAGGACTTTGCTCTTCCTGGGGATCAATACAAGCAAGCTTAATGTCTTCGTAATTGACATCCTTGAAGCCGCGAAATGTGATCGTTTCAAAGACAGAATACTGTCTGTGGATGATTACTGGAGCCTTGCCGTGCTCCCCACGGACCAATTGACCATCGAGGGGTGGGGATGGTGCTACATGCCGCTTCTAGTGCTGTCCTCAGCGTCTCCAGACGTTTTCGTGGAGGTCGTACGAAAAAATAGAGTTTCATGTGGGTACGAATTTGGCATGAAAAAGTCGAGCGGTGAGAGCACAGTCCGAGACATTGCGGAAGATGCAAGTTGGAGATCCGGTATTGAGAGTAGATGCGCAGCAGTACTAAAGCAGCAGTGTGTAATACAAGTCATGCTTAGTCAGAATACATGTGACTCATGAGAAAAGCATGAACGCCTGCTGCCGAATACGAAGTGTTGTGTGCAAAAATAACGTCCACTCTTGTCAAAAATACTGTCATCTGCTAAGACCACCTCTACTTGCTCATATGCTCTATGTCACATTATACTCAAACATGTCACATTATACCCAAAACTACTTAGCAATCATTACAACATCACATTCAAACATGGTCAGACTCTTACTTTGACACCCCAAACCCCGCCCCAGCCTCGCCCATCGCTTTGGCTCTCATTCCCCGTAGATCGTTGCCACCACCATACTTAGAGAGATCAGGCTCAAGTTGTGTCTGAAGAACACGAACGTTAGCAGCTTAGTCAAAAATCCATCTTGGCCGACTTACCACATTCAGCTTGACCCCAGCTGTATCGCGTCCGCCATAATACCTGGGATTAGTGCCCTTTTCTGCATCTTTCTCGATGAGGACACCTTGACTAGTTTCACGAGAGACATCTCGGTCATGGAAGTTGTGCGGGATAAACATCACAGAGGATGCTGAAGTGTGCATAAGAGTGTTGGGGATGTCACCAGCGTGCGGGACATGGTGGGCACCGAGGTTGAAGTAGATTACGCTGTTTTGGCGGACGAAATTAGTGCTAGATCTTACCTCAGGACAACGAAACTTACAGGTCTTCCTCAACAATACTCTCGCCGTCTACAAATGTTGAAAAGTTCACCATAGGATCGCCAGGATTCAGGACGTTGCGCTCATGGGCAGACTTAGGCTCGCTATCCTTCTGCCTCAGTGCCCACAAGTTGTGGCTCGCCCACTGTGTAGCTGTTTCGAGGTTTGTAGAGTTGTGTATGGTTAGTTTCGGAGGTGTTCCCATCCCTGTGCCTGGCGCGATACGATAACCCCTCTTCTCGCCCCAGCGATTGCGAGTATCGTTGCCGTGAACGATGTACATTCCGGCAGAGTTCTTGGGCCAATCGAGTCCGGCTTCTTCCGTGATTGGGACGGTGGAGAGGTGCATTGTATGCCGAGGGCTTTCGATCTCAGAGTCCCACGGAAATGTCTTGTTAGTGGCCTCAATGTCGACCCGAACCAGACTGTTCTGCTGGCCACCAATATCGAGGTCGGCCTTGAAGTTCAGAACGTGGTCGTGCATTGAGCCTGAGATAACGTCATGCACTTTGTAGCCATATTCATCCTCGCCAAAGTCGCCGAGATCAGCACGAGACGCCTCGTCGAAGAAGGCACTGAATATGTAGCCTGAAGCTCTAACCTTAACTTCGATCGTGCCATCGAGGTAGAAGATGTATTCAATATTATAGTCTAGATAGTGACTGGTGTTAGGTATCTCAGATTCCCTGCTGTGTGGTTGTATGAACGTACCGTAATTGCCAATTGTCGATACAGACTTCACCACCAGGTAAGTATTGCGTGAGATTGAGGTATAGGCCCAAGAAGTGTGACGTTGCAGAGGATAGTCCGCAGTATATTCGAAAATCGCGATGGAGTTACGATTGGTCCAACTCGTTTCTTTGGTGTGATAGTGTGTATCAACATATGTGGCGTATGCTGGGGCATCATAACTGGAAATGTTAATACTATACAGGGCCAAAGTTACAGCGAACTCACCCAGGGACTAGATCAAACATCAATAAGCCCATATTATAGAACGTGTCCATAAATGCTTGGCCGGATTGGACTGGATTGGCAGCAGAGTAGGCAGCCAAGGCTTCTTGAAGACCGAGCTCGTACAATATGCGCTCGCCTCTGAATCTAATGTCATAAAGGGCCATTGCGTTTCCTGCTCGAGACGTGAAGTAGAATTCGAAGCCCTTCCATGACACGAACTGCTGTTCAGAATCATACTTGTAGCGAGGTCCACCTAGCCGTACTTGTTAGTTCTGCTTAATATCGAGAATGCCCTAAGACATACCAGGCTGAATCATAATGGGTGGTGGTGCTTCAGCATCGTGCTCATTAGCATGGTCCCAATCCACTGTATCGACCCAGCCATCGTTGACATTAGGCGCACTCTTTTGGAAACCTGGTTGTTTCGCTGCAGCACGAAGGTCATCAATAGACTCGTACATTTTACCGTTGTAATAGCAATTTAGAATCTGCCAATCGCTCATATTACGGCTAGTAACGTCTAGCTGCAGGTAGAGTCCTTGTGGTAACAAACTGAAGGCACTGGACTTCGTATGAAGCTCCGTCCATAGCCTTGTATGATGCGGATTATCTGTACGCTGTGATCTCTGCATCCTACCACCTATCATGACATTCTTGATAACGCCGCCATCATCGTAGATTACGACATCACCAAGTAGATCCGCAAGCACTTCTTGCATTCCTAAAGATGCACCCTGGAACCATTCTTGCATTGTCATCATGTCCGGGAGAGGGTTAGGCACGCAATGCTCGCCATTCGTGTGTCCATTTGTCAAAGGACTGAGGGTGCTACTCGCACTAATCGGCAACGGTCCTACTTCATATTCGCAGATGAAAGCCGAGCTTGAAGCACCTTGGTTTACAACAACGCGTGCGTATCGTGGAGGGGCAGCACCTTCTTCATCAAGAAAGGGCACCGCATCTTTCTTGTAAGGAGCTAAAGCCTCCATAGAAATAATACTGTTGTTCCATGATGAGGCATTCTTTGAGTCTGTTAATCCTAGAACGGGATTTTGAAAATGAAGGTATTCGATGATTTGTGTAGCTTCATTATCGTCAAGATCAAGCCATATATTAGGCTTGGCTGCTTTGAAAGATGGAGCAATAGTAGTCTGACTTGGCAGATGATTCTTGTAATCAAAGTAATATCGGGGAGAGAATTGGAGACCGAAGAACGAGTAAAGCACGCACGCACAGGTGACGAACAGCCACAACAAACTCACGAGCTCCATATTGGAGTTTTCTTTGCCTGAGGGTGCCAATGGTTATTGGAAATCGAAGAAGTTGCGAGTGTGAGACAGGTCATCATGCACTGATAAGAAGTCCGTTGATCGGCATCGGAATGCATGAAAGCGCCTTCCAAAAAGGGACAAGTCTACAATGTACTTACTTGCCCACAACATCTGTTGAATTTGTTGGGAAAAAGGACGCGAAGAGAAGCGGAGTGTAAATTGAGTATAATCATTACTACTGAATGTATATAAAGGATTCTTAGAAGAATGTACAGCGATTACCATTATTTCAACCTCATTCCGTTTTATACTTCCTCTTCCACTCTAGAGACCAACTTGGACAGCATTGCTCATCCTCGTCTCCGTGTCGTAATTCCTCTTCTCACCAGTCACCCACAATGACAGGTTGTAAGGTGCGCCTCCAGTCTGAAGCGTTGGGTACTGCAACATCATGCCGTGCGTGACCTTGAAGCCCTTGGATGTAGATTCGCCATTGACAGCCCACATAGCCGTCAGGTCCATACCAGGATCCCAGCGTCCCACAGTAGCCTTAACGATAGCACCCATCTTGATTTCATCCTTGCGGTTTGTGATTTTGGGATCGGCTTGACGAGCGACGGCAGCTTTGCGTCCACCATATCTCATCACGTCGTTCCACCGGTTTCCACGGATCTTCGGTGACGTTGCAGCAGCGGACAAGGGTGTGGTGCCATTGGGTGCATGCGCTTGGATGAAAGCGTCGAGGAACTCGAGGTAATTCCAGATTTCACGACGCTGGTAGTTGCCACCGTGGACCTGTCCAATGCCGTAGGTAATGTTGGCCCAGCCCGGAGAGATGGCGTCCGTGCGGTTTTGGAATGATTGCACGCCCATGTTGAGGGAGTAGTCGTCGTGAGTACCAACGTAGACAAAGACACGGCCGGCAAGGTTGACGCCGAGATTCTTGGAGTTGTTCCAGTTCTCGACAACGTAGCCTGCAAGGTCCATGTGCTTCCAGTACTCGACAGCACCAGGATAAATTTCCTAGAGCGGAATTAGTCTTTGTACATGGAACAACCTGCTCATTTGATGACTTACTCCAGTGACTTTATCCCAGGGCTCTAGAGGGTAACCGTTGTAACCCTGGACACCGTAGACAGCATTCCATACATCCCACTGGAGGAAGGACCTGCTGGAAGTGCCTTGAGTAAGCTCCCAGTGATTCTCTTGCTCAGTGGTCGCCAAAACTATTGGAGTGTCGTTTGTTGGAGAGGAGAAGGTACGGATTGAAGTTGTGCTAGATCCATCAGGATTGATATATGCGTTAGTGTTCTCGTAGAGATTGATAGCCTGATGCCTGTAGAAAGACAACGAATCAGGGTAAGAGGAGAAACAAGCACCGAAAAGGTCGGGCCTGAAGATCAAGTTGGCAATAGATTCCCATCCACCAGTAGAACCACCTTCTTGAATACGAGCATAAGGCTGTGCGATAGTGTTGAAGGTCTTGTCGATGTACGGAATGAGCTCTTCGTTGAGAGCATCTCCATATGGACCAATATTGGGAGTGTTAACAGCATAAGAGTCATCGTAGAATGGCGTCTCATGTCTGAATCTGACGAGGATCAATTGGGGTGCAGGACGCGCAGGTCCACCGGCGTTGGCAGGGATAGATCCATTATTCCATGCAGCAGAGAAAGTCGCACGAGGGTATGAGAATGGTCCAGTGCCACCAGGCCTGATAGTATTGTCAGTACTTCTATGATAGGCAAGCCAGCAGTTTTACATACCAATGTCCTTGTGAGTACACAACGGGGTAACGTTTGCTCTTATTTCCACTGCTGTAGCCAGCTGGCAACAAGACGTTTGCACCCACGTACATATTGCGGCCCCTAAAGTTGGTTAGCAACTGGTCGACCAATATTACAGACTCTGACCTACCAAAAGGCAGACAGCTTCTTGCTGCGGATTTTGACATATTTCAACAAGGTGGTATCAGCGTAGTTGCCCTGACTGCAACCACCAATCTCAGTGCCAACGAACTGGGCAACAGGCTCTATGCTATCGAAAGAAAGCTGGATAGTTTGAGCGCCTCCGACAACTTCGACATCTACCGCAGAGGTGACGAGACTGCCGAAACCATCTAAAGCATAATATTAGCTTTAGTCATGGGATATAACTTCGGAATGCGTGCCTATAGGTACAGCACCGTCTCCACATGGGAAATGGACACTGACGACAGAGCCATCACTTCGCGTGACGTTCTCGTATGGATTCAAAAAGGCCTGTACGGTGTAAAATCCTACGGGAAGGTCCTGGAGACCGACGACAGGGAATCCATAGACGCCCTTTGCAGTATTGTCGTTGTTGCCGCCTGAGAGAGTGACTGTGTCCCTGGGGCCAAAACTGACAACGTTTTTGCCATAGAAGTGGTCCGGTGAAGAAACCACATCGGTGTCCTCAATCGGGTCGGTACCATTGGGCGCGAACAATACAACGACACGGCCACCTGCGAAAGTGCTATTGATAAGTCCTCTTGCGACATTGATCTTGACATTAAGACTGTTCGCTTTGGCGAAAGAGTTGACATCGATATCATCCTGTCCAAGGACACCAGCAATACCCACAGACAAGCATAGCGCTGTGCGTGCTAGCCAAGAACTTATGACCACCATCGTGAAATTTAAGAAACAAGATGCTTCAACTTGGCAGAAACCGTGCAGGTCCTCCTTCTCTTATCCTTGCTAACCCTCATCGCTGGAGTGGAGCTTGGAAAGGAAGGTGCACGTCTCAGCGTCAATGTTCAAGGGCGACGTGCGCCAAGTTGGCAACCAATGAGCCTTCAACATGAAAAATTGTCTCTATCAGCTTGGCCATACGAGCGTGCCTGGAGATCACTGGCGGTTATTCTCAAATGATGTGGGTTGGCGTAAAGGCCAAGGCCGCCAGATCTTCCCCGTTGTCTTAGTATGCTGAAAGAGGCAGGTCTGCACTTGACATCAAGATTCGCACTGGAAAAGATGACAGCACTTTAGTAGCGGCCGTCCTCCGATTGAATTGTCAAAAGATAAGGAAGGCGGAGGCTGATATGGTGGCCGTGGTGGTCATCTTGCATTTCGCAAAATATGACGCGGTATGTGTTTGAGTTGGGGTGCATATCGCACCGCCATAGTTTCTTTAGAAATGGCCTTCCTTAACGTGTAGTGCAGGGCTACAATCGACCCTTTTTCAAGCACCCAACGGAGGACCGAATGGTGTGACAGGTTGACTATGTCGAGAAATCATTGGTCATCGCCGAGATTTTGATTATCTGCCGCACCTGGACTCGGCCGAAGTTGGAGACCTTTTACAACGTCCTGTCCTGTGCTTCTGAGGTTGTTTTCATCTGTAACCCGATAAAAACATATAAACAACATGTAAGATGCAAGATTAAAGCACTAGTCGTCGAAAATACCTCGTGCAGCAATTTCAGAGTGAAACTCGTTACTTGGAAGCTTTTTGTCGAGACTTGCGTTCGTCCTGGTCTACATAGGTGTGTACGTGACACAATGCCACAATCTTGCACACGGCCTGGGGGGATGAGCGACAGTAACTATCAGTAAAAGAGTCTTTCAGCTTTCTAGCGAGATTTGACAGTAACTCTGAAGGAATCTTGCAGCGATTTCACAGTGTTCGCTTCAATCCAAGAACTTGAACTGAAAACCCAGCTAATCATAGAAGCGAACGCCACATGACATACGACCTTTCTACCACGAGCACTATATCTATACTATCCTCAAGTGCATGCGATCACGCTGAACGTGAAGACCTCTTCTATATACCCGTTTTGCAACTCTACCTGGCCCGTCCCTCCCGCTCCCCACTGATTTCCGCCCCAGTTTAACGATCCTGCAGCGATAGCACAGTTGAGTTCAATAATATCATCCGAACTTCTAAAGACAACGTTCTCCGCAACCCATCCTATCGCTGCAAGTGATTCAACGTTGGCGTAGGCTGCTGAGTTATTGCTGATGAGATGGCCAGCAGAATCTAAGGAAAACTTTGCCGCGGCGCTTTGCTGTGTGGTGACCACGAGTCCGCCAAAAGGATCTAGCGTGGCAAATTGGCTGTCGTACGAGCTTCCAAGCGCTTGGAGGTAGAAATATGATCCCTCGCCTGTGGCCGCGCATGATATAGCTGTTGCACTGACAGTTAAAGTTGTATCTACGATTGCTGTTGTTGTGGTGATGGTCGTTGTGGTAAGAGTGGGCGTGGTCGTGACGGCAATGGACGTTGTCGCTGGGACGAGCGTAGTCAGGCTAGTTATGGAGCTTGTCGGACTGATCGGCGTCGAGATTGTCGTGCTTGCTACCGCCGTGGTAAAATTGTCTGCGTAACTGTTGAAGCTGTTGCTATGACTAAGACCGTACGCTTGACTATCTGACTCGAGATACAAAAACAGGCTTGTAATATGACTTTTGTGGGAAGAGTAGCTATGCGCGAACAGAAAACCTCGTTTGGTAACGGTGTTGTTGATGAGGAAGTTGATGACGCTAGTGAGCTACTCGTTGCCTCGGTTGTTAATGATGTTACAGTACTGCATTTCGAGACAAGCCCCGACCTCATTGACCAGGGTTTACGGATGTCGAACCCGTCGCGCTTTTGTATGACTACGGTCCTACAGCATTGTTATTGGCTGGAGCCTAAGGATACGAAATAGTGCTGTCGAAGCAGTGTGATCTTACGAGTATGAGGTGACTGTTGCTATTGTCGCTGTTGTTGTTGTGGACAGTATGGTTGATATCACCCTAAATATACTATTAGCTATCTCGAATTCGATACAAGATCTGCTTTTGGACATACGAGGTAGGTGTGATGGTGGATATTGTTATAGTAACAACATTGGGGGTTATTGTAGAGGTTATGGTCCTATACCACATCATGTCGTTAGCATGTTTTATGCAAGCACGTCGCAAGCCTTACGTCAGTGGAGTGCTGGCTGGCCCTATGCTTGTCACTACATTAGGGGTGACTGTGCTTGTTGTGAAGCTATTGATCTTGAATGTCAGATCTTCGCGATGTTGTGCAGTCAGATATGAAACCTACGCCACTGGCGTCGTAGTAGCGACCGTGCTCGTGACTTGGGGCATGGAGATGTAAGAGCTACAGTAAGCTAACGCAAAAGAACTAGCCGAGCCTTGGAAGAATGACAGCACGAAATCTTCGGCTAGCTAGAGGTTAGCCGACGGTAGAGCTAGAACAGGTGCGTGAGGTTCTAGATGTATCGCTACTGCAGGTAATGGAGCCGCCATGAGCCATACCAGATGATACAAAGAAAGCATCTTAAGATAGAAACGAATCATGGATCAACAGGATAACAGGATTCAATCAAAAGCAGCAACAAAATGATGGCTTTCTAAGAGGTGGAAAACACTGAGTATGGCCCTTTATAGCATCCTGATGCTAGTGATCGAAAATTGCATAGTCAAGCTGAAAAGTCACCTGTTTCTGCCAACGGAGCCTAAGATGTCACCATGTATTTTTAAGCGAGCTGAAAACACCTTGATAAGGGAGGGTGTGGGTAAGAACCAGGATACTTCTGAGAAGTACCCTCGTTTGATGCCTAGCTCATAACGAGGTTTGTGGTGCCTTCTGACATTCGTGTCAAGCTTTGTGGTGGTCTGCGGACTTTCACAAATCATGAGTATCCTTCTCATTAAGCTGGAAGGGAACAGCTCTAAGCAAAGGTGAAATGGCCAACAAGCGCGGACGACACGTGGCACCAGAAGAGGCTTGTTCGCATTAAGCTATGGTGCCATGCCCTGTGTGAGGTAGTCTATGGGTACATGGAACACGAGCTTGCACTTCGGTCTGGCCTGCGCATACACCTACTATGTATTGTGCGTCCCTAATGCGTTTGGCTTAGCCTCCGTGGGGCCCCACCTACGGAGGTAGCTCCTTCAATCCGGGTCACGTGCTTCTGAGTTCGTTTCACCTTAAACTGATTCAAACTTCAAACACTTTTCGACCATCACAATACGGTCATCTCATACCATGTAAAATGCAAGATGAAAGCCCTGGTCGTCGAAGACACCTGGGCAAGTCCGTGTCCCCACCTCCAATCAAGAGACGACGACGTCTGAATACTCCTTCAGACCAACCGTCCACATCATCATCGCCACAACCCTCATCAGTTAATTCGACCCCACTGCCCACGCCCGCAGCAATTGAAGCAGGTCAAGCGACGATACGTAACCATCTGGACTATTTTCTCGCCCTTTTCCGCCAATTCAGTAAACCAATATCACCGCTATTGGCTCCACGTCTATCACTCGATGGGCTGACTTCTTTGTATCAATGCTCGGCCTCGAACCCTCTTGGGCACAACTTCATAGTCCATCAGCATGATCACCCACGTGCAGGCTTACATTATGACCTCCGCCTGCAGATCAACCCTACCAGTAGCTGTAGCTGGTCCATACCATATGGCTTGCCTGGAAATCCATGGTAATTCTTGTTGTCTGGTTGACCTCCAATTAAGTATAGTCCAACTGTACTGATCTGGTGTTTCGATTAGGGAACGACGTCATGGAAGAAGACAAGCGATTGAGACTAGGATCCATTGTCTATGGAATCATCTCATCGAGGCGGCCAGTAAAGAAACGGGAAGTATGCTGATCTGGGATACTGGCGAATATGAGGTCTTGCCTTTTGAGCAGCAGAGAAGTGAGAAGATGACTGATGATGAGGGAACTGCATCAGACAGCGAAGACGCTGCTTTTCACGCGAGTTCGGCAGGTGCAAATGAAACAATGTCAGAATGTCAAAAACTTGATAGCGCTTTCAGGGATGGCAATATCAGATTGCGGCTGCATGGAACTAGACTTCCTAAAGGCTACACTATCACTTTGAGACTGTCTCGAGACAAAGGACCAGCAGCACGGAAACCAGTGCCCGAGCCTCGGACGTCGAAGCCACGAACGACAGCGAAAATACAACACACATCCCTGGCAGAGAACGAGATGACTGATGTAGCAGCTTTCGACGAGGATCCTCTGGACACAGCTGAATCTACCGCAGATATTCGAGCTCAAAATGCATATATCGGTGCCCTGAATACCATAGACTCAGTCCATCAGCGCTGGTGGTTCCTAGCTATGGACAAAATCAACTGCGGTTTCATCAAGGGAAAGACAAAGGAGGGAAAGGTGTCATGGACGCCAGGCGCTGAGGATGTGAAGAGAGAATACCCTTTTTTCGTCAAAGGTAGAGACGTTGAGACAAGCATCGTGACTGGTCGGAAGGCAGCCGAAGTCCTACGCGATGAAGAAGTGGTCGGATTTGTACCAAGAGGTGGATGGAAAGCCGCGTTGATTTGAAGAACGATGAAAATGAGCCCGACGAATCAATGACCTGCCACTGCACTCTATCGCTACAATTGCCAGAACGTCACGGAAATTCGCCTTAGATTTCGGCAGAGATCTGAGACGAACCTCGAAGACATGCACTATGAGTATGGTGGCTACGAAGGTCTTGAGAAAATCTATAATCTGCCTCCAAGCGGTCCATCAGGAGACGAGTAGATTCAGGAGCTCTGCAGTGTGGCAACCAAAGAAGGACGACTCTCGCATTTCCCAATGCCTTGCAACCCAAACTCGAGCCATTCGGACTCGCAGGCAAGATACAACCAGAAAAGCGTCGTTCTTCGCTTTATGGCTTGCAGAACTGCACAGCCGACTCATCTTGACGAGGAACGTTCCACCTTAGCAGCATGATGGGTGCCAGAAGCTCTCATTGCAAAGACGAATTCCATCTGCAAGCTGCTTGTCGAGCTCGTCGATCAGGTGTACCATGAACGAGAACGGTTCACAATAAGACTGGAGCATATCAAGGAGGATAGGCAGAGATTATTGCTGGGAGGACGACGATGTGAAACGTGTTGACGCAGAACGACGGTCAGAAACGTGGAATCTTTACGAGCATTAGATGTATGGTTATTTGAGTATACACACGCCAGTATAACTTCGCAAAACAAGAGACGTGGGGCGCGGATGTGGGGCACGGCACTTCGAAGTCCGACACGATTGCCGTGTGGATAGACAATCGGCATTCTGCCATTTAGCATGCGGACTTGTACTACTTCTAAACATCCTAAAGCTGCCGTGACTTCTTCTTCTTCCTTTCTCCTCCAACCTCCTTATCTGTATCTGTGCGTGACTTTCTTCCTGCTATCACTCGAGTGTTTTGTATCGAAAAAGCATAGCATTATGAGCAACATGGAAGCCAGGACTCCTTTGAAAGTCACCATTATTGGGTATGTTTGTGACTTATCTGAACAGTGTAGAGACATGTCTAAGATCTTGCTAGTGCAGGCATTGGCGGTATGGCCGCAGCAGTCACACTAGGCCTTCATGGTCACCAAGTCACAGTGTTGGAATCAGCTCCAAAGGTGAGCTAGACCCGATTAACATGATTACAAAAAGGTTGGAACGACACTAAAATACATCTCAGCTTCTCGAGATTGGTGCAGGTATACAATGTGCCCCAAACATGCTCCGTCTCTTTGATCGCTGGGGTGTTGGCAAAGAGATTCGCGCTGCCGGCGTCAAAACATCACAAGTCAAGGTGCTACGATGGCAAAACGGCAAAGAGCTTCAGGTCACTACTGTCGATCACTCCCGCGGCGAGCAATACGTCGTGCACAGAGCGGACCTGCATAATGCTCTATTGCACAAAGCAGAGTCGTTGGACAACGTGAACATTCGACTTGATTCCACAGCCACTGATGTCGACTTCGACGCTGCAAGTGTGACATTGACTAGTGGCGAAGTTGTCAAAGGAGATGTTGTACTAGGTGCCGATGGCATCAAAAGTCGTACCAGGACTAAGATGCTAGGTGATGGCGCTGATGTCGCGACTCCTACTGGTGACGCAGTATTTCGACTTATGCTAGACAGAGAAACAATGCTTAGCGACCCAGAACTCGCACCTTTCATGAACGAAGCAATCGCTCACCGCTGGATCGGTCCGGATTGCCACGTCATGGCTTATCCTCTGCGAGGTCACCAACTCTACAACCTTGTCATGGCTCATCCTGATCGTGGCGGTGTCGACGAGAACTGGACGCAACAAGGTTCTAAGGATGGTGTTCTTCGAGAGTATAAAGGCTGGGATGAGCGTCTAGTCAAGATGCTCCGACTAGTGCCAGATGTCAACATTCTGGAATGGAAGCTATGCTCACACAAACCTCTGCCAACATGGATCAAAGGCAATTGTGCCCTTATGGGAGACAGGTAATTTTCATAACGAATATTACACAAACTCCAGCGCCTAGCTGACAATGTTCTAGTTGTCATCCTATGCTGCCGTACGTGGCACAAGGAGCGGCCCAAGCCGTCGAGGACGCTGCAGCTCTAGGCATTGTCCTTTCTTCCATCAGTGACAAATCTCAGATCCCATCAGCGCTGAAAGCCTATGAAAAGTCACGGAAGGAGAGAGCAGAGACTGTGCAAGGTTTTGGTAAAGAGACAAGAGACGCGTTGCATTTGCATGACGGCCCTGAGCAGATTGCGAGAGATCTGGCATTGGGGTCGCCGCCTACCACATTGACGAGGAGTCCTGATCGATGGACAGATGCAAATACGAGAGACTATTTGTGGAATTGGGATGCTGAGCAAGTGGCAAAGGACGTTTGGGAGGGGAAGGAAGTGAGGGCGCACTTGTAGATTCATGACATAGCTATTCCTTAGCTGTAATAGAATAATAGAGTATTGCATAGGTAGGAGTTTAGGGGGAAAAGGGTATGATATGGAATTGTTGTTTACACCTCCGAAATCCCCACATCTCATTCACCCCTGCCTAGGCCTGAAGGCCGCTCTTTCCCCGCACAAAAAGGCCAGCTGCGAACTGCCGCCCGCAAAACCGAGTCCGAGAATCGTCCACTCGAATATGCCAATTCGGCTGTGCCAGGACTGAGGTGGTGCTGCTAGTCATCACAACCTACTCGCTGTGTCGTGACTGAGCGTGACGAGACATTTGTCCCGAGACCATTGTAAAGCTTGCGTCACTCGAGGTCGAAGACATATACCACAACAGTAATGATCCGGTGAGTAGGAATGTTGGCGCATAACATTTTGGAACCAATTCAACCAGCTCTTCGCCGAGCATAGCAGGCACCAGCAGTATCCTCTTCACGACGTAGCTCTACTTTGCCTCGACTTTGACAACCCTCGATCTCAAGTCTTGCAACTCGAGATTCTAACTAGAATTCGGACCAAGTTTCATCAGTGGATAAGGTGACGGCACTCTTTACACCATATCCTATCGAGTAACCCAGAACTTGCTTCGCTTGAATCTTTTAAAGCTCATCTTTGGGATTGTTCTCGACCGAATTCGGAAACAAAGTCGCACTAAGCTCCAGTACTCTTCATACCACCATCATCATGAACCTCGCCACTATACTGGACGACAACAGTAATGTCCAACCGCACGCACAGTTGCCACTGCTGCAAACTGAAGCGTCTACTCCCTCTTCTACTGGACGAGGTCGATCCTCTTCGAATGCGGGTGTGATGAACAGGAAGTGCGCCTATTGTGATAGACGGTTCTCGAAAGCAGAGCATCTCAAGCGTCACCAACGGTCTCACACAGGAGAAAAGCCTTTCAAATGTACCGTCTGCCTAAAATCCTATGCCAGGAGTGATGTCCTTATTCGACATACCAGAAATCACCATAGTGACCCATTGGATGGTACTGCCGAGCCGTCAAATGAGAAAATCAAGTCTATAAAATCGCCAGAGTCCGAAACCTCTGGCAGTCTGGGAGAGGAGCCAGCTAGTATAGCTGGCAATATTATGCCATCATCCATGAATCAGCCTTCTCGACCTCCTCTGCAAGCACATTCGGATCTGCAGGACATGCTTCAACAGTCAGCTCCTTCTTTCGCGGCTAATCCGCAGATAACAATGACAAATCATATACCAGCGCAACCATCTCCTCATTCACAATCCCTGCACCGTATGAGCAGCCAGCACGATGGCTCATGTCTGATAGAAGCCGCAATACTGGCAGCGGGACCTTCACAGACTACGACATATCCTCCTACGGATCAAAGATCAACTCCATATCACATGTCCCAACGACTTCAACCTCAACTTTCACAAGTACGAAACTATACATTACCAGCAATGCAAGATCAAAGTATGTATCCTGGCTATTCGCAGCCATATCCTGATCTATCACATTGGCTTGAAGCTTGTGATGTGGATATGCAACCTTTACCACATGG